>QGLW01000097.1_pt1 | contig 25261 bp, 21 predicted proteins | sample 1725341 | NCBI WGS metagenome assembly QGLW01 (sample SAMN05439265, study PRJNA331180) | Hot springs metagenome, whole genome shotgun sequencing project. | isolation source: microbial mat of Apron and Channel Facies of Mammoth Hot Springs | place: USA: Wyoming, Yellowstone National Park | collected... | reverse complement strand
GGCTGGTTTCCAGGGGGAAGGACCCCAACTGGGAGGAAACGTACTTCCGCCTCTCGGAGGTCTACGATACCCTTCTCTCCAATGTTAGCCTTCGTCTTGGGGAGGAGGCTTTGGATGGGGCCATCGGCGCTGTCATGGACCCAAAGAACTACTTCCTTGATCTCACTGAGGTCTTCTACGATCTTTTCCCCCAGGCAAAGGGTGAGAACGTCCCCTCCATCCCTAGGCGCTCTTTGAGGCCCAATGTCCTCCTGGTCATGGATGATAACCTGACCAGGTTTCTTTCCCCGAATAGCCTTCGGGAGAAGTTTGGCCGCCTCATCGATGGGACTAGGGTAGGCTTCCGGTCTCCATTCACCGATACCTCCTCTGTGGACAGGGAAGTGAGGGTTTCCAAGGCCTACCGGGGGAACCCCAACTTCCTCCGTTTCCGGGAGGCCATCAGTCTGGCCGCTCGTTCCCTTGGCGAAAACCTTAGTGAGGAGCAGGCCAGGTCCATTTTGCATGAGGTTCTGGAGTCGTACCTCTCATACGCCCAGAACATCCGTTCCCTCCCCAAGCCAGAGGTGGAGCTGGAGGATTAGAGAAAGGAGGGGGGGTGGGGGAGCTATGATCCCATAGTTGTCCACCCCGGGATACATGGGCTCCATCACGCCACCTCTTTTCTGTAAAGTGGGGAAGCCTCTCCCCACTTTTTTCTTTATCCAGCTTCGTTTTCTCGTTCTTATGTTTTTATTTTTGGCATAAGCTTCCTTTTTATTTCTCCACCCCCTTACCTATTGACAAGTCATGTTTTCTTTGATACCTTAAAGGCATGGGAACGGTAACTGCGAAACACACGAACAAGGGTACGGTCTTTGTTTGGCGGGGCGGGTATGGGGAGAAGCACATCCCCAAGAGTGCCGGGTTTCGCTGGGACCCTTATGAAAAGGTGTGGTGGACCGAGATCCCCGGCATCGCTGCCCGCCTTAAAGAATACATGGACGAGGTGGCGGTCAGGGCCCTTGAGGGTTCTTCCCCCACTTCTCAAAATCAAGCCCCGTTCCTCCCCGAAGTCTCCATCTCCTACCCTGAGGGTCTTTCTCCTTTTCCCTACCAAGTTGAGGGGGCTAAGTTTCTCCTAAATAAGCCCGGGGCGCTCCTCGCCGATGAGATGGGCCTCGGGAAGACGGTTCAAGTCCTCCTAGCGATAAACTCCGACCCCAAGATAAACAAGGTCCTGGTCTTTTGCCCGGCTAGTGTCAAGCTCAATTGGGTCCGAGAGGCCAATCGCTGGCTGGTCCGTCCTTTTGACGTCACGTACCTTAGCGGGAAGGCCCCCGAGCCCATCTCGCTCCCCGAAGACCGGGGCCTGTTCGTGGTAGTTAACTACGACATTGCCGATGCGTGGTCTGGGGAACTGTCAAGAGTTCATTGGGACGTGCTGGTCCTAGATGAGGCCCACTACCTCAAGAACCGCAAGGCGGTTAGGACTCGGGCCATCCTTGGGGAGGAGAAGAACATCGGCATCCAGTCTCCCATTCGGGCGTATAAGAAGATTGCCCTCACGGGAACTCCCATCGTTAACCGCCCAGCCGAGATTTGGCCAGTTCTCGCCTGGATTGACCGAAAGGCCTGGGGTAGTTTTTGGACCTACGCCAAGAGATACTGCAACCTCCATTACAATGGCTACGGGTGGGATGCGAGTGGAGCTTCTAACCTTGAGGAACTGAGAAAGAGGCTTTCCAAGTACATGCTCCGGAGGAGGAAAGACGATGTGCTTAAGGACCTTCCTCCTAAAATTCGTCAGGTTCTAGATCTTCCTCCAAACGGCGCTACCAAGCTCATCGCCAAAGAGAAGGAACTGTGGGATAGGTATCATGAAGAAATAGCTAGGGCCAGGGCTGCCGTAGAGATCGCCAGGGCCGAATCCGAGGAGGAACTTAAGGAGGCCCTCTCCAGGCTTAATTACCTGTTCCGGGTCTACTTTCAGGAGATGTCATTGGTCCGCCACCAGCTGGCCTTGGCCAAGGTCCCCAAAGCCCTGGAGCACATTGAGGGTGTTCTCGAATCCAAAGACAAGGTCGTGGTTTGGGTTCACCACCGGGACGTGGCCGAGGCCGTTTTTGAGGGCCTAAAGGCGTATAACCCGGTCATGGTTCTTGGAGGTTCTTCTGCCGAAGCCAGGGCGGAGGCCGTGAGAAAGTTCCAGGAAGACAAGAGCGTTCGTGTTTTCATTGGGGGAATCACGGCGGCGGCTGAGGGGATCACTCTGACGTCTTCCGACACCGCTGTTTTTATCGAGCTGGATTGGAGGCCCGGAAAGCTCCTCCAGGCCGAGGACCGTATTCACCGCATCGGTCAAACCCGAAACGTCATCATTCACTATCTGGTTTTTGACGGGTCCCTCGACGCCTACATGGCCAGAAAGTTGGCCGAAAAAATGGAGATCATCTCCAGGGCTGTGGATGGAAAGGGAGAGGGGGAGGAAGAAAAGGTGGTAGAAGACACAATAGAAAATGTGATTCCTCTGGAAGACTATGTCTCCTTAACTCCGAAGGAGGTCGAGGGGCTGGCGGTGCGTTTCTCCGAGGAGTCTAAGGAGGTCATCCTTAAAGCCCTTCAGACCCTCTCGGTGTACGATGCCGACCGGGCCTCTTACCAAAACGGCGTGGGATTTTCCAAGGTCGACACCTACATCGGTCACGAACTCGCTTCCCGCTCGCATCTCACTGACCGCCAGGCCCTTTTGGGCCTCAAGCTGGTGAAGAAGTACCGGAGGCAGCTGGAGGATGTTCTCTCCAAGGCCCCCGAGGAGGTGAGAAGGTATGTCTACGGTGCCTGAGTCGGCTGGGCCCTTGGTTGGCTCCTCGTCTCCTAGTGGTTATTCCTCTAGCTTGACAAAGGTAGAGTTTCGGGAAAGCCTAACAGAGGTCTTTTCCGAGGCTTCCGGGGATGAGGAGGTTTCGGCCCTCATCCCCCTAAACCGTCTGGTCGGTTTTAGGGTTTATCCTTCCGCTGGTGGGAACGACAGGTTCGTTCTCGAACCCAAAGCTTTATACCCCACATACCCCACCCCCTCATACGAAGATGATGATCCTGACCGCCTGCTCTCTAAATCCTTGCACTTCTCGTGGCCCTTCTCCTTGGCGGTTAAGACAGAGTACATGAGAAAGGCCGTTGAATCTTTAAGAAAGTCACATGGATTCGCTGGGGTCATATCAAGAACTCTTTTACACAGAAAGGGGATAGACTTATCTGGAGAAGGCAGGTGGTCAGTTTTCTTTGATCTATCGCCCTTTGTAGAAAAAACGGCGTTGGCGTTGTTTAGGGAGCCGCACTCCTCGGACCTTGATCAAAGGGACCACGCTTTGGCTAGAGAGTCTTTTTCTCGTGTTAAGCCAGAGTTGGAGGAGCTCAAAGGATATATTGACTCTGAGCTTAAGGGGCTTATATTGGGAAAGACTTGGTTTGAACTAGGTAGTCCTAGCTATTCCCCTAATCTGGTTTTCTCTTTAGGTACCTTTAACTCAAGTTTCCTTTGCGTGCAGGATTACCACCCCTTCGCCTCTCCAGGACTCGGGTTTCTTAGGAAGATAGAAGGCAATTATGAAGAGAATCCAGAAACAATAAGGTCTGTCACCCTCAACAGGTACCCATCCCCTCTATTGATCTTAGAGTTCTCCACTTCCAGTGGAAAACAGGAGGGGCCTCTTTCTAGTGGTCCAGACCTCATTTCTGATCCTATCCCTATTTCTTCCATTAGACGATTTAACGCCCCAGACTTAGTGGAATCCTACAAGATAGAGCTAGAGAAGGTCTGGTCCCTCCCCGTTGGGGAAGGGTCCTCGCTTGGCGTTTACCCGGCCAGACAGCTTAAGGTTTCCTCTTCTAACACCTACTATTGGGAAAGTGTCATGAATACTTTTGGGGGTCTATATGTAAATAGGAGTGAAAAAAGTTTAGAGGTAGTCGCCCCGAGTCAAAAGTTCATCCCCACGCCAGACTTTGACTTCTTGACCGAGGAAGAGTTTTCTGGCCTGGTCTGTAACGCTTTGCGTGGAGGAACCTCTTTCTCTTGGTACAACTTTATCACCTCTTCGGAAGAAAACTCTTTCATAGTTTTTTCCCCGTCTTTGATATTCGACTATCCAGACAATGTTGAAAATATAAAGACCATATACCTCATTCCTTATATAAATGTTAGATATCCTGACAGCTCTGAATATATTTACTTTTCCCCCATAGTCTCCTTTTCCGGGAGGGTGGGGGTTTCTACCTTCTTCTTGGGAAACAAAGCTCTGAAGTTTGATTTCTTGATCACTCACTCTTACTCTAAGAAGGAAAGTATCCTGATTCCTTACATCACCTTGTCCGTGGCCGGGGCTTTGAAGGGAGAAAATTTGGAGATCAAAGAAAAGGATATCAAATCCTTTTTGTCAGACAAGGGAGTAAACGTTGTCAGAGACAGTGAGACTCTGCGTTTTGGTTGTTCTATTTACCTGAAAAGGGGGCTGCCGCCCATACCGGGAAGCAGGCTCACAGTCCACTACCTTCCTCCAGTGGCCGAGACGGGGCGGGAGGAAAAGATAGATTTTGGGTGGGCTAAGCACTTTCTTGAGGCCATAAAGGGAGAGTCTAGTTGGCTTGGAAAAAAAGATAGAAAACCAGTTCAGGGGGAGCTTTTTCCTTCTAAAGACGGCAAGGAAGTCTATTTCAAGATGGTAAAGGATTTCTATGGTAACGAGTCGGAGTTTATTGATAGGCTGTCGTCCAACCTTTCTGGAGCTCTGTTTTTGGTGGAGAGGAAAAAGCTAGACTCGGGTAACAGGTTTCTGGATAGATACCTCATAAGGGAAAGTATAAAACAGGAAGTTTTCTTGTTCCCCATGGTCCTTGATGACGAGATGGTTAGGTCTGTTCTCTCCCACCGCAACTACGCTTTCTTTCGCAACTCTGTTTGTCCGTCTTGCGGGGAGATAGGGCCTTCGGAAGAGATGTTCAGAAACAGCTCTGTCCTTGAGGAGGTTTTCTGGTATATGAGGACGGTCCCCAAAGAGGTGCGGGAGGAAGCGGAGACCTACCTCTCTCACTTATTCGAGACACTCTTCTCCGACCCATCGGCGGTTTCCGTGTCTGACATTCCTCCCCCTCCGATGAGAAGGTCTTCCCTCTTCTTTCTCATCTCTGATCCGTCTTTCGTTTCAACTTTTTCGATAAGACTGGTAACGCACGGGGAAAATGTCAAAGAGCTTTATTTTCTAGAACTTCCTTTGTTTACTGGAAAAGAAGGTACTTACGGACCGGGATGGAGGAATACCTTTCTTCCCCCCAGGCCTCTGGTAAGGTACATGAGGGTAAATGACGAGGAGTCAGATTTCTTCTCCATGATTCACGTTTTTCATCATATGGAGATTAACCCCGTATACCGCCATTATCTCGGATTTGGTTCTTCCAGAGCTAAGACCGTTAGCGGGATGTATCCATTGAACAATATTTCTTCTCTTCTTATATAGCTAGACTGTTGAAGATTATTGGGGCCCCCACCCAGCCACCAAGACTATTGACAGGTAAAGAGTTTGGTGGTACCATCGGCTCTGGGTGATAGAGATGGATAAGCCCTTCTCGGCTAAAGCGTTTTACTCAGAGGTGGAAGCCCTTTACAGGTCTCGTGTTTCCTCTTTCCTCCCTCTCGTCAACTCTTTGATCAACCCCCTCGGCCTCGAAGTGGGAGGGGTGCAGCTAAACGACTCTTGCTTTATCGGGAAAGAGTTTTTTCTTAACCCCAAAGAGGTCAATCCAGAAAGGGGAACCTTTGAGGATCTCAACTCCTCCGAAGATTTCTTAAGGTTCTTAAAGGGCCTATATCCAGAGTCTTATAAGGAATCTAAGTCAGAAGTGGTCAAGCAACTGACAGAGGCTCTGGGCAGTTTGGGCATCGATGAACTTCACGACTACACCTATCGTGAGGACCACGCTTTCTCTAACCAGGTCTTCATTCGACCTAGGGGCAGCGACCTAAAGATTTCTGACATTGACATCATCGGCCACCTTTACCAGAACTTGGGCTCTACTTTCGCTTATAGAGGGGGGACGGGAGGTTGGGACGAGGGAGTTCTTGACGACTTTAACTTCGTCATCGCTGGCCCCAAAGGCGGCTTCTCCGAGAACGAGGTTTCCCTAAGCGCCTCGTCTTACGACTATTCCTTTTACAGGTTTGTTTCAAAGACCGTTTCCATTATTCTTACCCTTCCTCTATTAGAGGTGCTTCTTGAGAGCGGCGTGGTTAAAAGTTCTAGGGAGTCGAGTCTAATCCCCTCTTTAGGAAGAGTAGCTGCGGAGAAAAACATATACTCTGAGGCTAACGCCGTCTTGGCCTTACCCAAAGAATACCTTGCTTCTCCCAACTCCGATGACGTCTTATCTGTTACCGAAGAGGACATTGAAGGATTCATCTCTTCCCTTGCTTCCATCAAATTTCAGGTCTCCAACCAAATCGTAAATCCAAGGGTTAAGGAGATTTTCCTGGAGGAAGTGAAGTACCTTATCTCCGAGGCCATTGAGCTCCTCGCCAAGTACTGGGAGAAAGGTGTTGAGAACCTTAACCTCAAGGGAATAGAGGTGTCCCCGGGTACTGACTCCGTGGTGGCCGATTCCCCAGAAAGTCTTAAACCAGTACTCGACCGGGTCTTTGATTCGGTAAAGAGGTCTTACGAATACCTTTATTCTGGTGGATATTACGAACCTGAAGATAGGACCAAGCCCTTCACCCCCATGTTTTCCTTCGTTGTCCCCAAGGGGGGATGGTCTAGGGAAAAGCTCTCCAAACTTCCATTAGTAGCTGGCGACTCCACCTTTTCCAGAATTCTTTCCTCTGTCCCAGAGGTACTGGTTGTGGAGTCTACGTCAATCCGCCGGGAAAACCGTTTCGGGGAGAAAGCTGTAAAAGCTACATCTGAGGTCTATCTTTACCCCGTTGGACCACGTGGTAAACTTGGTAAACGTGTTAGGGAAATTCCTGATGTTTCGGGGGGATCATCGGTGTACGACTTAGTTCTCCTAGGGGATTGGGTAAGGGGAAGAGAAAACGTTGCCAAGCTCCTCTCTCCGTCCATGGACCCCGTGTACTCCCTTCACGCCTACCTATTCCCATTAATCCCGGCGCTCTTTTACTACGGTTACGCCTCTCATCTCGTTTTGGACCCTTCCTCCCTGAAGCAGGGAGGAACAGTCTGGGTTGAATCCCGTATTTCCCAAGAACTGGGGGGTGAAGGGGGTGAGGGGGATGGGGTCGAAGAGGGGTTCTTTAGCTCCTTCTCTGAGCGAGTCCTAGGAACCCTAAACCGGTTGTTCAAAGAGGTGTGGGAAGGGACCCTTGAGAAAGAGCACGAAGAGTACCTGAAGAGGGCAAAGGCCTTCCTTAAAAGCCTTTCCCCTTCAGAGGACAGGATTTTCTGTACCGTCACTTCGGGGTATGGCCCTGATTTAAACGCTTCGATCAACGTGGCTGTCAAGTTCCGTCCCGATGAGGACTTCGTTAGCTCATTAGGGGGCTTGCTCCTCTCAGCCGTTTCCCTCCTTCAAGAGATCGGGGATAGAGTGGATGTTCGCCTTATCTTCCTGTAACCCCTGTAACGGCTTTCCGTTCCTATCTCTCCGTTCTTGACAAATGGGCATCGGGAAGATATCATGCCATCAGGGCTCGGAAGATGAGTCTTAAAGGAGGCGGTGACCATGATCAACTTCGGTGGGGACTATAGAAAAGAAGTGGGGGAAAAAGAATATCTTCCAGAGACTGTGGGAAACGAAACCAATGGAGGATTTGGAGCCGATAAGGCCCTAGAAGCTGTCGAAGCCTCAAGTGAAAGCGATCGGGAAGTTACAGAAGTTACTGGCGCATTGGGGGAAGAAGATGGTCCTTTTTTCAGGGTCATTGAGCTTTTTCAGGACAAAGTTTGTCAGTCCTGTCCGCTACTTTCCCACCGGAACCGGGTAGTGGGTTACGAGTTTTTTGGTGATCCCCCTTACAGGGTGGTCTTTATCGGAGAGGCCCCCGGGGAAGAGGAGGTTTTATTTGGTCGCCCTTTTGTGGGGAGGTCGGGTCAAATCCTACGAGCGGTTTTGAGAGAGCTTGGGTTAGAAAGCTACGTCATCATGAATACTGCCATGTGTCCTCCCTTCTCACCGGGGAATCCGGTCTCCCCTCCTGACGATGGGGCGGCCCGTTTGTGCTCCACTAACCACCTCATCCCCCTTCTTAAGAAGCTCTCTCCTGAGAAGGTGGTCCTCCTAGGAAAGGTGGCCTGTGAACACGTCCTGGCGCCCCTGGTGGAAGAGGCGGGCGGGGTTTTTAAGAAGTCCAGTGTCTCTGACTACAAGAAGACCTACTTTGGTTGGAAGTATAGAAACACCTTCTTTTTTCCCGTGAACCACCCATCTTATGTGTTGAGGCGTGGGGGAACAGGTTCTTTGGCCTATCACTCCTTTGTTTCAGACATAAAATCAATACTCGAGTTTGAGCACAAAATTCCAGAAAACTTGGTAGAATCGGGGGAACCTGTTTCCTTTTCTTACTTCTCCAAAATGGGAAAGATTCCCGCAACCCCTAGGGGAAAGCTAGACTATAAGGTTTTTACCCTGGATAATTTTGAGGACGGATTTTCGCTCATAGAAGGTCTAGAAGAAGTTTCCTTTGACGTTGAGACGTCTTCCTCCGATCTCTCCTTTGAGCGTGAGCTCATACTTGTAGGTCTCGGAAACCACAATATTCAGGTTTCCTTCGACTTGAGAGACGCAGATAAGAAGGGTGATAGGGCTATAGACTTTCTTCTTAAGCTTAAGGAATACCTGGACACAAGAAAAGAGGTCCTCGTCTACAACCAGTCCTTCGAGGCCGGAGTGTACCTCCAGTTTTTCGGAGAGGTTAGAACCTTTAGAGATGTCTTTTCCATGACCAAAGCTTTTGGCATGCAGACAGAGCTTTTCTACAGGGTGGGTCTTAAAAAGACCGCCTCTTCCATCTTTGGTATACCCGAATGGTCAGATGAGGTTTACGAGTATGTGAAAATGGGGGAGGCTATTCACAATAACCTTCAAGAGTTCTCCACTTACCTCCTGGCCTCCCCCGACCTTCTTCGTGGTGCTCAGCGCTCCATGGTCGAGAAGTTCCTCTCCTCTACCACTCTAAGTAGGGAGGAAGTTTTAAGGATTCTGACTTTTTCCCAGGAAGAGCCAAGAAACCCCATGGTGGGGTGGAAAGCTATTCCCATCGAGACCTTGGCTAAGTACAACGCCCAGGACATACGCTGGACGCACGAACTTTATCTCTTCTATTTGGACGCTTACCCGAAGGAGATTTGGGAAATATACCAAAAACAAGAAGACCTGGGTACCATCATGTATCTAGCTGGAGTGGCTTATGACTTTGAGCAAGCGGAAAGGCTAAAGGAGGAGTTTATGAAAATAGCTGCCAGGCACTACTACGAAATGATCTCTGTTCCCAAGATGAAAAGGGCCGTGGTGGAGAGGAGGCTGAAAGAGACCTCCTTAAGGGACATACCTGAAGTCAAAGAAATGCTTTCAAGGGCTTACCGGATGTCTGTTAAGGCTATGAAAGAGAACAAAATAAGTGAAGAGTCAATGGAAAAGTACAAAAAGCAATATCAAGAACTTCTTTCCTCCAAACTCTCCTACATCCCTCCCACACCAGCGGACCTTTACAGCCTGGTAGACCAAAGACGAGAGGAGCTTATTGGGTACATGAAGGAAAAGTATGAGAGGGAGCTCGAAGAAGACTTGAGGAAGTACGAGTCTACCCCTTCTTGGGAGTGGGCTGAAGAGATGTCCAAGAAGTGGTTTAACCCGAGCTCTTCTAAGGCCCACATTGGAACCTTCCACGCCGCCATCACCTGCAAGGAACTTATGGTGGCCAACTATGTCAGGTTTGTAGTCTCTAACACAGATAGTCAAGCCCTTTCTGAACTCATAAAGGCCTTTGGTTCTCTTAAAGATTGGGTGTCTAAGTGGGATTCGGAGATTTTTCCTATCTTAACTAGGGGAAAAAAGGACGAAGAGATGGTCATAAAAGCGAAGATGGAGAACCTTTGGAAAGAGATCGCAGACGGTCTGAACGACAAATATATAGAGTCTCTTTACAAGCTTTTCTCAGATTACATAGGGGAAAGCCTAGATGATTATCCAGACTGCCTTTCTAGGATGAATGAAGATTTAGCCCAAGCCGCCCGCCTTTTGGTCTCCTTTAGAATTTACAAGAAGGCTATAAAGGTAATCACCGCTTACCTTGAGGGAAAGAACGGAGAAAAGTCTATTTATAGGGCCTCTGAGGTGGAGCATAGAAACATACCTTGGCCCGTGGGCGATCTCCATGGGAACAAGACTTATTTTTACAACGAGTTTTATGTCAACGCAGCGGATACCAAGCGTTGGCGTGCCGCTTTTCACACTATCCCCACAGGCACAGACATAAGGAAAAACTACACTAGCCGCTGGGGCGAGGAGGGGGTGTGGGTTCACTTTGACTACTCCCAGATGGAGCTGCGGGTTTTGGCCGCCATCTCGGGAGACGAGAACCTTATTAACGCCTTCGCCCAAGGCCTGGACTTTCACAAGTTTGTAGCTTCAAAAATATTCGGTATCCCTGTTGGGCAGGTTTCCTCCCACCAGAGAAAAATAGCCAAAGGCGCTTCGTTTAGTTTGGTTTACGGCCAAACCCCGTCTGGTTTCGCCATGGAGTATCTTAGCGGTGACGTGGTGGAGGCCCAAAGGATTTTTGACTCCTTTTTTGAGCAGTTCCCTAAGGTCAGGGAATATATCACCGCCTACCGGTCTTACGCCAGGGAGTACGGCCATGTTCGGACCATCTTTGGGGACTACATAGACGTCCAAAGGGACAAGCCAGACTGGGAAAGGAGGGCGCAAAACTACCCCATCCAGTCTAGCTCTTCCTCTGTAGCGGCCTTGGCGGGGTACGAGATGACGATGGAGTTCTTCCGTAGAGGCCTTAGGGCCGTTCCCGTGGCCTTTACCCACGACGCCATAGACATAGATGCCCACATCGCCGACCTGTTTGAGGTTTTGGAGATAGTCCATGTGTTGGCCAGGGAGGTGCCTAAAAGGTATGGCATTATAACCGACATCGAGGTGGAGGTAGGAACCTCCTTTTTTGGTGGGCTTTCTATAGAGTACGAAATGGGGGAAAATGGCTCCATTGAGGTACATTTATCAGGAAAGAGGGAGGTGTATGATGAGATCATCTCCCGCCTTAAAAAGTACTGGAATGTTCATATACTAGAAGAAGAGTTTTCTGAGGGCCGAATCCCTCTTTCTGACATCTTCTCTCCCAAAAAGGCCCTTTCTACCACATTGGGTAAGACCTTCGAGACGGTAAAAGCCAAAGTGTCGCTGGATAATAAGGTTGGAGGAGACCGATGGGTAAAATAGAAGATAAGGGGGAAAAGAAGATCACCCTTTCGGCCAAGCAGGTAAAGACTGTCCTAAGGTGCGAATACCTTTACTACCTTGAGTATGTGCAAAAGAAAGAGTATCCCAAAAGTGAGGCCATGGCCCTGGGGCTTGAGGTCCATGAGAGGGTTTCTGGTCCCCTGATGCAAGGCTTCTCGTTAGACGAGGCCAAGGAGATAAATAAGGAAGACCCTTTTTCCCGAGTCGTGTATTCCCTCCTTCCCAAAAACGGAAACCCCAGCGTTGAAACCAAATACTTTGTGGACATGGGGAGTTATCAGAGGGTGGTCATACCAGACTTTCTCTACGAAGACTCCATATATGACCTTAAGACCACGTCCTCTGAAAGGGCTTACAAGACTGTCTATTCTGACGACATTATTCAGCTTCACTACTATTGGGAATCCCTAGGAGGAAATAGGGACACCTACGTAATAAAGCTCCTTCTCCCCAAGGGGTACGGAAAGACCGAGTTTTCCTTCGTCCATGGAAGCGCAGGGACGGCAGCCTACGCCAACTTGTTCAAGATAAAGATAGTCAAAGAGGTAATAGGAGACATACACCTCGCCGAGAGGAGAATTATGGAGATTTTAGACGGGGCTAAGCCCATCCCTTCCCCGGGGAGGGTATGCAAGACTTGCCATTTTAACCAGTCTTGTCCATTTTCCGTGTACGAGCCTGGGCCGGGGGAGGCTGTTCGATAAACACCTTATTTGGCGGTACTTTGGTTGTACAATAATATAGAAAGTATGTTTAGTGTAAAGCCCAATCTATCGTTCCAGGTCGATATAGGCGGCGCTAAAGATGTGAGCGGCGTAGACAGGATAAGGTCTTACGAAAGGGCTGGTCTTTTTGTTCCCGGTATCGAAATCCAACTTAGCACCAGCGATGATAAGGTTGTAAAGGAGATTTGGGAGGGAAACAAGATAAAGGTGCTATACGGAAGAAACGAGCGCCTCGACCTTTTTGGAGAGTACAAGATTCTCACTTACCAGATATTTAGGCAAACCAACTATTGGTCTATTTCTTTGGTGGGTGTTCACTCTGGTATATCCTTTTCAGTAAACGGTAAGTCCCGCTTCTTTGAAGACAAATCTTACGAGGTTCTAAAGTCGGTCCTTGGGGAAAGCTTCTTGGTGAAAAGCGAGGCCAAGCCCACGGACGACAAGATGGTCTGGATTCAGACTAAGTTTATGTCTAACAAGGCCTTCGCTTTGAACGTGTGGCAGCACTCTTGGTATTCCGGAAACAACGCGCTTCTTTTGGGAATAAAGAGGGACGGAACGGCTTTAATAACCGATCTTGAGACTCTGTCTACCAGGGAGGACATAAGAATAGGTACCCTAAAGGGATACAAGAGGTTTGTGGGGGGTTACGGATGGAGTGCCGAGTCCCACCTTCCAAACTACTTCACTTCCTCCGAGGTGGTGGATTGGGACCTTAAGAACTTTAAGTACAAGGAAGAGGACTACAAATACCGAGCTGTTCTTGGTATAAACGATCCGGTTAGCTACCTTGAGGGTAAGAACGAGATTTATAGATTTTTCGTTGACGATAACGTTCACCCCAACTATAACTTCGCCTACGCCAAAAACACCGAGATACTTTCTAAGCTATCTTCTTTGATGTTTTCCTTCATGTGGGAAGTCTGTCCTGAGTGCAGTAGCGGGGAACTTAACGAAGACCGTCCCCCTCTAGAGCTTTTCCAAGTAGTCAAGTTCGCCGTGGAGGAAACAGACAAGGGTCAAAATCCCAAGGACTTCTCCCGCGCTTTCCTCCCTGTTAGCGGAAAGTACATAATAGCCTCCCTAGAGACGGTAATAGCCCCGGGAGAACCAATGTTCCAGTCGGTTTACATGTTCAAGGATTCCTTCCGAGTTTGATTGCCGCCTCCTACCCATTTTCATTCTTTTATGCTATTATATCCTCATAGGGGACTTATATATCTTCGCTAAGATAGGTTTTTGGGTATAGATGAAAATAGTCGCCTTCTCTAAAAACGGAGCGCCAGGAGTTTTAGTTTTTGTAAACAAGAACGGTGAAGAGGATGCCGTGCTAGTCAACCCCGGAACACCCCTCACCCTTTCCTCGGTCCGTGACGTGGTCCGGCACGACCCCCACATCGCATATTCTGTGGTAGAAAACGAGGTCGAGGCCGAGGGTACTCAGGTTTTTGTGAGGAGGAAGAAAGAGCCTTCCAACCCTAGTCCTGGTGAATCTAGCTAGATCCCTTTCTTTTACCAATTCTTATAGAATGGGTTTGTTAGGTTGGGAACCTATTAATGTCTGCGCCTAAGGTAACGATAAAGGAACAAGACCTATCGGTACGAGTGCCGAGCTTCCCGGGCGTTTACGCCGGAATAGCTATAGAAGCTAGACGTGGTCCTATAGAGCCCACTTTGGTCACTTCAGAAAAGCAACTCCTTGACCTTTACACGGTGGATGGGCGTATTCCAAGGAATGTCTCCAACTCCTTTCTCTCCGCCATGTCCTATCTAAGGTACTCCGACAAGCTGTGGGTGGTCAGGGCGGTGTCTAACGATGATAAGTACGCCGGAATAAAGTACGGTCTGGACGCCAGCGGGAACCCGGTGGTGACCCCCCTCGCCACTGGCCTGGCAAGCCCAGACGAAATCGGCGCCCCAGGCGGCCTAACCCTAAGCTCCTCAGACCGCTTTGTCCTCCTGGCTGCCGATCCTGGAAACTGGCCCAACGGAAACCTACAGGTCATCTTTGAGCCTATAAGGACTAACGGTGGCACTCCCGAAGTTCCCGCCCCCTGGAACAACAACGCCTTTGTCATCCGGGTTTTCTTCAACGGCGCCCAAGTGGAGAGGTGGGTGGTGAGCCTCGATGAGGCCGCTCTTGACGGGAACGGGGTTTCCATTTTCCTCAACTCCGTTCTCACCCGTAGCGCCTACATTCGTGGATACGCCAACCCAGGTCGCGGGGACAACTCCCCTGGCACCCTCCCTACATCTTCTACCACCGCCTTTGCCGGGGGCAATAGCGGAGCCGTGACCCGTGGAAACTACATAAACGCTATAAAAAAACTAAGGGAAAAAGACAACTACCCCCTGACCCTCCTGTTGGACGGGGGTTTCGCCGATCCGGTCTATGCAAAGGAGCTTGTCGATATAGCCGAAAAGAGGAAGGACTGCGTTGCCATCCTGTCCGTTCCCGCTGAGAAAGAGATGTCGGCTAACTATTTAAACGATGTTGTGAACTATTCTGTCCAGCCCGGGTCAGGCATTGGGGGAATAAACTCCTCCTACGCCGCCCTATATTCTCCTCACATTCTTGTATACATTGCCGATATAGACGATTACAGGTACGTGTCTCCAGATGGATATGCAGCTGGGGCTATATCTCAAACAGCATCTAACTACGAGATATGGTTCCCGGTGGGCGGTTGGAACAGAGGGAAGCTGAACGTCCTGGATGTTCTCAGGCACTATTCCCCGGATGAACTGGACCGACTCTACTTGAACAACGTCAACCCAATCCGATACAGGAGGGGTAAGGGCATCGCTATTTGGGGCCAGAAGACCCTGTGGAGGATCCCTAGCTCTCTGGACAGGCTCAACGTCCGGCTTCTCCTCATCGTCATCGAGAACGCCATCGCTGAAGCTTTGGAGAACTTCCTCTTTGAGCTAAACGATGAGTTCACCCGCCGTTTGATTAAGGCCATGATCGAGTCCTACATGGAGGACATCAAGGCCCGCCGCGGCGTTTACGACTACTTGGTGGTGTGCGATGATTCCAACAACTCTCCCTACGACATTGACAACTACAGGCTCAACGTTGACCTTTACGTCAAGCCCACCAAGGCTATAGAGTACATCCAGTTCCGCACCGTCATCACCCCCACCGGGGTAGACTTCTCCATGGTCAAGGGAGGCTAGCCCCTAAGTGCTATAGACAGCTTTCACTAGGTTTTACCTAAATATGCCAAAGGTAGAGCTTAACCAAGTAAGAGCCTTAAACAAAGTCGTTCACTTGAACGACTGGGTGATCAAGTTCGTGACCCTTCCTCAGGGGGCTGGTATAGAGGCCTTCGCCGATGGTTTGGACATAAGGGCCGTTTCTGTGGACATTCCTCGCGCCACCCTCCTTCCCATTCAGATAGACATTCGTGGTCACAGGTACTTTGTCCCCGGAGACACCGAGTTCCAGCCCACTTTGACCTTGACCCTTATTGAAACAGACGACATGAACGTGCTAGATGCGATGAACAAGTGGAGGGAGTTCGCCTATGAGACCATGACGGGGTACAAGGAGCAGGTGGACAATATCAAGGCCGATCTTAAACTCTTCCACCTTAACCGCCAGCTAAAGCCTATATGGGAATACACACTTTACGGGGCCTGGCCAACGGAATTCGACCCTGGCGGCCAGCTTGTGGGCGATAAAGGCGCAGACATCCTTCGTCCTACCATCACCCTCCAATATGACTACTTTCTCGCCTTGAAGCTATAAAAGGCTACAAGTTTTTGGTCAACGCCCACCTAGCCAGATATGATAAGATAATACTCGCCATGGCCGTCAGCGTTAGACTCATAAAAGGCTCCAACACAGGAACGGAGAAGACCTTAAAGCTAATCCTCGATTATCAGGAAGGAGACGTTTCTGGGGGATTCCAGGTTTACAAGTTCAAAAGATGGCTCAAGGACCCAGAACATGGGGCCTGGGACCAGGAAGAAGTGTTTATAGAGGAGCTTTCTGGGGTTCGTGAGAAAGAGTACACCATCCCCGCCGGGGTGCCTGGCTCAGAGGAGTACGGTTTAAGAATCTCATTTTTTGACTCGGGAGGAGTCGGGCACTCTATCTATCCCTACGAAGAGGAACCTTCTCCTCAAGGGTCCTCCGGAGAATCCTCTGGAGGTTCTTCCACTCCTCCCAACGGAGGAAATCAAGCGGGGTAAGAATCAGGTGCGTTCCCGGCCCAAGATTCCGGGTATCCTGAACCTTCCCCTTCGGCACAAGACCCCCGAGACGGTGGAGTGCGTGAGGTCTATATCCCGGTACTCCGCTGGGTCATAGATTATCTTTATTTCGTCTGGAGACGGGTTTCCTCCAATAACAGTTACCGATTCTCGGGGTATCTTCACGGGAAAGTATATAGACTGGCCAGGCGAGATAAGGTGGGTCTTGTCGTATCCCTCGTATGTTACCCTTAGGACTATCGGTTCCCGGCTTTGGTTGGATATTGTTGTAGATATTCCAGAGGGTGTGCTTCCCACAAGAACATGTTACCAAAAGACGGGCTTCCTCTACCTATTGATAAGTCGGGGGATCATAGAGGAAGAGAAGAAAAGCGCCCCCTGGGACGATTTTGCGGATTAAAGACGACTTACAGAAAGGAGGGGGTGTGGGGGAGCTATAACGCCCCGGTTTTCAAACCGGGGATACATGGACTCTCCCACATACCAAGTACCACGTACGCCGAAGGTTGACCCAGGGTTGACACATCACACCAGAATGCGCTACAATGGATGCATGCTCAGGGAAGCGCTCTCCACGAGGAGGGGCGGATTGAAAGCCAGATCGGGAAACGGCCTGGCGACGCCTATCTCCAAGGTATGGAAGGTATGGAGAGCCGCCCTGGCCTCTCAAGGGCCTGGCCTGTGCCCCGATCAGGCCGTAGGGCTGGACCAGCCCGAACTTAAGCCCCTGGAGAAGGCGGCGGCCGAAGGCGGTGGCCTTCGATGAAGGGGGAAGTTCCACTCTTTAGAGTGGGGAGGAGGTCACGAGAGAAGGGGAAACCTAGAGGTCTCCCCCTATCTATTTTTCCACCACCTCGCTTCACCAGTATAAACCGTAGATCAGCCTCAGCTTGTAACTAAGATCTGCCCATTTGTTAGTAGAGTTGTTACTAAAGGCCAGAGTGGGACCAAAGTCTATGTAAAGCCACTGAGAACCGAAGCCTAGGTACAGGCTTGTGTATGGAGTAGCCAAAATCTCCTGAGAAGAGAACCGAGTTAGGTCAAAACCAAGGTTTAGGGAGAACACGTTCCCCACAGAGAAGATAGGAGATTCAACGTAGCACGACTGATAGTTGAGCCTTCCATACTCTATTCTGCACGAAAAAACGTTGCTTCCAGCCAGGACTGGGGAGAAATGTAGACTTAAGACCAAAAGTGCCGAGACCAGTGCTTTCTTTACCATAAGAACCTCCTGGAGTGTTCGTCACTGGAAAATGGTGGTGCGGCGCCTTCTATCATCTTGATGGCTACTCGCCTCTATCCACCCACCTTTTATTATATCAACACGAACAGTTGGGTTATCAATGACCCGCTTTGCCCCTTGAAGTGATGTCAGTGCACCTCTCACGGCCTTCTTCATGTCTGTTCGATATCTAGGGAGGGTCACCTGACCGGGCATATCCCTGAATCGCACGAAGGGTCTAGATCGTCTGTCGCAGTGTACTCTCCTCTCTCAATGGCGTCTACCGTCTTCTTGAGGTTGGAGAGGTCTGGCAAAGAAGCCTTGGCCAACAGGTACTGGTCCCGGGTTATCTCTTCCAAAGGCATAAGGGGATATATTCCCCTGAACTTCCTCAGGAAGGAAACTCCAGCAAAGCTATACCAATTGTCATAAACCCACTTAGCCACCTCCTTAATCTCAGATGGGTCCATGCGTACCGTGATGGAGACGTTGTGGTCAGCGTAGTTTTCCATTACCAGCTTGTACCTCTCAAGTTGCTCTAGAGCTGTGTAATCGTCCTGGGTCTTCTTGGCGGGAGAGGCGACCGGGAATTCGTAGACCCAGGTGTGAGCCTCTTCCAGAGTCTTGGCCCCAGTCTCTGGGGCTGGGTATGGTGTCATTCCCAAAGCCTTGAGGGCCTGGGCTACGGCATCCGTTTTAGACATTCTGATTCTCCTCATGTAGTAGGGAGCGAAGTCGGGGTGAACCCCAGAAGAGACCCCAGGAAGAAGGGAAAGGGTTCCCTCTGGCTTAACCGCTGTCTTGAGGATAGGTTCCCTTATTCCAAGAAAAGCCGCATAATTCTTAGCTTCATCGTGTACCACACTTCTCATCCAAGACAAAAACTCCGCAAAGTATCCGCTGGACTTGTTGGATAACAGGTCAACGAAGTTTCCGTAGCCAGTGAATGATACCCCAATTAGCCTGTCCCTTTCCTGGACTAAGTTCCAATGGTCAAACTTCTCAGGGAACCTGAGAAGGGAGATTCTGATGGCGTGCCGGGTAAGCGCTCGAAGCACTATTTCCAGGTAGTATCGGTCTACCTTCTTTTCCCCTTCCCAGTCTTCCCGTATGAAAGAGGGTAGGTTCACAGTTACTAGGTTGCAAACTTCGCTATCGTCCAAAAGAATCTCTGAACATGGGTTCACGCCACGGAAGTTCTCCCTTCTCTTGGAAGCGGTTTCGGCGTTTATGAACCCAGGCTCCCCGTACTGCATCGCCATGTCCAAGAGGTCCTCGATTGTTGATAGGCTCGGACGGGAGTGGAACAGGATGGAGTTGTTGCTGGAAGTTCTCCAGGGATACTCCTCCCACCAGTTACCGGTTTTGGCTTTGGCGAAGTCCTCGTCAGAGCCTAGGGCTATTTGGGCGCTGTTGTGCACCACGAAACCATCGGCGATGAACATGTGAACAGAGGATACGGAAAGGTCGTAGGTTTCGGCTTTTCCGTGGTAGTCTACCCCCAAGACCGTAGCCAGGACTACTTTAGGCTTCGATTCAGATATGAACCCGGCGATTTCCCCCACATCAGGAGCCCTGTTCTCCCTCAGAGCTTTTACCATCATGGAGTAAAGAGGCTCAGAAACGGAGAGAACAACAGAATCTCCCAACCTTTTGAAGAAGAGGGGGTCGTGGTCAGAGGACACGCCTATCCCTATAGTAGAAAGGAACGCCTCCATCTCGGGAACCGCCAGCCTTTTGGGTAATAGGAAGAACCTTTCCCCAAAAAGTTCGGGAAGTTCCTTGTACTTGTGGGGCAGGCCACGAGAAACCTCGTACTCTTTTACCTCTTCACGAAGTTCTCGGATCATGGACAAGAAGAAATAAATCCTGTCTATTAGAGGCCTAAAGGTAAACTCCTTCACTTTTTCAAGGTCAAAGCTTTCTAAAGAGTTTACCTCCTCCTCTACCCCATCGGAGACTAACTTTTCCCCCTCCACTGGAGCCCAGGGATCAGAGTAGAAGATCAGCTGTGCCCCCGGGGTCATATTTTCCGCTGTGATCCAAGCTATCCCCCCTCCCCTCGCCAAAACGGCCAGCCGGTGGTTAGGGGTGCATAGGAGAGAACCCCGGGTGGTCTTGACCTTCAAAACCCCCTGTTCCCCCTGGTACATCCTCTCGGTTACAGAGTGCCAACCGTCCAGGGTCATCACCTTGTCCCCTACCTGAACTTCTTCAATTCTCTTGGGACCGTATTCGGTATAGACCAGGGTTCCTGCGGGCAAACCCCTCCTAGTCCCTCCCGCCACCACCGTCCTTCCTACCAGATTCATGATGTCCAAGGCCTTGGTCTGAGTCCAGCGGCCCACCGGGTTTCTTGAAAGGACTTTCTGAGCGTCCAAGAAAAGCTCTACTAGAACACTGGGACCGGAGGCGTAACCCCCAAACCTCTTTAGCCTAGTTCCCAACGGACGAACATAATCAGTGTTTATGATGATTTTCTTAACCCAATGGAAGTCTTCTCCGTGAGAGTAGGCTTTAAGGAAAAGGACTATAGCGTCTGCCCAACCTTCTCGTGAGTCTCCAACCACTATCCTTAGGCCGTCCTCTCCCACCTTCTCTATCAAGGTCTTTTCTAGGAGAGAGGGGTTTCCTACATATTTGTAGGGTTCCACCTCAACTTCAACAAAGTCTTTGAGAGGAAATAACCTATTTAGTTGACTAATGTTGTCATCGGTCACCCTAAAACCAACCCCGGCACCAGACATTAGGAGAATAACTGTTTCATACACATCAGAAAGATCTTTGAAGTCGAGGAAGGAGCAGTTGTAGTTGGCCAAAGGAAACTCTTTGGCGTGCTTACTTCCCCCAACCCACAAAGTCCTTCCGGCCACGAAGGCCTTCAACTTCTCCATCGCCTGAGTTAGGACCCTCCTATCTTCCTCCTCAAAGGGACCCCTGAGCTCCTCGGGAACCAAAGAAAGGGAGTAATCTACAACCCGAGAAACGGTCTCTTGCCAAGTTTCCCTCTTGCCCCTTTCCTCGTCCCACCGGCTGTAGGTCCTCAGGTAGACTACTTCTCCTAAAGGACCCCAGGGAACCTTTTTCTCCCCGCTTTCGTTGGCCTTCTCCTTAACATCTTCCGGTACCCTAAAGAAAAGGTTGGTGTGGCCCATAGTGCGTACGAGGATAACCTATACCTTCCCAAGGAAGCAAGCCCCCTCCTTCCACTCTCCGTGGAATCCGGCTCCCCTAGGTGAGTAGCCATTCTATCACCTTAGGTAAAGAGGAGTCTTTCTATTTTCTTTTCCCCTCTCCCCTTGACGTCCGGTTCCTATTTATGTATCATGCTATGGCTATGACCCGGGTCTTGCTTGAAGATGAAGAGTGGGCGGCCCTTAAAGAGCTCCTTAATCAGGGGATATGGATGGTAAAGGTAAGGAACCCCTTTTCCCCCAACGCCTCCGCTTTCTTCTACCGGGAGTTTAACCCGGCTTCCGCCAAGTTTGATCCTAACCCTGTTTTGGATAAGGTTAGACCCCTGGTGAAAAGCCCAGAGCTTATGCACCCTGACCTCGCAGATATAGAGATTCTTTCAAAGGAGAAGAAAAAGTACTTTCTAGGCAGGGTTTGGGAGGGGGGAGGGGAAGAAGAACCCGAAGAACCCGTGGCGGTGGTCCGTCTCTACTCCTTCCAGGTCCATGATGGCAAACCCGTGATAGAGGACCAGTCTTTCCTTCTATTTGTTAGGAAGAACAAGGAAAACACCCCCAACACCGACCAAGACAGTTAGACCTAGTCTTTTTCTATCTTTAACCAATCTGAGATAGGGACCCAGCCCTCATCCCTGTAGGACACCTCTTTTCTTTTCCTGTTGAACACTTTCATCTTTATTCTCTTGTGTGGAGTCTGTTCCTTTTGATTTCGGTGGCTGGAGTTCCTTCTCCTTGTTTTGTCCATAAAAGTGTTCTCAGCACCTATTTGCCCTTCAATCCAAGACCAAGACAAAAAGGAGCCCAGAGCTATATCTGGGCTCCTACACAGTCTCTTGGAGCTCCCATGAGCCTTTGCTCTTATTTCGCTCCTTCGTCAAAAGCGCTAACGGCCTGGACTATTTTCTCGAACTTCTTTTTAGTTCTGGACTCAAGAAAACGATGCTTTACCTTTCCTCCCCCTTCAATGAAGACTTCGGAGAATAAAACCAGGTTCTTCTGGTCCTTATACCCCAAAATCACCGAGATTCCGTTGGGAAGTTGCCCTAGGAATACTCTGTTGGCATAAGGGATTTCCCCAGAGAATAAGAAGTTTCTAACAAAATTTCCTACAATCTCCCGCCCGGTTAATCCTACAACAATGTTTGCAATGTTTTTCCCCCGGGCCTTGTAGTTAAGTTTGTTTAGGGCTACCACAACTTTGGTCCTAAGAGAGGAAGGACTTGTGGTCTTTAAATCAAACAATTGGTCAACTCCGAGTTCTTTATACTCATTTTCTAGTCTTTCCTCAAATTGGGGTGTGGGACGAACGTAGACCCCAGAATTTTCTATGAATAAAACGTTAGCGGTCCTGGAGGAAAGGTACTGAACCTTTACACGATCTGGTCTAAGCACTACCACGGATACAAGCTTTTCGTACTTAGGAGAATCTAGAACCCAGTTCCCTCCCGGGCCCAGGCTGACTACTTTAGACTTATCTCCAAGGAGAGAGACTAAAAACTTAGCCACTTTATTGTCAAGAGAGGAGAGAAGGTCTTCAAACGACTTGCCCCTACCTGATTTGGTTCTAGGAGGAGACTTTTCTCCTGTTCCTTTTTCTATTCCCTGGTTATGGGATAACCTGGAGGGTAGCCAAATGGATTCCTTTAGCATCGTTTTATCTTTCATAGTTTCCTTAAACCTATTAAGGTTGTATTTTCTTTCAAGTGTTCGTTATCAATATACCAAAGTCTTATCGTGATCCCCCTCCTTTTATGAAGATTTCTATTATAGGGCGGATAATACCAAACCCATCATAAAAAATCAGGTAGAAAATTACAACCACCAGGGTCACTAAAACGGCATAAGTCGCTGACTTGTATAATCGGTTTATCGCCTCTGCCAGGGCCATAAGGGGTCGAACGTTGTCCCTCATTTCCTTTATCTCCTCTTTTATTCTCTTGATTTCCCCCTCTTGCCTCTCTATAGAGTCCCTAATAGCGCTTACCTCCCGGGCTATGTCTGAAAACCTGATCTCGTTTTCCAGCTGTTTTCCCCTCAAAACCTTTCCTTCGCTCTCTGAGGCTTCTATCTTGTCCTCAAGAGAGGATACTTTTTCTTGGATCATCATTATTTTTCCGTCAAGGGTACCTAACCTCTCCCCTATATCAGTTATCTTGTTCTGAATATCATCAAGCCTCTTTATCAATAAGGTTTGCAAATCTGTTTGGCTCATTTTTCCCTATAAAACTATAACAAGGTTAACGAGGTTTTTCCCAACCTATTTAAAGGCTTCAGACTTTTCTTATGAATACCTTGTTAGGGTTTGAGGCGTTGACCAAAACAGCGCCTTGGATATTGAGAAGGGTTCCATCGGCGAAGACGGAGGCCTCAGGGAACGAGAAGGTCATGGGCTTGTAGTGCTTGTTAATAAACTCCACGGGGTCAAGATAGTGCTTTAGAATAACGTTTTTGTACTTTGGCCAATAATCCTCTGGAATGACATCTGGTCCAGACTTTCTAATCTCAAAGTGTAAGTGGGCCAAGAACGGGTGAAGCGGGTCCCCTCTTCCCACAGAACCGATGGGAAACCCTGGATAAACGTGGTCCCCTTCGGAAACGCAGACTTGGTGCAAGTGGGCGTACTGAGTGTACATCTCGTGGTCGAGAGAAAGGAGTTTCCTCAGGGTCGGATGGTGGATAAGAACTACCTTTCCCCAGACCCGGTGCTCCCTGACCCGAAGGACCACCCCCTCAGACATGGCCACAACGGGGTAACCGAGGTCTTCGTTTCCGGCCGTGCCCAGAACATTTATGTCCACACCGGGGTGTTCATCGGCCGGGAGACCCATGTTTCTTCTAAACGATGGGTAAGCGGGATCTAGAAAGGTCGCTGATATCTTGACCTTTTCTCTTGGATATATGGGCCAAACAACTCCAGTCATAAGAGCATTATACCCACTTTCCCATTTTCTGTTTTCGGTCCTAACGCCTATTTTTATTCATACACAACAACATAGCCTTTCATTGGAGGGTTTACCTCAACAACCAGGGTGTTCCCGTCTAAAATGCGATAATCGGCGTCGAGGTCATCCCCCTCCTCGGTGTATATCTCAACTAAAACTTGTGTTGAACCCAGGTTATGGATAACTTCCCAAAGACCGCTTACCTCCGTCTGAACGTGGGTGTAGGTCCTCCTCCCCCCTGCGAAGGACACCCCAGGTCCACACACCCTTTGAACCCTCGGGCTTTTGGAGACTCTGACTACGTTTACCCTTTCCAAGACTTTCTATTCAAACTATTCGAATCTATAGAGCTAGACTTCTAGACGTTGGGCAACTCCCCAGAGAACTTATAGGCGGTTATTATTCCATCTGACAGTATTTTCTTACCCCCAGGGATTTCGTGATATAAGGCGTAGGAGAGGGGCTGCGGCAGGGAACAAAGAAGCGAGGAATCGTCCTCGCTTATCCTGACCTCTAACACCCCCGGGCTTCCAGGGTCAAGGAATATTCCATCTCCAACACTTTTTATAAGTACCTGCTCGCCCTTCTTGTTTATGACTTGAAACTTAATATTAAGCCCCGATAGGGTCATTGGTTCACCGAAATCGTCTTCTAACCTGAAGTAGAAAGAGTTAGCGTATCTAGCCTTTACTAAGAGGACCATAAGAACATTATATATCCTTACTGAACGGCCAGCGTTGACAAAAGGACGGAATAGGTGTATATTTTTATTGCGATGACCAAGGACCTGCTAGAACTAATGCCTTACTACTCGGTTTCGGCCCTCCCCTCAAGATTCATCGGGTACCCGGAGGGGACCAAGGTCTACTATCGGCTCCTCACCACACGTGAGTCCCTTGAGATGGCTAAGATGCAAAGACTCTACGACATCTATCGCTACATTCTCAAGGGGGTCAAAACCGAAGGTATAGAGAAAGAAGACCTGTTCATGGCCGACCTCATTTTCATTTCTATCCTCAGGTCTTCCCAGTCGGGAATGGTGAACTCCCTCCACGTGGAGGCTACCTGTACCAAGTGTGGGGAAAGGATAAAGAAAGAGGTGGGGGTCGAAGATGTGTATATGGAGGACTACGATAAGGTTCAAAAGCGCTACGAGATAGAGGGAACAGGCGTTGTGGTCGTTTTTGAGCGCCCAAGGGTTAGGAGATATTTGGAGTATCTAGAGTATTTAGACGAGGAAAACGCTGACCAAGACGTAGCCTCTCTCGCTTTGCCTATAAGGGCTATAGAAAACTTCCCAGAAAAGGGCATGTACAAAGAGCTTTCCCTGAGGGAGGCTATGGAGGTGGCCGAAGACCTACCCGTGGCCATATTTGAAGAGCTTTCCGAGGGTATGCGAGAAGAGCCCCCGAAGGTTAGGGTTGTCTGCGATTCCTGCGGGGAAGAGAACAAATACCATATTGACAACTACGAGGAAGTTGTCATAAAGCCGTTTCG
>QGLW01000096.1_pt1 | contig 25509 bp, 24 predicted proteins | sample 1725341 | NCBI WGS metagenome assembly QGLW01 (sample SAMN05439265, study PRJNA331180) | Hot springs metagenome, whole genome shotgun sequencing project. | isolation source: microbial mat of Apron and Channel Facies of Mammoth Hot Springs | place: USA: Wyoming, Yellowstone National Park | collected... | reverse complement strand
ATGAGGTAGCACACGAAGGGATTAGGATGATCGCATGAACGTGTCCCGCGTGCAGGCGGTACTAAGGGAAGAGGGGTTTGACGGCTGGCTCCTCTACTCCTTCGGGCGGAGCAACCCCGTGGCCCTTCAAGTTCTGGGCCTGGGCCACCTCCACCTCACCCGCCGCCTGGCCTACTTCCTTCCTCAGGAAGGGGAGCCCACCCTCCTCTGCCACGCCATTGAGGTGAGCCTCCTCCCGCCCCTTCCCGGGAAGCGGCGCACCTACCATACCTGGCAGGGCTTCCTGGAGGGGCTTGCCCAGGTCCTCGAGGGCTCCTGGCGCATCGCCTTGGAGTACGTGCCCGGGGAGCGGATCCCCTACCTATCCCAGGTGGACGGAGGGACCCTGGACCTCCTCAGGGGGATGGGCCTCGAGGTCGCCTCCTCCTGGCCCCTCCTCCTCCTCTTCCAGACCTGGGACGAGGAGAAGCTCAAGGCCCATAGACGGGCAGCCTCTGGCCTGGTACAGGCCAAGGACGCGGGCCTGGCCCTCCTCCGGGAAAACCCCAAGGCCACGGAAAAGGAAGTCCAGGCCAGAATCGCCGAGGTGCTAAAGGGCCAGGGCCTCACCTTTGACCACCCCCCCATGGTGGCCTTTGGGAAGAATAGCGCCAACCCCCACCACGCGCCCACGGAGAAGGCCCTGGAGGAGGGGGAGGTGGCCCTTCTGGACCTGTGGGCCAAGGAGCCCGGCGGGGTCTACGCCGATATCACCTGGATGGCGGGCCTCGAGGTGGGCGAGGCCGCCCACCGGGCCTTCCAGGCGGTGCGGGAGGCCCGGGACCAGGCCATCGCCTTCGTGGCTAGGGCCTACCGGGAAGGGCGCCACCCCCGGGGGTACGAGGTGGACCGGGTGGCCAGGGGGGTTCTAGAGGGGATGGGGTATGGGCCCTACATCCGCCACCGCACCGGCCACAACCTGGGGGAGGAGGTCCACGGCTTTGGGCCCCACCTGGACGACCTGGAGACCCAGGATTTCCGCCCCCTGGTCCCGGGCTTGGCTTTCACCGTGGAACCGGGGGTCTACCCGGAGGGCTTCGGCGTGCGCACGGAGGTGAACGTCTACCTTCACCCGGAAGGGCCGGAGGTAACCACCCCCCTCCAGGAGGCCATCACCCCCCTCTAATCCACGCCGGCCGGGCAGGGGACCCCAGTCCAGGGCGTGGTATCTTGGGGGACGGCATGGACCGCCCCCTTCTGATCTTCTCCGGCCAGTCCAACCAGCCCCTGGCCCGGGCCATCGCCGAGGCCCTGGGCATACCCTTGGGCAGGAGCACCACCCAGCGCTTCGCCAACGACAACCTCTTCGTCCGTTTTGAGGAAAGCCTCCGGGAAGGGGACGTCTTCATCGTCCAGTCCTTCACCCCTCCGGTGCAGGACCACCTCATGGAGCTCCTCATGATGGTGGACGCCGCCAAAGGGGCCAGCGCCGCCCGGGTCACCGCCGTCATCCCCTACTTCTCCTACGCCAGGAGCGACAAGAAGGACTCCCCCCGCATCTCCATCGCCGCCAGGCTCATCGCCGACCTCCTGCAGACCGCCGGGGCGGACCGGGTCCTCACCATGACCCTCCACTCCCCCCAGGTGCACGGCTTCTTCAAGATCCCCGTGGACCACCTTTCCGCCGAACCCGTAATCGCCAACCACTTCGCCACCAGGGTGGACCTGGAAAACGCTGTGGTGGTGGCCCCAGACGCCGGGGACCTTAAAAGGGCAAGCTCTCTAGCGAGAAGGCTCCGCTTGCCCCTGGCCTTCATAGACAAGGAGCGGGTCTCCGACACCGAGGTGCGGGTGCGGATGCTGGTGGGGGAGGTCAGGGGCAAGACGGCCCTAATCGTGGACGACGAGATCTCCACCGCGGGGAGCCTGGTGGAGGCGGTGGAGGCCCTGATGCAGGCTGGGGCCAAGGAGGTCTACGCTGCCGCCACCCACGGGGTCTACGTGGGGCCGGCCCTGGAGCGCATCGCCAAAAGCCCGGTCAAGGAGGTGGCCGCCACCGACACCTGCCCTCCCAAGGAAGCCCCCAAGCTCAAGACCCTCACCGTTGCCCCCATCTTCGCCGAGGCCATCTGGCGGATCCACCGGGGCGAGTCCGTCTCCAGCCTCTTCACCTAGCATGGAAAGGCGCCTCGTCCTCGCCGGCCTTCCCGTCCTGGCCCAGATCCCGGAAAACCCCAGGGCCATCCTCCTCGCCCTCCACGGCCTCCAGGGCTCCAAGGAGCACATCCTCTCCCTGCTTCCCGGCTTTAAGGAGGCGGGCTTCCTCCTCCTGGCCCCCGACGCCCCCAGGCACGGGGAAAGGGGCACGCCCCCTTCCGCCAAGAGCGGGCGCTACGTGGAGGAGGTCTACCAGGTGGCCCTGGCCTTCGCCGAGGAGGCCTGGCGGGTGGCGGAGGAAGCCAGGACCCGCTACGGCCTTCCCCTCTTCCTGGCGGGGGGAAGCCTGGGCGCCTTCGTGGTCCACCTCCTCCTCTCCCGGGGCTTCCGGCCAAAAGGGGCCCTCGCCTTCATCGGGAGCGGCTTTCCCATGAAGCTTCCCCAGGGGCAGAGCCTTCAGGACCCCCAGGTGGCCGCCCTCTACCAGGCCCCCCCGGCCACCAGGGGCGAGGCCTACGGAGGGGTACCCCTTCTCCACCTCCACGGCACCAGGGACCTGATCGTCCCCCTGGAGCGCATGGAGAAGACCATAGAGTCCCTCAGGCCCCACTACCCCGAAGGCCGGCTGGCCCGCTTTGTGGAGGAGGGGGCGGGGCATATCATCACCCCCCTCATGGCCCGGGTAGGGCGGGCTTTTCTGGAGGCATGGCTCTAAAGGTACCCCATCCCGGCCTTCGCCAGGATGGGGACCCCAGAAAGATCCTGGTGGGGCTCCAGGGCTACCGGGGCTTTCCCGGCGGGTTCAAAGCCTACCGCCAGGTCTTCCCCACGGTGGAGCTCTCCTGGTGGCACCGCCTGCCGGACGAAAGGACCTTGGGCCGCCTCGAGGCCCTCGCCCCCCCGGGGTTCCTCTTTAGCGCCCTCGGCCACAAGCACCTCACCTTTAGGCCAAGCGGCGAGGAAAGGCGCACCCTGAGGCGCTTCCTGAGGCGCTTCCGGCGCTTTGGGGAGAAGCGGGGGGCGGTCCGCCTCCTCGTCCCCCAGGGGGTGGAGGAAGGGACCATGGCCCTTTGGCTGGACCTCCTCGAGGCGGTGCTGGAGGAGCTTGGCCCCTTCCCCCTCTTCTTCCAGGCCCCCGAACCCTTGAGGCCCCTCCTGAAGGCCCGGGGCCGCCTTCTGGTCAACGAGGAGGGACCCCTTCTCTACCTCCTGGACCCCCCCGGGCTTCCCGAGGGGGAGGGCTTCGCCTACTTCTCCTCTTTGCAAGCCCTGGCCCAAGCCCTACACTCATAGCGGAGGTTGACCCGGATTGAAGACGGCCAAGCGCTTTTCCCCCAAAGAAGCCGAAGAGGTCTACCTGGTCCCCTACTGGGGGGCGGGGTTTTTCCGGGTAGGCGAAAGGGGCGAGCTGGAGGTGACCCCTCTGGGCCCTGAAGGGCCTTCCGCCTCCCTTTTGGAGATCGTGGAGGCCCTGAGGGACGAGGGGCGGCCCCTACCCCTTGTCCTCCGCTTCCCCCAGATCCTGGAGGCCCGGGTCCGGGAGCTCAACGAGGCCTTCCTCCGGGCCATGGAGAAGTACGGCTACCGGGGGGGCTACCGGGGGGTCTACCCGGTGAAGGTCAACCAGCGCCGCCTGGTCCTGGAGACCGTGGCCCGGGCGGGTAGGCCCTACCACCATGGCCTCGAGGCGGGCAGCAAGCCGGAGCTGGCCCTGATCCTGGCCCAGGACCTCTCCAAGGAGGCCCTCATCACCACCAACGGCTTCAAGGACGACGACTTCATCCGCCTGGCCCTCATGGGCAAGAAGCTGGGCCGCAACGTGGTCATCACCCTGGAGAAGTTCGCCGAACTCCCCAGGGTCCTCCGCCTCTCCCGGGAGGTGGGGGTGAGGCCCAGCCTGGGGATCCGCTACAAGCTGAAGGCCAAGGGGGCGGGGCAGTGGGAGGCCTCGGGGGGAGAGAACGCCAAGTTCGGCCTCACCACCCCCGAGATCGTCAAGGCGGTGGAGATCCTTCAGGAAGAGGGCCTCCTGGACACCCTAGTCATGCTCCACGCCCACATCGGCAGCCAGGTAACGGATATCCGCCGCATCAAAGCCGCCGTGCGGGAGGCGGCCCAGACCTACGTGCAGCTCAGGAAGCTTTCGGCCCCCCTCCGCTACCTCAACCTGGGGGGCGGCCTGGCCGTGGACTACGACGGCTCCAAGACCAACTTCTACGCCTCCGCCAACTACACGCTTCAGGAGTACGCCGAGGACCTGGTCTACGTGACCAAGGAGGTGGTGGAGGCCCACGGAGAGCCCCACCCCATCCTGGTCACGGAGTCCGGCCGGACGGTCACCGCCTACCACGAGGTCCTGGTCCTGGAGGTCATTGACGTCATCACTCCTCCCGGGGAGGAAAAGCCCGCGGCTCCCCCTGAGGAGGCCCACCCCCTGGTCAAGGAACTCTGGGAAAGCCTGGAAAACCTCTCGGCTAAGAACTTCCGCGAGGTCTACCACGACGCCTTCGCCGACAAGGAAACCTTGCAAACCCTCTACGACCTGGGCCTGGTGTCCCTGAAGGACCGGGCCCTGGCGGAGGAGATCTTCTACCACATCGCCCGGCGGGTCTACACCATCGCCCAGAGCCTCCCCTACGCCCCCGACGAGCTGGAGGACCTGGAGAAGCTCCTGGCCGACAAGCTGGTGTGCAACTTCTCCATCTTCCAAAGTCTCCCCGACGCCTGGGCTATCCACCAGCTCTTCCCCATCGTCCCCTTGAGCCGCCTTTCCGAGCCCCCTGCCCGCAGGGCCACCCTGGTGGACATTTTCTGCGACTCCGACGGGAAGATTGACCGCTTCATTGACCTCCACGACGTGCGCCACACCCTTCCCGTCCACCCCGTGCGCCCAGGGGAGCCCTACTACCTGGGGGTCTTCCTGATAGGGGCCTACCAGGACGTCTTGGGCAGCAACCACAACCTCTTCGGCCAGGTGGGGGAGGCCCATGTGGAGGTGGACGAGGAGGGCTTCGCCATAGAGCGCTTCGTCCCCGGAGAGACGGCGGAGAAGGTCATTGAGAAGATGGGCTTCACCGCCCGGGAGCTCATGCTCGGGGTGGAGCGCCTGGTGCGGCAAAGCCGGCTCTCCCCCGCAGAGAAAGGGGCCTTCCTGGAACGCTACGCCCGGGAGCTCCAGGGGTACACCTACCTGGAGGACTAGGGGCCATTAAGGCTCCGTTAAGGGGGGTAGGCCATGATGAGGGTGTGGGCTCGGCTAGGCCGTACAATGAGCGTAGCTTGAATCCCACCCTCGAGCTCCTGGACCCCCTGAACCCGGTGCGGCGGCGGATGGCCCTCTGGCTTCTGCCCCTGGGGAGCCTGTTGGCCCTGGTGGCCCTTCTGGCCTCAGGGAAGGGCGTGGACCCCGTGGACCGGGTCTTCCTGCCCCTGATGGCGGTGGGCTTTCTCCTTCTAGCCCTGGCCCTCAGGCGCACCCCCGCTTCGGCCCGCTGGGGCATCCCCCTGGCCCACGCCGCCATCGCCCTCTACCTCCTCTCCACCCTGTCCTACCAGCTCCTCTTTAGGCCCAACCCCCAGGGCCTCTCCCCCGCCGCCTACTGGGTGCCCTTCTTCTACTTCTCCAGCTACCTCTTCTTCCCCACCCACCGGGCCCTGCGCCTCGCCCTCCTCTACCTCCTCGCCCTCTTCCTCCTCGCCCTCTTAGGGGCCTTCGCCACCACTACACTCCCGTCCACCTGAACGCCCTGGCCCAGTTCCTGGGGTCCAACCTGGCCTACGTGGGCCTCCTCTACCTCCTGGTGCGCCTTAAAGAGGGATACCTGGAGGCCCGGCTGGACGCCCATACGGACTTCCTCACCGGCCTGAGGAACCGGCGCTATCTGGAACTTATTCTTGAGCGGGAGCTTTTCCGGGTGGCCCGCTACGGCCGGCCCCTTTCCCTCATCATCTTGGACCTGGACGGGTTCAAGGCGGTGAACGACACCCACGGCCACGAGGTGGGGGACCGGGTCCTAAAGGCCCTCGCCCGGTGCCTGGAGGAGCACCTCCGCCAGAGCGACCGGGCCGTGCGCCTGGGGAGGGAGGAGTTCGCCGTGCTCCTGCCCGAGACCGGCCTACCCCAGGCCCTGCGCCTGGCCGAGCGCCTGCGCCAGGCGGTGGCCGCCCTCAAAGTACCCCCCGTGGAGAGGCTTTCCGCCAGCTTCGGCGTGGCCCAGGCGAGCCCCACCGACTCCCCCTTCTCCCTCCTCAAGCGGGCGGACGAGGCCCTCTACCGGGCCAAGCGCGCGGGGAAAAACCGGGTGGAAACAGCCTAACCCAGAGAACTAGGCTCCGGTACGCCCTTTTGGGGCCCCCGCCGCGGCTCTTGCCACGGCGGGGTACTTTAAAGCCCCGCTTCCCGCTTCAAGGCCTCCACCCGGTCCGTCTCCTCCCAGGGGAAGCCGGGCCGGCCGAAGTGGCCGTAGGCCGAGGTGGGGGTGTAAATGGGCCTTAGGAGGTCCAGCTCCTCAATGATGGCCAGGGGCCTGGGGTCAAAGACCTTAGCGGCGATCTCCGTGAGCTTCTCGTCGGACAGGACCCCGGTGCCGAAGGTCTCCACCCGCAAGGACACGGGCCGCGCCTTGCCGATGGCGTAGGCGAGCTCCACCAGGGCCCGCTTCGCAAGCCCCGCCGCCACCAAGTTCTTGGCCATGTAGCGGGCGTAGTAGCTGGCGGAGCGGTCCACCTTGGTGGGGTCCTTGCCGCTGAAGGCCCCGCCCCCGTGGGGCACCGCCCCTCCGTAGGTGTCCACGATGATCTTCCGGCCCGTCAAGCCGGTGTCGGCATGGGGGCCTCCCAGGATGAAGCGGCCCGAGGGGTTGATGAGGTACTCCGTCTCCCCCTCCTTGAGGTACTCCGCCGGGATGGCCTGGCGGACCACCTCCCGGATCAGGTCCTCCCTAAGCTGCTCCTGCTCCACCTCGGGGGAGTGCTGGGCGGAGACCACCACGGTCTTCACGTAAAGGGGCCGGTCCCCCTCGTAGACCACGGTCACCTGGGCCTTGCCGTCGGGGCGCAGGTAGGGCAAGAGGCCCGTCTTGCGCACCTCGGCCAGGCGCATGGTGAGGCGGTGGGCCAGGGTGATGGGGAGGGGCATGAGCTCCGGGGTTTCGTCCGTGGCGTAGCCGAACATGAGGCCCTGGTCCCCCGCCCCCACGCGGTCTAAGGGATCGGTGGACTTGAGAACCCGCCACTCGTAGGCCAGGTTCACGCCTCCGGCGATGTCCGGGGACTGCTCGTCTATGGCGGTGAGGACGGCGCAGGTGTCGGCGTCAAAGCCGTACTTGGCCCGGGTGTAGCCCACCTCCCGCACCGTCTTGCGCACTAGGCCCGGGATGTCCACGTACCCCTCGGTGGTGATCTCCCCCGCCACGAAGACGAGCCCCGTGGTGACCAGGGTCTCCGCCGCCACCCGGGCCTTCTTGTCCTGGGCCAGAATGGCGTCCAGAATGGCGTCAGAGACCCGGTCCGCCAGCTTGTCCGGGTGCCCTTCCGTGACCGATTCAGACGTGACCAGCCGCAACTTGCGCACCTCCTTAGGGATCTGCCCCCCTGGGGCAACCCCGATAGTATAGCACCCCCCCTTGGCCGTCCAGTATGCTCTGGCCCTGTGAGGAACCCCAAGGCCCCCATCGGCGTCTTTGACTCGGGCGTGGGCGGGCTCACCGTACTGACCGCCCTAAAAAAGGCCCTTCCCCAGGAGGACTTCCTCTACTTCGGCGACACGGCCCGGGTGCCCTATGGGGGCAAGCCCCTCTCCATGGTGCGGCGCTTCGCCTGGGAGATCGCGGGCTTTCTCCTCCGGGAGGGGGTGAAGGCCATCGTGGTTGCCTGCAACACGGCGAGCTCCGCCGCCCTCCCCGACCTGGCGGAAGACCTTTCCGTGCCCGTCTTCGGGGTCCTGGAGCCGGCGGCCCAGGTGGCCCGGGGCTACCGCAAGGTGGGCCTCATCGGCACCCAGGCCACGGTGCATAGCCGAGCCTACGAGCGCTACGTGGACCTTTCCTGGGCCAAAGCCTGCCCCCTCTTCGTCCCCCTGGTGGAGGAGGGGCTCTGGGACGACCCCGTGGCCCTCCTCATCGCCCGGCACTACCTCGAGGAGGCCCCGGAGGACCTCGAGGCCCTCATCCTGGGCTGCACCCACTACCCCTACCTGAAAAGGACCATCCAGGAGGTCCTACCCCGGGTGGCCCTCATAGACTCCGCCGAGGCCACGGCCGGGAGGGTGGCCGAGGCCCTAAGGGCCGAGGGGCTTTTGAACCCGGAAGGCAGGGGCCAGGTGGTCCACTACGTGACCGGAGACCCGGAAAGCTATAAGGCCTTGGCCGAGCGCCTGGGGGTGCGGGTGGAGGCCCTGAGGCGGGGAAGCCTGGAAGAGCTCTGACGCCCCCCCAAGCCAGCATGGGGGGGGATCACCCCTCCCCCGGGCTAAGCTGGGGGCATGCGTAAGAAGCCCCTCATTGACCAGCTCCACCACGAGGACAGCTGGCGGCTTTTCCGCATCCTGGCGGAGTTCGTGGAAGGGTTTGAGACCCTCGCGGAAATAGACGTGCCTCTGGTGTCCGTCTTCGGCTCGGCCCGCTTCTCTGAGGGCCACCCCGCCTACGCCCTGGGCTACCGCCTGGGCAAGGCCCTGGCGGAGGCGGGCTTTAGCGTGGTGACGGGAGGGGGGCCCGGGGTCATGGAGGCGGTGAACCGGGGGGCCTTTGAAGCGGGAGGGGTCAGCGTGGGCCTCAACATAGAGCTTCCCCTCGAGCAAAGGCCCAACCCCTACCAGACCCACGCCCTAACCTTGCGCTACTTCTTTGTGCGCAAGGTCCTCTTCGTGCGCTACGCCGTGGGCTTTGTCTTCCTCCCCGGGGGGTTCGGCACCCTGGACGAGCTTTCCGGGGTGCTGGTCCTCATCCAGACGGAAAAGGTCCACCCCTTCCCCGTCTTCGCCCTGGACCGCGGCTACTGGGAAGGGCTTCTTTCCTGGATGGCCTTCCTCAAGGACCAGGGGGCCATAGACCCCCAGGACCTGGCCCTCCTCACCCCCCTGGATACCCCGGAAGAGGTGGTGGCGGCCCTGAAGGCGGTATCCTGAAGGGGATGCGGGTCGTCCTGGCCACCTCCAACCCCGGCAAGGTGCGGGAGCTGAAGGCGGGTCTAGAGCCCCTGGGCTGGACCCTCCTCTCCCTGGCCGACTTCCCCTTGCGCATGCCCAAGGAGGAGGGGAGCACCTTCCTGGAAAACGCCCTTCTGAAGGCGGCCTACGTGGCCAGGGCCATAGGCCTCCCCGCCTTGGCCGACGATTCGGGCCTCGAGGTCTTCGCCCTGGGGGGCGAGCCCGGGGCCTACAGCGCCCGCTACGGGGGGCGGGAGACCGACCGGGAGCGGAACGTCTACCTCCTGGAGAGGATGCGCCGCCTGAAGGGGGAGGAAAGGCGGGCCCGCTTCGTGGCCGTTTTGGTCCTGGCCTACCCCGACGGGCACGCTGAGGCCTACGAGGGGAGCGTGGAGGGGGTGATCCTGGAGGCTCCCCGGGGGGAGGGCGGCTTCGGCTACGACCCCCTCTTCTTCATCCCCGAGGCGGGGAAGACCTTCGCCGAGATGAGCCTGGAGGAGAAGGCCCGCTACTCCCACCGGGGCCGGGCCCTACAGGCCCTCCTCAAGGCCTACGAAAAGGGCCCCCCGCCCCGGGAGATCTCCAGGCTGGAATGAACGTCCTCTCGCCCCACATCGCCCTCTACCGCCTCTTTGACCTGGCGGACGAGATAGACCTCGCCCGCCTGGGCACGCCCAGGCTCCGCCTCTCCCGCCCCCGGCTGGGGGCGGTGCGCTTCCAGAACCCCCCGGCCCAGCTGGAGCTGGGGGTGCGGAGCGTGGAAGGGGTTTCCGGCCTCCTCACCGCCCGGCTTTACGAGTTCGGGGTGGCCTCCCTCTCCTTCCGGGTGCACCTGGGGGAGAGGCTGCCGTGGGAGGCCTTCGTGGAAAAGGCCCTGGCCATGCCCGAGCTTCCCTTCTGGGAGGGCTTTTTTATGGCGGAGCTGGCCGCTTTGGAGCCCTACCTCCAAGGGGCCCTCCTCCGCCCCGAGGAGAAGCGGCTTTCCGAGGAGTTCGCGGTCTACCACGCCCTGGGCCTCGAGGGGGCCAAGGCCCACGCCCCCCCCGTGGACCTCACCCTCTTGTGGATGGGGGCCCGGGAGGAGTTCGCCCCCGAGGTGCGCCGGGAGATGGAGCGCTACCGCTACAGCTACTCCACCGAGGACCTGGCCCTTTTGGGCTTTGACCGGGTTCTGATCCTGGACTCCGAGGGGATCTGGGACGTGGCCGACCTGGTGGAGTTCGTTCACGCCCAGCTCCTGGAGCTCTCCTACTACGACCGGGTCCTCACCGAGGAGCTGGAAAGGGTGCCCCAGGTCCTAAGGGTGCGGGGCCTTTGGGGTTACGGCCGGCTTCAGCGCCTGAGGCGGCACCTCATGGCCCGGCACGCCGAGATCGCCGACGTCAAGGCCCGGATGGAGGGGGCCTTGCGCATCACCGAGGACCTCTTCTACGCCAAGATCTACCGGGCCGCCCTGGAGCTTTACGGGGCCCACGAGCTGGAACGGAGCGTGGAGGAGAAGCTGAGGGCCCTCGAGGCCACCTACGAGATGGTCACCGAAGAGGTGGTCCACCTCCGCAGCCAGGCTGTGGAGGTGGGCATCCTGGCCCTCATCGCCTTTGAGGTGGTGCGGGCCCTCCTTTAGGGGCACCTGTCCCTCAGGCTGGTGGTATGCTCATGGTGCAGGGTGCGGGAAAACCTTGGAGCGGAAACGCTACCACGCGCCCGCAGGTGGGAGTATGAGAAAAGCGCTGGCCCTTTTAGCCCTAGGCCTTTCCCTAGCCCTCGCCCAGGGGAAGATCACCGTCTGGACCCACTTCGGCGGCCCCGAGCTGGAGTGGCTTAAGGCCCAGGCCAAGACCTTTGAGAAGACTTCCGGCACCAAGGTGGAGGTGGTGGAGGTCCCCTTCGGCGACATCAAGCAGAAGTTCATCCTGGGGGCCCCCCAGGGGCAGGCCGCCGACCTCCTGGTCTCCATCCCCCACGACTGGCTGGGGGAGATGGCCCAGGCGGGGGTCCTCGAGCCCATGGGCAAGTACGTAACCCAAAGCTACCTGGCGGACATCCAGCCCGTGGCCGTGGAGGCCTTCACCTTCGGGGGTAAGCTCCTGGGCCTGCCCGCCTTCGCCGAGAGCGTGGCCCTCATCTACAACAAGAAGTACGTGAAGGAGCCCCCCAAGACCTGGGAGGAGTTCTTGGACCTGGCCAAGAAGCTCACCACGGGCTCCACCTTCGGCTTCCTCTACAACATCGGCGACCCCTACTTCAACTTCGGCTTCTTCCGGGCCTACGGGGCGGACAACGTTTTCGGCAAGGACGCCAAGGGTAACCTGGACCCCTCCAAGCTCCTCCTAAGCGGCGAGGTGGGGGAGAAGGCCCTCCAGTTCATCAAGGACCTCCGCTTCAAGTACAACCTGGTGCCCGAGGGCGTGGACTACGGGGTGGCCGATGGGGCCTTCAAGGACGGGGCCCTGGCCATGATCATCAACGGCCCCTGGGCCCTTGGGGACTACAAGAAGGCCAAGATTGACTTCGGCATCGCCCCCTTCCCCACCCCGCCCGGGGCCAAGAACCCCTGGGGGCCTTTCCTGGGGGTCCAGGGCGTGGTGGTGAACGCCTACTCCAAGAACAAGACCGCCGCGGTGAACTTCGCCAAGACCCTGGTCTCCGGCAAGAACCTGGTGAGCTTCAACCAGGCGGGCGGCCGCATCCCCGTCTCCAAGAGCGCCGCCAAGACGCTGGAGAAAGACCCGGTGGTGGCGGGCTTCGCTAAAGTCTTCGCCCTGGGCACCCCCATGCCCAACATCCCCGAGATGGGCAAGGTCTGGGGCCCCTGGGGGAACGCCATCTCTCTGGCCATCCAGAAGCCCGACTCCAACGTGAAGAAGATCGTGGAGGACATGGTGGCCGAGATCAAGAAGGCCATCGGCAGGTAAGCCCCATGACCGCCCCCCACAGGACCTTTTTCCCTGTGGGGGGTTTTATCCTTGAGCCATGCGACACCCTTCTGGCCTCAAAGGCTTCCTCCTGGCCTTCGCCCTCCTGTTGGGCCTCCTTCTCCTCTCCACGGGGGTGGGCCTCTTGGCCTACCTCCTCCTCGAGCCCCACCTGGCCCTCCCGGGCTGGACCATCCTGGTGGTAGCCCTCCTGGTCATGGTGCCGGGGGCGGTGGCCGTGGGCCGCCTCTTCCCCTGGCTCACCGACTGGTACTACTTCCTCCCCGCCTTGGCCTTCCTCCTGGTCTTCACCCTCTACCCCATCGGCCTCACCGTCTACCTGGCCTTCACCGACTACTCGGGGCAGAGGAACAACCTCCCCGACCGCTCCACGGAGACCGCCGTGGTGGGGCAGGAGGGCCCAAGACTCCTCCTGGAGGCGCCCGTGGCCGAGGCGTTGCGGTGCGACCCCTGCCAGGGGGAGGCCTTAGAGGTCTACGCCGAGGGGCACCGGATGCGGGCCAGGATTGTGGAAGCCAAGGGGACCGAGATCCTCTTGGACCGCGCCCCGCCCTTTAAGGCGGAGTTCGTGGCCAAGGTGAACGCCTTCCGCTACGTGGGGCTCAGGAACTTCGCCTTCATCCTGTCCCAGGCGAACCGGGTCCTCTTCCCCGTCTTCCTCTGGAACGTGGTCTTCGCCAGCAGCACCGTGCTTTTGAACGCCCTTCTTGGCCTCATTCTGGGCCTCATCCTCAACAACAAGGGCCTCAAGCTCCGGAACTTTTACCGGACGGCCCTCATCGTCTCCTGGGCCCTGCCCGGGGTTATCACCGTCCAGGTCTGGGTAGCCCTCCTCAACTACAACTTCGGGGCCATCAACCGCCTTCTGGGGGTCTTGGGGATCTACCCCATCCCCTGGCTCAACGACCCCGACTGGGCCAAGGTGGCCATCCTCCTCGTCAACCTCTGGCTCGGCTTCCCCTACATGATGACCGCCACCCTGGGGGCCCTCTCCACCATCCCCGACGAGCTTTATGAGGCGGCTAAGGTGGACGGGGCCACCCCCTGGCAGGCCATATGGGGCATCACCCTTCCCCTTCTGGAAAAGCCCATGGTGCCCATTCTCCTCTCCTCCTTCGCCTTCAACTTCAACAACTTCTACATCATCTACCTCCTCACGGCCGGAGGACCCGCCCAGGAGGGGCGCCTGGCCACGGCCCAGGCCACGGACATCCTCATCTCCTGGGCCTACAAGACCGCCTTTAGCGCCGAGGGGCAGTCGGCCTACGGCCTGGGGGCCGCCATCAGCCTCATCATCTTCGCCATCACCGTGGCCATCAGCCTGGTGAACTTCCGGGTCACGGGGGCCCTGAGGGAGGTGCGGTAGATGCGCAAGGTTCTAGCCTTTCTCTTCACCGGCCTTGTCCTATGGGGGGTTTACTGGTTCGCCGCCACCCGTCTCTTTGACGAGGGCTCCTACCGCAAGCAGGTGGCCTTTGGCAGCGTCTTCGTGCCCTACGGGTGGGCTTACGCTTTGGGCGTTATCCTCCTCCTCGCGCTCCTCATCTTCTTCTACAGCCTGGCCTACACCGCCCTTATGAACCGCCTCCAGGGAAGGCGGCGAAGCCCCTGGCCCCTTTTCCTCCAAGGCATCACCCACCTCTTCCTCTGGGTCCTAATTCTTCTCGTCTACTACCCGGTGGTCCAGGTGGTGGCGGCCAGCTTTGACCCCACCAACAACCTCTTCAGCTTTAAGAGGCCGAATACGGGCTTTCTGCTCCTGGACGCCAAGGTCATCCCCTACCTGCCCGAGCCCTCCCTGGAAAACTACGCCAGGCTGGTGGAGGGGGTGGTCCTCTACCCTTACCAGCTTGGCCTCTTCCTCCTGGCGGGCCTGGCCCTTTTGGGGGTGGGGGGCATCGGGCTTCTGCGCCGCCTCCTGCCGGAGGAGGAGTGGATGGGCTTCTGGCAGGGAAGGCTCCTCCTCTTGATGGCCCTCTTCCTCTTCGCCCTGGCCCTAAGCCTCTCCCCCAAGCAGTTCACCGGCCAGGGCACGGAGACCAAGTTCCTCCTCTGGGTGCGGAACACCTTCCTCATCTCCGGGCTCACGGGGCTTCTCGCCGTTTTGCTCACGGCCACGGCGGGCTACGCCTTCGCCCGCTTCCGCCACCTGCCCGGGCGCTACCCCCTCCTCCTCTTCTTCATCTTCGTGCAGATGTTCCCGGGGTTCTTGGCCCTGGTGGCCATCTACTACCTCCTGTCCCGGCTGGACCTCCTGAACACCTTCACCGGCCTGGTCCTGGCCTACTCGGGGGGCATCATCAGCTTCGGCACCTGGGTGTACAAGGGCTACCTGGAGAGCATCAGCCCCAGCCTCGAGGAGGCCGCCATGGTAGACGGGGCCACCAAGTGGCAGGTCTTCACCAAAATCCTCCTCCCCCTTTCCGCCCCCATGTTCGTCTTCATCTTCCTCCTGCAGTTCGTGGGCACCTACTCGGAGTTCGTCCTGGCCAACCTGGTCCTCACCGGGGTGGAGAGCTGGAACGTGGGCGTGGGGCTTAGGAGCTTCACCACCGGCCAGTTCCAGACCAAGTGGGGCATCTTCGCCGCCGCCAGCGTCCTGGGCTCTTTGCCCATCCTCTTCCTCTTCTACGGCTTCCAGCAGTACTTCGTCTCCGGCTACACGGCGGGGGCCGTGAAAGAATAAAGGTGTGGACCTGATAGCCCTCCAGAAGAAAAGGGAGGCCATCCTGGACCTCTGCGCCCGCCACGGGGCCACGAAGGTGCGGGTCTTCGGCTCGGTAGCCCGGGGAGAAGCCCAAGAGGGAAGCGACCTAGACCTTCTGGTGGTCTTTGAGGAGGGCCGCACCCTCCTGGATCACGCCCGCCTAAAGCTGGCCCTGGAAGGGCTTTTGGGGGTACCGGTGGACGTGGTGAGCGAGAGGGGCCTGGTTCCCAGGCTTCGGGAACGGGTCTTGCGGGAGGCCGTTCCCCTATGAGGAGTCCCCAGGAGCGGCTTCTGGATATCCTGGAAGCCATAGCTCGCATTGAACGGTACGTTGCCCTGGGGAAGGCGCGTTTCTTAGAAGACGAGCTGATTCAGGTCTGGATGGTCCACCACCTAAAGCGCGTTGGGGAGGCTGCGGCCAGGCTGGGACGAGGGTTTCAAGAGGCGCACCCCCAAGTTCCCTGGCGAGAAATGGTGGCCATGCGCAATCTCCTGGTTCATGAGTACTTCAGCGTGGACCTGGAGGAGGTATGGGAGACGGCGGTCCGGGACCTACCCCTCCTGAAGGCTCAGATACAAACCCTTCTGGAAAGCCCATGACCTACCACGACCTCGAGCACCTCTCGCCCCCCTTCCCCCGCCTGGGAGAGGAGGTGGCGATCTTCCTGGAGACCGAGGCCCAGGAGGGGCTTCTCCTCTACGAGAAGGACGGGGAGGTCCTGCAAAAGCCCATGGCCCGGGTCCCGAGCGGGCTCAAAGCCCAGGTGGCCGTGGCCCAGAGCCCCTTCCGCTACCTCTTCCGCCTGCCGGAAGGCTACTGGGGAAGCCACGGCCTGGAGAAGGCCCTTCCCCGCTACGACCGCTTCTTCCACCTCCTCCCCGAACCCCTTCCCCCGGAGTGGGCCCTGGGCACGGTCTTTTACCAGATCTTTCCCGACCGCTTCCGCCAAGGGCCAAAGGACCTGGCCCTCCGGGACGAGGCCTGGCTTTACGGGGGTAAGCCCATCCGAAAGAAGGCCTGGCACGAGCCCCCGGGGCCCGATGGCTCCCGGGAGTTCTACGGAGGGGACCTCTTTGGCGTCCTGGAGGCCCTGCCCTACCTCCAGGATCTGGGGGTGGAGACCCTCTACCTCACCCCCATCTTCAAAAGCCCCAGCAGCCACCGCTACGACACCGAGGACTACCTCCAGGTGGACCCCCACCTGGGCGGGGAGGAGGCCCTAAAAGCCCTCTACCAGGCCCTCGAGGCCCGGGGGATGAAACTCGTCCTGGACGGGGTCTTCAACCACATCGGGGCCACCCACCCCTGGTTCCAGAAGGCCCTAGACCCCAAAAGCCCCGAGCGCACCATGTTCACCTTCTTTCCCGACGGCTCCTACCAGAGCTTCTTTGGGGTCCGGCAGATGCCCAAGCTGGACTACGCCTCGCTCCTGACCCAGGAGCGCTTCGTCTTCGGCAAAAGGGCCCCCATCCGCCACTGGATGCGCCTCTGCCATGGCTGGCGGCTGGACGTGGCCCACGCCATCGGGGAGGGGGGGACCAACCGCAAGAACGCCCGCTGGCTTAGGGCCCTGGCCCGGGCCGCCAAGGAGGAGTGGGAGGACGCCTTCGTCTTCGGCGAGCTCTCCTACGACACCGTCCCCACCCTGCGGGCCCACACCCTGGACGGGGCCATGCACTACGCCGGCTTCGCCCACCCGGTCATGGCCTGGCTTTCGGGGCGGGATGTCCACGGCCTTCCCGCCCCTCTAGGGGCTCACGAGGTCTGGCAGGTCCCCCACGACCATTACGCCGCCTTACCCCTCCAGCTCCGCCACACCATGTACACCCTCCTCTCCTCCCACGACATCCCCCGGGCCCTGTGGCGGCTTAGGGGGGATAAGGAGCGCTTCAAGCTGGCCTACGCCCTCCTCTTCGCCTTCCCGGGAAGCCCCGCCATCTACTACGGGGACGAGATCGGCCTTTCCCAGCCCAACCCCTACGAGGTCTGGGCGGGGGACCCCTACTGCCGCGCCCCCTTCCCCTGGGACGAGGCGGCCTGGGACCGGGACCTCCTCCGCTTCCTGAAGCGCCTCGTCCACCTCAAAAAGACCCACCCCGCCCTGCGCCAGGGGGGCCTTCTGCCCCTGGAGGCCCCGGAGGGCGTCCTCGCCTTCCGCCGGCGGTGGCGGGGGAAGGAGGTCCTGGCCTACTTCGCCGAGGCGGAGGTCAGGCTTAGCGTTCCCCGGGGGGTGGACCTCCTCACGGGCCAGGAAGTGGCGGGGGAGGTGGAGGCCCGCTACCTCCTCCTGGAGCCCGTATCCTGAGGGAGATGGGGCTCAAGGAATCCCTTGACCAGAGAGGACGGGAAGACCTCCTTTTGGCAGCGGAAGGCCTCCAGAGGGAAGACCCCAAAAGCCCGGGCTTCAGGGAGAGGCTCCTCGCCCTCCTCCTGGAGGCCAAAGCCCGCTGGGAAAGCCTTTCCCCCGAGGAAAAAAGGCGGCTTCTCGCCCTGTTGGGCGCCCTCCTTTCCCTCCTGCCTTGGGGGAGGTTGGGGCGGATCGGGGCTCTCTTCCAGAGGGCCACAAGCCCCCAGGCCCAACTCCTTTTGCGGCTGGCCCTCAGGCTCCTAAAGCGCTAGCCCCGGGCTATACTGGGCTTTTGTGCGGGACGTCCTCGAGGTCCTGGAGTTCCCCAAGGTGAAGGCCCTCCTGGCAACGAGGGCCAAGACCCCCTTGGGGCAGGAGCTGGCCCTCGGCCTGGCTCCCCTTTCCCAGGAAGAGGCGGAAAGGCGCCACGGGCTCACCCAGGAGGCCCTCAGCTACCCCTACGCCCTCCCGGAGGCCGGGGCCTTGAAGGCGGCCTGGGAGCGGGCCAAGGCGGGAGGGAGGCTTTCCGGGCCCGAGCTCCTTCGGGCGGCCCAGGCCCTCGAGGAGGCCATGGCCCTCAAGGAGGAACTCCTTCCCCTGCAAAACGCCCTGAGCCAGGTGGCGGCGGGCATCGGGGACCACGGGGCCTTCCTCCTTCGGGTCAGGAAGGCCCTGGACGAGGAGGGGGCGGTGCGGGACGAGGCCAGCCCCCGCCTCAAGCAGATCCGCCAAGAACTCCACCCCCTGCGCCAGGAGATCCTGAACCGCCTTTACGCCCTCATGGACCGGCACAAGGAGGCTATCCAAGACCGCTTCGTCACCCTTAGGCGGGAGCGCTACTGCATCCCGGTGCGGGCCGGGATGGCCCATAAGATCCCGGGCCTCCTCCTGGACGAGTCCGAGTCTGGGGCCACCTTCTTCATAGAGCCCCTCTCGGTGGTCAAGCTCAACAACCGCCTCTACGCCCTTAGGCTCCAGGAGGAGGAGGAGGTGAACCGAATCCTCAGGGAACTCTCCCAACGCCTGGCCGAGGACCCCGGGGTGCCGGGGACCCTCGAGGCCCTGGCCCATCTGGATCTGGTCCAGGCCCAGGCCGCCTTGAGCAGGGATCTGGGGCTTTCCCGCCCCCGGTTCGGGAAGGGCTACGCCCTGGAGGAGGCCTTCCACCCCCTCATAGAGAACCCGGTCAAGAACAGCTTCGCCCTGGACGAAACCCACCGCCTCCTCCTCATCTCCGGCCCCAACATGGGGGGCAAGACGGCCCTCCTCAAGACCCTGGGCCTCACCGTCCTCATGGCCCAGTCCGGCCTCTTCGTGGCCGCTAAGAGGGCCACCCTGGCCTGGCCCGACCGGGTCTACGCCGACATCGGCGACGAGCAGTCCCTTCAGGAAAGCCTCTCCACCTTCGCCGGGCATCTGAAACGCCTCAAGGAGATGCTGGAAGGGGCCACGGAGAGGAGCCTGGTCCTCATAGACGAGCTGGGTAGCGGCACCGACCCCGAGGAGGGGGCGGCCCTTTCCCAAGCCATCCTCGAGGCCCTCCTGGCCCGGGGGGTCAAGGGGATGGTCACCACCCACCTCTCCCCCCTCAAGGCCTTCGCCCAGGGGCGGGAGGGGGTCATGAACGCCTCCATGCGCTTTGACCTGGCCACCCTGCGCCCCACCTACGAGCTAGTCCTAGGGGTGCCGGGGCGGAGCTACGCCCTGGCCATCGCCCGGAGGCTGGCCCTGCCCGAGGAGGTCCTGAGGCGGGCCGAGGCCCTCCTCCCCGAGGGGGGCAGGCTGGAAGCCCTTCTGGAAAAGCTGGAGGCCGAGCGCCTGGCCCTCATGGAGGAAAAGCGCCACCTGCAGAAGGCCCTGGAGGAGGCCGAGGCCCTGAAGCGGGAGCTTATGGCCCGGGAGAAGGGCTTCGCCGAGGAGCGACAAAGGCGCCTGAAGGCCCTCGAGGAGGAGGTGCGGCAGCGCCTTCTCCAGGTGGAGGCCGAGCTCAAGGCCATCAGGGAGAAGGCCAGGACCGAGGGCAAGCGGGACGCCCTGAGGGAGCTCATAGCCCTGAAAGAGCGCTACGCCAAGAAGGCCCCGTCGCCCCCGCCCCCCCCGGGCCTCACCCCGGGCCAGGCGGTGGAGGTGCCCTCCTTGGGAAAGCGGGGCCGGCTCCTAGAGATCCGGGGAGAGGAAGCCCTGGTCCAGGTAGGCCCCCTGAAGATGAACCTGAAGGCCGCCGAGCTCAAGCCCCTCCAGGAGGAGGCTACCCCCAAGGCCCTCCCCCTCAGGCCCCGCCGGGAGGTGAAGGAGGTGGACCTCCGGGGCCTCACCGTGGAGGAGGCCCTTCTGGAAGTAGATAGCGCCCTGGAGGAGGCCCGCGCCCTGGGCCTCCCCACCCTCCGCCTCCTCCACGGCAAGGGCACGGGAGCCTTACGCCAGGCCATCCGGGAGTTTTTGCGCCGGGACAAACGGGTGGAGGCCTTCGCCGACGCGCCCCCCAACGAGGGAGGGCACGGGGTCACGGTGGTGGTCCTTAAGGGCAGCCCCTGACCGTTTCTAACGCAATAGGGTAAGAATCCCCAAAACGACCGCGATCCCCGTGAAGTAAAGCATGGCCTTGTTGAAGGCGGTGTTAATCTCGGCCTTCATCTCCTGGCGGAGGCCGGCCATCTCCTGGCGGAGGCCCGCAATCTCGGCCCGCACCTCCTGGCGCAGGCCGTTGAACTTCTCCTCCATCTCCTGGCGGAAGCCGGCCATTTCCGCCCTCATCTCCTGGCGAAGCCCGTCCATCCCTTGGCGAAGACCGGCGATCTCCGCCCTCACTTCCTGGCGGAGCCCGTCCATCTCCTGGCGGAGGCCTGAGATCTCGGCCCGCACCTCCTGGCGCAGGCCATTGAACCTCTCCTCCATCTCCTGGCGAAGCCCGGAGATCTCCGCCTTCACCTCCTGGCGGAGGCTGGCCATCTCCGCCTTCACCTCCTGGCGGAGAAGGTCCATCCTCGCCTCCAGGGCGGACACCCGGTCGGGGAGGACGGCCATCACCCCTTGCACGATGCCCTCAAGCTTGTAGAGGCGTTCTTCTACGGTCATCTGGCTCTCAGGATAGCAGACCCGCCCGCACCTTAAAGAGGCCTTCCCTCCACTGCAGCGATGCGGGCCCGCACCTCCTGGGGAAGGGGGGCAGGCCTTCCTCCCTCCAGCCAGACCTGGACCGTCTTCCCCCGGGCTGCCTCCTCCCCCGCCGCCAGAACCAAGTACTCCATGTCAAAGCTGGAGCGCCCCAGGCGGACCACCCGCACCCCCACCTCCACCGGGTCCTGCAGAAGGATGGGTCTCAGGAAGTCCACCTCGGCCCGGGCCAGGATGAAGTGCCCCTTGCCCACCCAGTCCGGCTCCAACCGGGAGAAGTAAGCCGCGCGGGCCACCTCCAGATAGGTGAGGTAGACGGCGTTGTTCACGTGCCCCAGAGCGTCCAGGTCGCGGAAGCGCACCTGGATGGGCACCACCACGGGAAAGCCTTCCACGGGGAAAGAGCTTACCACCTCCCGGCCTCTGACCCATGGGTCAGGTAGAGTGGGGTCATGACGGAGACCACCTGGGACCTGACCCCCCTTTTCCCCGGCCTGGAAAGCCCTGAGTTCCAGAGGGCCTGGCAGGGCCTAAGGGAGCGCATCGGCGGGCTTAAGGACCTTCTGGAGCGGGAAGCCCCCCTCCAGGAGGTCCTCTTTGCCCTAGACACCCTCTTTGAGGAGGCCCTTCCCCTTCACGCCTACCTCTACGCCCGCTTCAGCGCCAACACCGCTGACGAGGCCGCTTTGGCCAAGCTCTCCGAGCTAGAGATCCTCTTCCTGGACTTCCAGCGCCTAAGGCCACGCCTCACCCGCTACCTGGCCCTGCAGGACCCGGAGGAGGCGGGCCCTTACCGCCTCCTTGTGGAGGAGGCCCGGCTTTTCGCCCTCCACATGATGCCCGAAGGGGAGGAGACCCTGGCGGCGGAGCTCTCCCTCTCCGGCCGGGGGGCCTGGGCCAAGCTCCACGAGAACCTGACCAGCCAGATCACGGCGGTGGTGGACGGGGAGGAAATGCCCATCACCAAGGTGCGCAACCTCTATTTCCGTCCCGAGGAGGAGGTGCGCAAGAAAGCCTACCAGGCGGAGCTTCTGGCCTGGGAGCAAAACCAGGTGCCCATCGCCTACGCCCTGAACGGGGTGAAGGGGGAGGCGGTGGTGCTGAACCGCAGGCGGGGCTTTCGGGACAACCTGGAGCCCACCCTTCTGCAAAACCGCATCACCAGGAAGGCCCTTCTGGCTATGCAGGAGGCGGTGGAGGAAAGCCTTCCCCTCTTTCGGCGCTACTACCTTTTGAAGGCCAAAGCTCTAGGCAAGGAGCGCCTGGACTTCTACGACCTCTTCGCTCCCATAGGCCAAGGGCGGCGCTGGACCCTGGAGGAGGCCCGAAGCTTCATCGTGGAGAAGCTCGCCGCCTTCTCCCAAAACGCCGCCCAGGTGGCGGAGGTGGCCTTTAGGGAGCGCTGGATGGATCTCCTCCCCCGCAAGGGCAAGGTGGGCGGGGCCTACTGCATGCCGAGGGGTGGGGGGAAGAGCCTGATCCTGGCCAACTACGAGGAAAGCTTTGAGTCCGTCTCTACCCTGGCCCACGAGCTGGGCCACGCCTACCACAACTTCGCCCTGGCCCGGGTCCCCGCCTCCTTGCGGGAGGTGCCCATGACCTTGGCGGAGACGGCCAGCATCATGAACGAGACCCTGGTGGTGGAAGCCGCTCTGAAGGAGGCCTCCCCCGAGGAGGGCCTCCTGATCCTGGACGCCTACCTGCAGGGGGCGGCCCAGGTGGTGGTGGACATCCATAGCCGCTTCCTCTTTGAGTCCTGGGTTTTCGCCCGAAGGAAGGAGCGGGAGCTTTCCCCAAGGGAGTTCAAGGAGCTCATGGTGGAGGCCCAGAAAAGGGCCTACGGGGAGGCTCTGGCCTCCTTCCATCCCTACATGTGGGCGGTGAAGGGGCACTACTACGGCTCTGACTTCTACAACTACCCCTACACCTTCGGCCTCCTCTTCGGCCTGGCCCTCTACAGCGAGGCCAAGGAGGACCCGGCCTTCATGGAGCGCTACGAGTCCCTCCTGGCCGAGTCCGGGATGCACACCGCCAAGGCCCTGGCGGCCCGGTTCGGCTTTGACCTGGAAAGCCCGGAGTTCTGGCGGAAGGGCCTGAAGGTCTTGGCCGATAAGGTGGAGGAGCTAGAGCGCTGCCTCCCGGCTTAGCCCCTTCCTTTTCCCCACCGGGCAGTCCCCTTGCACCCTCCTGACCGTCCTCTGACCCAAGGGGAGTAGCCTGAAGAAGATGCGGCTTCTCGTCCTCTGCACCCACAACTCCGCCCGCAGCCAGATGGCGGAAGCCTGGCTCAAGCACCACGCCCGGGCGCTGGGGGTGGACCTCGAGGTCCACTCCGCCGGCACGGAGAAGACCTTCGTGAAGGAGGAGGCCAAGCAAGTGATGGCCGAGGTGGGCCTGGACCTCACGGGCCACTTCTCCAAGACCCTTCTTGAGGTGCCGGACCCCTGGAACTTCGGCCTGGTCCTCACCGTCTGCGACCAGGCCAAGGAGGCCTGCCCCGCCTACCCCGCCGAGACCCAAAAGCGCCATGTTTCCTTCCCCGACCCCACCGGCAGGCCCCTGGAAGAGTGGCGCCGGGTCCGGGACGCCCTGGGACGGATGAGCCTCTACCTGGTGGAAAGCCTAAAGAAAGGCCAGATCCCCTCGGACGAGGCGCTAAAGGAGGCTAGCGGCCTATAGGTCCCCCACGTGGATGGCCGCCACGCCAAAGGTGAGGAGCTCGTAGCGCACGGAAAACCCCGCCTCCTCCATGAGGGCCTTCAGGGCCTCCGGGGGCGGGAAGGCCTCCACGCTTTCCGGCAGGTAGCGGTAGGCGCCAAAGCTCCCGGAGATGAGCCCCCCCAAAAAGGGCAGAACCCGCTGGAAGTAGACCCGGTAGACCAGCCCAAAGGCTCCCTTGGGGAGCGGGGGGAACTCCAGGATCACCAGCCTCCCCCCGGGGGCGAGGACCCGGCGAAGCTCGGCCAGAGCCTTCCGGTAGTCGGCGAAGTTGCGGAAGCCGAAGGCGATGGTGACGGCGTCAAAGCTCCCGTCGGGAAAGGGAAGGGCCAGGGCGTCCGCCTCCTGGAAGGCCACGGAAAGCCCCCGGGCGCTGGCCTTTTTGCGGGCGATCTCCAGCATGGGAGGGGCGAAGTCGGCCCCCACCACCTCCGCCTCAGGGGCGGAGGCCTTGAGGAGGAGGGCCAGGTCCCCGGTGCCTGTGGCCAGGTCCAGGATGCGCCTAGGGCCCTTCTCCAGGGCCAGGGCCACCGCCCGCCTGCGCCAGCGTAGGTCGGCCCCCAAGGAGAGGAGGCGGTTCAAAAGATCGTAGCGGGGGGCGATCTCGGAAAACATCCGCCGCACCCGGGTGGCCTTTTCCTCAGGCGAAGCCGCCACGAGGGAGAGTCTAGCACCCCCAGGGGTAGGGTACAATCGGGCACGTGCGAAGGGACCATAGGCGCCTCGAGGCCCTGGTGCTTCTGGGAGGGGCCCTTACCCTCCTCCTCTGGTACCTGGCCCCCTGGGCGGTGCCCCACCGGCTCTTTGGCGGCGAAGGCGTGCTCCTCAACCCCTTTGGCCACCACCTGCCCCAGGGAAGCCTGCCCCAGGGCTACCGGGATGGCTGGCTCGGCCTCGTCTTCTACCTCTCCCTGGCCTGGCTCCTCCTGAGCCTGGCCCTGCCCTGGCGGATGGGGCCTAAGGGGGCCTACCTGGCGGGGGTTTTGGGCCTCGGCCTTTTCCTCCTCACCTACGTCCTCTTCCAAAGCAGCGTGGCCCAGGTCAACGTCGGGGCGGAAAGGCCCCTCCTCAGGCGGTACAGCCTGGGCCTGGGAAGCTACACCACCCTGGCCTATAGCCTCTACCTCCTCCTCCTGGGCCGGGTCTTCTCCCCCGGGGGGCTGGCCTTTCTGGTTCGGCGGCGGGGGGTGGTGGTTCCCCTCTTCTCCCTCCTCTTGGCCTCCCTCTTAGGGGGGGTCATCGTGGCTATCCTTAAGGAAACCCCCGGAGAGGCAGCGAGCCTCAGGGAAGGCTTCATGCTGAAGTTGGACCTCATTACCTACACCTACCAGCTCCTCTTCAGCCCCCTGGTGAACCCCTCGGGCTTTTTGCAAAGCCTCCTTCTAGCCACCCCCCTCATCTTCACCGGGCTGGCCGTGGCCTTGGGCTTCCGGGGCGGGCTCTTCAACATCGGGGCCCCGGGGCAGCTCATCATGGGGGCCATCGCCGCCATGCTGGTGGGGGTCTACCTGCCCGGGCCCAGGTGGCTGGTCCTGCCCCTGGCCATCCTGGCCGCCGCTATGGCCGGAGGGCTCTGGGGGGCTTTGGTGGGCTGGCTCAAGGCCCGCTTCGGAGCCCACGAGGTCATCAACACCATCATGTTCAACTACATCGCCGCCAGCGTTTTCCTCTTCCTCATCTCCGCCAACGAGTACAAGTTCTTCGGGTACACCCTTTACCTGCCCTTCAAGTACCCGGGCTATGAAGCCCGGAGCTACGAGATCCGCCCCGAGGCCCGCATCCCCCACTGGACGGACCTAGTGGCCCCGGAAGGGGAGCTCTCCTTCGCCCTGCCCCTGGCCCTCCTCCTCGGCCTTTTAGGCTACCTGCTGGTGCGGCGAAGCCTGGGGCACCGGGTCCTGGCCGCCTTTCTCCTGGGGGCTTTGGGTTACGGGGTGGGGGGGCTTCTCCCCGGCCTCCCCGTGAGCTTCGGCCCCGACCTCACCTCGGTGCGCCTCAACGGGGCCTTCCTCATCGCCCTCCTGGCCCTCCTCTTCTTCCACCTCTACGTGTTCCGCACCGTGGGGGGGTACGAGCTCAGGGCCATGGGCCTCTCCCCCAAGGCGGCGGAGTACGGGGGGGTGATGGCCGGGCGGAAGGTCGTCCTCATCATGTTCCTGGCGGGGGCTCTGGCGGGCTTGGCCGCCACCCATTACGTGCTGGGCGGGGGAATAGACGAGTACCGCCTGAAGCAGTCCCTCCCCTACTCCGTGGGCTTTGACGGCATCGCCGTGGCCCTCATGGGGCAGAACACCCCGGTGGGTGTGGGCCTCGCCGCCTGGCTCTTCGGCATCCTCCTCACCGGGGGGCTCCAGGTGAACCTGCAGCTCGGCATCAGCCGGGAGCTAGTGGCGGTCCTCCAGG
>QGLW01000095.1_pt1 | contig 25786 bp, 45 predicted proteins | sample 1725341 | NCBI WGS metagenome assembly QGLW01 (sample SAMN05439265, study PRJNA331180) | Hot springs metagenome, whole genome shotgun sequencing project. | isolation source: microbial mat of Apron and Channel Facies of Mammoth Hot Springs | place: USA: Wyoming, Yellowstone National Park | collected... | reverse complement strand
GGTGCATCAATAAGCGCTATTGCTCTTTTTGTCTCTGCTTTTGAAATCATCGCAGACATAACGCTTGGAGATTCACAAAAGACAGGTGCAAGGATTAACTTAGCTGTAAAGCCAAATCTTGAATATAGCTCATCTATGATTTCTAATCCTGTTCTTTGTCCTGTGGTTGCATTAACTCCGCCGATAATGTCGCTTGCTTGGACTTTTGTCGGGTCTGGTGTGCCTGTGGTTGCGTGTACTCTTGGGTCAAACACGTTAACAACTATGCAAGTAGTCCCGCCATGGTCAAAAATTGCGTCCAGTGCATACGGTATTGTGTAATTAGGTGTAGGATTTCCGAAATATTTAACTGCATCATCTTTGCTTAAAATCAAGATTGGCTGATTAACAACTTGATTATACCAATCGTTAGCTGACATTCCGTTTGGAATTGTTGTATGAACTGGTGCTGTTCCAACCAAAAAAACAACAGCAGATTTAACTTCTCTAACTGGAACGGGTCCCTGCAAAATTTCAATTGTTTCTACGCCGTGCAAGTAATTAGCTGGCATTATCGTTTACCTCCTTTTTGGATTTTCTAACTTCTTGAATTGGCTCTAAGTAATTTAAAGCTATTAACGTTTGAATATGCTCATGGTCGTTTGTTGGTAAATCAATTTCTTGGTCTGGGTAAAGTGTGTAATCAATTCCGCCAATAAAAATGATTGTTGGATAGCTTGTTTTTACTTTAAACTTCATTACACTTCCTCCATATTTGTTAAGGTTGTTAATGGCTCTTCTTGGTGTGGAACTACATATCTACCGTTAGCTTTGAAACTAATTCTATATACAAAATCCCCACTCTCATGGGCTAAAAGCTCAATTCTGGTTGGTAGTGCGTTATACTGTGTTTGTTTGACAAGCGTGTTAATGATGCTTGTAATCAGTGGATATGCTCCTTGCCCTTCCTCTCTTAGAGATTTGAAGAATAAAATCACGCTAAAGCTGTAATCTACATAAAAAGAGTAAGAAGAGACTGGCTCAAAGCTTGCATTTTCAATAATTACTTTTGCAGCAGGAGTATATCGTGGCTTGTCAAATAGTTCTTCAGGTTTACCACTCCAGCCTTGAGCTTTTATCCCATTTGTTTCTAAAGCTTGCAATATCTGATTTTCTAATACATCAAACATTTCTAAACACCATATCTAAAGCTGATATAAAGAATTTTTCAGTCACTCTTTGCTCTTGAAATTTTTCAGCTACTGGCTTTGCAAATGGTCTGGCTGGCATTTTTCTTGTTCCAATTTCATGAAAGATTGCATATGGTATTTCAGTCCCAATTCGTGCTTCAAACGGCATAACTACACTTGAAAATGATTGAGATAATGTAGTGGTTTTGTGTAATGTCTTCTCTGAGTATCCTTTTCTTCTTTTCCATTGCAGATATTTTTGTTTGACAGGTTGCCATCCTTCTCCGTACGCTCCACCTGCGCTTTTAAACTGTTGTTTTAATCTCTGCTCAATCTCTAAAGCTGATTTCTGCAGTGTTAACTCGGTAGCTTCTTGCAATTTTGCGGGCAGGCTTTCTAAAAATCTTTCCAAATCTTTTAAATCTTTTGCCATATTACACTTGCCCTTGGAACCAGATTTAAAAGCCTTTCAGCTTCTGCAATCATATTTTTAACGTTCATTGTTTGATGATTTTCAGCTCTTTTCCAGTACATATTGACATTTGTCGCAAGTTCAGATGCAGCCAGAAGTAGTAGAGCTTTTCTCACTTCTGGCGTTGCTGGTAGTGTGTCTGTGTTTAATAACTTTTTAGCTCTATTAATAGCTATATCTATGCAATTTTGCAGAATGTTGTCGGGAAAAGAGCTATCATTTACAAAAGCTTTTAAATCATCAATCGTGATCATTATTTCTTCTTCTTATCTTCTTCTACCTTTTCAGCTAATTTTGCTTCAATAAGAATTAGTGCGATGTTATCATCAACTTCTTGAACTCCAGCTTCTACTGCATACTCTTTTCCGTTTATCCACACTTGAGTAGCTTCTTTAACAAATACTTTCATGCTCCACTCCTTATTAGTTAGATTCAATTCTTACGATAGCTGGTTCATACAATCTTTTAACTGCAAAGTAAGCTTTCCAACCAACCGTTTTAACTCTTCCCATCTTGTCAACATTGCTGTAAATGGTTTGTAATGTGTTGCCGTCTAAGTCAACAACTCCATAAGCATTATTGCCAACTACAAGAGTTTGATATACATCAGCTGGTGTAGTAGTGCTTCCGTTTGAAACAATTGGCATTGCTGTAGTCTCAATAAATCTAACTCCATATAATTCTCCAAGGTAGCCTTGTGCAATTGGCTCTTTTCTTGTCATTGATAACGAGATTAATTCTTGGTCTGTGAATAAGTCAGCAACTTTATCTGGGTGAATAAAGCAAACATAATAACCGTCCTGGAACGGTGGTATATCATTTCTTTTTAAGAGTGTTGCAGCTTTTCTGATTTCTGCTTTTGTTAGTTTTTGAGTTCCAATTAATCCGCTTCTGGCTGTTGCTCCGCCAGCATAAATAACGTTCGTTCCAGCTGTAAGCTCGTTCATTGCTACAGCGTGTAATGATTGTTTAGCGTTATAAGCTAATCTATCAATTGCGACATCCATCAGCGGAGTAAATGATGTTATGTTTGTGAAATCATCTAAATCAATGTAGTTTCCATACTCTTCTATTGAAACGCTTACTTGTTGAGCTGATAAGCTTGCTCCTGATGTAGGTGTTGGTTGGAATGTAATAGGTGTTGTTGTAACTGAAAGCGGTGCAAATCTTGTAAATACTGCTACTCTACCGCTGTTTTGTGGCATGGTGAACTTTTGTCCGTAGTCCAACGCAGGCAAGTTTTGTTTTACATACTGCAAAAGCTTGCGTTCGTAATACTGTGGAAATAACTCTGGGTTAGTTGTTCCTGTGATTGTAGCCATTTATAAGACCTCCTTCTTGAATTTTTCAGCTAATTTAACCAAATCTTTATAGCTCATTTTTTCTAAGTCAATTCTTTCTTCTTCTACTTTTGCTTGAACGCTTGAAGGCTGCAATTTTTCAGTTGCTTTTGCTTTGTATTCTTCTAAAATCTCAGCAAGAGTATCTACATCTGCTTTTTCAATCAATTTCAGATAAGCTGACTTTTCACCTTCAACAATTTTCACAAGCTTAGTTGCTTCTGCTCTTAAATGCTCTTCATATTTCTTTCCAATCTCAGCAAGTGCTTTTAGTTCTTCATTCTCTTTTTCTAACGCTGATAGTTTTACTTCTAATGCTCTCACAGCATCAATTAACTCTTCTTTTGACAGCATCTCAATTTTTTCTAACATTTTTACCTCCTTGACAGTAATTTTCATAAATATTTTTAGCTCTTGTATATACTCTGCTGTGTCCGTGAAGACTTGCTAAACTCATTGCAGCTTGCAATCTATCGCAAGATATTTCGCCTTCCCAGGTGCGGTAAGGATACGTTCTGTTTGATGGGTCTAAGAAATAATCTCTTGGTGCTTTATCTCTAAGCTCTGGGTCATCCCACCAGTTTTTGTAATCTTTTGTGTCAGCTTCAAATAACACTTTTGCGTTCTTATCAGCTCCTTCGAAAACAAAGCTAATCTCTTTGAATGACATATTTTTAACGATGTATTTGTTGTCTTCTAATTTTTCAGTCTCTAATGTGATGCCAACCGATACGTCTGTAATTGGTCTTGGGTTCATTTTTAATAGATTTATCAGCTTTTCATTTCCAGCTCTAATTATCTGCAATTTTGCAATTATTTTTCCTTCTTGATAAAAAGCCTCTTTAACTACACCGACCACACTCCCAACTTCCCATTTATGATCCAACAGAACAGGTTTACCAATCAAATCTTCTGCTTTTTGTTGTAATAACTCATCTGGAAAACAGAGATTGCCGTATCTTCTTGCAATACACGTAGAAGACAGAGCTACTACGTTTACTTCTATATGGTCTTGTTCTTCTTGTAAGTTGTCAGTTGTCAATAATGTGTTAAGTGTAATCATACAAATTCCTTGAGTGTAGTGATGTTAATATTTTGAAATGACAAACAAGATTAAACAAGCAATGATTTCACAAGAGTTTAGCCTGCAAAAACGTTAGAACTGCCTTCTGCCATTGTAGAGCCGCAGGATACACTATCTCCAACTCTACAGATTGGCTTACCATTCACAAATACAGTTGAAGAGCCTGATGCAGCCGTTCCATCATGGCAAGAAGGACCACAACAATGAGTAGCCCAAGCATCACCAACTCTATGAACTCCTCTTCCATTTACAAAGACATTACTGGATGCTTCCGTGTTTGCTCTTGCAGGATAGCAACCATGCCCAGAACAATTATCTCCAAGCCTAACAACTGCTGGCATCACTTGCTCCTATGGATTTAAATCTATTCTTGAGCCTTTAATGACTATATTTTCAGTAGCTTCTATCGTAATATTACCATTAACACTAATTCTTAGATTGTGTGATTTCCTGTCATATTCAATTTCTGTTCCATCGCTGAAACGAACAAAGTATTTATCTTTACTTATTACAGGCGGTTTATCTGCTTCATTGTAGATGGCTCCAAGCACATATCCGTCTGAATGCTCTCCTTCTTCGTCAAAAGCTACGATCACATATTCGCCGATGTCTGGCATCCAATAGGATTTATCATTATGTGTTTTGTGATTTAGAACTGGAAGCCAATTTGACACTATGCCGTCTAAATCTGGCATTTGGACTCTAACTCTTGCTGTTTTCTCATCTACTGCTACGACAATGCCTCTTCTAATCATTTCTTCTTACCTGCTTGGTTTGGATTTTTCAAAAATTCAATTTCTGTTGTATAGCCATCTCTTTTTATTTCATGAATTACAGTAGAACAATAATAAAGACCGTCAAACTTTCCAAAACCTTTTAGCTCTATTTGAGAAGATGCATATATGCTTGGAATTCCGATGGTTGCTATTCTGCCTTTTAACTCTTTCATCTCATTTAAAGTCTTCTGTGCTGATGCTACTTTTTCAGCTTGTTTTTTGTTTTCAACTCTTACACGTTCTACTTGCTTGTCATTGCTTGCTTTGATTTTTGTCTTTTTGTTATCTGATATGCTGTCTTTTTTGTTTGGGTCTAAATAAACAACATCAACATCGGCAGCATAAAGACTGCTTACTTCTATATCTAAATCTGTTGTTATGTCAGGAGTAATTACATATATGCCAGAACTGCTTAAGCTTTTTTCTAAATCTCTAATTACAATCTTTTTATCTGCAATTTTGCAGTTATAGCCGTATCTTTTACATAGCTTTTGTAGAAATTCTAAATCTCTTTGTTTGTACTGGTCTATTCTTTGAAAGTTTATATCATTACCATCGAAAAATAACTTATAACCGTTTCTATTTGCTATATCTTCAGCTATTTTCTTTAATGTTGTATTTTCAAATGCTGTTGTTTTAAGAGTTCTAAATGATGCTTTTACATCTTTAGCTAAAGCTTTAATCGTGAAAGTTGCTCCAGAACGATTATAATTAAAGTTGTAGCTGTCTATAAAGAAAGTTCCAGCATCTCTGACAGTCTCTTCATATCCAAAACGGACTTTAAGACTTGAGCCTCTGGATGGTGGATTGTCTCTAAAAAAGTAAGTGCTATCTTCAACTTCAATTTCTACATCATCGCTTTCGTCTTTATCAAGTCCATCGTTGTCTACATATCTAAAACTAATTAGATAAGGTGTTATATAAGCCGATACGTTGTTATTATTGATTTCAATGTATAGATAAGGTTTATAAAAGCTTAGTCTGTCTGCCATGGTGGGTTTATTACTTCTTGATTGTCAACGTCTTCTATTTCCAGAACTGGAATTTTTAAAACAACTCCAGCTGGTGGGTAAGCATGTGCTAAAAATTGCGGGTTTGCTTGAATAATGATTTCGTATAAGTATGGGTCATTATACATTTCATATGAGATCGTATCCCATCTATCGCCTTCTTTGACTACGTAGTTAATGTAATTCATCTTGCACCTCACTTATCAAGCATGTTTATGTATTTGTTTTTTTGCTGTAAGCTTTGATTTTGTTGCCCAGTATTTTTCTTTTTGACAGCTTTACCTTTTTTCTTTGATTTTGATGCTGTTTTTCGTTTCTGAATTTCTTTTTTGATGTATTCAGTAAATTTGACATTTAACGTTATGTTAACAGGCTGACCGTATGCGTCTATTTGCTGATATTCTGCATCTATGCTTTCTATTACAAAATCGCCGATGATTTTTTCAGCAATAATAAGCTTTTGTGGTTCTCCTTGCTTGGCTATATCTTTGAGTTTTTGATATTCTTCAAGTGGATTACAAAATGCATTATGAAAGTTAACAGCAAGTTCTAATGATATTAATTCATTGCCGAGAAATTGAATACTACTCGGTGCGATTATTGTCTGCAATTTTGCAACTGCATACTGATTACTCTCTTTGTGTTCTCTATATGAAAATATTTGAAAGATAATATCGCCAAAGCTTGCATATTTCATATACTAATTTTATTTTCATACGCAAGCTTTAAACAAGCGATGATTTCACAGTATATCTTTGTTAGAAATCTAACTTTACCTATTGACAAAAAGTCAGAAATCTAATTATAATATTTATACCTAAAAAGTTAAACCATTTAATGATGGCAGGGAGATTGAATATGGAAGAGTTCAGAAAATATGTAAAGAAAAAAATTGAAGAAAAGGGGGTATCAATAAACAAGCTCTCAAAAGAGATTAAAGTAAGAGAGCTTTATTTAAGAGATGTTTTGGCTGGCAGGCGCGTATCTCTTCCTACTATACACAAAATCTCTGAGTATCTCAACGATCCTTATCTTATCTATCTATATGTAATTGAGAATTTATCACATAAAGAAAATAAAAGAAAATCAAAATCTAAATCTAATTCTAAAAAGGAGGTGTAATCATGACAAAGTTTGACTTAGTCCAAGCAACAGCTAAAAAATTTAAAATCACACAAGTGCAAGCTGAGGATATTATTGATTTTGTGTATGGGTCAATAATATCTTCAATCCGCAAAGGTGAAAGAGTAATTATCCCAGGTCTTGGTGTTTTTGGTGTAAAAGAAAGAAAAGCAAAGAAAGCAAGAAATCCAAGAACTGGTGAAGAAGTTCAAATTCCAAAAAGAAAGGTTGTTGTTTTTAGAGCAGCTAAATCTTTAAAAGAAGCAGTAAACAAAAAGTAATAAAAAGGGTGGTGTGGGTGGGAGTTATGGAGGAAGGAAAGATGGAAGACATGTATTACACAGCTGAAAAGTTAGCATGGGATTTAAGAGCTAAGGTTTATTCCCAAGACGGAAAATTTATTGTTTATCTTCACGGCAGAACATTTGAATTTGACAGCATTAAGAAGGTTGTAAAGTTTTTAGAATTCACTAAAAAGGAGGTAGAGAGACATGTACAAAACTAAGTATGATGAAACTTATGAGAAAAACAAAAGAATGGCAAAGAAAACTCTTGCTGTTATGCTTGGCGTTGGAATAGTTTTAAGTGCTTGGCAGTATGGGAATTACAGAATAAACAAAGAAATAGCTAAGCTTGAAGCAGAAAAGGCTCAATTAGAAGTAGAAAATTTAATACTTAAAAAAGAGCTTGGAGAGTATAAAGAACTCCAAGCTTATATTGAGAAAAACAAAAAAATGATAGAGCTGTTAAGACAAATAGATTATAGCATAGGAGGTAAGTAAAATGACAGCATTAGTAAAAACAACAGAAGGAAATATCGTGGAAATGGTAAAGGTTTTATTTCCACATCTGGCATCAGTTAGCGATACGGAAATTAGAAAAGCAATAAGCCTTGCAAAGCATCTCGGATTAGACCCCGCAAAAAGAGAATGCCATTTCATTCCGTTTAAGGGAAGCCTTCAATTGGTAGTGTCTTACATGGAGTATATCAAAAGAGCCGAGAAAAGCGGCAAACTGAACGGCTGGGATGTAGTAGTCGGTGAGGATGAGATTGATGTCTTTGCTGAAGTAGTTATTTATCGAAAAGATTGGCAATTCCCGCTGAAATGGAGGGTCTATTTATCAGAAGCTAAAAAAGATACTCCATCTTGGAAAAGCATGCCAATATTTATGTTAAAAAAAGTCTGTATAGCACAGGCTTTTAGATTAGCTTTTCCAGAAGAGATAGCAACTCTTCCATATACAGAGGATGAATTATCAAATAATGAAGTAGAAACTCCAGCAGTAAAAACTCCAGTAGAAACTCAAAGTGATGTAATCTCAGAAGCTCAGAGAAAAAGGCTCTGGGCTATTGCGAGTAATAAAGGAAAAGAGAAAGGATTGTCTAATGAAGCTATAGAAACAATTATAAGAAGTGTGTTGGCAGAGTATAACTTAAAACACACTTCAGAAATTTTAAAAAAAGACTACGACAAAATTATAGAAAAAATAGAAACTGAAATTGAAGAAATAGCAAGAGAAGGAGGTAATGAGGAATGATATCCCAAATATTCGCAAACATGCATATTACTTTACAAAGTATGGCACGCTCAAAAATTCCTCAACGCGGGATTTTTATGATGGCAGAAAAAATAACAAAGATGCTTGTATTAAATCAAATAGATTATGACTTTACATTCAAAAACAACACCGTATATTTTGAAGAGCTTAAAGATGGAAAAATCGTTGAGGTTGTAGGGTTAGACCTTGACACAGGGAAATACATCATCGTTGACTTAGAAGAATATTTAAGGAGGTAATGAGGAATGAAAGTGTTAGGAATTAAGGAAGTGCAAGTCAACAAGATTGAAACTATTCAAGGATTACTTCCCCGTGTAGAAACTCACACGGTAGAAGAAAAGGTGGAGGAATACAAAGAAGCTATGGAACTTGGTTCTGAATTCCCGCCTATTACAGTATGGCAGAAAGATAATGAGGAGTATTGGCTTATCGATGGGATGCATAGGCTAATGGCTACGAAGAGACTTGGCAGAACAACTATAAAAGCTGAAGTAGTAGAGCTTAAGGATATGTTAGAGGCTAAAGTAGTAGCAATTATTAAAAATAGACACGGACTACCACTAACCAAGCAAGAGAAAAGAGTTCTGTGCCAAAACCTATATATGGAAGGACTGGAAATTCAAGAGCTTATAAAAATCTTTGGTGTAAGCGAAAGAACCGTGTATTACTGGGTTGATGGATTGAAAAGAAGAGAAAAGCCTGATGAAATAAAAGAAAAGGCAATAGAAATGAGAAGGCAAGGGTATACACAGGAGCAAGTGGCTGAAGCTTTAAATATAGGTCTAAGAACAATTCAAAAATGGGAAAGTGATGAAAAACCCGCACAACCTGCAAAAATTGCAGATTATGCGGGTTCCCCCGATCCCTCACTGGAAAATGACCCCGTTTTTATTAAATTCCTTGAATGGTCAAGAAGCAGAGGAATACCAGACGATGTTGCAAGAAAAAATTATATAGAGAATATTCTTAAAGAAGATACTGAAGAAGAATTAGAAGAATTGAGAGAAATAGCTAAAAAACACGGTTTCTACAATGGACGTTTCCACGGTGGGAGACCACCAAAGGAACCACCACCAGCAACAGAGGAAGAGCTATACGAAGAGTTAAAAAATACTCTTCTTACATGGATATATCAAACAGTTACAAAAATTGGTTGGGAAAAAACTTTAAAAATGCTTGATGAAGCAAGAGAAAGAGCAATAGAGGTATCTAAAACAGCAAAAAGAGGCTGGTAATATGAAGAATACAGAAGTTAGAAAAAAAGCTTATGAACTATTCCTACAAGGCTATTCTCTAAGACAAATTCAAACCATATTCAACAAAGTGGGTATAAAAGTCCACTTTTCTACCATCAAAAGATGGATAGATGCAGAGTTAAAACTGCAAAGTCGCAAAAACATACAAATATCAGAAGAACTAAAACAGAAAATCAAGGATTTATTACTTCTGAAAAACAAAGAAAAAGGAAAATCAAGGTTTTTATCATTTAGACAGATTTATAAGTTGCTGGAAGTAGATTTGCAATTTGCAGGCATAACATACCAAAGCTGGTATAGATTTATTAAAGACTTCATACAACAAGAATTTGGAAACTACGAAGGATTACAGAGGAAAAGATTAGATAAAAAGGAACTATCTAAAAATATAGTCAGTAAAGGCAAATTGTCAAGAAATAAAGCAGAATGGGAGATTGACGCTACTGGATATTCTGTGAATGGTAAGCATTATCACATATTTATAGCAAGAGAAAGATATTCAGGCTGTTTTTTAGATGCCTTTTATAAAGAAGTAAAAGAAGATACCAATACTGGATACTATAACAGAGCATTTAGCACGCTTGATATAGCTTTATACCTAATGAACCTATTTGAAAAATACGGCTTACCTGAAAAAATTATAACTGACAACGAAGCAATACTTAAAACAGAGTTGATAACAACAGGATTGACAAAGCTAAACATCAAACACAGAAAAACAGTCCCTGGTAAGCCCAATCAAAAACTAATTGAAAGAGCCTTCAGGGACTTAAAGGACATCTTAAGGTATTATATAAGAACACATCAAAGCTTTGAAGATGCTCTAAAAACAGCTATTGAAACATACAACCGTTCAGAACACAAATTTGAGCACTTCAACGAGCCAGTAGTTCCTGAAATTTTGCACTTTAACATAAAATACAGACAAGCAAGCATTGACGATATTAGACTTGCTTTTAGAGAAAGACATATTAGAACTGTTAGAAACAATAGCATAACAATAGATAATCTTGTTTATGAGTTCTACTATCCCTTCGAACAGCGCTACGGAGAATATGGAAGAAAGGCAAAAGCTCCAACTGTCATATGCTACAGAGACATAGAAGATGCAACAAAATTAGAGGTTTGGGATGAGAAGGAAAAAATTAAGCTTGGATACGCTCGGCTAATTTCAAAAGACGTTCCAAGCTTAGAAACAATAGAAATAAAACAAGCTAAAAACAAAGAGAAAAGAATAGAAAGAAGAAAAGCAAAGCTAACAGAAGAGATAGAAAAGATGAGACAGGAAGAGGTAAAGGAAAACAGAGAGATATTAGACATTACAAGTATCTTACAAGCACCAGCAGAAGAAAAACCAGAAGAAACAAAGCAAGAAGAAGAAATTGATATTTTAAAAATATTTGGAGGTATGTAAGATGATACACACAGAAGAAACAATTATCAACACAATTTCAGCATTGAAAAGAATTAGAGAAGAGCAAAAGACCCCAGTCCACGCCATTTTATATGGTTCATGGGGGACTGGAAAGACATTTTCATCACAGAAAATTATACCACATTATGACGATGTGTTTTATATCAAAGTCCCAGACGGGGAAATATCTAAAGGAAGACTTTATAGACTTATTGGTTTGGCTCTACGCTCTGGAGTAAGGCATACTTGGGAAGGAACACTTAACATGATTAAATATCACTTAGACTATCTCAAACTAAGACCAATATTCATATTAGACGAAAGTCAAAGAATACTTTCAAAATATCACATCTTAAACGAATTAAAAGACTTGTCAGAAGATTTAGAGCTCAATTTTTCATATCTCTTTTTAGGAGACCATACAATACCAAGAATATTAGCAGCACATCCCCATTCAATTCATAAAAGAATAGTTATTAAGAGAGAACTCCAGCCAATCACAGAAAAAACGATAGACACATTAGCAAAAGAGCTAAAAGTAGAAGCAGATGTAAAAGAAGTCTATAATCTGGCAAAGAAAAAAGGTTGGACAACTATTGATGTGGCTTTCATTCTGCAAACTTGCAAAGAAGCAAAGCAGCCAGCACATATAGAATTTTTAGAAAAAGTAGCAAAAGCATTAGGGAGGTAAGAAGAAATGACAGATGGACAAATCTGGCAAGCAATGTTGAAGCTTAAAATTTTCACACCTTGGATGGTGTTAAAAGAGTTGAAAGCACCAACCTATTTGAAGAATATCTATAAAGGAAAAATCAGAAGTATTATAGCTGGACAGCTCAAAAATGGAATTTTAGTAGAGTATAACCAAGACCCACCAGTTTTTGGACTGCCAGAACAGGACATTGAAAGCATTAAAAGAACCTGCGAAGTATGTGGAAATAGATTTATTCCAAAGGATAGCGACCAATATTGTAGCAAAGAATGTGAGCAGTATAGGAAGAAATATTTAGAAGAGAAAAGAAGACAACAAGGAATGGCTGTAAAAAGAAGATACTCAAAAGAAGAAGAAAAACTAATATTAGATACAATCTCAAAACACGGATTAGCTACTGCAATTTTGCAGGAACTTTCAGAAAAACTTGGAAGACATCCAGAGAGCATAAAATCCAAATATAAACATATGAAAAAGATGGGAGGTGTAGCATTATGAATAACAAACAGCTTTTAAGAAAGATCGAAAAGGCTATCTCTTTTCTTTTAGCAGAGAAGAAAAGAGATGCTTTATATGTTCTACTTGAGATAGATGCAAAGCTGAAAGAGGAAATGGAAAAAGAAGAAAGCAAAAAAGAAAACGGGAAAGAGTTGCAGCATCTCATGGGCTGGTATTTACAGCTGTGGGATGAAAAGCCACCTGAAATGTTTAAATTCTCTACTGAATATAAAGCAATAATAGCCAGGCATCTAAAAGAGCTAATACACATATACAAAAGAAACAATGAAGATGTCGAGCAGCTAAAGAAAGATTATAAAAGCTTCAAAGAGCAAAGAAAAGATTGGAACGGACTATTAAACTTCAGAAATCAGCTACCAAACATAAAAAACAAGCAAAACAATAGAGAATGGGCAAGCCCAGAAAACAGCAGAGGCAAGGATTACTATCTTAAAAACTGGGCTAAAGAAGATGATGATGAAGATATTCCGTTTTAAGGGGGCAAATCATGAGAGTATACAAAACATTAGAAAATATAAAAAAAGATTTCCCAGAAGCCTGGATAATAGAAGATGACAGTGGCTTCTGGGTATATCCAGATGGATATCAAAAATATACAATATCAAATGTAAAAAGATATTTAAAACCAAGAACAAAAGAACATATAAAAGACATCTTACTTGCTGGTAAATTTCCAGAGAAGTTAATAGAGACTGCAATTTTTCAGGTAAAAGAAACGGAAAGCATTAAAAAGATTAAAGAGATTAAAAGAAGCGTAATAATGGAAGGAATGGCAGGCGTAGGGAAGTCCACAGCCTGCACTTGGAAGGTTGCTAAATTGCTGTATTGGTGGAAAATAAACAACCCCTTATATATTAGCACAGTTCTATTTGATAGCAAAGCATTTGAAACGTTTCAAGAATATGATGCTTATTTGATTGATGACCTATTGCCAAACTTGAAAGACATAAAAGTTGATTTAATAACTCAGATTGTCTATTATGCAGAAAGCAAAAACATTCCATTGTTTATAACAACAAACAGTAAAGAGAGCTTTAGTCAGTTTCCTGAACCATTACTGTCAAGATTAAGAAGTTATTGTGAATATATAAAGATTGAGAGCAAAAAAGATTTGAGATTGAAAAAGTTATAGTGATATCAATTTAGGGGTTTTCTTCCCCCCTTCTTTCTCCTCCTGTACTTTCTCCGGGGCAATCCCGGAGCATTTTTATCATCTCTTAAAAAAATCTGCAAAATTGCAATTTCTCACTGTGAAATCTTTGCTTGTTATATTTAGTTATGACTTATAATATTGTTGTAATCTCATAAGAGAGGTTAGAGGTGGTTAAACAATTTCTAACAGTCCAAGAAGTAGCAGAACTGCTCAGAGTTAACAGAAGAACAGTTTACACCTGGATTGACGAGGGGGTCATCAGAGCTGTCAAATTACATGACAAATCAGTAGTCAGAATACCAATGTTAGAAATTAAAAGAATTATAAACGAAGCTTTAGAAATACCACCAAAACCACTTTCAGAGAAAAGAAAACAAAACATCAGAAGCAGATTCTAATATTTCATTTTTCACTCTTCGTGAAATCATTGCTTGTCTAAGCGTCATCATCTCTTTATCATAAAATCACAATCACATTTTCAACGGTCTAAGTATGAATGCGAAAAGGAAAGGAAGCAGAGTAGAAAGAGAAATAAAAAAAATCTTTGAAGAAAGAGGCTTAAAAGTGGTTCGTTCTGCAGGTTCATTTGGTTCTGCAGATTTGCATGTAGAACTAATCGGACACGTTCAAGTTAAAGCAAGAAAAGAGATGTCTATTTACAAATGGCTTGAAGGCAATGATGCGGTAGTTATAAAAGCCGATAGACAAGAGCCGTTGATTATTCTTCCACTTCAAAGATTCTTAGAGGTTCTATGATGGATTTTATCTCAATTGGGTTAGAAAAATTAATTACTCCGGAAATCTCTGCAATAATAACACTGGTTGCTATGGTTTTCTTAATACGAAGGCAGGAAGAGAAAATAGACAGCTTATCTAAAATGCTAAAAGAGAGGGAAGAAAAGATTGATGACAAAATCGCAGAAATAGAAAGTCAAATGAAAGACTTGATAACAAAAGAAGAGCATTACAGAGATGTCAGTGGTTGGAGAGGAGAATTACAAAAGCTTGATGCAAAACTTGACAGATTTATAGAAAAGTTTATAGAAATAAGGAGAGATAGATGAGTATGAAAGCACTAAGAGGAGAAATCTTAGACTTTTTACATAGAGTTTCACCAAGACCAATTGATGAATTGACAATCATAAGCGTTTTTTATCAATACTATAAAGACAAAGATATTATTAACGCATTGTACTATTTAGTTGATCGTGGATATGTAAAAATGATTGAAGAACCTCATATGTATAAGCCAAGGGAAAAAATGAGATTTTACGTAATCACGGCGGACGGCATTGACATCTTGGATTTAACGAAACAGGATAACGGCATTGTTGTTCCAAAAAGGGAGGACTAATGGCAAGAAGAAAGAAAGCACAACTTTACGATATTATTCAAAAGATTGTCTATTTGTATGAAAATGAAAAGAAAGACTTTAAGACCATAGAAAGTATTTTGAGAACAGAAGGATATGATATAAGTAAATCTGCAATTCATAGAGCCTATAAGGATTATTCAGAAGCAGCAAAACTGTACAATGAATGGTGGGATAAGATAGAAATCTTAGTTCAACAAACACAAAATAAACCAGCTTCTTTTATGCTCTCTTCTCTTGTTGCAATGCTTACTCAAAAAGTCTTAGAATTCACTAAAGACGTAGACAGCTTTGAGTTTGAAGAACCAGAACAGCTAATAACAGCAGTCCATAAACTTTCACAAATGAGCCAGTCTCTTGAAAAACACATTACTGAAAAATTGCAGAAAGCAGCTGAAAAGATAGAAGAAGAAGGCAAGAAAAGAAATATTGACCCTGAATTCTTGAAACTTATAAAAGAGGAAATCTATGGAGTATAAAAAACCGATTACTTTCTTTACTTATATTGTGGGTAAATATGTTATGTCTAAAACAATTGTAAAACTTATACCACCTCACAAAATATATGTTGAGCCGTTTGTGGGGTCTGGGAAAATACTGTTTGCTAAAGAGCTGAGCAAGATAGAAGTTATCAACGACGCAGATAAAAAAATAGCTAATCTTTATTACTGCGTATCCTTTCATTTTCAAGAGTTCTGGAATAGGGTTAAATGGTTACTTCATTCAAGAGAAATTTATAGGGAGCTAAAAGCAAAATTGAGAACATCGACATCTCCAGAGCTTGGAGACGTAGACCTTGCAGTAGCTACTTATTACGTGCTCAACGGTAATTTTAGCGGTGTGGGTGGCTTTGGGTATTCGATAAAACAGCCTTGGTCACGCATGATAACCAGAAAGATTTTAAATTTACGAGCAATAAGAAAAAGACTGAAGTATGTCACCATAGAGTGCAAAGATTTTGAAGAGATTATAAAAACTTGGGATACGGAGGACACTTTTTTCTATTGTGATCCGCCTTACTATAAAGCAGAACATTACTACGATGTTCCGTTTAAAAAAGAAGACCACGAAAGACTTCTAAGAACTCTGAAACAAACAAAAGGTAAATGGATGCTTTCAGGGTATCATAATGAACTCTACGATGAAACTTTGAAGGGATATCCTTATGTTGAGAGGCAAATTACTAAAAGCTCATATGCAATAACAAGGAATAATAAAAATAAAACAAGAACAAGACCACAAGCAACAGAAGCATTATGGTTTAACTATGAGCCAGACCCTACAGTATTAAAGGAGCTAAAACTTGAGCTTAAATATTAACAAACTCCTTTTGTCTTATCAGCAATATGCTTTAGCTCAAATGTTTGAAAAAAAGTATTCAATCATTATGTGGAGCAGACAAACAGGTAAATCGTTTGTAGTTTCTCTTTTTGCAGTCTTGAGAGCTATCGAAAGAAAAAATCACTTAGTAGCTATCATATCACCAACGGAAAGGCAATCCAAAGAACTTATGGAAAAGGTCAAAAAACACGTTGATTTTTTGAAAGAGCTTGGCAAAATCAAAGGAGATGTTAGCTTTTTTGAAGATACAACAACGAATGTGTTAGAGGTTAAATTCCCAAATCGAAGTCGTATTATCGGACTTCCAGCGAACCCCGATGGTGTTAGAGGTCTTACTGGTGATGTAATACTTGAAGAAGCAGCATTTTTTAAAGATGGCTATAAAGTCTATCAAGCTATATTTCCATCTATCACAAGAAACAAAGACTTTAAGCTTGTTGTAATATCAACTCCAAGAGCAAAATCTGATATCTTCGGACATCTTTGGCAAATGTCAGAGAACAACGATTTATGGTTTAGGCAAAAGTTAACAATTTATGATGCAGTAGAGCAGGGCTTAAACATAGATATTGAAGAATTACAGAAAGGCGTTCCAAATCAGGACATCTGGCAACAGGAATATATGTGTGAGTTTATGGATGAAGAAAGTGTTTTACTGTCATACGAAATTTTGCATTCTTGCACTGTGGAAGGTATAGAAGCTGATATAAAAGACTTAACTGGAGACATTTATCTGGGCGTTGATATTGCAAGAAGACATGATTTGACAGTTATATCTATTCTTGAGAAAGTAGCTGGTAGATATTACTTAAGAAAGCAAGAGATACTTAGAAAACTGCCATTTTCAGAGCAGTTTAAAATCATTGATTATCTCTGTCATTTTGCAAGAAAAGTAGCAATAGATGAGACAGGTATAGGAATGCAGATAGCTGAAGAACTTGTCAAAAAATGGGGAGATGTTAAAGTCATTCCCGTTTACTTCACAAATAAAGTTAAAGATGAATTAGCAAGCAGAGTTAAAGCAGTTTTTCAAGACAAGATTGTAAGCATTCCAGCTGATAGAGATTTAATAGAAGACTTGCACTCAGTCAAAAAAACACTAACAAAGGCTGGGAATATCAGATATGAAGGAGAAACTGAAGATTCTCACGCAGACCGTTTTTGGAGTTTGGCTTTAGCACTTCATGCAGCAAATCAAGAAGATATAAAAGAGATTACACCAATCTTTTTCGCAAATCAGCATAAAGAGGAGCTTAAATATGGATATAAAGCGATGGATTCAAAAGCTGTTTAATAATGAAGAACTACCAAAAAATCAATTACCAATCACAAGAAAATCTGTAGAACCAGCTAAAGTTTTTACACCAAGAACCTTAGAAGCTAAATTTAGATTTTTAAATCCAAGATACCCGAGAGAGTGGCTGTCTGTAATAGAAAAAGCTGTCGTAGCCAATCCGATACTATCTCAAACTCACAATTTAATAATTACGTTAGCTAATACAGGGCACACTGTAAAAGTGCAGGGACAAGATGAAGAAAAAGCAATGCAAGAATTAGAAGAGTTAGCATTTGTTTTAAACACAGACCATCTAATAAATCAGCTTATTGCACAGATAAATATATCTGGAGCTTTGTCTGCTGAGATTGTCGTAGATAGGAATTTAACAGGAATTAAAAAGATAGCATTAGTCCCAGCTTATTACATATGGTTTGATTACAATGCAGAAACAGACGAATACGAGCCATACCAATGGATTGGGACAGAAGACCCAATAAAGCTCAATCCTTATACCTACAAATACATGCCACTTTTAACACTTGATGGCTCACCTTACGCAATACCACCATTCTTGGCATCTCTTTCTACTATTGAAACGGTAGAAGAGCTTTTATCTGAATTAAAAGGACTTGCTAAAAAGCTTGGATTGGTTGGATTTTTAGATGTCAAATTCCCACAATTGCCAAAAGCGCCAAACGAAACAGAAAAAGAATATCAAGACAGAGCAAGACAATTTTTAGAAAGCTTTGGTCAAGATGTAGCTGAGAATATGAACAAAGGTGTATTTTTACACTTTGACGGAACAGAGGCAAGATTTGAAGAAATTACAGGCAACGCATCAGGGATAAAAGAGATAATAGAACTACTTGAGAGATGGACTATAGAAGGAGCAAAAGCACAGCCAAGTTTATTAGGCTTTTCAACAGGATACACAGAGACTTGGTCAACTGTAGCACTTCATACATTTGTATCTCAATTATCAAGCATTCAGACAATTGTCAAAAGATTTTTAGAGTATGCTTATAGATTACATCTACTATTAAAAGGCTACAACATTGATGACGTAGATATTGAGTTTAATCCACTTCCAGATTTTCGCCCAGACAGAACATCGCAGGCAGAGCTTAACAAAACGCAGAAAGTTATTCAATTGCTGCAGACTGGAATTATCACAGTAGAAGAAGCAAGAAAGGAGCTTGGATTAGATGGCTGAGTATGACTGGGACACAGAAGGCAATCAGGATATAGACAGAATTGTTAATGTAATACTACCTGCAATTTTGCAGAAAGTAGAAGAATCACTAAAAGAAGCTTTTAAGTATACTAAATACTTCATATCGTTTCAAGACTTGCAAAGATTTATTATTTCAAAACTTGAAGAGAAAGTTAAATTAAGCACTAAAGAAAAAGACTATTTAAGAAAAGAATTTGAAAAGACATACGAAAAAGCACAGAAAGAAGCAGTCCCAAAGGTGTTTAAGTTTGAGTTTATAGCTCCAGACCTTCGAACAATCGGTTATGCGGAAAGTCTTGCAGATTTTTATCTTGGAAGGTTTTTCAGAGGAGATGCAAGATTAAGGCAAGAAGTCATTAACTGGATGAATAATTACTATCTCACAGAAGGAAATCCGATTGGAAAAGATACATCAGGAATACAAGAATTTCTGAATAGATTTGGTAGCTATCTGCAACAAAGAACACAGACAAAAGCAAGACAAATAATTGATACTACATACAATCATTTAAAGAACTCAGCAAGAATAAGAGCATTTCAGAAGGCACGCATAAGCCATTACAGATGGAACGCAATCGGAGACAGATTGACCTGTCCTTACTGTAGAAGCATGGATGGAAGGATTTTTAAAACAGCTGACGCAGTAAGAACATTAGATTTGATAGAAGCAGACCCTGAAAGCCTGCCGAATGTCAAGCCATTTTTAACTAATTTTGACTTAGATACACTTAAAAGAATGCCGTCAGATAACCTGCCCAGCAAAATGCCACCAGCACATCCGCATTGCCGATGTGTTTTACATGCATATCAAGAAGAGATAGAAAGACCTTTACCTGTCACAATAACCCCAGCAACACAGCCAAAAAGCTTAGAACAATCTGCACTATTGCAACAATTACAAGATGAATACAGAAATCTAAAACCAGAAGAAATTAGTGAAAGAATAAAAACACATTTTGGCAGTAGCTGGACAAGATACTCCAAAGAGAACCTGTTAAGAAACTTTCAAGAGCACGCACATGAAGTTGGAGCTGAAACAATAGAGCAATACAAAAGAATGTCAAAAGAAATTATCAAAAATCCAGAACAGGTACTTATAAGAAGAGACTTTGACGGCAGCACTGATTATATATTCGTCAGAGGCAATAAATACGTAATTTCAAGCGATGACACACTTGAGATAAGAGAGTTTGCAAAATTGCAAAATCAAATAAATGAACTCATAAATCAGCTTTCTCATTACGCAGCAATAATTAAAGTCTTGTGAAATCATTGCTTGTTTAATCTTGTTTGTCAATAGATAATGAAAATATGAAAGTAGTAGAAACAAATCAGCTTAATAGCATTATGCAAAACGTAAGGATTATTCTGACAACACCGAGAGGAACTGATATACACAGACCAGATTTTGGCTCTAATCTGCATCTGTTTATAGACCAACCAATGACAACTATCACAAGAGGAAAGATTATGGCAGAAATAGCAGATGCAATAGTAAAATGGGAGCCAAGAGTAAAAGTTAGCAATCTCTCACTCAATAAAAGCTATGAAAGATTGCTAATTAGTATAGAACTCGTAATTAAAGAAACTGGAGAAATAATAGAGATACCGCTATGGCTGAATTCGTAAATACTGATGCAATTTATTATGAAAAATTATTGATAGATGCGTATCAGCAAATAACAGGCAGGACTCTATATCCAGCCGACCCAGAGCGCCTATTAATCAATCTTCAAACATACGCAAGCACTCTACTTGCAATTGCAATCAATGAAACAGCTAAACAGAATTTATTAGCTTATGCAACAGATAAAAACTTAGACAAATTAGCAGAATTTTACGGAGTTGTAAGATTACAAGCCAAAGCCTCCAAAACGACTTTAAGATTTTATTTAGACCAGCCGCTTAGTTTTGATATAGTAATTCCAGCAGGAACAAGAGCAACACCAGACGGGAATATTTATTTTGCAACTTTGCAGGAAGCTAAAATACCAGCGGGGAGTTTGTTCGTTGATGTTTTAGCTGTTTGCAATGTTGCAGGTTCTGCTGGAAACAATTTTAGTATAGGACAAATAAACAAGCTTGTTGATACACTGCCATATGTCACAAGAGTAGAAAACATTACAACAAGCATGTATGGAACAGATTTAGAAGATGACGAGAGATTTAGAGAACGAATAAGATTATCAATTGAAAGATTTTCCAACGCAGGAAGCAGGCAAGCTTACATTTATCACACTTTATCAGCACATCAAGACATTGAAGATGTAGAAGTATATTCTCCAAATCCAGGGCAAGTAAAGGTCATTTTTACTCTTAAAAACGGCGCTATTCCAAATGCAGATATGATTAATGCAGTTGCTAATTATCTATCATCTGAAAAAGTAAGACCGCTAACAGACCAAGTGATAGTATCAGCTCCGCAAGTTGTCAACTACGATATTAATTTCACTTACTATGTAAACAAAAAAGATGAAGCCAAAGTCTCAATTATTCAAACTGCAGTTCAAAATGCAGTTAACGATTTTGTTAACTGGACTAAAAGTAAAATCGGAAGAGATGTATTGCCAGAACAGTTAATATCAAGAGTGAAACAAGCTGGAGCTTATGCAATAGATTTAACAGCTCCAAGCAAACAACAGCTAACTATAGAGCAAATAGCATATGCAAATAACATAAATATCATATATGGCGGCTTGACAAATGATTAAAGAGTTGACACCATCGAGCATAAAAGAACTACAGCATTTAGTTAATACGTTTGATGTTAGCTTTGAAGATATTAAAAACAAAATCATCAATGTTTTAATACTGCCACGCATTGATGAAATAGAAGATGAAAATTTGCTGGACTTACTGGGCTGGCAATTTCATATTGAAGGATACGATAAAGCTCAAGATATACAAGAAAAGAGAAATCTTATTAAAAATGCGATTGAGCTACATAAATATAAAGGCACATTATACGCAATCAAGAAAGTATTACAGATATTCTCAACAGATGCAAAAATATACGAATGGTTTAAGCCAATACCATCTCCATACAATCAGATATTTAGACAGCTAAATCCATATGAGTTTGCAGTTGTTCTGAGCATAGATAGAAGAGTAGGAAATCAGCTATTTAGTGAGCAAACTCAAGAATATATGAAAGAACTTATAAATGAATATAAAAATGTAAGAAGCCATTTAGCTGGGATAATATTTGAAGCAACACCAAGCACTACAATAGCAACACCGTCTATTCTAAGCGGTTGTGGAGTAAGCAGATTTGAAGCAGAGACACAGTCAAACTATCGAATGGATTGGAATATTGGAATGATGGCAGGAGTAAATTGTTTTAGCATTACTCAGGTTTATTTGGAGGCTTAAAATGGGATTAGCAGCAACGATAACACAAGCTGGAATGAAAGCGGCATTAGACGCACAACAAAACGGACTAAAGGTTAGTATTGCAAGCATGGGAGTTGGCGATGGAGCATATACACCATCCGACAATTTGACAAGTCTGTATAACGAAAAAGAAAGAGTTCCAATCTTATCTGCAGAAGTAAACACAGATGAAAAATCAATAACACTTCATGCAATATTGCAGTCTAATCAACAATACTGGATTAGAGAAGTTGGTTTTTACTTGGATGATGGAACGCTGTTTGCCGTATGGAGCGACCCAAACTACATTCTTGGATATAAAACAGACATAAGTCAGTTTCTGATTGGTTTCAAAATGAAAATTACTACAGTCCCAATTAGCTCTATACAGATAATTAATCAAGGTGTAGATTTAAATCTTTTCTATGCTGAAGAGTTTGTACGATTTGCAGATAGTATAACGCAAATAGGATATGCAGTTGTATCAAATAAATTAAATCAATTAAATGGAGGCAATTAAGATGTCTTTAGAAAGTCAAGTAGCACAGCTTAGTCAAAATGTTGCAAACCTTGTCAACCGCGTGGCAACGCAGGCTGACAATTGGAACGCTATGGTTCAAAACAAAATTAACGAACTGGAGCAATGGAAACAAAATGCCAACAGTCAGCTTAATTTTGTAGCCAATGACCCGAAAGTAAAAACAGCGCTTAATGCTTCTGGCGATGCGCCTATATACGCTTGCCGTGCTTGGGTAAATTTTGACGGCACAACTTCTCCACCAACCATCAGAGCAAGCGGTAATGTAAGTTCTATTGTTAAAAACGGAGTAGGAGATTATACGATTAATTTCATTACTCCTATGCCTGATACAAATTATGTATCAGTGTTTGGTGGTAGAAATAATGAAGATGGACAAGGGGTTTGGTTGTGTGAATATGGAGACCAAAACTCACAAGGCGGTAAGACAACTACTTCATTAAGAGTTAGAAATGTAGATGGCAACCATCGGGCATCTGATATTGGAGTATTTATGGTAGCTATATTTAGATAAGGAGGTGTAAAATGGCTTATAATTTAACTCCTTTTAAGCCTAATCAACCTTATCAAGACCAAGTTGACACTGAGCTAAAGTTAGCAAATGCTAACTTTACCGCACTTGGTCAAGCTTTTATGAATAATGACCCAACACAGCCTGTTTTAAGACCTGTGTATGTTAACTCTGTAGCACCAACAAATCCTGTAGCTTCTATGCTGTGGTATGACACTACTGACAAAGCTTTAAAGCTTTATGATGGTAATGCATGGAAAGCTGTAAGCGGCGCTTCGGAAGCACAATTTGAAGAGCTTAATAAAGATGTTCAATCTATCAAATCATCTTTCTTAGACAAAGACCCTTCTAAACCTGTTATCAGAGCTGTTTATGTTGGTTCCAACGCACCATCTAATCCTGCAGTAGGCACATCATGGTTAGATACTTCAACATCAGACCCAGTGTTAAAAGTATACGACGGGCAATCTTGGAAAACTGCTTTATCTAACACACAATCAGTCAAAACAGCCCTTAATGCTGAAGGAGAAGCGCCTATTTATGCAAGTAGAGCATGGGTAAGATTTGACGGTTCTAAATCTACTCCTACCATTATAGCAAGCGGTAATGTAAGTTCTGTTATCCACAACGGGACAGGAGAATATACAATAAATTTTTCATTACCTATGCCTTCAGATAATTACACTGTTTGCGGTGTAGCGAGTGGTGTCCTTGATATGTCATTCCACACAGTTGTTGCTTATGGTGTTGGTCATGAACACCCTCCATATACTAAAAATTATGCAAAAATATCGATACCTATTTTGAATAGAGGCAACACAGGGGAACCTTTTAACTCGCCTGATATTAGAGTATCAATTATAGGAGGTTAAACATGAAGGTAGTATTATTTAAAAACCAAGACGGTTCTTTATCTATTCTTACTCCAACCCCAGAAGCACTGCGATTTGCTACAATAGAGCAAATCGCAGAGAAAGACGTTCCAGCAGGCAGACCTTACTGGATAGTAGATGCTAACTTTTTACCTGCTGATGTTCCTATTGAAGCAATTACTATTGACGAAAGAGAGTATTTACCACATGGTTATGGAGGTGTTAGTAATGAATTTCCACCTGAAATTGCAAGAAAATTTAATGAGATTTACCATGTTAAGTAAACTAAAACAGTTTTTAAAAAACTTAAGGAGGTTTTTCGAATGTTAAAGATTGATTTAGAGAAAATGAAGCAAATTAAACTTTCACAGCTTAAAGCTAATATATCTCCTTTACTAAGTGAAACTGACTATATTGTTGTCAAAATAGCAGAAGCTTTAGCACTTAATAACTACACTGAAGCTGACGCACTTAAGCAGAAGTATTCTGCAAAGCTACAGCAAAGAGAAAGAATTAGAGACAAAGTAGAGCAGATTAAGCAAGCTATAAGAAATGCTAAATCTGTAGAAGAGCTAAATAGAATTAATTTAAACATTGAGTAAGCTATAGCATACTCCCGAGCGGGAGTATGCTTAAAACTATGTTTATTTACAGGTTAAAGATGGATTTAAAAGCTAAATTTATAGCAGTGTTTTTAGTTGCTGGTTTTTTAATTGGTTGCTTTATTGTTTTTATTCAATCTATAAATAAAATAGCAGAGCTTAGACAAGAAGTTAAGCAACTCCAATCACAGTTGCTTAATTGTAAAAACACAAACCAGCAACTTATGCAACAACTGCAATTACAGCAAGAGCAATACGAAGCATCCCAAAAGCAATTGTATGAGCTTTACAACAAACCTGCAAAAAGAGTTTATGTAAAACAGGTTGTAAAACAGCCTGTTTATATTACAAATGAAGAATGTCAAAAACTTGTAGATTTAATAAACCAAGCACAGGAGCAGATGAAATGAAAAAGTTATTAGCAGTTCCTACTGTTCTTATTCTTTCATGTAGTCAGGTGAAATATGTAGAGAAGCCTGTTTACGTAAAATGTAAAATTCCTGAAGTTCCAAAAACTCAAAAGCCAGTATTAAAAGGAGATATGTCGTTAAATGTTAAACTTCAATATCTCCTTAATTATATGTTTGATTTAGAAAAAGAGAATGAGTTATTAAGAAAAGCGCAAGAGGTGTGTAAATGAACCTAATTAAAAGGCTTTTGTTTTATTATCACATTCATATTATCTCTGCTGTTGCTTTTACTACTATTGCTTTTATGTTTGTGTATGATTACGATGCTTTACTTTCAGCAATGGCACGTAAGATTGCTTTAGCAAGTATTGGGCTTCTTTATTACTACATTACAAGATTTATTATAATCGGACATATAGAATGGAAAGACCCTTATGACAAAATATATTCTTTTGTTTTGCTTATCTATATGGCAATCGTCATTAGCTTTGGATAATTGTTTAGAAATTGAAGCCCAAGTTAAAGATGCAACACAAAGACTTTTATCTAACGATTATCCATATTGGTATAACCTTGCCCTTGCGAAAAAAGAGACGAAGTGTCATTGGTTAACATCTTTAGGTGAAAACGGATGGATTGGATATTTTCAGCTTACACCAAAGTTTTTA
>QGLW01000093.1_pt1 | contig 25856 bp, 22 predicted proteins | sample 1725341 | NCBI WGS metagenome assembly QGLW01 (sample SAMN05439265, study PRJNA331180) | Hot springs metagenome, whole genome shotgun sequencing project. | isolation source: microbial mat of Apron and Channel Facies of Mammoth Hot Springs | place: USA: Wyoming, Yellowstone National Park | collected... | reverse complement strand
TTTACAAATTTTTCTTTAGAAACCCCACAAATTGGGCACTTATCCGGTGCTTCACCCTCTACTGTATAACCGCAAACGGAACAAATATAAATATCTCCAATCTGTATATCTTCTTTCTTCTCAGCCTTCTCTTTGGCATCAGCGTACATTGCCCTGTGAATCTTCTCCGCTTCAAGAGCATAAACTATGCCTCTAAGTGCCTGTTTCTCTTCCTGCAATTCAGCCACCGCCTTATATGCAGGGTACATCTCCTCCACTTCAAAGGTTTCACCCTCGTACCCTGTTTGTAGATTATGGACAGTATCCTTTACCCTTCCGAGAGCATTTAAATGATTTTTGGCATGAACAAGCTCAGCATAAGCAATTGCACGAAACAGCCTTGCAATATTCGGGAACCCTTCACGTTCAGCGATTTCTGCAAAGATCATATATTTCATGTGCGCCATACTTTCTCCTGCAAAGGCGCTGTTTAAGAATTCTTCTGTCATTTTACGCATATTACACCTCCTTCTTTGCCTCCTCGAGTTTCCTCAAATGGCCATCTTCGAAATTTATGAGCTGCAAAACAACTTCCTTGTCTTCAAAACTGTCAAGCTTGCAGAAGAGGTCCATATAAAACCTCTTCGACTCCCTTTCCTTTTCAATCCCAATTTCTATGAGCTCTTCAATAGCTTTAACCTCAACTTCGGGCATTTCATATTCGCCGGCCTCTGATACTTCTTCTGGCTCTTGATTAAACATCCGCCTATAGAGATTTCTAAGAAATTTCTCGTGTCCCATCTCCTCCGTCGACATATACTCTAAAAGAAGCTTTAAATCACCTTTTACCCTCTTGCTGAGCCTTTTATAAAACTTAGCAGAAACTTTCTCTCTCCAGATCCCCGCTTCCAGAATTTCCCTCAAGTCCATAGTTTAATTTTAACAATTTTTTCATAGCCTGTCAAATGACTTAAATAATTTCAACATTATATTGATTACAAATTGAACGAACCTGCATCCCATTGAATAATTATCACGATGAAAACGATTTTTGAAATCTCCGCCGGTGGTGTAGTTTATAAAAAGGACGAGACAGGGTATTGGTTTCTTCTCATTTCGGTCAAAGATGGTAAGGTTTGGACCCTTCCCAAAGGTCTTGTGGAGAAGGGGGAAAAGCCGGAAAACGCTGCCCTGAGAGAGATTAAAGAGGAAACTGGAGTCTCAGGTAGAATCGAGACCTTCCTCGATAAGGTGGAGCTGTGGTTTTTCCATAAGGAAAATGGAGAAACGGTAAGGCACCACAAAATTATTTACCACTATCTTGTTGAATACATGGAGGGCGACATTACTCAGCACGACTTTGAGGTCAACGAGGTCAAATGGTTCAGGCCCGAAGAGGCATTAAAAAACGCAAGTTACGAGAAGGATAAAAAAATCATCGAAAAGGCAATAGAATATTTGAGATCAAAAGATGCTTGAAACTCCTGATTTACTAAAAACAGTAAATACCTTAGCCAGTGTCCTTGAGGAATCCACGGATTTAAATGAAATTCTCTTTGCTACCCTAACCGCCATAACATCAGGAGAAAGTTTCGGCTTTAACAGAGCCTTCGTAATGCTATTTGAAAACGGCGTGCTTAGGCCTGTCTTCGCCTTGGGTCCAAAGGACAGGGAAGATGCAGCACGAATCTGGCAAGAACTGGCACAGAAAAACTTAACCCTCGATGACCTGATACGTGGATACTCCGTTCAAAAGTTTCAGAAGGAATGGGAAAAATTGAAACCAATTTTTGAAAATATTACCATAACAAGAGAAGAACTCATAAGAGAAAACTCTGAAATTGAGCGGGCTTTAACCGAGAGAAAGGCGCGGGTCTTTCGCCTTGATAATCCCGATCTCCTTGAATACAGGAAATTTAAAGACCTTGGAGCCAAGGAGTTCGCAGTTGCCCCAATAGTTACTTTAAAGAAGGAACTGGGGGTGATAGTAGCCGACAACTTTTTAACAGAAACCCCCATAAATAGAAGTAAACTTATGGCATTAGAAACCTTCGTTGCACAAGCCTCAATGGCCATATCAAGAGCTCTCCTCTTCAAACAACTGGAAGAAAAAGACCGTATGATCCTTGAACTTCAAAGAAAAGCAATCTACCAGGAGCTTATCTTCCAGTTAAGTCACGCGATCAAAAACCCACTCACGGTACTGGGTGGCGTTGCGGCAATTTTGAAGGAAGAAATTGGACCAGACCATCCCCTCAGAATTTACGTCGATGCCATTGTGAACAATGTCATCAAAATGGAAAATATTTTGAAGGAAACCATGGAGAGTCTTAAATCTCAGATAAATACTAAAAGAGAAAGGACCAATTTAAACGAACTCATTTCTTCTAAACTTAGCGAAATTAGCGGACTCTTCAAGGCCCGTAAGATAGAGGTTGAATTTAAACCATTACCTGAAGTTCCAGACCTACTTCTTCCTAAGAGTCAGTTATCGGAAGTACTGGAATACATTATTTTTAACGCCGTTGAGGCAATGCCCAACGGTGGGAAACTTGAAATATGGCTTGAAAGGGAAAAGAATGGGGTTTCAATCTATGTGAGAGACCATGGCGTAGGTATTCCACCCGATGTTCTACCCAGAATTTTTGACCCATTCTTCAGCACTAAGAAAGAGGGATACGGTCTTGGACTCTATAATGCAAAACAAATCCTCCTTGGACTTGGGGGAGACATCGATTGTCAATCAGAAGTAGGAAAAGGTACGACTTTCCGCATATTTATTCCGATCCCAGTCCCCTGATTTTATTGAGCGGGGCGTAAATATTATAATTTAGCCAAGAGGGAGGAGTAATGAGGAGAATAATTGAATGTGTTCCAAATTTTTCCGAAGGACGGGACCCATCGGTGATAAATGCCATTGCGAAAGAGATTGAAAGTGTTGCTGGAGTTAAATTGCTGGACATCGATCAGGGGTACGCTGCAAATAGAACAGTCTTTACCTTCGCAGGAGAACCAGAAGCAGTCAAATTAGCAGCGATGAAGGCAATTAAAAAGGCTACTGAACTTATAGATATGACAAAGCATAAGGGAGAACATCCAAGGATCGGTGCTTGCGATGTAGTGCCCTTCGTACCCATAAGCGGCGTATCGATGGAAGAGTGTGTTCAAATTGCCCATGAAGTAGGGAAATGGGTTGCGGAAGAATTGAAAGTGCCCGTCTATATGTATGAAGAAGCAGCAACCAGACCCGAAAGAAAAAGCTTGCCAAACATAAGAAAAGGTGAATACGAAGGACTCCCAGAAAAACTAAAAGACCCCGAGTGGTACCCAGATTATGGAAAACCAGAATTTAATCCAAAATCAGGCGCTTATGTTATAGGCGCAAGAGAATTCCTCATAGCATACAACGTCAATTTAAATACAAAAGATAAAAGACTTGCCAATAATATTGCAAAACGAATCAGAGAAACGGGATACACCATTAAAGACGAGAACGGCGAGACAAAACAGATCCCAGGACTTTTACCTTACGTTAGGGCCATTGGGTGGTACATTGATGAGTATGGAATTGCACAGATTTCTATAAATTTGACAAATTATAAAAAGACTCCCCTCTGGAAAGTCTTTGAAACCTGCGTGGAGGAAGCCCAGAAGGAGGGTCTCCGGGTCACGGGAAGTGAAATAGTAGGCCTTGTTCCAAAAGATGCCCTATTAGAAGTAGGTAGATACTATTTAAAAAAGCAGGGTAAAAATACTGGAATCCCTGAAAAGGAAATTATCCATATTGCGATAAAATCGCTCGGACTCAACGATGTTGCAAAGTTTGAGCCTGAGAAAAAGATCATTGAATATCTCCTTGAAAATCCAGAAGAATCTAAACTCCAGAATATGACTCTTCGTGAATTCGCCGATGAACTCTCCACCGATTCTCCAGCCCCTGGAGGTGGTAGCGTTTCTGCTTTATCCGGTGCCCTTTCCGCAGCCCTTACCTCAATGGTCGCAAATCTTACCCACGGAAAAAAGGGCTATGAGGATGTAAAGGATTTAATGGAAGAAGTGTCCAACGAAGCTCAGACATTAAAGGATACACTAATTAAAATCATCGATGAAGATACCCAGGCCTTCAATAAAGTAATGTCTGCCTTTTCTTTACCCAAAAGGACTGAGGAAGAAATAAAAACAAGGAATGAGGCCTTTGAAAAGGCAAGTCAGGAAGCTACTTTAGTACCTCTAAAAGTGATGGAACTTAGCGAAAAGCTCGTTGAGATCGCAAAGAAAATCGCAGAAAAGGGGAATAAGAATGCACTGAGCGATGCTGGATGTGCGCTGATTCAGGCAAGAAGTGCCTGTGAGGGGGCATACCTCAACGTCATGATAAACTTGAAAAGCCTTAAGGACGAAAACTTTAAAAAAGAAGTCTCAAGGAAGGCCGAAAGCATACTAATGAGTGTAAGAAAAGAGGTTGAAGAAAATCTAAAAAAGATAGAGGAAACCCTGAAGAGTTAATAGCGCAAAAAAATTCACATCTTTTTCAATTTCTAACAAGATTTCCGACTTCCTTATGTGGAATGTAGAATTTAATCCGATGAAAATAAAAGAGCTTCCAGAAGAAGCAAGACCAAGAGAGAAACTAATATCACTCGGCCCTTCTTCGCTCAAAAACTATGAGCTCCTTGCCTGTGTCTTAGGAAAAGGGACTGTAAAAGAAGATGTCATCACGCTTTCTAAAAGGATTATAGAGCAATACGGAAACAGTTTGTTTTTACAAAATTTTAAAGTTAGAGACCTCCAGGAGTTATTCGAAATAGGGTTTGTTCAAGCATGCCAGATCACCGCTATGGTCGAACTCTCGAGGCGACTTTTTAAGGAAAAATCGACAAACCAGTTTTTAAAACCTCAGGATGTGTTTGAATACTGTAAGAACATGCAATTTTTGAAAAAGGAGCACTTAAGAGGGCTGTTTTTAGACGTGAAAAATAAGCTTTTGAGAGATGAGCTAATTTCGGTTGGCACTGTGGATAGAACTCTCTCCCACCCTCGGGAGATTTTCCGTCCCGCCATAGAGGTTTCCGCCGTTTCCTTTATTCTCGTTCATAACCATCCGTCCGGCGATCCCACCCCCTCGGTGGAGGACATTGAATTTACAAAGAAAATTAAACAGGTTTCCGAAATCATGGAAATTGATTTCCTCGATCATATCATCATCGGTGACAACATCTTCGTGAGTTTAAAGGAGCTACTCAAGCTCTAAAACTTTGTAAATTCAGACCTTAGATTTTAAAATTTTCCTATGAAGAGATTGTGGGCGCCCTGGCGCATGGAGTACATAAAAGTTGCAAATAAAACAAAGGGCTGCATTTTTTGCGAAAGAAATCAATTTGTTTTAAAAGAAACTCCTCATGCCTTTGCTATGCTAAATCTCTTCCCTTACAATCCAGGCCACTTTATGGTGGCCCCCAAAAGGCACATCAAAGATACAACGGAGCTAACCCTCGACGAAATTAAAGAGATCTTTGAACTGATAAATCTGGGAATTGAGGCACTGAAGAAAGAGGCGAGCCCCGATGGTTTCAACATTGGAGCAAACATCGGGAAAGTGGCCGGTGCAGGATTTGAAGGGCATCTTCACTTTCACATAGTCCCAAGATGGAACGGCGATACCAACTTTATGCCCGTAATAGGGGAAGTTAGGGTCGTTCCTGAAGGGATAGAAAAAACCTATGAAAAACTCAAAAAATACTTTGAAAGCGAGGAATAAACATGCCTTTTGCCACCGTTGAAGAAGCCATTGAAGATATCAGGCAAGGTAAAATTGTAATCGTCGTTGACGATGAAGATAGAGAAAATGAGGGCGATTTTGTCGTAGCAGCGGAAAGAGTCACTCCCGAACATATCAATTTTATGACAAAGGAAGGGAGGGGACTCGTTTGCTTGGCATTACCCGAAGACAGATTCCACGAGCTGGAATTGGACCTGCCCATTTCAAACACCTCAAAACATGGAACCAACTTCGGAATCCCAATAGATGCTAAGGAAGGTACTACGACGGGAACCTCTGCCTTTGACAGAGCTTTAACCATCAGATTTGCCATTGACAAAACTAAAAAGGCGGATGATTTTGCAAAACCCGGACACGTTTATACCCTAATGGCTAAAAATGGCGGAGTTTTAAGAAGGGCTGGGCACACTGAGGCCTCCGTTGATCTGGCAAGGTTAGCAGGTCTTTACCCTGCCGGAGTAATTTGCGAGATTATGGATGAAGACGGCAGTATGATGAGGTTGCCTAAACTGGAAAAACTGGCAGAGAAATATAACCTGAAGATTATAACGGTAAAGGATATCATTGCCTACAGGATGAGGCACGAGAAATTGGTAGAAAAAATCGCAGATGCCAATTTACCAACCAAGTGGGGACAATTCCGCATCGTAGGATATAAAGACAAATTGACGGGGGAAGTCCATGTTGCCCTTGTTAAGGGAAACATTAAGGAAAAAGATAGTGTATTAGTTAGGGTTCACTCAGAGTGCTTGACGGGTGACGTCTTTGGATCTTATCGATGCGATTGCGGCGATCAGCTACACAAAGCAATGGAAATGATAAACAATGAAGGCACCGGTGTTCTCCTATATATGAGACAGGAAGGCAGAGGAATAGGCCTTGAGAACAAACTAAAAGCCTACCAGCTTCAAGATCAGGGTTACGACACCGTTGAAGCAAACGAAAAACTTGGTTTCCCTGCAGATTTAAGAGATTATGGCATAGGGGCGCAGATCCTTGTAGACCTTGGCCTTAAAAACATCAGATTGATGACCAACAACCCTAAAAAAATCGTAGGGCTTGAAGGCTTTGGCTTAAAGGTTGTTGAGAGAGTTCCAATTGTTATAAAGCCAAGGCCTGAAAACCTGAGATATCTTATGGTAAAAAAAGAAAAGTTAGGGCACCTCTTCAATGAAGAGGATTTCGAAATAACAGGAGAGTAAAAATGGAATACATTGGTGAAATTTCGGGAAAGGGCAAAAAAGTGGCCATAGTGGTCTCAAGATTCAACGAATTTGTGACGGAAAGGCTTGTAAAAGAGGCCGTTGAAGAACTGATTCAGAACGGAGTAGAAAAGAACGACATCGACGTTTACAAAGTACCAGGGTCCTTCGAAATCCCCGTCGTAATAAAGAGATTGCTGGAAAAGAAAAAATATCACGGTATATTAGCCCTCGGTGCGGTCATAAGAGGCGACACACCCCACTTTGAGTACGTGGCCGGTGAAATTACAAGGGGAATCGGAAGATTAACCCTCGACTACGGAATCCCCATTGCCTTTGGAATCATTACAGCCGACACTATGGATGACGCCATTGAGAGGGCAGGAGGAAAGAAAGGTAACAAAGGAAGGGATTCAGCAAGGGCACTTCTTGAAACCCTTGGCCTTTTAGAAAAAGCCCAGCTTTAATGATAAAAGAAGGGGATTTCGTTATTCTTCACGGTGGGCGGAAGGCCCACTATTTTCTTCAATACAAACCAGGCCTAAAATTTTCCTCCCACCTCGGAGAAATTATTCTAAAAGAGGGACTTAAATACGGGGATGTCATTGAGTCCCATACAGGTCATAAATTTCTGGTATTGAAACCCTCCACCTCCGACCTGATTCTAAACATTAAGAGAAAAACCACAATTATGTATCCCAAGGATATCGGTTATCTAATCCTCGAAACAGGGCTGAGAGAGGGTTCCATCGTGGCTGAAGTGGGTTCTGGTTCTGGCGGACTAACGGTGGTTCTTGCCAGCATAGTTGGCGACAGAGGCAGGGTATACTCCTTCGAAAGGCGGGAAGAGTTCCACAAACTGGCAAAGGAAAACATTGAAAAATACGGACTTTCCGAAAGGGTGACCTTTTTCCTTAGAGATGTAGCAAAAGAGGGGTTCGGAGTAACCGAAGTAGATATCATTTTTGTAGATGTCCCTGAACCATGGGAAATTGTTAGGTGGGCTAAGGAATCTTTAAAAGGAGGTGGATTCTGGGCTTCCCTCTCACCAAACCTTGAACAGGTTCAAAAAACGGTATTCGAACTTTCAAATCACAATTTTGCCCTGATAAAGACCGTTGAAATTCTTGAAAGGGAGATCCTTGTGAGAGAAGTGGGCACAAGGCCCAAAGAGATTATGATCTCCCACACCGGCTACCTAACCGTCGCAAGAAAGGTAAATCTTTAACCCTGCCCTTCGAGAAAAAAGTTCATATAAGCACAAAGTAAAGCCAATTAACCTTTACTCTGCTGCTTCAAATTCACAAGCTCAACTAAGATAATTACCCTTTAAAATTCCGTCTTAGAAGTGAAATTAAAACCTTTAACTAAAAGCGCTGGCATATACATCGCAAAACTTGCCTCTTCGCCCACAACCCTCTTGCCTTTTCCTATGTCGATGAGACTTGCCAAAACACGAGCTGGGGACTCGTTGAATCTAAGGTTCTTAACAGGATACTTAATCTCGCCCTTTTCAATATAGAAAAGGCCATCCCTCGTCATACCCGTTATAGTTATACTCTTTCTGTCAACGTAACGGATGTACCAGAACCTCGTAACCAGGAGCCCTTTCTCCACCTGTTTAACGAGATCATTAACGGATTTTTGAGAGTCTTCGAAAATCATCGCAAAGGGCCGACCTGTTGGTTTTTTATTTTGCTTCATAGCCCAATAGCGGTCATAGTAAAGATTCTCCAGCACGCCTCTTTTTATCCAGTCTATCCTTCTAAGTAAAAGACCGTCACTATCAAAGGGAATGGAAGGATTTAAAGGAGACATGGGATCTGAGTACATGTTCACCCTTTCGTCGAAGATCTTCTGACCAAGTTTACCTGAGAAATAGGTGATTCCCTCATCTGCTCCCCTTGCATCCATCGTCCACAACATAAAAACGAGAAAGTCTGCAACGGCAAGAGGTTCCAGCACCACATCGTATTGGCCTGGTTCTAAGTCCCTCGGATTCTGACCCAAAAGGGCCTTCTCCTTTGCAATCTTGTAAATTTCTTGAGGCACAAGATTTTTCACATCTTCGTGCTGATCACTCGCATATCCAGATGAAGTCTCCGTTTGAACGGTGTTTGAAAAACTGGCCATTGTCGTCTCGTAATAAGCCTCAAGGCCATTGGAATTAAAAACCCCATATTGGTAGAGGCCATTGGTAAAGAGCCCTGCTACTTTTAGATTACTCCTTTTTGCATCCTCAAAGATCTCTTTTAAAATCTCCGCCTTGCTCTTCGGAGAGAGTTCTTCTGTCTCTTTAATGGCTTGGGAGATAAGAGGTATATCCTGTTTTTCTACCGGTGGAACATACTCAGGGTCCTCTACACTACTCTTTGCAATGTCTATAGCCCTTGCGAGAATTTCACCAACCTTAAGGTCCTCATTTAGGGTTACCTGGACCGCTCCTGTCTTTTTTCCAACATGGACCTTAAGGGTCAAGTTAGTAATATCCTTAGCCATATTCTGGGTAATTCTTGACTCGCCAAAACGGGTATTATCCTCTTTTAAGCGGTAAAAAAAGACCTCTGTATGGTCTGCCTTTGAATTTTCAATGATCTTCTTTGCCACATCTCTAAATTTTTCCATCATCTTCTACCCCTCCCCACTTTTACATTTCTAAACCTGGCATAAGGTGCACCGTTTGTCATCTGGGCGCTCTGAGTGGGCTCGCCCTTTCCACAGGTTAGGAACCCCCTTGGTTCCCAGAACCTTTCGTCGGTGACACCATCCATGGAATTCCAGAACTGGGGTGTAATAGATTGATAAATTACATTTTTCAAAACCCTACCTTTTTTACCGTCCTTGATTTCGTAGAACATATCACCACCAAACTGGAAGTTGAGCCTCATCTGGTCTATGGAAAAACTTCCCCTTCCTTCGATATAGATCCCTCTTTTAACACCCGCTATAAGGTCTTCAGGGGTTACTGGATCTTTGCCTGGCATTAGACAGAGATTGGGAATTCGGTTAATAGGGAAGGAGGCAAAGCTATCAGCCCTTGCAGAGCCCCTTGATCTCGGAAAGCCAAGAATCGAGGCAACTTCCCTTGTGGAACTGTAGTCCACTAAGATACCTTCTTTGATTATAAACCATTTCTGGCACTCAACTCCCTCATCGTCATAACCTGTGGTGGCAAGACCGCCAGGCAATGTATTATCAGCAATGAAGTTAACAAGGGGGGAGCCGTATCTAAAATTGCCGAGTTTTTCAGGTGTCGCAAAGCTTCTTCCAGCGTAGTTGGCCTCATAACCCAGCACCCTATCGAGCTCCGTTGGATGGCCAACAGATTCGTGGATCGTTAGAGAAAGGTGCGCAGGGTCAAGAACAAGGTCCATTATACCCTCGTCAGGTTCATCGGCGTAGAGTTTCATAACCGCTTCATTTGCAATCCTTTCAGCATTATCCAAAAGTCCAAGGCTTTTAATATGTTCATATCCCTTGTTGAGTGGATAATCTTGAAAACTGCGGGATTGGGAATCGTTGTTGCCAACTGCAAAAGCGGTATAGCCCGCATTGGATGTAAAAATGGTAGTCTCAATTAGAGAACCCTCGGTGGAGGCGAAGACCTGGTCTCTCCTCCGGAATTCCATGTGGGAGAAGGTTTTAACAATGCCTTTAACCTTCAGCATCCTTTCATTAATCCGGTAAAGTAGGTCAATCTGCTCTTCCAAAGGGACTGAAAATGGGTCAATTTCAATGGGTGTAACGTATTTGTCGATATGCACTGGTTCCGGTGCGAGTTTGACCTTGTAATCCCCTCTTACCATGCTGGATGCCTTAGCAATTTCAATAGCCCTTTTAAGGACAGCCTCGATCTCATCCTTTGTTACCTTTGTAGAAGAAGCAAATCCCCACGCCCCATCGTAGAGTACCCTTATTCCAAATCCGAATTTTTCCTCATCCACAATGGCCTTGGGGCTGAGATCCTGGAAAAAGAGATCTCGAATGCGATAACGGCCGATTCTTATATCGGCATACTCAATCTTTTCGCTTTTCGCTATATCCTGAAAATACTGTGCCAACTCTTTCATAAACCCTCCTGCACTATTTATATAGTTCACAATGCGAACAATCAAATTTTGGCTATTAAGGCTTGGAGTACAATTAGCAAACACGCAAAAAATAGATAAGACACTAAAAATGGCTGTAAAATTTCAGGCTAAACAAAAAGGTGCGGGGGACCAAAGGTCCCCCGCACCTTAAATGCCTATTACAGGTAAAATCCAGTCTAACTCAACAGCTCACATCCTCAAGAACTTAACAAGATGGCTATATATTTTACCATTTTCAGCTTTAGCACGGAATACTAAGAAGTAAACACCTTTGGGTAAATCGCACCTGTAAGTATAAGAGTGGTAACCTGGGTCTACATACCCCTCAAAAACCCTATCCACGACTCTACCCATAGCATCACAGACTTCAAGTTTAACCTCAGACCTTTCCGGGATAGCGAGCCTTATAATAGCGTCTCTAAGGACAGGATTAGGACTAAAGCCCTGTAAGGCAAATTTCTTCGGCGACGCAATGGGCAAGCTTTCTTCTACAGGAACATCAACAAGGATCACAAAGGAATCGCTGACATAGTATATTTGTGAATTGGCACTGCTAACCAGTTTAATCCTTGCATTCTCTGAGGAAATATCTCCGAGGCTCCACTCATAATTACCCTGATTAGGCTGATTAGTCGCTATTTGTACCCAGGAAACTCCGCCGTCTAATGAGTAATAGAGATTCACCTGGGAGATATTTCCAATCTGTTCCCAGGAGATGTAATACTTGCGGTTTTTGTACCATACACTTCCAGAATCGGGAGAGGTAAACCTCAAAATGGGTTTTGAAATTACAAACAGATCACTATGCGCATAAGATACCGAAGTCATTGAACTATTTGCAATCTTTATTTTTGCATTGTTTGAGAAAACTTCAGGTAGTGCCCACTCATAATATCCGCTATTAGTAACATTTGTAGCAATTACACTCCAGTTCTGGCCTCCATCCGTTGAATACCACAGATCAGCATTGTTAAAGCTGCCTTTCGCTCTCCAAGTTATGTAGTATTTGCTTCCGCAAATGAGGGTATCAGTATATGTTGGTGAAGTAATTGTAATTTGCTGTGGCAAAATCGTAAAAGGACCAACCATACCGTAAACATTCTGATTTTGAGAGCTTACAACTTTCACAAAGCAGGTGTTCGAATTGGCTGTAGGCACGGTCCATTCAAAGTATCCATTGTTGGAGGCATTCGTCACAGCAGCTGTCCAGGTAGAGCCATTATCTACAGAATAATAAATGTCTACATAGTCAACTCTGCCTTCACAGTTCCAAGTAACACAATACTTCATTCCTGATATAAGCGAGTCACTTTGCCTTGGGAAGGTTATATTGATAGCCTGCACAGGAATTCCAAAACTCTCACTTACGCCGTATACGTTTACGTTGTCAGCGTTAGAAACTTTGACCAAGCAATTATTGGAAGGTGTATTAGGTATTTCCCATTGGTAGTATCGGGTATTCGATATGCCTGAAGCCACTGTACTCCAGTTTGCACCACCGTCATAAGAATATTCAATCTTTGCATTGTTGAAGGTACCCAGGTTTTTCCAGGTAATATAGTATTTTCTACCGACTATCCACTGGCTATTTGAGGTTGGCGATGTAATCTCAATCTTCTGGGGTAGAATTACAAAAGTATCAGAAACACCAAAACATCTCGTGTTGGCGGCATTTATTACTCTTACCATGGCAATATTTGAAGGAGTGTGAGGAATCGTCCATTCGTAAAATTGGTAATTAGAAACATTTGTAGCAATCGATATCCAAGTTACTCCTCCATCAATAGAATACTCAATGTTTACATTTGAAAAAGTACCCGTGTTGTCCCATGTAATGTAGTATTTATTCCCAGCGTAAAGGCTATCATGTTTTACAGGTGAAGTCACAAAAATCTTCTGTGGTTCTATCACAAAACGGTTACTTATTGCAACAACATTAAGGTTTTCTTGATTCCTTATCCTAACAAAGCAACTTTCTGAGGGCGTATTGGGAACCGTCCATTCATATTCACCGTCATTCTGAGTCGACGAAGCTATGGTAACCCATGTCCTTTGATTATCATAAGAATAGTCAATAACAGCGTTACTAAAGCCACCCGTCCAATTCCAGAGGATAAAGTACCTATTGCCCACTATCCATCGCTTCAAGGAATCAGGAGACAATATCTTTATCCTCTGAGGAACTACTGCAAACCGTCCTGAGATAGAATATTTATTAGATGAAGCCTCCACTTTAATTCTCCAACTATCAGATACTATGTTTGGTATAGTCCATTGATACTGTGCATTATTACCGCTAACTGTCGTGATCAAATTCCAACTTGCACCATCATCTGTAGAATAGTAAATGTATGCGTATTGATAATACGAGGGTAAATCCCAATGCCATGTGATGTAAATTTTATCACCCACGGTAAAGGTATCTCCTCCAAGTGGAGCTAATACTCTGAGTGATTCACCCGCGGTTGGATAGTCTGCAACGGTAAATGCGCCACTGGTGTCATGGGTCATTGGATTCAGGAGACTCCTTAAGATAAGATGTCTATTACTATCGGGAGTTACCTGTGGTTGGCTTGCATACCAAAGATAATTACCAGTATTTGGTACATTGTTATAAATTATAATGTAATCACCGCTTTCAATTGGCCCATATTCAATAGTTGCATAGGTGAACCCTCCAAGGCTTTTCCAGTAAATAGGATGATAATGCAGTCTAAAAATCGTATCGCCATTTGCAGGTCTTACGACGGTTATTGTATCAGGATAGATGAAGAAAGGTGCATCACTCACATCAAAGCAATTTATATCATCGGCATTGGAAACCTTTATTAGGCATTGGGGTGAAACCGCAGCCGGTGCATTCCAATGATAACTTCCGTCATTAGGGGTCCTCGCAGTAATTGTTTGCCAGTTATAACCACCATCAGTAGAATATTGAATCATCACGTTCGAAAAATTACCATTAGAAGTCCAAAGAATCTCCATATCTTCGCCTTCCATAATCCTCTCACCACCATTTGGATATACAACTTTAATAGTAGGTCTTACAATCTTAAATACTTTGCTCAGCGAATAGGCATTAGGATCGTCGTTACTGGTGATCTTTATGCCACAAGAATCAGAGATGTAGTAAGGGACAGTGAAATAGTGACTTCCATCATTGGGCGTATTTTGACTTATTGTCCACCATTGGACTCCAGCCTCCGTTCTATACCAAAGCTCAAGTTTTACACTGCTTACGTTCCCTTTCCAGTTCCAGTGAATCGGATAAATTTCGCCTGCTATTAACTCTGCTCCGCTATCAGGGTCAAATATAGTGAAGGAGGGCCTCTCAATTTTGAAGTTTGCATCACTCACATCAAAGCAGTTAGGATCACTAACACTCGATACTCTTATTTTGCAGGAGTCTGTTGGTAAATTGGGAATATTCCATAAATAGCTTCCCTGATTTGGCGTTGAAGATACTATGGTAGTCCATGTATTTCCACCGTCAGTAGAATACTCTATCTTCACATTGCTTATAGTACCCTGCCAGTTCCAATGTATGGCACAAACGTCCCCTACGGTATATCTTTCGCCACCATTGGGTGTCAAAAGCTGAATAGAAGTGGGTTGAATTGAAAAGGAGGCATCACTAATATCATAACAATTGGGATTGCTTACATCACTAATTTTTATTAAGCAATTATTCGAGGGGGTATTAGGAATAGTCCAGTAGTGGCTTCCATCATTGGTAGCAGAAGAGGTAATGGAGCTCCAGGTGTTTCCACCATCGAGCGAATATTCAATCTTCACCTGCGAAAAGGACCCTGTCCAATCCCAGTTTATTGGGTAAATTTTACCGGTGATGAAACTTTCTCCCCCATTGGGATATTTGACAGTTATTGTATTAGGAGCAATAGTGAAGTAATTATCGGAAACATCAAAGCACTCTGGATCACCTGTATTTGTGACTTTGATAAGGCATCTATCCGATGGAGTATTTGGAACCTGCCAGTAGTGGTCGCCATCATTGGAAGTAGAAGTCACAATGTTATTCCAAGTATTTCCTCCATCTATGGAATACTCAATTTTGACATTAGTGAATTGGCCTGACCAAATCCAATGTATTGGGTAATATTCACCGACCCGAAGCACTTCTCCACCATTGGGTTTCTTAATCTCAATGGTAGGCCTCACTATGGAGAAACTGGCATCACTAATATCATAAATATCGGGATTTGCTGTGCTTTGAATTCTTATAAAACAGTTTGAAGAAACATTGTTAGGGACAGTCCACAAATAATCGCCATCATTTTCTGTCGATGTAGTGATCGTAAGCCAGTTTTGTCCCCCATCGATGGAATAATCAATCCTTACATATCGAATATTTGTTCCTGTAAAATTCCAGTGTATTGGGTACTTGTTCCCAACAAACCATCTTTCACCCCCGTTAGGGGATACTACCCAGATGCTCTGGTTAAAGAGCATCACTATGAGGAACTTTAGCATATACAACCCTCCTTTTAAAAAAAATTATAATTTAATTCTAAATTTATTGCAAATAAAAGCATGAAAATCTGTTTCCCATATTGAGTTAGAAATACGAACAACTGGATTTATCATATTGTACAGTGAAAAAGAGACTCGGCTTGCGAATCTCAACCACTTTTAGGTCCCTCAAATATTACAATTTCCGACTCTACTTTATTGGTCAATCCATTTCCCTCATCGGAACTTGGATGCAAAGGGTAACAGTGCCATGGGTAGTTTATAGATTAACTGGCTCTTCGCTTCTCCTTGGAGTTTCGGGGTTTGCCAGCCAGATTCCCACCTTTCTCTTTGCACCCTTTGCAGGAACCATAGTTGATAGAGTAAGTCGATACAAATTGCTTTTCATTACCCAGAGTATTGCTATGGCTCAGGCCTTTGCCCTGTATAGTCTCTATGTAACCCACCACATAAGCGTACCCCTTATAATTTTTCTCAATACGATCCTTGGCACGGTCAATGCCTTTGATATGCCCGCAAGACAATCCCTTCTTGTTTATCTCGTGGAAGGGAAGGAAGACCTGAACAACGCCATTGCCTTAAATTCTTCGATGGTAAATTTGGCACAACTTGTGGGACCATCCATAGCAGGAATTATCATTTCCACAAAAGGAGAGGCTACCTGTTTCCTAATTAACGCTATAAGCTACCTATTCGTAATAGTGTGTCTAATTTTGATGAAACTCAATCTCCCTGAGCCCCAAAGGACATCCCAGCATATCATTGAGGACCTAAAAGAAGGAATCTCTTATATTAGACAAAACAGTATCCTCACTCATGTGATTGTCCTTCTTGCCATTGTAAGCCTAATCGGGATGCCCTATACCGTTCTATTACCTGTTTATGCAAAAGAGGTCCTAAGAGGCGGCGCCCACACCTATGGATTCTTAATGGGATGTTTAGGTGCGGGTGCCTTAGTAGGGGCCCTTTCTATGGCTTCAAGGAAAAGCGTTAAAGGGATCGGCAAAACAATTCCTTACGCTTGCTTGACCTCTGGCAGCGCCCTAATTTCCGTTTCCTTTGCAAGCAAATTTTACATTGCAGCCGTGTTAATAGCCATAGCCGGTTTTGGAATGGTTTCAGAGACGATCACCAGCAATACCGTTTTGCAGATAACAACAGAAGAGAAAAAGATGGGAAGGGTTATGAGCTTCTATACCCTCGCCTTTAATGGCATGACACCCTTTGGAAGCCTCCTTGCAGGATGGTTATCCCAGAACTTCGGGGTCAGAAAAGCCTTCTTAATCAGCGGACTCGTGCTGATTGCTGGAGGGCTTTTCTTTTACAGTAAAATGAAAGATTTCAAGGAAAAAGAGTACTTTTAAAGGATTTAGACCCTTTAGAAAATTTAGTGGCTCTCAGACTTTTTGCCCCTTTCCATAAAAGTTAAATTGCTCGTAGCTTTAACATTCCCCGCCTCATCCACATAAAATTCACCGCCATATGGATCCTTAGGAATGAAACTCAAGAAACCAGTTTTAACAAGTTCCTGAAGATTTACTGGATTTCTCCCCATTTTTTCCCTGAAACCCTCCACCGCCTTCTCAATAGTGTAAATTGCTTCAAGGGCCTCCAGCCTTACTTTAAGGCTCTTCCTCCAGCCCTCATCCCTTGTGTTTTCTAACATGTTTTTCACAATGGCAATGGCCATTTCCGTCCTTCCAGAAGCATAGAGTAACTTTGCTGCAAGATGGGCATAAAAAGGTCTTCCAGAAAGTTCACTGGCTTTTATAAGATAATAAGCACCCTGCACCGAATCCTTCAAAAAGTAGAAATAATTGAATCCAAGGTAAAGGTAGAAAATCCACCTCTGGGGATAATACTCAATACCTTTCTTAAGAAATCTGTTAGCCGTTTCAACATCATTGAAGTCCCAGGCAAGGTATCCATTGGCAATGTAGTAAATATCGTAGTAGTAAGGGCAAAGTCTCGTAACAACCTCGGTGGTTCTCACAATAGGGTCTTTGGCAAAGGCGGGCACGCTTAAATATTTTTCTGAAAGTTTTCCCAAATAAACCCTCAGTGACAGGGTATAATAGAAAGCTTTTAAGAAGCTAAACTCAAAACTCGACCACTTTTCAAAACTAGGGCGCGCGTAGAGCCTGAAGCTTTCCGACTCTTCACTTTTAAAGTGACTCTTCACCTTAGTATCAAAGATGAAATTTACAAAAACCAACAAGGCTAAAAGGATTAGAAGGCTGAAAACCCAGGTCTTTCTCTTCATTTCAATTTACAGTATCTCTTTTCTTTCAAAAAGAACCACGGCAAGGCAAAGGACGATAAGGCCGTAAAGGATACCGTAAACAGCTGACAGTGCAAGGAAAGTAGGATTTATCCCCACATTGTAAATAAAATTAGTCTTTAAATTAAAGAGGGCAAGATTGGGGAAAAGATAGCGTGCAATGTTTATAATCACCTTTGAAAATGCCGGCATATTCGTTCCCATCCGCGTTCTGAGAAATTCAGAAACTTCGTCAATTGTATGGCCAACAATGTAAGTTCCAACTACACCAAACATTGAGACAACTGCCCTTGATGTCAGAGAAATAAAGAAGAGAGCAAAGGCCACAAGGATCTGAATTTCAATAAGGAGAAAAACACCATAAAGAAAGTAATACCCAGCGTAGAAAGGGGCATCGGGCCTTACCCTGTAAAAATAATAGATAAATGGGAAAAGCAGGACAAGAACAAGGTAAATCAAAAAGGCTGAAAAGGCAAAAAAGCCCGCATATCTTCCAACTAGATAATCCTTCCGCCTAATGGGAAGGGAAATCACATATTGCAGTGTTTTTCTCTCAAGGTCTGTCTGGATTAAGCCCAAAATCAAAAAGAGCACAAGAATTAAAACCACGAAATTGGCAAAGGAAAGGGCAAATCCCGTCAGTATCCGTGGTATTTCAAACATCGTAAAACTGTAGAGCACAGGCATTCCAACCATTGCAAGAAGAAGGAGTACAAGGATTATGTAAAAACTCCTCTCCCTCAGAGCCTGCTTAAAGGTGATTTTGGCAATTTCAAGAGCTCGCTTCATAGTCCTCTAAGGTTTTGATAAACTCCTCCTCAAGACTCTCCACTTCTTTGGTTTCAACAAATTTAAGAATTTTTCCCCTATGGATGATACAAACCCTATCGCAGATCTTCTCAATATCCTCAAGGATGTGAGAGGTGAAAAAGATGGTGGCTCCATTATTTAACGCCTCGGCAATCAGGTCTCTCGCCGTCTTTCTTCCAAGGGGATCAAGACCATTCAAGGGTTCGTCGAGGATGACAAGTTCGGGATTTCCAATAAATGCCTGGGCAAGGCCAAGCCTCTGTACCATACCGCGAGAATACTTTTTGATAAGCTTTCCACCATCCTTTTCAAGACCTACTTTAAAAAGCCATTTCTCTATTTCTTCTCTGAGCCTCTTTCCCGAAAGTCCTCTCAGCCTGCCAACCCAATCGAGAAGTTCAAACCCATTTAAGTTTTCATAAAAATTGGGGCTTTCCGGCAAATAAGACAATTTTCTTTTAACCTCCTCATCAAAAGGCGACTTCCCAAAAACCTTGACTTCCCCTCTATCGGGAAAAATAAGACCGAGAATAATTTTAATCGTGGTACTTTTTCCAGCACCATTAAGGCCAATAAGACCAAAGGATTTATTTTTTTCAATTTCAAAAGATATGTCTTCTAAAGCCCTGAAGGGCCTTTCGAAGAGTTCACCTTTGTAAGTCTTGTAAACTCCCTTAAGCTCAAGAACTTTATCGGACATTCCAGGTATTGTCAAAATCTATGGTTCCTATTTGGGGATCAGGAAGAGCAACGTTATCCACGTGCCCCATATAACTTCGATTTTTCTTATAGTATAAAAGGGGACTATCTGAATCAACACCGTAATAAGTATCACCATCAATGTGCTTAGCAATGGCAACATATGTTATTCGATCTGCATCGGTTTTATAGCCAAAATACACTTTGGTACTCGTTAAAAATCGTACACTGTCATAAGAAGCTTCCGGTAGAGTAAAAACTACCTCACCAGTTGTCATATTTTTCTGAATTAAAGGATAACGATGATGATCTGCATAAACAAGTTCTAAAAAAGTCCTGAAATTGGCAATATCAGCTTCTGCGTTTGAATTAAAGGCTTTTAAACGGGAATTCCAATAATATGGAATTGCAATGGATGCGAGAATCGACAGCACTGCAATTACAACAAGGAGCTCGATTAATGTGAGGGCTTTTTTAAGATTTTTCTTTAGCATAAAAAACTTTGGGGGTCCCGAAGGGACCCCCAAAATGCAACCTAATTGCGTCTTTACTGAAGTGTCCAGCTTCCTACGCCCGTGAAATCATTTTGTTGTGGCACAGATGTCGGTGGTGCAATTACTGTTGGAAAATCGGTACCTATGAAAGCCCTGCTTCTCCAGTAGAAGATACCCTGTACGTCAGAATCAGCACCAAACCCCGTATCACCCTGGGTATGGTGAGTAGACATTGTATAAGAAGAATTCTGAGCGTCTGTTAAAGCCTGGAAGTAAACAGATGTGGAAAGGTTGAAAGTATCAACTGCATTCGCAGGGCCACCTCCCCAAGCAACGGCAATTTGCCCAGAATCCGGACCTACAGCGTTAGGATAATGCTGCCAATCTGCAAAAAACGCTTCATAAGTCGTTCTTACATTTCTTAAATCACTCTCTGCAGACCCGTTGTATGCTCTGACTCTGTATCTTGCGAACTGTGGTATGGCTATGGCTGCTAGGATCGCTATGATAGCGATCACTATGAGTAGCTCTATCAGTGTGAAGCCTTTACGCCTCATATTTTGTACCTCCTGTTTAAGGTTTTGTACTTTTTTATCTGCAAAAATTGTGCCAAAGCAAAACCCTTTATTTTCAATGTTTTTTGCAGCCCGATTTTTTGCATTTTGCAAATTGTTTTGCAAAATGCAATTATTTTCCTTCATATCCTACCTCCTTTAACTTCCTGTAAAGGGTTGAGAGATCGATGCCGAGGATGTTAGCCGCCTCCCTTTTGTTGTACCCCGTTGATCTTAACACATTTAAAATGTGCTCCCTTTCTACCTCCTTTAAGCTCTTAACTCTTCCAACCTCTGCAGGTTTTACAAGGAGTTTTTTCACATCTTCGACCCTTATCACTCTCCCCTCTTCCGCGGTAATAACCAGTTGTTCAACAAGGTGCTCCAATTCCCTTACGTTGCCAGGCCAATCATAAGATTCAAGGAGTGTAACTACGTCGTCGTCCACCTTTATTTTCTTACCGTGTTTCTTAGAGAATCTGTTCAAAAAATAGTTGAACAAGAGACCGATGTCCTCCCTTCTCTCCCTCAAAGGTGGAAGGTGAATATTCATAACATTCAGTCTGTAATAAAGGTCTTCACGGAATTTCCCCTCCTTGACGAGTTTAAGCAAATCCCTATTAGTGGCAGCGATGATTCTAACATCAACTTTCTCTTCCTTTGTAGCACCCAAGGGAGTTATCACCTTAAAATCGAGAACCCTTAATAGTTTGGCCTGTAATTTTGGAGAGGCTTCGGAGATCTCATCCAAGAATAACGTTCCTCCCTCAGCTACTTTGAAAAGACCATCTTTATCGGAGAAAGCACCGGTAAAAGCCCCCTTTTTGTAACCGAAAAGTTCACTTTCCACCAGTTCCTCGGGCATTGCCGCCATATTAATTGCGATGAAGGGCTTGTCCTTTCTTGGAGAATTGTAGTGAATGGCCCTTGCTACCAGTTCCTTCCCGGTGCCCGTTTCCCCGTAAATAAGGCAAGTAGCATCGTAAGGCGCAATCTGCTTAATCTTATCAAGAACCTCCAGTAAAGGCTTTGACTTGCCAACTATTTCATACTCTTTTAAAAACTGAATCTCCTCTTTGAGACGAACATTTTCTTCCTTCAGGGACAGGAACCTTTCCGCACGAGCCAACGCCGCTTCAAGGTCCTGGAGTTTAAAGGGCTTAAGTAGAAAATCATCAGCCCTTCTCCTTATTGCTTCGATGGCAGAATCAAGAGTACCGTAAGCAGTTATTAGAATTACATAGATCTCCGGATTAGCCTTCTTAATTTCACTTAGAAGGTCCATTCCACTCATTTCGGGCATCCTTAGATCCAGTATCGCAAGGTCAGGCACGATTTTTTCAAGCTCTTTAAGGGCATTCAATGGATTTTCAAAGGAAAAGACCTCGTATCCAGAGGTAGCGAGACACTTTTCTAAGCTAACAAGAATACCTTTATCGTCATCAACTACCAATACTCTTCTCATAGAATGCCAAACTCCAGGACTACATCCGTTCCTTTTCCCCTAAGGGAGTGGATCAAAAGATTTCCCTTGTGAGCCTTCATTATCCTCTCACAAATAGCAAGTCCCAACCCCGTTCCACCCTTTTTCGTAGAAAAAAAGAGCTCCTTAGCCCTCTTGAGGGTCTCACTCTCCATACCGGTGCCGTAGTCCCTCACGATAACCGTTGGACCTTTTGCAGTGTAAAGATAACCATCCACGAGTTCCATTGTTTCTTGCGGCCTTAAGAAGAAAACATCTATATACTCCCTTGTATCTGCCTCTATACTATTACGAAAAAGATTAAGGAAAAGTTCCTCTAACTTTGTGCCATCGGCCGTTATAATAAAGTCGGATGGCACATAGTTTCTAAGGTTGTAATTACCTTGATAGAGCTTTACCACATTATTGAACGCCCTATTTAAAGCCTCGGCAACCTTTACTTCCGAAATCCTGAGTTCAGGAATTTTTGCATATTCCAAAAAGCGATTTACTACTTCCGAAAGCCTTTCTGCATCGTACATTACACTTTTTAAAAGTTGCTCATCGGGATTGACTTTCTTTGACAATATAAGCTCCATCGCCATACTGATAGCCTGGACTGGATTACGGATTTCATGGGCAAGATTGGCCGAAAGTTCACCGAGGAAGGCAAGCCTTTCCAGTTCCATCCTCTCCTCTTCAAGCTTCTTCACCTCACTCAAATCCTGAAATACCACCGTCCTCGTGCCATCATCAAGAATCTTTACTGAATAACCGAGGGTTTTGTTTCCTAATTTAACTTCGCTTCTTAGAGTTGAAGGCTCCTCTAAAACAAAGCGAAGAAACTCTGACAATTCCTCTTCGGTCAAAATCTCTTTTGCGCTTCTGTTGGCGAAAAGGATTTCTCCTTTTGGTGCAACTGTTAAAATCCCGCTGGGTACGGTGTTTAAAATCACTTCACTGGAAAGACGATACTTTATAAAATCCCTTTCCTGACGTTTTAGAAGATTACTGAAATAAAGGGTAACACCCGTTAAAGAGGCAAAGATCAAAGCATAAACCAGGAAATAGGTCAGATTCTTTGTAAAGGGAGAAGGCATTATGAAAAATTGCTCTCCCGGGACACGATATTGAAATTGGGTCAAAAGATAAAGCAAAAGAAGGGCAATAAGTGTTTGAACTACTCCCCCTCTTAACCCTTGAAAATAAACTACAAACACTAAAGGCAGCACAAAGAGGGAAGTGATCCTCGACTCGATTCCTCCTGTAGCGATAGACATAATTGTTATCACAACATCGAAGAGGATAAGGGAAATCCAGAAGGGCAAAGCGGTCTTCCTCGGGAATGCAAAGTACAAAGTTAGATTGAGCAGTATCGTAAGAAAAGAAATAGCTAAGAATAGTTTGATTACTGGCTCAATACCGATGCCTTTCAAATAGATAAGGGCAACTAAGGATATGAACAATACTACAAAAGAATTAACGCTCAAAAAATACCTTAGTTCTCGCCTTCCCAGCAAGTTATTTTATTGTACCTGCAAGACCGAAAATAGGCAGATACATTGCAATGAGCATCCCGCCGACGAAAACACCGATAATAACGATCATTAACGGCTCAATGGTTGACGCCAATGTTGATACCGCCGTATCTACTTCGTCGTCATAAAAGTCTGCGATCTTAGACAACATTTCTCCAAGCCTTCCACTCTCTTCTCCAACGGAGATTAGGTGTACTACAAGGGGAGGGAAAATGCCCACCTCTTGAATAGGCTTTGTTATTGTCTCACCTGCTGCGATCCTTTGCGCCACCTTTTCCAATCCCTTTTCCAGAACCTTATTTCCACTTGCTTTACCTGTAATCTTTAAACTCTGTAAAATCTCCACACCACTGGATATAAGAATGGAAAAGGTCCTCGCAAAACGAGCAACAGCTACTTTCTTAATTAGAGGGCCGAAGATAATTACCCTCATAAGAAAGTTATCCCAAACGAATTTACCTTGTTCGGTGCGAATAAACCGCCTGAGAATTATAATTGCAGCAACAATTGCGCCCAAAATGATTAGGAAATACCTCTGTAAGAATTTACTCAGTCCAATTACAAAAAGAGTAGGGCCTGGCAACTTTGCACCCACTTCCTCGTACATTTTTGCGAAAGAAGGGATAACAAAGAGCAACATTGCAGTAGAGACCACGATCAGAACTAAGAAAACCACCGCCGGATAAGCCATAGCAGAAACTACTTTTCTCCTTATGGAATCCATCTTCTCATAGAAGGTTGCCGCCTGCTTTAGCGTATTCACAAGCTGACCGGAGTGTTCACCCACGGTAACCATCTGAACAATTAAATCAGGGAATATCTTGGGATGCTCTTTCAAAGCCTCACCAAGGCTCTTACCGCCTTCTACATCCCGCTTCACCTTGAGTATTGCATCTCTTAACTTTCTCTTCTCTGTCTGCTCACTAAGAATTTCAAGGGCACGGGTCAAGGAAACTCCCGATTCAATCATAACTGCAAACTGTCTGCAAAAGATCGCTAAATCTTTAAAGCCCGGCTTTCCTCCGAAGGGCAAGCTAAATCCTCTTCTTTCCTCCTCAATTTTAACAACTATTAGTCCAACATTTCCGAGCCTTGCTACTACTTCGTCACTGCTTCTGGCATTTACCACGCCCGTTCTTATCTTTCCCTCCTTATCTTTTGCAGTATATATAAAACGTGCCATAAAAAACCTCCTTTTATCTTCCTGCTCTGGGTACCGTACTTACCATCTTTTTCAATTCCTCAGGTCGAGGAGAGGCAAGCAACGCAGTCTGGAGAGTTATAAGACCCTGCATAAACAGGCTTGCTAAGGACATATTCATTGTCTGCATTCCGAAGGCTTGGCTTGACTGCATAATACTGTACATCTCGTGAGTCCTGGATTCGCGGATGAGAGTTTGAACAGCAGGCGTAGCAAGTAACACTTCCGCTGCAAGCACCATCCCTTTTCCACCAGCCCTTGGAAGGAGCTTCTGAGAAATTACCGCCTCAAGCACACTGGCAAGTTGAACCCGCACCTGATCCTGCTGGTAAGGAGGAAATACATCGATGATTCTGTTCACCGATTCAATGGCGGTACCTGTGTGCAATGTTGCAAGGACTAAGTGACCTGTTTCTGCGGCAATCAAGGCAGACTGAATAGTTTCAAGGTCTCTCATCTCACCAACCATTATCACATCAGGATCTTGCCTTAGGACATATTTCAGAGCGGTGGCAAAAGATTTAGTATCTTGTCCCACTTCCCTCTGAGCAATCACCGCCTTTTTGTTTCTGTGAAGATACTCAATGGGGTCTTCAAGGGTTATAATATGGCAGGCCCTCATCTGGTTTATCCTATCAATCATCGCAGCGAGGGTTGTTGACTTGCCACTTCCCGTTGGACCCGTAACCAGGAACAGTCCTTTGTCCTTTTCAACTAAGGATTGGACCACTGGGGGCAAACCGAGGGATTCTAAGGGTGGTATTTTGAATGGAATCCTCCTTATTGCGCAGGCTACTGTACCCCTCTGGAAGAAGGCATTGCATCTAAACCTTGATAAACCCTCAATAGAGATTGCAAAATCAAGTTCCAGTTCATTCTCTAATTTTGCTCTCTGGCTTTCAGAAAGAAGGCTGTACACGAGATTTTTCACCTCAAGGGGTGTAAGGACCTTGTATCCCGAAGGTACAAGAGTCTTGTCGATTCGGAAATAGGGCTCTGCTCCTGCTGATAGATGCAAATCTGTTGCATTTCGCCTTACCATTTCTTCTAAAAGTTCTTTTATTGTAATATCGGGCATAAAATTATCCCTCCATTGTTACCCTAATAACTTCCTCAAGGGAAGTTATTCCTCTCTGGAACTTGAGGAGGGCAGCTTCTCTCAAGGTCAACATGCCCTCCTCCCTTGCTTTTTCCCTAATTTCATGAATTGGACGCTGTTCAAGGATCATCTCCCTTATGGATGGAGTGACCAACATAACTTCGTAAATACCTTCT
>QGLW01000087.1_pt1 | contig 26653 bp, 20 predicted proteins | sample 1725341 | NCBI WGS metagenome assembly QGLW01 (sample SAMN05439265, study PRJNA331180) | Hot springs metagenome, whole genome shotgun sequencing project. | isolation source: microbial mat of Apron and Channel Facies of Mammoth Hot Springs | place: USA: Wyoming, Yellowstone National Park | collected... | reverse complement strand
ACTCAGCATAAAAGGGTATCACTCCTCCCTGAGCTTAGGGTCTTCCTGGCCCTGGGCCACATCGCCCACCAGGCCCTCCTCGCCCACTTGGGCCTCAGGAAGCGGGACTTCCCCTTCGCCCACGGCCGGGTCTACCCCCTGGAAGACGGGCGCTACCTGGTGGACAGCTACCGCGTCTCCCGGCAGAACACCCAGACGGGGAGACTAACCCGGGAGATGTTCTTCGAGGTCCTCCTCCTGGCTAGGCGCCTCGCCGGGCTTTAAGCCAGGCCGCAAGCTCCCGGTAGGAGAGCGTGTTCAGGACCCTTTCCGGGCCGATCCAGGCCCGCTTGGCGGTCCCCACGGCCAGCTCCATGAAGCGGAGGTGGTCCAGCTGGTGGGCGTCGGTGGAGAGGCTGATCCAGAGGCCCATCCCATAGGCCATGCGGGCCAGGTCGTCGGGCAGGTCCATGCGGTCGTAGTAGCCGTCAATCTCCACCGCCACCCCCCGCTCCAGGGCCTTCTGGAAGATGGCCTCCCAGTCCGCCTCTATGGGGGGCCTGCGGCCGATGAGCCTGGCGGTGGGGTGGGCCAGGACGTGGACAAAGGGGTTCTCCAGGGCCTTGAGAATACGCCGGGTCTGGTCGGCCTTGGGGAGCTTGAACTGAGAGTGGATGGAAACGAGGACGATGTCTAGCTCCCTTAAGACCCAGTCCGGGTAGTCCAAGGAGCCGTCGGGCCGGATGTCCACCTCGGCCCCCGCCAGGAGGTAGGGGGGGCCGTGGGCCTCGTTGAAGCGGCGGATGGCCTCTATCCGCTTTAACGCCTCCTCCGCCGAGGGCCCCCCCGCCACCCGCACCGCCGGGGAGTGGTCGGTGACCGCCAGGTACTCGTAGCCCAGCTCCCTGGCCGCCTGCCAGAGCTCCTCCAGGGTGTTCTGGCCGTCAGAGTAGGTGGAGTGGACCTGGAGGTCCCCCTTTACCTGGGAAAGCTCCAGAAGCTGGGGAAGGGCCCCCCTCTGGGCCGCCTCAATCTCCCCGTGGTCCTCCCTCAAAGGCGGGGGGATGAAGGGCAGGCCCAGGGCGGCGTAGACCCCCTCCTCGGTCTCCCCGGCGATCCGCTCCTCGCCCCGGAAGACCCCGTACTCGGAAAGCTTCAGGCCCATCCCCTGAGCCAGGGCCCTGAGGCGGATGGAGTGCTCCTTGCTGCCCGTGAGGTATTGGAGGCCCGCCCCGTAGCTCTCCTCCGGCACCACCCGGAGGTCCACCTGGAAGCCGTTTTTTAGAAAGACCGTGGCCCGCTCCCTGCCCTTGGCGTAGACCTCCTTCACCCCGGGCAGGGCCACGAAGCCCGCCACCACCTTCTCCGGCTCGAGACTCGCCACCAGGTAGTCCAGGTCCCCCACGGTGTCCTTGTAGCGGCGAGCGGAGCCGCAAAGCTCCGCCTTTTTCACCCCGGGGAGGGCCCGGATCTGTTCCAGGAGGTTTCGCGCCAGGGAAAGCACCGCCCCCAAAGGCCGCCGCTTGCCCGCCGCCTGGGCCAGGAGGAGGCCCTCCTTGATGCGCTCGGCCTTCTTGGCCCCGAAGCCCTTTAGCCTAAGGAGGTCCCCCCTCTCCAGGGCCTCCTTGAGCTTCTCCAGGGAGTCTATGCCCAAGGCCTCGTAGAGCTGACGGGCGGTCTTGGGCCCCACCCCCGGGACCTCCATGACCTCGAGGACCCCCCCCGGCACCTTCCCGCTCAGCTCCTCGTGCTTCTTCACCCAGCCCGTGGCGAGGAACTCCAGGATCTTGTCGGCCAGGTCGGGGCCGATGCCGGGAAGCTCCAAGAGGGCCTCCTTGCCCTTCTTGGCGATCTCCTCTATGGGGGTGTCCAGGTCGTAGAGGGTGCGGGCGGCCTGGTAGTAGGCCCGGACCCGGAAGGGGTTGTCCCCCAGAAACTCGCTCATGAGCCCGATCTCCTCAAAGACCCGGGCCAGCTCCTGGTTTCTCATGGCTTCACTATATACTTGGAGCGGTGCCCAGGCCGGACCGCTTCCGCAAAGCCGTGGTGGCCCTCCTCAAGGAGGCGGGCCGCCCCATGCACTACGCTGAGATCGGCCGCCACCTGAAGGAGACGGGCTTATGGGCCCAGGTGCGGGAGCCGGAGAAGATCGCCAAGGTGCGCCTCTCGGCCCTGGCCCGCTGGGAGCGGAGCCCGGTGGTGGCCCTGGGCGAGGGCCTTTACGCCCTCAGGGAAGAAGGCGGTACGAGGCCAGAACCTTGAGGTAGTTGGCCCGCTCAAAGGCGGCGGGCTCAGCCACCTTCTGGTAGCTCATCACCCCCCGCATCTCCTCCACGCTCCCGTACTCCTTTTCCTCCATGAAGGCCCTTAACTCCGAGAGGACGGTGCGGAAGTGCCCTGGCCCGTTTTGCAGGATGGCCGAGGTCATCATCACCACCTGGGCCCCGGCCATAAGCCCCTTCACCGCTTCCTTGCCGGAGTGGACCCCGCCGGTGAGGGCCATCTCCAGGCCCACCCGACCGTAGAGGAGGGCGATCCAGTGAATCCTGAGGAGGCTCTCGTAGGGCCGGGAGAGGGTGAGGGTCGGGACCACGGAGAGGGTCTCCAGATCGAAGTCCGGCTGATAGAAGCGGTTGAACATAACGAGGGCCCTGGCCCCCGTCCCCTCCACCCGCTTGGCGAAGTGGGCGAAGGCGGTGAAGGCGTGGCCCACCTTGACGGCCACGGGGATCTTCACGCTTTCCACCACCGCCTGGATGGTGTCCAGGTACATGGCCTCCACCTCGGCCCCGGAGAGGGCGGGGTCGGTGGGGATGTAGTAGAGGTTGAGCTCTAAAGCGTCGGCCCCCGCCTCCTCCAAAAGCCTGGCGTACTCCACCCAGCCCCCCCGGCTCACCCCGTTCAGACTGGCGATGATGGGGACAGAGACCCGCTCCTTGGCCCGGGAAAGGAGGTCCAGGTGCCGCTCCGGGGTGAGGCGGTACTCGTGGGCTCGGGGGAAGTAGGAGAGGGCCTCGGCGTAGCTCTCGTGGCCGTAGTGGAGGTAGTGGTCCAAGGCCGCCTCCTCCTCCAGAACCTGCTCCTCAAAAAGGGAGTGCATGACGATGGCCGCCGCCCCCCCGTCTTCGAGGCGCAAGAAGCCGTCCAGCTTCTCCGTGAGGGGCGAGGCGGAGGCCACCAAAGGGTGCTCCAGCTTAAGCCCCAGGTACGTGGTCCTCAGGTCCATGCTCTCCTCCTTCTATCCTCTCCCGTGTCCCCACGCTGGCTTCAGGCGTGTTCCGGCGCCTTGGCCGCCATCCGGCTTAGCCTTTCCCACCTGGCCTTCACCGTCTCCTCCGCCAGCTTCAGGATGGTCTCCGCCTCCTCGGGGTGGGTCTGGAGGAGGAGGCGGTAGCGGTTTTCGGCGTAGAGGTAGTCCCGCAAGGGCAGGGTGGGCGGCTTGGAGTCCAGGATCAGGCCCTCCCCGGGCTTGTAGCGGAAGAGGGGCCAGTAGCCCGAGCGCTCCGCCATCTTCTGGTGGTCCATCCCCTTGGCCATGTCAATGCCGTGGGCGATGCAGTGGCTGTAGGCGATGATGAGGGCGGGGCCGGGGTGGGCCTCGGCCTCGATGAAGGTCCTCACGGTGTGGGCGTCGTTAGCCCCCATGGCCACCTGGGCCACGTAGACGTGGCCGTAGCTCATAGCCATGAAGGCCAGGTCCTTCTTGGGGCCGGTCTTGCCCCCGGTGGCGAACTTGGCGATGGCCCCCAGGCCCGTGGCCTTGGAGGCCTGGCCCCCGGTGTTGGAGTAGACCTCGGTGTCCAGCACCAGGACCCTGACCCTGGCCCCGCTGGCCAGGACGTGGTCCAGGCCCCCGTAGCCGATGTCGTAGGCCCAGCCGTCGCCGCCCACAATCCAGACCGAGTGGGGGATGAGGGCCTCGGCCACCGCCAGGAGGTCCTTGGCCCTGGGGTCCTCCAGGGAGGCAAGCTTCTCCCTAAGAAGGGCCACGTCCTTTCGCCTCTCCTCTAGGGCCTCGGAGCCCACCTCCTCCAAAAGCCTCGCCACCAAACCCTCCCCCAGGACCTCCCGGAACTCGGGGAGGAGCCTCCTGGCGTACTCCGCCTTCTTGTCCAGGGCCAGGCGCATGCCCAGGCCAAACTCGGTGTTGTCCTCAAAGAGGGAGTTGGCCCAGGCGGGGCCCCGGCCTTCCTTGTTCTTGGACCAGGGGGTGGTGGGCAGGTTCCCCCCGTAGATGGAGCTACACCCCGTGGCGTTGGCCACGATGATGCGGTCGCCGAAAAGCTGGGAGAGAAGGCGCAGGTAGGGGGTCTCCCCGCACCCGGCGCAGGCCCCGGGGAACTCAAAGAGAGGCTCCAGAAGCTGGACGTCCTTGACGGTGTGAAGCTTGAGGCCGGCTCTGGGGGTCTCGGGCAGGGAGAGGAAGAAGTCCCAGTCCCGGTTCAAAGCCTCCCGGACCTCGAGGCGGGGAGCCATGTTGAGGGCTTTGCGGCTCGGGTTGCGCTTGTCCTTGGCGGGACAGGCCTCCACGCACAGCGAGCACCCCGTGCAGTCGTCGGCGCTGATGGCGATGGTGAACTCCCCGGAAAGCTCCTTCCACATGGCCTTCCGGTGGGGAAAGCCCTCGGGCGCCCCGGTTAGGGCCTCCTCCGGCACCACCTTGGCCCGGATGACGGCGTGGGGGCAGACCAGGACGCACTTCCCGCACTGGACGCAGACCTCGGGGTCCCAGGTGGGCACGAACTCGGCGATGCCCCGCTTCTCGTAGCGGGCCGTGCCCGTGGGGTAGGTGCCGTCGGCGGGGAAAAGGGAGACGGGGAGGCTATCCCCCAGGCCCAGGGCGATGGGCCCCAGCACGTCCCGCACGAAAGGAGGCGGGTCCCCCACCACGGGCGGGATCAGCTCTTTATCGGAGGTGATGCGCCCGGGGATGGGTAAGGGCTCCACGGCGCCGAAGCCCAGCTCCACCGCCTGGAAGTTCTTCTCCAAAACGCCCCTTCCCCGCTTGCCGTAGCTCTTTTCAATGCCCTTCTTGATGTGGGCCTTGGCCTCCTCTTCCGGCAGAACCCCGGAGAGCTTGAAGAAGGCCGCCTGCATGATGGTGTTGATGCGCCCCGGCAGGCCCACCTGGCGGGCCAGCTCGTAGGCGTTGATCACGTAGACCTTGAGTTTCTTCTTGAGGATCTCCTCCTGGACGGGCCTGGGAAGCCGGTCCCAGACCTCCTCCTTGGGGTAGGGGGTGTTGATGAGGACCGTGGCCCCCTCCTCGGCCAGGTGGAGCATGGGCAGGCGCTCCAAAAACCCCCACTGGTGAATGCCCACGAAGCTGGCCCTCTGGATCAGGTAGGGCTTCTCCAGGGGGTTGGGCCCGAAGCGCAGGTGGCTCACCGTGCGGGAGCCCGACTTCTTGGAGTCGTAGACGAAGTACCCCTGGGCGAAGAGGGGGGTCTCCTCGCCGATGATCTTGGTGGAGTTCTTGTTGGCGGAGACGGTGCCGTCGGACCCCAAGGCGAAGAACACGGCCCGCACCGAGGCGGGGTCCTCAAAGTCCACCTCGGGGTAAGGGAGGCTCCTCATGGTCAGGTCGTCCACGATGCCCACGGTGAAGCCGTGGCGGGGGCGCTCCTTTTTAAGCTCCTCAAAGACCCCCAGGGCCATGGCCGGGGTGAACTCCTTGGAGGAAAGCCCGTACCGCCCGCCCACCACCACGGGAAGGTCGCCTCCCCTGAGGGCCAAAGCGGCGGCCACCTCCTGGAAGAGGGGCTCCCCCACCGCCCCAGGCTCCTTGCCCCGGTCCAGGACGGCCACCTTTGTGGCGCTATGGGGCAGGGCCTTCAGGAAGGCCTCCACGTGGAAGGGGCGGAAGAGCCGGACCCGCACCATCCCCACCCGCTCCCCCCGCTTAAGGAGGTACTCCACCGCCTCCTCCACCGCCAGCGAGGCCGAGCCCATGACCACCACCACCCGCTCGGCCTCGGGGTGGCCGAAGTACTCGTAGGGCTCGTAGCGCCTCGCTGTGACCTCGGCGAAGCGGTCCATGACCTCCTGAACCACCCCGGGCAGGCGCTCGTAATAGGGGTTGATGGCCTCGCGGTTTTGGAAGTAGTGGTCGGGGTTTTGCGCCGTCCCCCGGATCACCGGGGCCTCGGGGGTGAGGGCCCGGCGGCGGAAGGGCTCGAGGGCCTCCCAAGGAAAGAGGGCTTTGAGCTCCCGATCGGAAAGGGGGGTGATCTTCTGCACCTCGTGGGAGGTGCGGAAGCCGTCCATGGCGTGGAGAAAGGGCAGGCTGGCCTTAAGGGCCGAGATGTGGGCGATGGCCGCCAGGTCCTGGGCCGCTTGGACGGACTCCGAGACCAGGATGGCCCACCCCGTGGGCCGCACGGCGTAGAGGTCCTGGTGGTCGCCGAAGATGGAGAGGGCGTGGGTGGCCAGGGCCCTTGCGGCCACGTGGATCACCCCAGGCAGGGCCTGCCCGGCGATCTTCAACATGTTGGGGATCATGAGGAGGAGGCCCTGGCTGGCGGTGAAGGTGGTGGCCAAAGTCCCCTCCTGCAAGGCTCCGTGCAGGGTCCCCACCGCTCCCCCCTCGGACTGCATCTCCACCACCTTGGGCACCAGGCCCAGGAGGTTGGGTTCCCCCTTGGAAGCCCACTCATCGGAGAGCTCCGCCATGGGGCTGGAAGGGGTGATGGGGTAGATGGCGATGACCTCGGAGAGGCGGTAGGCCACCCGGGCTACCGCCTCGTTGCCGTCCACGGTGATGGGGCGCATAGGCTTCACCTCTTTCCTACCCTACCCCCGCCCTGGGGTGAGGAATGTCCCGGGGATAGAATGAGGGCATGCTGGGTCCCTGGCGCTACCTTCTGGCCCTGGTTTTCCTCCTCCTGGCCCTCTTCTTGGAGGAAGCGCGCCCCCTCTTCCTTCTCCTCTCCGGTCTCGCCCTCCTTCTGGCAAGGCCTAGGTCCTGCTCCCGCTCTTGACGAAACCCCCCTGGGGACGAAGACTTAGGGCGTGGACGCCTTCACGGAAAACCTCAACAAGCTGGCCGAGCTGGCTATTAGGGTGGGGCTCAACCTGGAAGATGGCCAGGAGATCGTGGCCACCGCCCCCATAGAGGCGGTTGACTTCGTGCGCCTCCTGGCGGAAAAGGCCTACGAGAACGGGGCAAGCCTCTTCACCGTTCTTTATGGGGACAACCTCATCGCAAGGAAGCGCCTGGCCCTGGTGCCGGAGGCCCACTTGGACAAGGCCCCCGCCTGGCTGTACGAGGGCATGGCCAAGGCCTTTCACGAGGGCGCGGCCCGCCTGGCGGTGAGCGGCAACGACCCCAAGGCCCTGGAGGGCCTTCCCCCTGAGCGGGTGGGCCGGGCCCAGCAGGCCCAGAGCCGGGCCTACAGGCCCGCCCTCTCCGCCATCACCGAGTTCGTCACCAACTGGACCATCGTCCCCTTCGCCCATCCGGGCTGGGCCAAAGCCGTCTTCCCCGGCCTCCCGGAGGAGGAGGCGGTGCAGAGGCTCTGGCAGGCCATCTTCCAAGCCACCCGGGTGGACCAGGAGGACCCCGTGGCCGCCTGGGAGGCCCACAACCGGGCGCTCCACGCCAAGGTGGCCTTCTTGAACGAAAAGCGCTTCCACGCCCTCCACTTCCTAGGCCCCGGCACGGACCTCACCGTGGGCCTGGCCGAGGGGCACCTCTGGCAGGGTGGGGCCACCCCCACCAAGAAGGGGCGGCTTTGCAACCCCAACCTGCCCACGGAGGAGGTCTTCACCGCCCCCCACCGGGAGCGGGTGGAGGGGGTGGTGCACGCAAGCCGCCCCCTGGCCCTCTCCGGCCAGTTGGTGGAAGGCCTTTGGGCCCGGTTTGAAGGGGGCGTGGCCGTGGAGGTGGGCGCTGAGAAGGGGGAAGAAGTCCTCAAGAAGCTCCTGGACACCGACGAGGGGGCGAGGCGCCTGGGGGAGGTGGCCCTGGTACCCGCAGACAACCCTATCGCCAAGACTGGCCTCGTCTTCTTTGACACCCTCTTTGACGAGAACGCTGCCAGCCACATCGCCTTCGGCCAGGCCTACGCCGAGAACCTGGAAGGCCGCCCCAGCGGGAAGGAGTTCCGGCGCCGGGGCGGCAACGAGAGCATGGTCCACGTGGACTGGATGATCGGCTCCGAGGAGGTGGACGTGGACGGCCTCCTCGAGGACGGCACCCGCGTTCCCCTCATGCGGCGGGGGCTTTGGGTCGTCTAAAACATCCTCCCGGCCACCAGTGGAACAGGTGGATCGCTCTTTTTGGGACCTCTCCCTTTTTCTCTAGCCGAAAAGGACCTGCGCCAGCTTGTAGGCCGTCATGACCATGATCAGCACGCCAAAGCCCTGTTTGAGCCGCGCCCCCGGCACATAAAGGCTGGTGATGCGCGCCCCCAAAAATGCTCCCAGGGCCCCCACCAGGACGAGAACCCCGGCCAGGCCCGGGTCCACCCGGGCAGTGGCCAGGTGGGGGATGAGGGCAGAGAAGGAGGGAGGGGTGACGGCCAGGGCGTTGACCGCCGCCGCCCGCTTGGGCTCAAAGCCCACCAGGATCAAGGTGGAAAGGAGCAAAAATCCAGGCCCCACCCCCAGCATCCCCGCTACCACGGAGATGGGCACGGCGAGCAGGGAGGCCAGGACCAAGTTGGGGGCGCTGGGCCTGCTGGCCCCTGGCTTCTCCGGCAGGAACATGCGCCAGGCCAGAAAGGCCACCGCCCCAAAGTAAAAGACCCAGAGCCAACGGGCCTCCACCACCTGGGCCAGCCAGGCCCCCAAGGGCGCGAACAGGGTGGTGACCAAGGCCAGCAGGATGGCTGGCCGCCACAGCACCAGGCCGCTGCGGGCGAAGCCAAAGAGGGAAAAGAGGGCCGTGACGCCGTTTAGGAGCAGGGAAAGGGGCTGCACCTGGTGCACCAGGTCGTGAAGGAAGAAGCTCAGGAAAGGAACCGCGGCGAAGGCCACACCCAGCCCCAGCATCCCGGAAACCAGGGAAAGGAGGAAGAGGCCTGCGGCCATGGTAAGCGTGGCGCCTTCCACGGCCGTAGTCTACCCCTTTCCCTTTAGGGGAACCCCACGGCGGCACCCCCGCGAGGTCCCCCGTTGGCCCCGGTTTCCGTGGCCCATGGGTGGCGTATCCAGCAGGGACCAAACCCGCTCTACGGGTTAGAGCTCGGGAGAGTAGGGGGGCAGGAAGACCAAAGCCATCCCTGGGGAGAGGGTGGGCAAAGCGCTTTTTGTGCGCATATTCACGATTTTTTTCACTCGTGCCTTCTCTCTCCTATACAACCTCGAGGGTCTCCAGGAACATCCCAAGGAGGTCCTCCGGGGCATCGAGGCCCACGGAAACCCGCACCAGACCGGGCCTCACCCCCGCCTGGAGCCTCCTCTCCTCGGGGAGGCGGCTGTGGGTGGTGGTCCAGGGGTGCACAAGGAGGGTGCGGGCGTCTCCCAGGTTGGCGGCCTTGGGCAGGGGGATGGCCCTAAGGAAGCGGCTCGCCGCCTCCTGGCTCCCCAGGTCCAGGGTCAGCATGGGGCCGAAGGCGCTCAGGTACTTCCGAGCCCGCCCGTGGGCGGGGTCCCCCTCCAGCCCCGGGTAGCGGAGGGCCCTCACCTTGGGGTGGCCCCGGAGGTTCTCCGCCAAAAAGAGGGCCGTGGCGCTCATCCGCGCCACCCTCAGGGCCACGGTTTCCAGGCCCTGGAAGAGGAGGTAGGCGTGGAAGGGGGAAAGGGCCATGCCCAGGAGGGAAAGGCCCAGGGTACGGACCCGCTCGGGGTAGCACCGCCCTCCCATGGCCTCCCAGGGCACCTGGCCCCGGGGGTCCTTCTCCAGGAACTGGGGGTAGCGGGCCCAGAGCGCCGTGTCCCGGGAGAGGACGGCCCCGCCCAGGACCGAGCCGTGGCCGCTGGCCCACTTGGTGAGGCTTGGCACCACCACGTGCGCCCCCCCACCTGAGGGGCCAGCAAAGCGCCCTCGCCGCCCCGAAGGTGTTGTCCACGATGAGGGTGACCCCCTTCTCCTCGGCCAAAGAGGCCAGGCCCTCGAGGTCCGGGATGTAAAGGGCGGGGTTGGCCAGGGTCTCCACGAAGATGGCCCGGGTGCTGGGGCTAAGGGCCTCCCGCACCCGGTCGGGCTCGGGGTCCACGTACCGGACCCGCACCCCCATGAGGCCCAGGACCTGGCCGAAAAGCCCGATGGTCTGGCCGAAAAGCCCCCTCGCCGCCACCACCTCGTCCCCCTGGCGCAGGAGGGCCGAAAGGGCGGCGAAGGTGGCCGCCTGGCCGCTGGACAAGACCACGGCGTGGTCCGCGCCCTCGAGGGCCTTAAGCCTTTCCTCCAGGGCCCTGGTGATGGGGTCCTTCTGCCTGGCGTAGACGTAACCTTCCCCAGTGGCGAAAGTGGCGAAGCGCTCCGCTCCCTCCTCCAGGGTCTTGAAGCCGTAGGCGGCCACGGCGTAGATGGGAAGCCCCAAGGCCCCATAGGGGTCCTCAGGGAGGCCGGCGTGCACCGCCAGGGTCTCGTACTCCATCCTGCCCTCCTAGCGCACCAGAAGCACGGGACAGGGGGCCTCGGCCACCACCTTCTGGCTCTGGCTTCCCAGAAAGAGGCTCCCCACCGCCCCCAGGCCCCGGGTGCCCATGACGATCAGGTCCGCCTTCTCCGCGATGGCCGCCTGGAGGATGGCCTCCGCCGGCCGCCCCTCCAAAAGGAGGGCGTCCTCCCGGGGAACCCCGGTCAGGGCCATGGCCTCGGCCAGAACCTTCTCCGCCCGCTCAAGCCACCTCTTCAGGGCCTCTTCAAAAAAGGGCTCCCCCAGGTAGTCGGGCACGGGCTCGTAGGCGTGGACCACCAGAAGCCTCGCCCCGTGGGCCTGGGCCTCGGCCTTGGCCACCTGAGCCGCCCGCTTGGCGTGGTCCGAGCCGTCGTAGGCCAGAAGGATGGTCTTGAACATGGGCGCACTGTACCCCACAAGCCTTAGGCTTCGGCCCGCCTCTCCGAAGGGATCTCCACCTTCCGCCCGCAATGGCAGGTTTCCCCTTCTATGCGAAAAACGCTCCCGTCCGCCCGGGGGTAGAGCCAAAGGGCCCCGCAGTCCGGGCAGCGGACCTCGGCCACCAGGGAGCGGATCTCTTCCGGGCTAAAGCGGTAGACCTCCCCGCACCAGTGGCAGACCACCTCCGCCCCCCCGTCCTTCACGATCATGTCCTCCCGCTCCTCGGGGGTGAAGAAGACCAGGGCCTCCAGGGCCTTTTCCCGGCTACAGCGGCACTGGAAGCGGACCGGGATCTCATTTTGGGCGTAGCCCAGGGCCCTCAGGTCCGTGGGCGTGTAGCCGAGGCCCTGGAAGATGGCCTCCAAAGTCCCCTCCAGGTCCTTCTCCTTGAGGAGGGGCGTAAGGCCCTGAAGCCCCGCCAGGTTGGCCTCGAGGCGGGCCACCACCTCCTCAGGGGCCCCGGGCATGACCTGGACGGCCACGCCCCCCGCCACCTCCACCTCGCCTTCCCCGTGGACCCGCACCCCCAGGAGGACGGCGGAAGGGATTTGCTCGGACTGCCAGAGGTAGTGGGCCAGGTCCTCGGCGATCTCGCCGGAGACCAGGGGCACCGTGCTGGTGTAGATCTCCCCGTTGGGGAGGCTCCGGTCCACCCGCAGGACCCCAGCCCCCACAAGCTGCCCCACGTTGAGCTTGCCGTCTTCCCGCAAGGGCGCCTCCGCCTTCGGGTTTTTCACGTAGCCCCTCACGTGGCCGAAGGCGTCGGCCTCCGCCACCAGGCCCCCCAGGGGCCCTGCGCCCTCTATGCGCAGGGTGAGGCGCTCCTTGGGGGTCTTGAGGAAGAGCTGGGCCAGGAGGAGGGCCCCGGTCATGGCCCGGCCCAAGGCGGCGGTGGCCGTGGGGGAAAGGCCGTGCCGAAGCCTGGCCTCCTCCACCACGTCCGTCGTGTCCGCCGCCACCACCCTCAGGTTCCCGTCCCCGGCAAGTCCCCTCAGAATCCGTCCCATACCCCGCCATTTTGCCACAACCCCTATAATCGCCCTATGGACCTCGTCATCTACGACACCATGGAGAAGAAGAAGGTGCCCTTCCACCCCGCCACCCCGGGGCACGTGGGCATCTACGTTTGCGGCCCCACCGTCTACGCCGACCCCCACCTGGGCCACGCCCGGGGCCCCATCGTCTACGACGTCTTGCGGCGCTACTTCCTCCATAAGGGCTACAAGGTCCGCTTCGTCTCCAACATCACCGACGTGGGCCACCTGACCGAGGACGACGAGGGCGAGGACAAGGTGGCCAAACGGGCCAAGCTGGAAAAGCTGGAGCCCATGGAGGTGGCGGAGAAGTACACCTGGAGCTACTTTGACGCCATGGCGGCCCTGAACGTCCTGAGGCCCTCCATCGCCCCCAGGGCCTCGGGCCACATCCCCGAGATGTGGGAGCTCACGCAAAAGCTCCTGGAACGGGGTGTGGCCTACGTGCGGGAGGGGAGCGTCTACTTCCGGGTTCGCGCCTTCCCGGAATACGGCAAGCTCTCCGGCAAAAGGCCCGAGGAGCTCAGGGCCGGGGCCAGGGTGGAGGTCCGGGAGGAGAAGGAGGACCCCCTGGACTTCGCCCTGTGGAAGCGAGCCGAGCCCGGCCACCTCATGCGCTGGAAGAGCCCCTGGGGGGAGGGCTACCCCGGCTGGCACATTGAGTGCACCGCCATGAGCCTCAAGTACCTGGGGGAGGGGTTTGACCTGCACGCCGGGGGGATTGACCTCCAGTTCCCCCACCACGAGTGCGAAATCGCCCAGGCGGAAGCGGCGGGGTACCGCTTCGCCCGGCACTGGATGCACCACAACCACGTCCTCCTAGAGGGGGAGAAGATGGCCAAGAGCACGGGGAACCTGGTCCTCCTCCACAACCTCCTCCGCGCCCACGAGCCCATGGCCGTGCGCTTTTACCTCCTGCAGACCCACTACCGGAGCCCCATGGACTTCACCTTTGAGGGCCTCGAGGCCGCCAAGAAGGGGTACCTCCGCCTCCTGAACGCCTACCGGGAGGTGCGCGCCCGCAAGAAGACCGCCCCCAAGGGCACCACCCCCGAGCTGGAGAGGGCTTTGGAAGCCCTGGAAAAGGGCTTCATGGCGGCCATAGAGGACGACCTCTCCACCCCTGAGGCTTTGGCCCAGTTCTTCACCTTCCTCCCCGAGCTCCACCGCCTCCTCCCCGAGGCCAAAGAGGAGAGCCTAAGGCGGGCGGAAGAGGCCTTCCACACCCTGGGGGAAGGGATCCTGGGCCTCTTCCCGGAAAGGGTCCTGGAGGAGAAGCCCTCGGGGCCTCTCCTCGAGGGCCTCATCGGCCTCCTCCTAGAGCTGAGGGAAGAGGCCAGGCGGGCCAAGGACTACGCCAAAAGCGACCTAATCCGGGACCGGCTCAAGGCCCTGGGGGTCATCGTGGAGGATACCAAGGAAGGCCCCAGGTGGCGCATAGAGGCGCTGTGAAATGACCCCGCCGCTTTCGCCGCGGCGGGGACTTCACGAAAGCCCCTAGCGCGGGATGGGGTAGCCCTGGGCCTCGAGGACCGCCTCGGCCACCTTCCGCCTCAGGGCCACCAGGTCCACGGGCTCGTGCTTGGTGAGCCTGCGGGCAGCCGAGTAGACCACCCGGGCCTCGTCCCCTTCCACGAGCCGCGGCAGAACGCCAAGGGCCCTGGCCTGGGCCCGGTCCAGGGCCTGCACCAGGTAGACCCGGGCCATGGCCTGGGCCAAGTCCCCAAGCCGCCTGGCCCGGAGGAGGGCGCTCTCGGCGGCGTAGGCGTCAATGAGGATGTCAGCGGCGGCCCCCAGGACCTCCTGCTCCTCCTCCACCCCCTGGCCGTACCTCTGGGCCGCCAGGCCGGCCACCATCAGGAAGAGCTTCTTGAGGCCAGCGATCTGGTAGAGCTCCAGGTCCTCGGGCTCCTCAAAGCTGGGCTCCAAAAGCTCCTTCTGGAGCTTCATGGCCGCCTGGAAGAGGGGAAGTTGCCCCTTCAGGGCCCGGCGGAGGAGCATGCCGGGGATGAGGAGGCGGTTGATCTCGTTGGTGCCCTCAAAGATGCGGTTGATGCGGGCATCCCGGTAGGCCCTTTCAATGGGGTACTCCTGGGAGTAGCCATAGCCGCCGTGGATCTGCACCCCCTCGTCCACCACGTAGTCCAGGACCTCCGAGCCCAGCACCTTGATGATGCTGGCCTCCACGGCGTACTCCTCAATGCCCGCCATCACCGCCTCGGCGCCCTCCTTGCCCAAAAGAGCCTCGTCAATGAGGCCCACGGTGCGGTAGACGGCGCTCTCGGCGGCATAGATGCGGCTCGCCATCTCCCCCAGCTTCTCCTGGATGAGGCCGAAGCGGCCGATGGGGCGGCCGAACTGGACCCGCTGGACCGCGTACTGGGCGGAAAGCTCCAGGGCCCGCTTGGACCCGCCCACGGCCCCCGCCCCCAGCTTGTAGCGGCCAACGTTGAGGACGTTGAAGGCGATCTTGTGCCCCTTGCCGATCTCCCCCAGGACGTTCTCCACCGGCACCTTGACGTCCTCCAGGATCACCTGGCGGGTGCTGGAGGCCTTGATGCCCATCTTCTTCTCCTCGGGGCCGAAGGAGAGGCCCGGGGTGTCCCGCTCCACCAAAAAGGCGGTGAAGTGCTCCCCGTCCACCTTGGCGAAGACGGTGAAGAGCTGGGCGAAGCCCGCGTTGGAGATCCACTGCTTGACGCCGTTCAGGATGTAGTATCTCCCGTCTTCCGAGAGGGTGGCCCGGGTCTTGGCAGCCAGGGCGTCCGAGCCCGAGCCGGGCTCGGTGAGGCAGTAGGCGGCGATCCACTCCCCGCTGGCGAGCTTCGGCAGGTACTTGCGCTTTTGCTCCTCGGTGCCGAAGTAGACGAGGGGCAGGGTACCGATGGAGGTGTGGGCCCCGTAGGTGACGGAAAAGCCGCCGCTTCCCGAAAGCTCCTCCGCCACCACGGTGGAGATCACCTTGGGCAGGTCCAGGCCCCCGTAGGCCTCGGGGACGTCAATGGCCAGAAGCCCGAGCTCCCCTGCCTTCTTCATCAGGGGCACGTTGAGCTCCAGCTCCCCGTGCTCCATGCGGTCCAGAAGGGGAAGCACCTCCCTCTCCACGAAGGTGCGGGTGGTGCGAGCGATCTCCTTGACGCTCTCGTCAAAGTCCTCCGGGGTGTAAATGGCCTCCGGGCTCTCCAGAAGCCAGCCGCCGCCCTTTTTCCAAAGCTTCTTCTCCTCGGTCATGGTCGCCTCCTTACGCCGGATATACCTCAAAGACCCCGGCGGCCCCCATGCCGCCGCCGATGCACATGGTGACCAGGCCATACCCCCCGCCCCGCCGGGAAAGCTCGCTGATGAGCTGGGCGGTGAGCTTGGCCCCGGTGGCCCCCAAGGGATGGCCCAGGGCGATGGCCCCGCCGTTGACGTTGGTTCTCTCCTCGGGCATCCCCAAAGCCCGCATCACCGCCAGGACCTGGGCGGCGAAGGCCTCGTTGAACTCAATGAGGTCAATCTGGTCCAGCTTTAGCCCGGCCCGCTCCAAGGCCTTGGGCACGGCCTTCACCGGGCCGATGCCCATCACGTCCGGCTCCACACCGGCCACGGCGAAGCTCACCAAGCGGGCGAGGGGCTTAAGGCCCAAAGCCTCGGCCTTCTCCCGGCTCATGACCACCGCGGCCGCCGCCCCGTCGGAGTAGGGGCTGGCGTTCCCCGCCGTCACCGTGCCCCCCTTCTTGAAGGCGGGGCGGAGCTTGGAGAGGGCCTCGAGGCTGGTCTCGGGCCGCACGGTTTCGTCCCGCTCAAAGAGGACCTCCTCCACCCGCTTCTTGGTACCCTGGTAGGTGACCTTAGGCACCCGGATGGGCACCACCTCGCTAAAGCGCCCCTCGGCCCAGGCCTGGGCCGCCCTCTGATGGCTCCTAAGAGCCCAGCGGTCCTGGTCCTCCCGGCTGATGCCAAACCGCTCCGCCACCCGCTCGGCGGTGTAGCCCATGCCGATGTAAGCGGAATAGGCCTCCGGGCTCCACTCGGTGGGGGTGAGGTCGGGGTAGAGCCGGGTGTGGAAGCCCGACATGGGCACCTGGCTCATCATCTCCACCCCACCCGCCAACACCGCATCCGCCATCCCCGTCATCACCGCCTGGGCCGCCATGGCGATGGTCTGGAGGCCCGAGGAGCAGAAGCGGTTGACCGTGGCCCCCGCCACCTCCACGGGAAAGCCCGCCCGGAGGAGGGCCAAGCGGGCGATGTTGAGCCCCTGGGCCGCCTCGGGCATGGCGCAGCCCCAGAGGACGTCCTCAAGCTCCCTGGGGTCCAGGCCCACCCGCTCCAGCGCCCCCCGCATCACCTGGGCCGAGAGGTCCACCGGGTGGAGGGTGGCCAAGGCCCCGTCCTTCTTGCCCCGGGCCACGGGGCTCCGAACCGCGCTCACGATGACCGCTTCCCGCATCTTCTCCCCCTTTAGTTCCTAAGAGGCTTCCCCGTCTTCAGGGTGTGGGCGATGCGCTCCTGGGTCTTCCTGGTGCCGAGGAGCTTCAAGAAGGCCTCGCGCTCCAGGTCCAGGAGGTCCCACTCCGAGACCTCCCGGGCCGGCCCTTCCCCGCCGGAGAGCACGTAGGCGATCTCCAGGCCGATCTTCATGTCGTGGTCCGTGATCTCCCCCGCCTCGCGGAAGGCCCACACGGCGTAGCGCAGGTTGCCAAGGGCCTCGCTCCCCAGGACGCGGATGGTGGGCGGCAAGGGCGGACGGTAGTCGGGAGCCAGGTCCAGGACCCTCTGCTTGGCGTCGGCGATCAGGAAGTCCCGGTTCATGGAGATGCCATCCCGGTCCCTAAGGAAGCCCATCTTCCTGGCCTCGAGGGCGCTCGTGGAGGTCCTGGCCATGGCGATCAGGTTGAAGGCCCGCTTGACCGCCTCAAAGGGGTCCGCCTCCTCGTAGGGGGCGAGCTCCTTGGTGAAGCGGAGGAGCATCTCCTTGGTGCCGCCCCCGGCGGGCAAAAGGCCCACCCCGGCCTCCACCAAGCCCATGTAGAGCTCGGCGTGGGCCTGGACCCTATCGGCGTGCAGGGGGAACTCGGCCCCGCCCCCCAGGGTGAGGCCGAAGGGGGCCACCACCACGGGGAAAGGGCTGTAGCGCAGGGACATGGAGGTCTTCTGGAACTGCCGCACCGCCAGGGAGAGCTCGTCCCAGCCCCCCTCCTGGGCCAGGGAAAGGATGAGGGCCAGGTTGGCCCCGGCGGAGAAGGCCCTGGGGTCCTCGTTGCCGATGACGAGCCCCAAATAGCCCTTCTCCTCCACGTACTCCAGGCTCTTCTGGAGCATGCGGATAACCCCCTCCCCGATGGCGTTCATCTTGGTGCGGAACTCCAGAAGGGCCACCCCATCCCCCAGGTCCAGAAGCACCGCCTCCTTGCCCTCCAGGAGGGTCTTCCCCTCGGACTTAAGGGCCTTTAAGGAGATGACCCCTTCCCGCTTGGGCAGGGGGTGGTAGGCCCCGTCAAACCCCAGGAAGGTGCCGTTCTTGTAGAAGGCCCCGTCCGCCTTCTCCAGAAGCTCGGGGACGGAAAGCCCATGGGCCCCAAGGAGATCCCTCACCCGGGCTAGGCCCACGGCGTCCATGTTCTTGAAGGGCCCCGCCTCCCAGCCGAAGCCCCACTCCAGGGCCTGGTCCACGGAGACCAGGTCGTAGGCGATCTCCGGAGCCTTCTCCAGGGTGTAGTGGGCGGTCCTGGCGAAAAGCTCCTGGAGGAAGGCCCCGTACTTGCCGGGAAGCCCCAGGGCCTTGGGGAGGCGCTCGGAAAGGGGAAGGTCCCGGATGGCCCCGAGCTCGGGGAGGTCCAGCTTGGCCCTGGGAACGTAGTCCAGGGTCCTGGGGTCCAGGACCAGGATCTCCCCGTTCACCCGCTTGTAAAAGCCGGCGCCCGTCTTCTCCCCCAGGCGCCCCTCCTCCACCAGGCGGAGGACCCAGGCGGGAAGGGCGAAGTCCTCCCCGGTGGCGTGGGCCAGTTCCTCGGTCACCAGCTTCAGCACGTCCAGGCCCGTGAGGTCGGCAGTGCGGAAGGTGGCCGAGTTGGGGCGGCCCAGGAGGGGCCCGGTCAGGGCGTCCACCTCGTCAAGGGTGAGGCCATGCTTCTCCATGAGGCGGACCGCCTGCACCATGCCGTAGACCCCAAGCCGATTGGCGATGAAGCCGGGGGAGTCCTTGGCGAGAACGGTCCCCTTGCCCAGGATGCGCTCGCCGAAGCGGCGGATCTCCGCCAACACCCTGGGGTCGGTCTCGGGGGTAGGGATGAGCTCCAGGAGGTGGAGGTAGCGGGGCGGGTTGAAGAAGTGGGTCCCTAGGAAGCGCTTGCGGAACGCCTCGGAGCGGCCTTCCAGGAGGATCTTCATGGGGATGCCGCTGGTGTTGGAGCTGACGATGGCCGTGGGCTTGAGGAGGCCCTCGAGGCGGGCGTAGAGCGCCTGTTTGGGCTCCGGCTTCTCTATGATGGCCTCCACCACCCAGTCGCAGTCCTTGAGCTTCTCCAGGTGGTCTTCGGTGTTGCCGATCTCCACATAGCGGGCGAGATCGGCGTCCATGAAGGCCGCCGGCTTGGCCTTCAAGGCCCGCTCCAGCCCCTTCTTGGCGTACTCGTTCCGGTCTTCCTTTCCGGGGATGTCCAAAAGGACCACCGGGACCCCGGCGCTGGCCAAGAGAGCAGCGATCCCGCTCCCCATGGTCCCCGCGCCCACCACGCCTACCTTCTTGATCATGGACACCTCCTTATACTGAGTCAAAGTTTACGCCCACGCCCCCACTCCTGTCAAAGGGGCTTGACACCTCCGGGAGGTAGGGCCTAGCTTGAGGGTGTTATGAAAAGAATCCTTTGGCTAGCGGCGGTGGGGCTTTTTAGCATCGGCCTTGCCCAAGGGGTGCGGAGCCTGGGCATGGGGGGCGTGGCCCTCCCCGGGCCCGCCCAGGCAGGGGCCAACCCTGCCTACACCGCCTTCCCGGACACCTGGGGCAAAGAAGGCACCCAGCTCCCCATCGGTCTCCTGCGCCTGCTTCCCCTCTTCCCCGACACTAGCCCCTTCGCCTACTTCACCGACCCCCAGGCCTTCAAGGCCAACTTTGACCTCCTCAGCGCCTACGACCAAGCAAGCCACCTGCACAGCTTTCTCCTCAACCCCGCCCGTAGCCCCGACGAGGTGGTCTTCCGGGTGAGCGCCGACGGCCTTAGCATCACCGACGGTTCAGGACGGAACCTGATCCCCTCTTTCCAGACCGGGGCCTCTCCGGAAAAACCCCAGGCCCTCATCCCCGCTCCCATCTTCAGCATCGCCCTGGACCTAGGTCCTGGGACCTATCTTTCCTTCGGGGCCTTCGCCGGAACCCAAGGGGTACGGCTTTCCCCCAGCCGGGAGCTGGCCCAGGCCTTGGCCGGGGGAAGCCTGGACGTGTGCAAAAGCCAGAACCCGTCCCCATGTGTCCTAGAAGGCGCCGGTGCCTTCAGCGCCGGGCTCAGCCTGGCCCTGGGCTTCGCCGCGCCCCTGGCGGAGGTGCCCGGGCTGGGCCGGGTCTACGTGGGGGTCAGGGGCGAGGGGTTTTACGGCCTGGGCTACGCCGAGGGAAGGGCCCTGGCCCGGCCCACCTTTGACCAAGACGGCAACGTGAGCGGGGTGAGCTACGAGTACCGCTACTTCGTGAGCTATCCCGACTACCTGGAGGGGAGCTTCGGCCTGGGGGCCGGGGGTATGGGCTACGGCCTCCGGGGGGACGCGGGGGTGGCCGTGGACGGGGGCAGGTGGGCCCTTGGCCTCGGGGTGCGGAACCTCCTGGGCTTTGCAGAGTGGAGGGGCCTAGAGGTCCAGGTACAGGACGGGACGGAAACCCGCACCCCCACTACCAAGCGGAGCGATTTCTCAAGCCCCGAGTTCTTCGTCAACGGCGCGTACCGCATGGAAGGCACCGACCTCCTGGTGGCGGCGGACGCCCGCTTTGGGAGCGTGGCCCCCGCCTTCCACCTGGGGCTGGAGTACCCCCTGGGTCCCGTAGCCCTACGGACGGGGATCGGCTATGAGGGGGGTCTCCGCTTTAGCGTGGGCATGGGGTTGAACTTGGAAGCCCTAGCCCTGGACCTGGCCCTCACCACCCACCAAGCCCCCCTGGTGGGAGGCACGGTGTACGGCATCGCCCTGGCGGTGAACTTCTAGGAGGTGTGGGATGAAGCGCGTCCTTCTCTTGAGTGGCCTACTCCTGGCCTTGGCCGCCTGCAGCGGGCACACGGTGCACCGCCTCGAGGTAGACCTCCTGAGCTTCCTTCCCCAGGATAGCCGCCAAGGTACCCTGGACCTGACCCAGACCGAAATCCAAGTCCCCAGGGACCCCGCCGGCCAGCGGGTGGATCTCCCTGGCGCAGAGGCCTTGGTGGACGGTAGCGTCAAGGCCCAGGCCGAGCTGGAGAACACGGGGGCGATCCCGGCCACCCTCCGCCTGGAGGTGCGCCTTGGTCCTAAGGACGACACGGACCTTTACGACGGGAACGGGGATGTCCAGGCGGGAACTAAGGAAATCCGCTTGGACCCCGGGCAAAAGGGCCCCCTCTCCCTGGACCTACTCTTGAAGAAAGGGAACCCCAGCTACGACCTGGTGAAGGCAGGAAGCTTCCGCATTGGAGCCAAGCTCAGCCTCTCCGGGGAAAAGGTAAGCTACAAGCTCACCCAGGCCGAGGTGGTCCTGCGCCTCAAGCTCTTCAACCTGATCCCCTAGCGGTCGGCGAAGAGGTAGAGGACCTCCATGAGGGCCTCGGGGTAGTCCCGGGGCCTCAGGCCCTTTTTGGGAAGGCGGAAGCCCGGGGGGTACTGGGCGATCTCCACGCGGTGGGGCAGGGCCTTGAGGGCCCGGGCATCGTAGTCCAGGGGGTAGCGGGGGAAAACCACCACCAGGTGGGTGAGGTCCTCGGTGATGGAAAGCGCCCCCTTCCTCTCGGCCACCAGACGGAGCCGGGTGAGGTTGACGAAGTTCTCCGCCTCCTCGGGGAGGGGGCCGTACCGCTCCTTGAGCTCCCGCACCAGGCGGGAGACCTCCGCCAGGGTCTTGGCCTCAGCGAAGCGGCTGTAGTAGCGGCTCCTGGCCTTGAGGCTCCCCACGTACTCGGCGGGAAGGCGGGCGGAGAGGGCGAGGTCTAGGGTCACGTGGGGCCTCTCCTCCACCCTCTCCCCCTTGAGCTTCCTTAAGGCCTCCTCAAGAAGCTCCGTGTAGACCTCCAGGGATAGGGTCCGGATGTGGCCGTGCTGCTCGGGACCCAGAAGGTTCCCCACGCCCCTTATCTCCATGTCCTTCTCCGCCAGAAGGTGGCCGCTTCCCAGGTCGGAAAGGTCGGCGATGGCGTGGAGGCGCTTCTCCGCCGCCTCGGTGAGGCGGGGCGGGTGAAAGAGGTAGGCGTAGGCCTCCTGGTCCCGCCGCCCCACCCGGCCCCGGAGCTGGTAGAGGGTGGCGAGGCCCAGGAGGTCCGCCCGCTCAATGAGGATGGTGCCCGCCTCGGGGACGTCCAGGCCCGCCTCAATGATGGTGGTGGCCAGAAGGACATCGTAGGCCCCCTCGGCGAAGAGCATCATGGTCTCCTCAATAAGGCCCTCGGGCATCTGGCCGTGGACCACGCCGATCCGGGCCTCGGGCACCAGGTCCTCCAGGTAGCGCCGCCTGGCCTCAATGGAGGCCACCCGGTGGTGGACGTAAAAGGCCTTGCCGCCCCGCTCCAGCTCCCCTAGGATGGCCTCCCGCACCAGGAGGGGGTCAAAGGGGGCGAGGAAGGTCTTGATGGGCTTCCTCCCCGGGGGCGGGGTCTTTATGCTGGAGAGGTCCTTGAGACCCACCAGGGCCGAGTAGAGGGTCCGGGGAATGGGCGTGGCCGAGAGGTAGAGGGTGTCCACGTTCTCCTTAAGCTCCCGGATCCTCTCCTTCTGGGCCACGCCGAAGCGGTGCTCCTCGTCCACGATGAGGAGGCCCAAGTCCTTGAAGGCCACGTCGGGCTGGAGGAGGCGGTGGGTGCCGATGACGATGTCCACCCGGCCCTCCTTCAGGTCCTTCAGGATGGCCTCCTCCTCCTTGGGCGGGGTGAAACGGGAGAGGACCTCCACCCGGACAAGGAGGCCGCGGAAGCGCTCGCGGAAGGTCTTTCCGTGCTGTTCGGCCAGCAGGGTGGTGGGCACCAGAAAGGCCACCTGGGCCCCGTGGCCCACCACCCGGTGGGCGGCCCTCAGGGCCACCTCGGTCTTGCCGAAGCCCACGTCCCCGGAGACCAGGCGGTCCATGGGGTGGGGGCTTTCCAGGTCCCGGAGGACCTCCTCGAGGGCCTGCTTCTGGTCGGGGGTGAGCTCGTGGGGAAAACCCGCCTCCACCAGGGGGTCCCACTCGGGCAAGGCGGGGAAGGCCCGGCCCGGGGCGGCCTTCCTCTTGGCGTGGAGGACGAGAAGCCTGGCGGCCAGCTCCTCCACGTCCTTCCTGGCCTTCTCCTTGGCCCTCTGCCACTCCCCCTTGCCCAGGGAGGAGAGCTCCGGGGGGTCGTCGGTGGTGCCGGGGTGGCGCTTGAGGAGGGGTAGCCCCTCCACGGGCAGGTAGAGCCGCCCCTCCCCCCGGTAGCGGAGAAGCAGGTAGTCCCGCCTGACCCCCAAGACCTCCCGGGTTTCCAGGCCCAGGTACTGGCCGATGCCGTGCTCGGGGTGGATGAGGAAGTCCCCAGGGCTTAAGGCGCCGGGGTCGGAGAGCCCTTCCCCCAGGCGCACCCTGGCCCGCACCGCCCCCGTGGCGAAGACCAGGGCCTCGGTGAGGAGGACCTCCTCCCCCCACTCCACCCCGCCCTCAAAGGCCCCGGGGAGGAGGGAAAGCCGCCCCTTGGGCCCGGGGTAGCGCTCCAGGACCAGGGGGGAGAAGGGCGCGAGGCGCCTTTTCAGGTACTCCAGGGTGCGGGCGTGGCCGGCGAAGAGGTGGACCCTTTTGCCCTCCTTGAGCCAGCGGGCCAGGTCCTTTTCCAGGGCCTTGAGGCTTCCCCGGTAAGGGGGAAGGGGCCTCGCCCCAAGGTCCAAAGGGGGAAGCTCCACCCCGCCCCCCAGGGCCACCAAAGGCCTCCCCGCAAGGAGAGGCCAGAGCTCCTTGGGGGCCAGGGCAGGGGTGTCCAGGTAAAGGGGCCCGGGGAAGTGGAGGACCTTTTTGGAGGCGAAGCCTTCGGCCTTTCCCGGCTTGGGCAGGAGGACGTGGCGCCTCCTCTCCTCGCCCGAAACCAGAAGGCGCTCCAGCTCCTCCCCAAAAAACTCCAGCCTCACCTCCCCCACCTCCAGGACCTCTCCCAGGACCCGCACCTCCTCGTCCCGGGCGTAGCCCATCTTGAAAAGCCGCTCCAGAAGGCCTTCCCGGGAATAGGCCCGCCCCACCTCGAGGACCAGGCGCCAGGCCTCGGGGTCCTCGGGGAAGGGGCTTAGGGCCTCCTCGTAGCTCATGACGAAGAGGGCCCACTCCTCCAGGGCCTCGAGGCCCGGGTTCACGTAGACAGGCACGCCGAAGGCGGCGAGATCCCGGTAGCGCTTTAGGCGTTCTTCCGGGGCCAGAAGAAGGGCAGGGGGTCTCTCCCGGGCGAAAAGCAGGGCCGAGGCCACCTGGGGCAGGGCCACCCGGTGGCCGTAAAGCTTCTCCTGAGCGATCTCCATGCAAAGCCCCAAGGGGGCCAGAAGCTATTCTAAAGCGTAGGCGTGCACGGCCAAAGCCCCGAGGCCCACGTTGGCGGCGATGGTGGCCCCCGAGCGGGTGATGCGGCCCCGCTCCAGGCGTAACGCTCCCTCTAGAGCGCGCTTCAGGCCCTCCAGCCACTCGCTCTTGGCATCGGTGTGGGCGATGGTGATGCGGGCGGCGCGGCCCCTGAACTCCTCCAGGACCAGCCGGGCAAGCGCCTCGGGGACGGCGCTCTCCCGGGCCACCTTGAGGAAGCGGATGTGCCCCTTCTCTATGCGCAGGATGGGCCTCAAGCCCAGGAGGTTCCCCACCACCTCGCCGAAGCGGGGAAGGCGGCCGTTTCGGGCCAGGTGGGAGAGGTCGGCCACGCTGAAGTAAAGGCTGGAGCGCTTGAGCCTCTCCATCTCCCGCACCACCTCTTCCTCCTCCGCGCCCCCCTTAAGCATCTCCACCGCCCTTAGGACCATGGCCCCAAGCCCGGCGGAGACCATCCCCGAGTCCACCACCCGGATGCGGGTGGGGGCCACCTTCAAGGCCGCCTCCCGGGCCCTCTCCACGGTCTTGGAAAGCTCCCCGGAGACGTGGAGGGAGAGGAGGCGGTCGTACACCTGAAGGTACCGCTCGTACACCTCGGCGAAGTCCTCCACACTGGGCGGCTCGGTAACTGGCTCGGCCCCCGCCCGCATGGCCTGGTAGAGGGCATCCGGGGTAAGCTCCTGCATGTCCTTGTACCGCCTCCCCAAAAAGTGGACATAGATGGGCACCAGGCCCACGGCCTCTTCCTGGAGCACCTTGGGGGAAAGGTCCGCAGCCGAGTCGGTGATAAAGCCCAGGTCCACGCCCCCCATCTTATACTAGGTCAAAGGAATGGCCTTTATAATGGCTGGGCATGGTCCTGGTCACCGGCTTTGAACCCTTCGGGGGCCTACCCCACAACCCCTCGGAGGCCCTCCTAGGCCTGCTACGGGAGGCCATCGGCGGCAGGCGCCTCCGGAAGGCCCTTCTCCCCGTGGACACCGCCAGGGTAAAAGAGGCCCTCGAGGCCCTCCTGGAGGAAGGCCCGGAGGCCGTCCTACACCTGGGCCTAGCGGAAGGGCGGCCCCTTCTCTCCCTGGAAAGGCTCGCGGTGAACCTCCTGGACTTTGAGCGCCCGGATAACACCGGAAACGTCGTGGAAGATATCCCCATCGTCCCCAACGCACCTTTAGCCCTCCCGGCCCGCTTCCCCGTCAAGGCGGTCTTAAAGCGCTGGCGGGAGGCGGGCATTCCCGCCAGCCAAAGCCTCTCCGCCGGGAGCTACCTCTGCAACCAGGCCTTCTACCTTTCCCTCTTCCACCTGCCTGAAGAGGTCCCGGTGGGCTTCATCCACCTCCCCCCCGACGAGACCCTGGCCCTAAGCAAGCCCGGGCCTTACGTGCCCCTCGAGGTCCAGGCCCGGGCCGTCCTCCTCGCCCTGGAGGTCTTGTGAGGGTCCTCTTCCTCACCGACGCCAAGCGGATAGGGGGAAGCGAGGTCTACCTCCGGGAAATGCTTCCCCGCTTAAAAACCCTGGGGCTAAGTCCCGAGGCCGCCCTGCCTCTGGCCGAAGGCAACAAACCCATCCGGGAAGCGCTTTTAGCCCGGGGAATCCCAGTCCACGCTTACCAAGCCTTAAGAGACTTACCGCAACCGCAAAGGTTTGACCGCGTGGTGGCCTCGGCCTGGTACCCCCAGAGCTATAGGACCTTCTTTACCCGCTATCCACGGATAACCCTTCTTATTCATGATCAGATAGAGGTCTTTTATCCCCTGGGAGGCCGGTACCTCTACCGCCTGGGCTATCGCCTTCTCCAAGTGCCCAACCTCAGGCGAGCAGCAGCGGTTATCACCGTCTCCCGCTGGGCCGCCCGGTGGCTAAGAGAGGTCCACGGAGTGGAAAAGGTCTTTGCGGTGCCTAACGGCGTGGGCACGGAGCGCTTCCGCCCGCCCGCCCCCGGTGAGAAGGAGGCCCTGCGGGCCCAATACGGGCTGAACCGATACGCCGTCCTCGTCCCCGCCCGCATGAGCCCGGAAAAGAACCACCTGGCCGTCCTCCTTACCGCTAGGCTTCTCTTTGAGGTAGACTTCCTCCTTGTGGGAACGGGCGAGCTGGAGGGGCTTTGGCGGAAAACGGCGCAAGTTTTGCGCCTTAGGAACGTGCGCTTCCTAGGCCGGCGGGAGGATATGCCGGAGCTCTACCGGGCGGCGGACGCCGTCCTCATCCCCACCCTGGGGGAAAACCAGAGCCTGGCCACCCTCGAGGCCATGGCCTCGGCCCTCCCCGTGGTCACCACCCCCATCCCCGCCCAGGAAGAGCTCATCCAAAACGGCGCCACCGGCCTCCTCGTACCCCCAAGACCCCACCTCCTCGCCCAGGCGCTCAACCGGCTTCAAGGGGAGGGACAGGCCCTGGGCGCCCGTGCCCGGGCCCACGTGCTTGGGCACCACACCCTGGAGGGGAGCGCTAAGGCCCTGGCCGCCGCGCTCAAGGAGGCCATCTATGCTTGAGGTCGCCTTCATCACCGACGCCCCTCGGGTGGTGGGAAGCGAGATCTGGCTCCTGGAGAGGCTTCCCGGGCTGGCTTCCCTAGGCCTTCAGCCCACCCTCTTCCTGCCCCAGCGCCCCAACCTGGACGCCTTCGCCGAAGCCCTGGAGAAGAAAGGGGTGAGGGTCCGGCGCTACGCCCGCCTTGGGGAGGTCTTGGAGGCCACCGCCATCGCCCGTAAAGGGTCAAGCCAGGTCTGGCTGGGCCTAGAGGTGCTTTACCACACATTGCCAGCGAAACACGCCAGGAAGTTGAGAGGAAGCCCCGATGACTCATCCCAATGTGAAAGAAGGGAGTCATGATGAAGGTTGACTATCTCATCGTGGGCGCCGGCTTCACCGGGGCCACCCTGGCGGAGCGCCTGGCCTCGGCGGGGAA
>QGLW01000085.1_pt1 | contig 26950 bp, 38 predicted proteins | sample 1725341 | NCBI WGS metagenome assembly QGLW01 (sample SAMN05439265, study PRJNA331180) | Hot springs metagenome, whole genome shotgun sequencing project. | isolation source: microbial mat of Apron and Channel Facies of Mammoth Hot Springs | place: USA: Wyoming, Yellowstone National Park | collected... | reverse complement strand
CTTAAACCTTAAACCTTAAACCTTAACCCTTAAACCTTAACCCTTAAACCTTAAACCTTAAACCTTAAACTCTTTTTTATCAAAACAAAACCTCACAACCTACTTACACCTCAGTATATATACTAAACACCCCCTTCTCTACCTCACCAACCCTCTCAACCTTCTTAATTTCTACATCCGCCCCAAACTGCCTCCTCAACATATCAACTACTTCCTCCCCTTCACCACACTCAACTACCTTTACCTCAGTCCCCACTTTCACTTCTAATATCTTAACATCACCCTCTTTCCTCAAACTATACACACCAACCCCACACATTACACGCTCCCGCTTAACCTCATTATCCTGAACCTCTCCAGATACACCAGACATACCACCCACTATACCTTTCTCTATAGCCTCCTCAACCAATTTCTCAATCCCTCTCCTTTCCTTCCACTTTTCAGGCTTCCTCACCACTTTATAAAAAGTATCCTTTCCTTCACGCCTTATCTCAACCCGCCAACCCTGCCTCCGCCTCCGCTGAATAAACCGCCATAACAAATTTAAATCCTTATCAGGAAACTTCTCCTTCAACAACGACTTAAACTCAGATAAATAAAAACCCCTCTCTAATAACTCATCTAACCAATCAGCATACTTACTCATACCCACACCTCCTTTAATTTATATCTCTACTCAAATACCTTATCAAAATCAACAGTCTGAGGTTTAGAAAACGGCACCCATCTATTAGTCTCCCTTTCAATAGTCATAATATTATTAAGCTTACTCTTTATCTCATTCTTTACTTCCTCTACCTCCTCAGGAGACAATTTTTCAAACAACTGCTGTATCGCATACCTCTCTGATAACTCCTCATCCGTATATAATGTCTCGCCCTCCTCATCAACCGGAACATTAGCTTTGTAAATCTCATACTCACCATTACTATACTTTTCCAACAGCGCCAATCCCAAGTCAACATGAGCCCGCACTCTCCCACTTGCTTTCATTCTTTTAGTCAATCCTTGATACCCAACCTTCTCAATCTCAAACTCAATACTAACAGGAACCTCCCCATATGCATACTTCTTCTGAAATAAACCATGCCTCTTCAACAATTCTAAAATCCTACCCTTACTCCACGCCTTCATTAACTCCATCGAAGCAACACCCTCAAAATACACAAATCTCTCCATAGTCCCACCTCCTCTTTTTTATTAGAATTCAACTTCTTTATTCATCCTCACCAACTCTTTCTTCCATGACAAATAAGTAATCAACGTATCCCTTTTAGCCTCTAACGCCTGAACCAACGCAGATAACAAATCTACTTCCTGCTTCGCCTCTATCAACTGCCTCTTCGCATCTTGCCATTCAGACGTCCGTATAATCGCTTCCTCAACTGCTTTCTCAGTCACTTTTGAAAGCGTCTCTCTGAAATGCTTCGCTAGATTTGCTTCAAGAATTTGAAACTGCAACTTCTTCGACTCATACTCAGCCCTCGCCTTTGCCAACATCACACCCAGTTCAGCATACTTATAACTAATCTCTTTTAAATCATCCTCAAGCCTCTCCTCATCTATTAAATAAACATTCTCTAAAAACTCCTTCAATTCCTCTTCAGACATCCCTCTCATCACCCACCCCCTCTCTAATCTCTTCTATTATATATGTACCCTAAAACCCCACACACCCCTTTATCTCCTAACCCTTCTTCCACTTAACTTCCTACATTCCTCACCATTAAAATACTTCACACATAACCTGCATATCTCATTCGAACTCTTAAAACCTCTACCAAACAACATACACCCTCCATTTTCCGCCACTACATAATAACTCGAACATAACTCAAAAAACTGACAACCATCACAATCCCCCTCACCAAACCTCCCAAAACACTCCTTCAACATATCTCTTACCCCCGTTTCAACAATTCTATAAATTTATCTATTTTCATAATCGCAACCGGCTTCTGCCTCCCCACACCCAACACCAATACATCAAGCCCCTTCCCCATAGCTTCCTCAATCCACCGAAACAACTCCTTATACCCACCAGTCCGCCTCTTACACTCTATAAATAACTCTTCCCCTTCACCAATCTTCACTATCACATCCCCCTTCATCGCCGGAGCAGCGCCCGATACGGGAACCCTATTAGCCTCAAATCCAGCCCTCCGAAACCAATCCCTCACCCTATATTCAAACCCCTTACCAACCCTTATAGACTTCTTACTCATCACAACACTCCTCATTAAGCTTCCTTACATTCACCCCAAGATCTACCAACCTCAACATCTATATCAAAATCTACAAACCTTTCACCCGGTAACTCAATACCCCTCACCTCCTCTTTTATCACTCGACATACCTCTTCCACCTCCTCCCCAGGACAATCTACTATCATAGAATCATGCACAAAATTCACTACCTTACTCTGAAAACCCTCTCTATGCAACCTCTCAGCTACCCTCCATACCGTTAACGCCGCTATATCACTCGCCGCACTCTGCACGGGAGTATTAACAGCCCTCTGAGCCCAACCTTCATTCTCTTCAATAGAAGAACTTACCCACCTAAATCTCCCAAACATCGACCGCACATAACCATTCTCTTTAGCAAACTCCTTCACCTTATCCAACCACCACTTCAACCCAAAAAACATCTTAAAATACCTATCTACTGTTTCTTTAGCCTCTCTCTCTGACATACCTAACTCTTCCGCTACACTTCTAAACCCTCTACCGTAAATAACTCCAAAGTTAAATCCCTTCGCTCTCCTCCTGTACTCCTTCCTCACCTCCTCAGATGCATCCTCTGACATACCATATAACTCAACCGCCACTTTCGTATGTATATCTACACCAGACTCAAAAAACTCCTTCATCTTCTTATCCTTCGAATACTGACAAGCCACTCTCAACTCATGCTGACTAAAATCCGCCTTCACTATCCTACCACCTTCCCCAAACCTACTCACAAATGCCTTCTCTAACACCGGTCCTAACCTAGTCGGTATATTCATTAAATTCGGCTCCGAAGATGCTAACCTACCCGTATCAGTCCCCACCACTGAAAACTTAGAATGAACACACCCATCATCTCTCACCCACTCTTCTAGAAACGGCACTACATACGTCCCCAACATCTTTTCTACTACTCTATACTCAAGTAAACTCTCTATCCGCTTCTTAGCTTCCTCAGATAATTTATCTCCTTGCTTCTTCAACACATCCTCCAACACACCCTTCCCAGTCGAACTTACCTCCACCCCAACCTGCCTCAACCACTCCAACACCTGCTTCGGTGAATTTAAATTCACACCTACTACACCTTTTAAAAATTTCGTCTTCTTAACCTCTAATTCTCTTTTCAAACCCATTAAGTAATCAACATCCACATACATCCCATTCCTCTGCAACTCAATACATAAACATAAAATCCTCTTCACTACTTCATACGCATCATAAAGACTCTGCTTCTCACTCCCAAAAATATCACCCCACTGAAGAGAAGCCTCCTTCAACTTGTCTATAAATAACCTATACAACTTCAAAGTCACATACGCATCTATTGCATTATACTCATACAACCTCTCCCTCGATACATTCCTTATATTCTCCTTCTTCCAGTCTATCCCATATTGACCTACATCTAAATAATCAATAACAAGCCTCTTCAACGATACAGCCGGAGTTGCCTTACCACTCAACACATAATACATCACCTGAACATCTTCTATATCACCACTCCTCCCATATACCTCCCACCCATACTCCTTCATCCCTAACAACACATCAAACCCCGCATTATATACCACAACCTTACCCGCCCTGTCATATACCTCCTTCATAAATAACTTCGCTCTTTCCTCTCCTAACCTCTCCAAATCCACCACGTAACACCTACCATCTACCGATAACCCCACAGTCATTACTCTAAAATCTCCACTCCACAAATCTTTACCAACCGTCTCAAAATCAAGCGCAACCTCTTTACCATTTATTACAGACAACACCTCATCTAACTCACTACCCTCCACTACCTTGAAACCTACCCTCTTATACATCTTCCCCGTCTCAACATACACAGACCCCCTCGCTAAATCCTTTACAAACTGCTCATACGCACTAATTCCAAGAACTATATCCCGCTGAAACAAATTCTTATGAGCCGGATGCCAAGTCACTAACACCTTCCCATACTTCGTATCAACTATATTCCCCCTGACATCATTCATACCACCAGGCACTCCAAAAAACTCCTTCGCTGTTGACCCAAGCGCTACAATCAACTTCTTCTTCCTCAACCTCAACAACTCTTGCTCTAACCTCACCCTACAACACTTCACTATCTCCTTAGTCAACTGATTATCCGAAGATCTACACTTGACAACATTAGTGATATACACCTTTGACATATCAATATCTAAAGCATCCAACACTCCCCGTAAAATCTTACCCGAATACCCTACGAAGGGGCGCCCCTGCCTCTCTTCTTCCTCACCGGGGGCTTCCCCTACTATCACCATCTCAGCATCTAAACTCCCCTCCCCATCCACACGCCTCTTACCTCGAAGAGGACACGATAAGCATATAACTTCAGACATTATACATTTCTCCTCGAAATACTACTAGAAATTAGAAAGGAATATCATCATCTTTTAACTGCTGAGCTATCTTTTTTGCCATCTTCAACATCTCTTCAACATCAACCTGACCACCCTTTTGCTTCACTACCCCCACATTAACTACTTCATCCACTCCCGCTCTCTCCTCTTTCACACTATTCTCAACAGAACCTGAACTCGAATACCTCTCCATTAATCCCTCCACACCTAACTCCTCATCTCCACCATATAAAATATTCTTCAACTCATCATAACCCCTCAACCTTCTACTAACAAACTCATTTAAATCTGGTATCTCCTCCACCCGTAACTCCCTGCCTAGTAATTCCTTAAGCGAAACTTCACGAGGCTTTACTCTCACTGTATAATTCACAAAACCACCACTACCCTGAACCTTTTCTATCACAACATTCCTACCCCTAACCATATCCGTAATATCGCCATAGTCGGGATCCAAAACAGTCTTCAACAGCGCTAACCGAACAGTTTTCGGTGCTAGATACTGCCTAATATACTTCTCTTCTCCATCCTTCAACAAAATAATATTCATCAGAAATCTCTCTACAACAGCCAACCTATTAACCAACTGAGTCGCAACAGAAGTCTTCATCTTCCTCAATTGCTCAACCACTTCACAAACCGGACAAGCCAAACCCTCAGTCAATTTCGGACAAAACTCCATACCAGAACCAACTAACTTGAAGTGAACACCAACCTTCTTATAAAACAACCTCCCGTCCCTCGGCGGCAACACCCTTATCAAATTCTCACCAAAGTCGGGCACCCAATACTCATCAGTCGCCTGCTGTGCTACCGCCTCTTGATACTCCTTCCTTAATAAATCAAAATCTAAAGCCATGCCACCCACCTCCTTTTAGTTTTTAACTGTTACTATCTGTACCAATGCGGTATATTCACCATACCGCTTCACCCAACTGTAATAATCAACCCCCACTCCAAAAGCCCTAAAAAACTTCCAATCCTCTTCCTCATCTCCTACCTCCTCCCTTACTCTAAAAGAAACCTCAACCACCTTCTTGCCCTCAACCATCCAATCAAATTCTTCTAACTCTTTTTCATCTAAATCATCAACACACACCCTATACACCGCATCTAAAACACCACCATCAGACCATACCAAAACATCAGGCTTAAAACTAAATATCTCCTTAAACTTCTCAATAAGAATATACTTCCTCTCTTCCTCTTTAACTGCATCCTTCGTCCTAATCACCATCTCCTTTGCTAACTTTACCGCTCCCATATTCCCACCCCCACCTACTTTTATTAACCTACCTCACAAGCATCCACCACATCCATCACACTATCTAAATTCCACCAACTTGTTAACTCCATCATATCCATAATATATTTACCCATTATATCTTCTACACTCGGCAACTCAACATTTTCTACCCACTTAACTAAACTGTTTACTATTTCTTCGCTTAAATCTGTAAAATAAATCGAATACTCTCTTAAAAAATCATCCGTTAAATACACCCAGAAAGGTAAACATGCAATCGTATTCACCCCCGCCACCTTCAAAAACGGAACACTCTCATCAAAATGAGCTAAACATACATCCTCTGACAACACTAAAACCTTATACAAATTTAGCCCAGATACACTATATTCAACATCTAAAGTTACGAACCATAGATCAGGAACATTACATGATAAAATTCTCAACTGAAATGGCTTGACTTGAATTTGCTTCTCTTCCTCAACAGAGATCAAATGAAAATCCTTGACTTTTTCCTTAAATAATCTATACACAGCTTCTAAATTAACCTCTCCTCTCATCTCCCACCCTCCTTTTCAATTTCTTCTATTATATATGTACCCTAAAACCCTCTATACTCCCCCCCCTCCCTTTAATCTCCTTAACCCCTCTCCTACCCTCCTCAACATTAAACCCCTCATCACTTCCATTAACTTGCCCACACCCTCCCCTAAATTCACAAACATAGCATTCTCTAACACACCCTCCTTACTCAACCCCTCCCCGGGATCCTTCAACCCCACCAAAAACCCTACCTCCACCTTTTCATAACCTAAAACCTCACCCACCCTCACTCCAACCATCACACCTTCTTTCCACGCATCCCTATCCAATAACACCCTCACTCTTTTTCCCTTAGCTAAATCCGAAACAAGCCTCACTTGCTCTTTCGTTATCTCCTTACCTAACAAAGCTACTCCCCTCACCTTGTACCCATCCTTCCACCCCTCACATACATACAAATACCCATCACTCACATCATACCAATCAACACCCCATACAACCCCCATCTTCGGCGCAGAACAATTCACATACCGAGGCTCTACATCCTTCACCGCCCTCGCTACCCAATACCATAACTCCTTCCTCTCTCTATCCTTCCAACACGGTATCACTAACCTGCCATTCCACCACCTACATCCCATCTCCAATAAATCCTCATACCTCACTCCACTCTCCTCACACCACTCCAACAACAACCTCTCAACCCCCTTACCCACCTTCTGTAACTCCACACTCCCCTCTTGAAACCCTACCCTCTCTTCCTTCTTCTCACTAACCACTACATTGCCTCTCTCCCTCCTATACGCTCCAACTAAATCCCTTACCTCCCTATAAGACAATCCAAACCCATCCACTAATATTTCCTCTATCAACCCAGAGTAACCACACCTGAAACAATGACCCACCCCCAAATGCGGATTAATATATAAATGCTTTTTAACATCACCACATCGCGGACAATTCACACAATACTCCTGTCCACCCTTCCTTACCTTTGCACCCTGAGCTACTAACCACTCAATCAAATCCATAACATCTACCTCACTCAGAACAAATACACCCCATACATACAGCAATAACCTTATCCTCTCCCTCACTCCCCTTCACATACCATACAAAATACGACTCCACTTTCCTACTACCATTCTTCCTCAATACCTCCACATAATATACCCTTCTCCTCACCTTACCAACTCGTATACTACCACTCACCAACGCCTCAATGAAATCTACATAACTCTTCAACACTAACACCTTCTTAAATAAAACATCAACATCCAATACATAAAACGCTAACTTCCTTCTGTTTATCACCTCTGTCCTAACTGCATACCACTGAAAATCATCATAAATAGCTACATTCCTCTCCACCTCTTCTCCCTCTCTCTTCCTAAACACTCCCTCCAATAAATCATTCACCTTAGACGATACCATACCCCTAATATACTGCGAATACTCAAAACACTCCAATAACTCCTTCCTCACCCCCCAATGACCATTCGTAATAAAACCATCCTCTGTCTCCTTTAACACCCGCCCTATCCTATAAGGATCAATCGCACCCTGAAATAACCTCATTAACTTCGCCTCCTCAACCATCCCTACACCTCCCTCTTCAAATCATCATACTAAAATTCCTCACAAAAACCCTTATACTCACACCTACAACACTCCTTATCATCAACCCCTAACGCACAAGGATCATCTACCTTAAATACCATACCCGCCTTCCTCAACACCTCCTCAAAAATCTTTAAATCCGGATCCTTAACTACCTCAACCGTCCTCCCACTCTCTTTATGAACACCATATATACCCACCTTCCTTACACTATCCACCAACTCCTTAATATCATCCCGACAACATCCCATCTTCAAACCAAAAAAATATACATTAACCTGAACTAACCACTGACGAGGTATATCACCTTCTAACAACATAGCAAACTTACTTGAACTACAAGTCTTAATATCAATCAGAATCTCTTTATCAAAAACAGCATCAAACCTCCCCACTATCACACCTCTCCCAACCCTTAAAATAAAATCAGTCCTATCCTCATGCCCCTTCTCATTATAAAATACCTCCCTACCCCTCCTCCTCTCCCACTCTATCGCAACCGGCTCTAACGCCCTCCCAATCTCAAATATCCTTTTAAGCCCCTCATCTACCTCCTCCCCCTTCACCCCATTAGCAAAAAACCATAACCTCCTTAAACAACTCGCCCCTAATACACTCGCCGATAAACTTAACTCCTTCACTACCCCTCCTCCCTTTATATGTAATATATATTATATACATACCCCTACCTAACCTCCCCTCCTCTCCCCTCACATCATCTCCTCCCTGAAAAATCCACACTCCCTAATTACCCTCAACGACACAATATCACCCCTCTTCCCAAATTTATTTTTCAATATCACTAACCTTATTAACCCCTGCTGTTCCTCTTCCTTCGTCTGAGATAACGCTATAACATAATCTGAAACCTGCACCTTCCTAAAACTCCTTCCTACATTGCCCAACGACAACACCTTCCTATCCACCGCTTCCCTATTCGCCTGCGACGCCGTCACCACCCATTTGTTATACCTATCCGCCAACCTCATCATTCTCTCAAACACTTCCCCCTGCTCAACCCAATCCGCATCCCTCTTACTCTTCTCTACACTCAATAAATCACCATAATCCACTATCAACACATCTACATCATCCGCCACCCCCTCAACCAAACCCTCCAACTCATCAACCACCATCCTCGCCGCATACATCACCTCCACCCTACCCATACACTTTAACAACTCTATCCGCCTCTTCAAACCATCAGCATCATTCCTCACATTCGAAAACAATAACCTATCAAACCTCTCTAACACCACATCTTTACTATCCTCAAGCGATATATATAACACATTCTTACCCTGCAACATATACATCACAGCCTGAAACACTAACATCATAGTCTTCCCCACACTCGTCGCCCCCACCCACACCACCATCGACCCCTGCCTAAACCCTCCCCCTAATACCGCATCTAACTGCACAAAACCAGACAATAACCTCCTCTCCTCCTTCTCCTCTATCACATAACCCACCATCCTATCTAATACACCCTCCAACACCTCTTCTCGCATCCCACTCCGCACTATCGACTTAGCCATTACTCTTTTGTACACACTCCCCAAATCCCTCACTACACTATCTACATCAACCCCCTTCAATAACTTCTCCTCTACCCTCTTTACCCCTTCTACTACTATCTTCTCCTTCCATAACTTATCCACCGTATCTAATATTAACTCCTCTGATAACCCTACATCACTCTCCTTATACCATAACACCCTCTGCAACACCTCATCATTCACACCCTCCCTCAACGCAAACACATACAAATCATCCCAACTCCTAACTAACCTACCCTTCTCAAACGCCTTCCTTAACAAACCCCATACCTTCCTATCTAACTCTTCACTAAAAAACCACACATCAACTTCTAATAACGCAGACCTCCCCACTACACCATCTACTACAGCCTTTATCAGAAACCACTCCACCTACATACCCCTCAACGAACTACCCACCAACTCAATCTCAATACACATCTCCCTCAACCTATCCCTCACCCTCTCATCCACATCCCACCTCTCATAACTCCAATTCGCCGTATAACACAACACCTTCTTACTGTCATAACACCTAAACACTAACTCCCTCACAATATTCTTCTCCTCAGTCGAAGCACCTACACTCCATATATCATCAACAAACACAACATCATACATCTCAAGCAACTCCTTCACTACTTTCTTACTCTCTCTATACTCAACAACTAAATCAAAAAAGCTTAGCCATATCGGAACTCCACCACCCATAAACACCGACACCCATACCCTATTCTTATACAAAGCCGATATCAAATGAGTCTTACCCACACCTACATCCCCAACTAACCCCACCCCCCGCTCCCATACATCCCTCTCCATCAAATCATAAAAGAACTCCTTTAAATGACTATTATCACCACTCCATATGAAATTCTCTAGTGTCCTATCCGCAAACCGATGACCCGCTAACTGACCTAGCAAATATCGACCCATACCCTAACTCCATCACCCTTACTCCAACAAATTCCGCGGACATCCCGCTTCCTTCCACCTTTTCACTACATTCTCAACATCATATTCTCTCTTCAATACTCCTCTTACTGACTCCCCACCTTCCTGCAACTTCTCCCAATACTCTCTCGCAATATCAGCTAACCACCCCTTCTTCCTTATGTAAAATATCACGCCAACAGACAAAATATTCTTCCAATATGTAGCAACTACCCCTTCTAAATCTTCACCTCTCCTATTACTATTCTTCACTACTACCCCATGCTTCTTATCCTCCTCCATCTTTACCTTTATTCGCCTCTTCACTAAATCCTCATCCGCCATCCTCTGAAACACGAGAGGCTCCTTTATCTCTTCCCAACACTCATGCTGATACTTAATCACATCATACACAAACATCCCTAACTCCTTAGCCACTTTCTGAATAACCTTAGCAGCCTTTATCACTTCCTTATTCATTAAATCTACATACACATCCTTACCAAACCTCTCCCTTACATACCTCTTATACGCCTCAACCACCTCCTTCGAACCGTTCTCAACCTTAGTATCAATCACATACTTCGTCACATACCGCCACCCATCACTTAACTTTTTCCCCTCTATCCACAACCATTTTAAAAAACTATATAACCACCTCGCCTTCTCCTCTAAAGACTTACCCTCCCACCCCCTCACCTCCACTTCTACACACTTTACAAGCTTACACGCCCCCGCATAATCTAATAACTCTACTCCCGATACATCTAACCACACAGCTAACACTAAATACACATCCTTACTTAAGTATCTAAAATTCCTCACTGTAACATCACCTCCCCATCTTTTTCTATTTGATTTATCTTCTCTTCTAAACCCTTAAACATTATATCAAGACATATACTCAACGCTTCATAATCTTTCTCGTCATAAATCGCCTTCAGCCCCTTCTCTGCTAACTCAACTATCTGAGATAGTATACTTAACCCCATACCCTTTACTATTAAGAAAAACAAAATATCCCTCATATCATAATCTTCACTCTCTAACCTCTTCGAAAACTCTACCACCTCATTCATCAAAATAATCCTAATTAAATACGCTAACATCTCCTCATAATCGTCAAGATTAATACTCCTATTCCTATCTCTAAAGCAAGCATTCATAGTCTTTACATCTTCATGAGCAAAACCTATCTCCTTCAACACTTTAAACACCTTATTAAAATCAGTCATCTTATAATCATCCATATCCATATGCATCACCTCACCTTTATTTAATTTTTATCACCCATAACAACTAAATCACTCCCATTCCACACCCAATAACTCACATCTAAACCCTCCTTCTCATAATACTCCACCCGCTTTTTTAAATGATTCTTCATATACTTACTATCTACCACAAACTCCCATACACTCACCTCCTCCTTACCTGCCTCTACCCTCACACCCCTCCCTATCCTTTGCATTATCCTAACAACACTCTTCGTGCTACACCAAAACACCACACTATTTATCCCAGAAACATCGATACCCTCATCAAATATCGTAGTCGCTATCACAACATCATACTTCTTTTTCTTCATCCCTTCTAATATATGTACCCTCTCCTCATCACTCCTACCACCGTGCACAAACACTACATTCCACCCCATCTTCTTTAACTCGAACAATAACCTCTTCCCATGTCTTATCCTCTCCACAAATATCACAATACCCCTCTTACCATCACTTAACTCCTTCTCCACTACACGCTTTAACACCTCAATCATTCTCTCATCCTTCCCGTACACCTCATCAAACACTTCATTCCAATTCCCCTTATACTTATATGTTACTATTACTACATTCACCGACGGCTTCGCTGCATACCCCTTCTCTACTAAATCCTTCACCTGAGCTCCATGCACCACATCCCCCGTCAACCCTATTAACATTAAATCCCTCTCCTCATTATACACAAGAGGAGTACCAGAAAAACCATACCTCCACTTTGCACCACACGCCATAGCAATTTGTGACCAAGTCTTACTCGAACTATGATGACACTCATCCACTATCAACACACTAACATCCTCTTTTAACCACTTCACAAGCAGAGGCTTCTTCGCCCACACAGACTGCACCATACCCACCACTACCCTCTTATTTATATCCACTTTCCCACTACCTATCATACCTACATCCTCACCAAGCCTCATCCTCAACCTTTCCACTGTCTGATGCAATAATTCTACCCTATGCACTAACACTAACGCTCTCTCATCAGACAAAGCCTTCAATACCCCAGCTATCACCTCAGTTTTACCCGCACCTGTCCCCATCTTTACTACCGCTCTTTTAGTTGACAATAACTGCTTTAACACATATAATTGCGTCTCTCTCCACCTTACTTCATCTATACCATTCAGCCTCACACTCTCTACATCACCATCCCATCCACTAAACACATTCTCTAACCCATTCACCTCAACATCATAACCATTATCCATCAAACGAGCCACAACTAAAGACAAAAACCCCGTCAAAAACCTATTCCTCAAAATATCATAAAAACGCCTATAACCGTCCCAAAATCCCATTTTATACGCATTACTCCACCTCGCCCAAGGCAATTTCACTGACAATACATTATCAATCTCTCTATGAACTTCTGACTTGTCTGTCCTCACATATGTGTACACCACATCAGCATCCAACACTACATCTGCCATACCCAACCACCTCCCTTACTTCATATTTAAATTCTTTACCCACAACACCGCAGACAACAACTGATACAACACCTTGTCCTCTTCTTTTATCCCAAAAAGACCACCCGGCAACGACATCGCATTCAACACACCATATAACTTCACTACCTCAGAATACGACGACGCCCTCCTTATCCTCTTCGCTAACACCCTCACCACATACGAAATTACCTCCTTCACCCCAATCTCCTTTACCACATCATCTACACTCCTCACCACACCCATCACATCCCCCGATAACACCATATCAACTATAAACTTTACTTTCTCCTCTTCCAATACCACTACATCACCACCTAAACTCACACGCTCTAACAAAGTCAAAAACCTCCTCGGACTACCTTTCGCCTCAAAAAATACATCCCTCAACACACTGTCTGATAAATCTAATAAGCCTGGCTCATCCTTTACTACCCTCGTAAATAACTTCATCAACTCATCATTCGACACAAGCCTAAACTCAAACTCCTGACATCGTTGCCTTAACGGCTCTATTATCCCATCCAACTTCGTAGTACAAAGAACTATCACCGTCTGCGACGGCGGCTCTTCAAGCACTTTCAACAACAAATTCTGAGCACTCACAGATAAATTATGCACCTCATCTAATACCAATACCTTCCTCGACAAAAAGACAGGCTTATACATTAACCAATCTACTATACCCCTCATCGCATCTATCGTTCTACTGTCTCCCACATTCTCTTCCTTATAATCAATCGTCCCACCACTTAATATCGCCTTACACTTCTCACACCCACAACATACATCATCCCCATCACCTTCACAATTCACCCACATAGCCACTATTCTTGCGACAGTCGTCTTACCCGTCCCAGACGGACCATAAAATAGCAAAGTCTTCCAATCTTTTTTCCTTCTCAACACTCTCACTACATGCTCTTGCCCAACTACTTCACCCCACCTCACCGGTCTATACTTAGTCGCAAAATCCCTACCCTCTTTACTATTCACTAACAACCTCCTTCCTCTCTTCTATATTAAAACTAGGCAATCCTTCAACTAAATAATCATACACTTCCATACCAAATACACTCTCAAGAGCGGGAATCACTCTATCAGATTGCGCAACTAACATCTCTAAAAAGTCACTCGCCCTCCACTTCTTATCCTCATATACAAACTTGTACCAACCACTCGCCTCTACCACCTTCCCCTCCATCACTAATATATCTAATAAACCTTCCCACCACGGTATAAAATCATCTCTATCCCATCTCAACGTAACCATCAATTCCCGAAAAGGAATATCTACTCTATTCTTAGATACCGTAGCCCTAACTTTAAACCCTTTCACCATCTTCTCATCTACTATCTTCCCTACCCTTTTCAACTCCAACTTCACCGACACATGATAATCAATCGCACGCCCTCCCGGTGCAAACTCATTACCCCCATAGAAATCACCAATCTTCTCCCTCAACTGATTTAACAATATCAACATCCCACCACGCTTTCCTAGTTCCTGAGAAATCATCCTAAAACCTTTACCTACTAATTGCGCTTTAGTCATATCTCTCGTATCCATCCCATCCCTCAACTCTTTCTCAGTCGGAGTCGCAGCAATACTATCCCACACAAACACCACCGGAACATCTGATCTCTCCATAAGCTCAGACATTACTTCCCAAGCTTTTTCCACTGTCAAATCAGATAACACTAATAACTTACTATTATCCACACCACACCTCTCCCCAAATTCCTTGTCATACGACATCTCTACATCAAATAACACCGTCAAAAACTCTCTCTTCTGCGCCTGCGCTAACAACTTATAAGCCAACATACTCTTACCTGCTGAATAGTCACCACATACCTCTATTACCCTGCCGAGCGGAAACCCTTTACCCTTCGACACAAGCCAATCAAACGCAATCACACTAGACTTTAACCAATCCTTCACTTTCTTTTCCTCTCCTAAACTAAAAGACACACTCTTCAAAGACTTCAAATCTTTCACTAAATCTTTTAAATCTATCATTCCCCCACCCCCTATTTATTTATTGTCGCTAATATGTACTCCACTCCCTCTTCACTCCTACAATACAAAACCTCATCAGAAAAACCTAACTCTATAGCCCTGTTAATCACATCATCTATATCCTTCGCTAGCACTCCTACTTCATAATCATCGTCTATCCCTACATTCTGTAACCTCCTCTTCCACTCAAACCCTCTCACTGACCTCACTCTTAACCATAACCACCCATCACTCACTACTAAATACACCACATCCGATTGATCTAGCGTCTGCACTATCTTATTTATCTCATCAGCTACTACCGTGTCTATTCCAAACTTCTTTACCTCCTCTACATACTTCCCAAATACATCTTTCAAAAACGGAAAATCAATATCATACCCAATAACACTCACCCAGAAGTTATCATCAAACTTTATATAAAATTTATTACCCAACATCCACGCACCTAACACTCTTTCATTTTCTACCACATCTATCAACTGCTTTACCCCATCAACCGATAGCAACATCCTCTCATCACTCAAAAGCAACGGCATAAAATAACATGCAATCCTAATCCTGTCAGTTGCATTAATTCCATCACTGTCGAAACAAACTACCTTATAATCACTCATAGAATTCCCAGAAGATGCTACCTTCCCTATCCTCTTTATCACATCCACTACACCATCCCTCCACTCAACCCCCACACTTTTCATAATCTCCCTGCTCTCAGAAATAACATCAATAATCCTATTAACCTTTGCATCCGCTTGCAACATATCAATCTTAACCTCTGTCCCATCCCCTCTTATACATAAATAACCATCCTCAACTCCAACATCATAAGCTATCCTCTTATCTAACACCTTACACACATCATAAAACTTCGACGCCGACACAACTCCATCAAAATCTACACCACACTCCAACTCAAACTCAAAAACTCCATTTCCACCCCACACATACCCATCACTGAAAAAATGCAACATACCATACAACCCACCCATCTCTAACTTCTCATCCGCAACTAAACGAGCTAACTCCACAAGCTTCCACATAGCCTCATTCCACCTCATAACACCACCCCCTCCTCTTTTGCTATTTATGTACCTCTTTATAAACCACACTACACACCTTTTCTTGATTTAAACATGAACTATAAAAATACAACTGAATAACTACAGTTCTGAAAGTTACAACTTTGAAAGCATTTGAACCAACATAAAAAAGCCTCCTCTCAAAGAGGAGGCTTTAAAAACTAAACCCATACTAAATAAAAAAACTACATTAACATTCCCTTTATCTCCTCACAACACCTCATCTCTTCACTAGTTAATTTCCGCCCTAACCACCACTCAATCCACTCAACATCTCTCTTACGACTTTGAGTAATACTCCTAAGAACATTACTCACTTCTATATCCCCTGTTATTATCCTTAAAAAATCTTCACCTATACTTTTATATTTCTCTACTAACTTTATCACTTTAACACTAAAACTCTCATCTCTCACATCAATCAAAAACTTATCTACCTCCTCCTCATCTTCCCTTATTAAATCTTCTAAATATATAATATTCACCTTCTTATATTTCTCCCTTATCAAATTATTTAACACAGAATTCACAGCCCTCCACGCATAACCCGTCCACGTTTCTAAAACCTCCCCATTATTCTTCTTTATCAAACGCCACATCTTTAACATTACCTCTTGCACAATATCCTCATTAAACACAATACCCCTCCGCCGACACTCCTTCCATGTCATCTTGTTCACTACTTCTACTAACTCATTCACATCAATCTCCATATTACACCTCCTCTACTTTTTTTTACTTCCCACTATACAAATTAACGAACTTCCACCTTTTCTCCACTAAATCAAAATCTAACCTAAACCTCATAACTGACCTCTCCTTATGTCTAAACAACTTCCTCAACACCTTAAGCATCATACCCCCACCTCCTTTAAAATATTCTTATACCACATCACTTTATACCCTCATTAAACTTCTCTAACTCCTGCAAAGAAACTACGTGAAAAAACCTTCCTCTTCTTACATTCTCCATATACAACCTCGGAAAAGCTAAATAAAACACCTTATGCGCCCATAGCGTCACCTTCCGCTCAGATGAACCTAAAAGCGCGTGACCTATTTCATGCAAAAAAGTCATAAGAGATATCTTATATAAATAAATTTTCCTCTCGGACGGAACATAACATCCTCCACCCGTCACTCTATACATGATCGAATCAATGTCAACCTCAAGAGATACCCCCTCAATTCCATACAACAAACATATATCCTCTAACAACCTACTCAAAATCTCCCTCTGCTCCTCCAACGAAATCTTCCAAAAATGTGATAAATCAATATACTTTCTGACCAACTCTACCACCTGCATAGCCCCCACCTCCCCTCACTTTTCATTATACACCATCATTATCATCTCTCCTATACCAACCACCATAATCACCAATCCCTTTCCATGCATTAGAATATATCGAATAAACACTTTTCCATGTCAAATTACTATACTTAAACCCATCTCTACCATCATACCAATGACCATAAAAAACGGGCTCCTTCTTGAAAAGGAGCCACTTCCCACCATCAAGATGCCTGAGAATATTATGACCAAATCGATTAACTAAAAGAGAAACGACATATGTATCAGATACACACTCCAAGGACAGAATCTTATCTCTCTCTTTTTTCGTAAAAGAAGACAAAACTGCAATATACAAAGTCCGCCAGTCCGACACCGTCCCAGAATCTTATCTCTCTCTTTTTTCGTAAAAGAAGACAAAACTGCAATATACAAAGTCCGCCAGTCCGACACCGTCCCATTATGAAACAGGACGGCTTTGGCTGTGTATCTTAACTTCTGCGTATCAACTGCATCCACTCGGAACGGATGTGTCAACTGAGGCAAAATCTCCCCAGCTGACCTTAATCTGAAATGTAACACATGCATCGCCTCAGGAACTGTCTCGTACACTTCGATTAACTGATCGAAAGTCATTAACCCTTTCATAACCTTCACTTGACCTCTCTTCTCAATCCAAGCAACCCCCGCTCCGTGGGGGTTGCTGTCCCACATCTTGCGTAAATCCTTTTCACTAAACTTATGCCCCTTCAACGATACCGCAATCACGCACATGACCCCCACCTCCCTATAAGTTTTTTTTTTATCTTACCTTCCTTTTTAACTCAGAAATAACATCATCTATCAATATATGCCACTGTCCTTTCAAGTCGTCCGTCATCCCATCTGGCATTCGGACACACCATGGAAACCCGAACGCCAGACCATTATCTATAGAATATCTATAATCTATCTCAGAAAAAAGCGACGTGGGAAAGTTACACACGTCGCCCCTCTCTTTTCTCAATCCAAAAAACAATAACTTATTTATCCCCCGCTTATTCAGCTTCTTCATCATTCTTTTATCTAACTTCTTAAAGAACAGCTCTTTCACGTAGGACATAACCTGGTCATTCCAATCGTCGCGGAAGACGAGGTCTATCTTATTAACTTGCGAAACCTTAATTCTCCACCCTCTCATAACATCCTTATCGAGGGAGGGGTATTGGGATATAAAGTCTTGCAACACCTTCCAATGTCTGTCTATTCCCAATCTGCGGATTTCCTCATCACAGGGACGGAGAGCAACTCCATCCCTCTTATAATAAGCACTAATTACACTTTTAATAATCTTTAAAACTGCCCTCAGAACACGAGGGCTCAGAAAAATCGCCGCTGGGGGCGTGCGATACTCAAACCCCCAGCGCTTTGTCTCGATTGCGGACATCTTCTTATACGAACCTCGGGCAGCGCCCGAGAGATTAATGACGTACTCCCCGACCCAATGGTCGAGGAGAGTGATAATATCATTATTCGGGGGCACACTCAAATGAATGTGCCCACCCAAGGGGAACTTGTCCCCTTGGACAGACAAACTATATCCGGGATACTCCTGAGCAAATCTCACAAGAATATCCCGGATATTTTTGACAAACTTATTGACACTAGCCGACGGAGCGGGTCGTACCTCTACCTGCCAACCCGCCCCATCTACACCAATTTCGTGGGAGGACAAAGTCCCCCCACGAACAACATCCTGCGCGGACACGACTTTGCGCGTCCGCGCGTTAACTAATTCAAACTCGGGGTCAGCCCCGAGGGTCAATTGAAAGTTAATCCTCGGGGCTCTAAAAGATCTTTTTTTAAAAAACTTACAAATCTGAGGCAATAAATGCCTTAACACCTGGACGCACTCAGAGTTGTGCGTCCAGTCAGACGCTATCAGAAGGTGGTTCTTTTGAAAATATATGCCCACCCTCCGATCTCTTAAATAAAAATAATTAATTGTCTGAGATGGAATAGAAAACAAATCAACTATTCTAATATCCTCATTTGTCCTAATATCATAGAAAACAGACGGAATCTCCATCTCCTCGGGGAGATGGAGATCAACAATTTCAATATTAAATTTCTCCTTTAAACGACTAGGAGAGGGCAAATCACAACAATAGAAAAATGCCCCCTCCCGATACTTAGACGCCACGATCCCCCATGGATCGTGGCATGAAAATATCCAGAAAAACTGTTTGAGAAGCTCCGCTCCCTCAGGGAGCTTCTCATAAGAGTTAAGAAGAATAACATCATCACCTTTAAAAAATCTTACTCTTTCGACCTCTCTTCTCATGGCCCACCTCCCAATTTTTTTTATTTTAATTTCTATTATACCTTGACCTTTTAAAAAATCAAACCTCAAAAAAGCCGATTATAGAGAATTATCAGAACTTAGAGCTAATTTTCTTGAATTTTCTTGAAAAATCTTATCAAATCTTTTATTTTTACCTAACCCCTTTCACAAAACTAAATCCCCACACCCCTTCTCCTTTACCCGCCCCTACCCCTTATTTGTAATATATATTATATATACACCCTACCCCACCTCTTCTCTCTACCCTCCCCTTCTATAAATCTTAATCCCTTCTTCTTTAATATATAATATAAATTATACATTAAAAATTATAAACATACACCCTACCTTACCTCCTCTCTCTACCCTCCCCTGCCCCTTCTATAAAACTAAATCCCCACACCCCTCGCTCATTATGTAATATATAATATATATTATATACACCCCTTCCCAACCTCTCCTCTCCCTAACCTCTCCTCTTCTCTCCTTTCCATACCCCTTCCACAAAACTACTCCCTACACTCCTTGCTCATTATGTAATATATATTATATATACACCCCTCCCCAACCCCACCTCTCCTCTCTATTCTTCTACACCAAAATAATCATCTACCTTCCTTGCCAATCTCTCCGCTCTTTCCTTCGGAATACTATCTACCACTTCCCTAACATAACGGAAAAGCTCATCCTCAATCTCCTCCATCTCATACCCCGTCAAATTACGATACAACCGAACATGCTTCAAATTCTCACCAAGAAAATTCCTCCACCTCTTCCTACTTTTCCGCCATACATACCATAATATCCACACTCTCTCCTCCCAACGAAACTTCTTCAGAAACCCATCATAATCATAACCAAACTCATTCCTCATCACAGCCTCTAACCACTTCCTTAACACCTCCTCCGTAAACCCCAGCAACGGATGCGCCCACTCCAGCTCATCTTTCCTCGCCATTCTATCACCCCTTATGTTATAAAATCATAACATCACAATCGAAAACTCCCTCGGACGCACTAACCTCACAGTCTTCCATTCCTTCTCCGCCGTCAACACTACAGCATCAGCAGGTAACTTCACTTTCACTAACACATCATTACCCCCCTCATGCCAATACCTCTCTGCTACCCACTTTTCTTCAGCAAAATACACACCCTCCGGAATACCCTCCTCCATCCAACTCTGCACAAAATCCCTACCATGCATTCCATACAGTGTCATTTTCTTACCCCTTCTCTTCCCACTCACTATCAACTTGTTATACAACTCCATATCTACTTCACCAGGTTCATCTGATCCCTCAAATACCTCCCACTCTCTCTTTCCTTCCTCAAGAATAAACCCCATCGACTCCCCATACACAAGTATCTCATCTCCTACCCACTCCTCCTCAAAATCACCCCTTGCCCACTGTAAAAACAACATCTCTACCATAGACTTCAACCTACGCCAACCTATCTTCTCAACATCTACACCCCACTTCCTTAACTCCTTCACAGCCCTCTCTAACTTCTTCTTAACTATCTTGTAAAACTCCTCCCACCCATCCACTGACTCACCCGTCTCTATATATACACACTCCTCCCACCTGAACATCCTGTCAATCGCCCACTCCATATCACTACTATAACGGCTCACCTATTTAATCTCATCTATAACCCACTTGATATCTGGAACTTTCGCCACCCGCCCCTCCTTAATATCCTGCCTTCCTCATATCATCTGCTATATCTAGCATCTTTTCAAACAACTCCTTAAAAAGCACAGATAACTCATCCATTTCAAAAAACCAACGATCAAAAATTAACTCTAATCTATCAGCATCTAAACCCCTCGCCTCTGCCCTTGCTTTTTCTCTCTCACTGATCCTTATCAAATCTTCAATAAACTTATCCAACTCTCTCTTCGTCTTCTCACTAAGAACAATAGATAACCTCTCAAGCTTAGCTGAAAGCTTAGATGTAACTGCCATACTCCACCTCCTTCTTTTTATTTAACCTTATACACCTTTCTAATACACCTCAGCCTTACTCAATAACACCCTTTTTACACCCTATAATCTCTCCTTCTTCATCTCTTGCGCTAAATCCCACATAATACTTTCCGCTTCATCTAAACACGTATTCACCTCTTCCAACATCTCAATCCAACGCACAATTAATCCCTCCAACTCATCATCATAAACACGACCCAATGCCCTTTTCAACTTACGCAACTCTACCTGTACATCATCAATAATCTCAGATAACCTCTCAAGCTCAGATGAATAAGCCATACCTCATCACCTCCTTCTTCTTTCTATTTATCATATACACCTTATCATCGCCAAATCAACTCAGCCTTCCCCAACGACACTACCTTTTCCACCACATTAGCAACCCTATGTGCCCACACCCTGCTCATTCCTAACTTCTTCACTAACAACCTCTCCAACCACTCATGCATAGCCACCCCAACCCTCTCCCTCCTCGTCTTGTATTCAGGAATATATATATAAATTACCCCATCCTCAGTCCACCACCCTGTCTCATCAGATAAATATACCTCCTCCCCATCTTCCTCATCCACAAACTTATAGTCCCTCTCCGTCAATACCACTACCCACTGACCCACCTTTATCCTTTTCTCATCCAGCTCATCATTCACGATACGCCATAGTCTCCACTCCACTACACCACCTCTTTTCAACTCCTTATCAATCCTCTCAGATAAACTCACTTACCCCTCCCTCACCTCAAACCTAAACCTCTCTCCCATCTCCTCCAACCTCCTCACATCCTCCATTATCTCATCCTTCACTGTCCAATCCACCGTCATAAACGCGCACTTCACTTCACTAACTAACTCCTCCGCCCTCTGGAATGCCTCCTCCATCGTCGCACCACATGTATTAACAGTACATAATATCCCATCACCGGGAACCCACCAATATCTCCCACCCTTATACACCACTCTCCTGAAACCTATACCTTCACCATCCCACTTCACTAAATCCTCCGGCACATCTATCACTCTCATCAAATTACTATCACTCATCACAGTCAACTCAACCATATACGACTTCCCCCAATCCACATCCACCTCCACTACCTTACCTTCCGCTACACCCCATACTACATCAACCCAATTCTTCACAAACCTCGGATACAACGACGACACAGGATACGGATTGCGGGAAGTGGGCTCCAATACATATAAATCTAATCCATTCCATATCCCTTCCACTGATAAATTACACCTGTAATCAGTCTTCTCCAATACATCTATCACCTTTCCATACCAATAATCCAGAAAGTCACTACCCCTTTGCCATACCGCTACATTACCTCTGCCTTTCTTCTCTATAGTATATGCTAACGGCTCTAATACACCACCAGGCACTACCCATCCATCACACCCTATCTCCACACCTTCCACATCTTCTTGTATCAAAAACTTCGCCTCATCAACATACGGACCTAACCCCGCCTGACTTAACATCGTCTCCACCTCTTCCGCTGTAGCAACCGAAAATGTCTCTACCTGACCTCTAAACCTATTCTCTATCTTCACCCATACCCTCTTCCCTTCTCTCTCCTTTTCTTTCACATATTCCACTAACTCCTCTTTACCTAAACACACCTTCCCGGGAGGAACCTTAATGCCTAAACCACTCATCCTCTCATACCCATACACCCTGTCCGCCTCCCACCTAACTAACTCCTCAGTCGAACCATACACTAACTTCCCTAACTTCCTCATATACATTGCTAACTGCGGAAAAACATTGTCAGTCACATACACTAAACCAACTTTATCAATTACACTCCCCCAATCCTCTACCTTTTCAAACGGAAAACCATCCCCCACCACTGTCTCCTCAAACTTCGGAAACGCTGAAACATATCCCGATAGCCAATAATACACTACACACCCATCCACTACAAACCTCATCGCATGATCTATAGCAAGACCCGTATCTAACACAAGCACTACATCCTTACCTACTTCTCTCCTTATCTCTACCTCCTCAGAAAATTTTACCATACCCTTCCTATCCTTAGCTATCCTAAGATACTTCACTTTATATCCTCCTACTTCTACTGCCTCTCATGTATCATCTTGTCTAATTTCGCCTCAATACTATCAAGCCTCTTCCTTATCTCAGAAATAATAACCTCTAATTTCTCCATCTTAACTTGACAAACATTTTCATGCACCTTATCCTCCATCTCTTCTCTCAACTCACAAATACTCTTCACTATATCATCAATCTTATACGAAAAAGTCTGCTGATTAACATACCTTTTACCATTATCACCATTACCTCCTTTATCACTCCCAAAAAACCCCCGCACCACTGCCTGCGTCAAAACATTAACCATTATCATCGCAAACACAAATACAGCAAATTGATACCAAGACATTACTCCTTCCATTCTCTCCCCCTAATATAAAACAACCAACGTAACAAATGCCCCTACCCCAGCTCCGATCAAAAACAACTTCACTCTCTCAAAAAATCCTACTGCCTTCTCTCTCCTTATCTCTTTATCCTTCTCATCTGCCACAACCTTGTAAATATCCCTCTGTTCCCTTAATAACTCCATTTGCTCTCTTAACAACTGATTCTCTTGCTTCAACAAATCCACTTGCTTCTTCAAATTCTCTATCAAACCCTCCTGCTCCTTTACCTCTTTCTCTAATACCCTTTTCTGCTCTAACTCAACCACCAACCTCTTAGCATCATTATCAGAAAAACAAACCTCAGCTGAATACCCCACATTCACATAAAACATAAAAGCAATTAATATCAACAACAACCACATCAACACCACAATCCAATCTTTACCATTCCTTCCACCATCACAACATAACATTACTTTACCCTCACTTCTTCATTAACACCACTCACTAACGTATCATCATAATAGAAAAGTTTACCATTACTTTTGTCGAATTCAAATTGTTTTTCAATCTCAAAAATACTTAAGCCAGGCTGAAACTTTCTATAAGTTTTACTCTCCATTTCTTTTATCTTTTCCCAAAGCTCCGGATAATACGTGTAAATAGCTCTTAATTTTTTCTTGCTAACAAGTGGACAACAATAACAAGAAGTCCGTGACATTTTTTCATATATCCCACCAAAATTAAAACCTTTAGAATAACAATACTCTAAAGCTTGCTTTTCTGTTATACCCCACTCAACAAGGGGATATCTTAAATTTTTTTTAGGTTTTGCTCTTTTCTTTTCATCATAAGCAATGCCAACATAAGTAATATAATCTTCTCCTAATGATTTTAAAAAGCGTGTATATAACTCTATTTTCTTACGTGTGCACCATCGATAATCGACAAAGGGAAAACTATACCCTTTCTTATCCGTATATTTACCCCGCGGTTTCTGATACTCAAAAAAATAATAATCATAATCAAATTTTAACCGTGTAATTGTCAAAGGTGCAATATATTTTTCAAGTTTTTCTAAATGTTCATATATCTCAGGAAACTCTTTAGTCGTATCTACAAATATAACATAATCTATTTGCATGCCTTTTTCTAACATCATAAGCAACATTGCTGTGCTGTCTTTACCACCCGATAAGCTGACTACATGCTTCATCTTACCACCACCTCATACCCTAACTCTTTTAATTCTTTCACTATCTCCTCAACTGTCTCGGGCTTCCGTATCTGCACCCGTTTTTTCTTCAACTCTGCTATCCTCTTCTCTCTTAAAACTTGCTCTCTGCGAAGAACTTCTAACTGACTCTCAAGCTCCTGCACCCTCCTATCCTTCTCTTTCACCCACTCTTCCTGTCTCTTTATTACTTGCTTCAATGCTTCCTTCTCCGCATTTACTTCCTTCTTTAAATATAAAAAACCACCCACAATCATCATAATTAAAACAACTACACCTATTATCTTCAACCACTTCATCACCCGCCCCTCCTCTACCAAAACCCAATTTTATCCTCCCCTTCCCTCCATCTCCTACCATACTCCCATACTCTCAACCCATACTCGTAATTTATCTCACAAGCCGACCTCCACTGCCTACATCCACTTACTGTCCTCCATACGCACACATTACCTCTCCTACATTGCTTATGACATCTCTCCCATACCCAACACCCTGCTCTCTCACATTCCTTTATTACCCAATCTCCTCCATTATACCTCTGATATACCACCCATAATTTCTTAACAGGATTTGACCTCAACAATACACCTACATAATAAGCAAAAGCCTCAAAATGCTGACCACTATACGACTTATCATAATCAGAAAAAAGCGGTCTCAACAATCTATCCAAAAACTTCGGCGTCAACTGAAAATACCCCACACTACCATGCCCATCTAAACTACTCATCCATCTACAATTTGTCTCCTTCTTCGCTACCCCAACATTATACCACCACGGGAACTCCTTCCCTAAATAATACTGCGACGTATTTTTGATATGCACTACAAGACTATCACACCTGTCCGACGCTAACCCTATCCCCACATACAACAGTATAACTAAAGCTACAACTATCTCTCTCACCTATCCATTACCCCAATGCAATTATTAACCCATACACTAACAATAGCACAAGCGCATACACCTTGTCCCAGGGATCTTTACTCCAATCTATCTCCCCCACTCTAACAATACGAGTCACATACCACACCGCTGTAGCTAACCCACATAACCCAGCTTTCCTCCCCACCATAGCCAAAAACTCAAACGGACTAAACACAAAATACAACCCAACACATAACCCCACCACCACTAAAACTATTTCCACATACCCTTTCTGAAACTGTCTCTTGATCGCTGTCATAAACTTTTCCATCCTATCTTCACCTCCTACTTGTCCTTCCTCCTTCTTAACGCAACACCAAACATTTGCACCATGCTATTATCCTCCAACACTTTCGGTCTCCACCCAATATACCCCTCCACCCTCTTCCCTTTATAACTAAAAAACGGTAAAATCAAATTCCAACTCCTCTTACTATGCCA
>QGLW01000077.1_pt1 | contig 29138 bp, 27 predicted proteins | sample 1725341 | NCBI WGS metagenome assembly QGLW01 (sample SAMN05439265, study PRJNA331180) | Hot springs metagenome, whole genome shotgun sequencing project. | isolation source: microbial mat of Apron and Channel Facies of Mammoth Hot Springs | place: USA: Wyoming, Yellowstone National Park | collected... | reverse complement strand
GCTTGAACCAAGCGGGCTCTATATCCCCGATTTCTGTCTCCACGTAACCCGTATCGCTTTCAAGGTCGACATAGGGTAGAATGCTCGGAACCGACTCTACCACTTTTCCCCTCACTTTGTCGAGGTATCGGTACACGTCTTTGTAGTATTCGCCTTCCCACGTGGACATGCTGAGCACATTATACTCCTTCCCCCGGACTTGGCAACAGTGAGGAGGTGGGGCGGCGGGCAGAAATAAATAACTACATGATATAATCTCTTCTTATGAGAAAGAGGGATAGAAACAAACCCACAAAGAGAAAGTATCTCGTGGGACTCACGCTAACCAACGAAGGCTTCGCAAGAGTATATATAAACGAGTCTTCGGCCAAGATTGAAAATATAGCGAAGTTAATAAAATCGGCCATCTTAATAGGATCTATATCTACCTTCCTATGGGTGATAAAAGGACCCAAAGACCTGCCCGGACTCAGAGACCTAGAGAAATCGAGAACCGGGATTGCTCTGGATAGGTCGGATAGGTCTCCGTGGATAAAGGACAAGTATTCGGAGCACGAGAAAGAAGGTGAGGAAAAAGAAGAAATAGTCTACATACCGATATTGAGAAAAAAGGTAGACACTATGACCGCCTATGTCCCAGAAGACAGGAGGCAAACAGACTCCGACCCAGAACACGCAGCGTGCGGAAAGTACGAACACATTGTGAAAAGGGGCATAAACATACTAGCGGTTTCTCGGGATATATTCTTTGATGAACATCTAAGAGAAATGATTGGAAAGTATAGACCGCTCTGTGGTCTTCCTGCGGTGGTAAGATTAAAGGGTGGAAAAGAGATAAAGGGGATAATAATGGACACCATGAACGAGAGGTATAAAAACAGAGCCGACCTAGGAATATCCAAACATATGCACGGAGGCAGCATTGAGAAGGCTAGAGAAAAGGCCTTTGAGTTTGGAAAGAAGGAGGCTGAGGAAATAATAGTCTTCCTGCCAGTTAGCAAGGGGGTCCTAAAAGAGAGCTTGAGAAAAACCATGGCCAAAGAGGCCCTGAAAAGTCTTCTGGAAGGCGCAATAAAGACGAGGTCAAAGCGGGCTGGTGGTCAGAGCCAACGGGATATTGACAAAAGAGTAAGAATCGGGTAAAATCCTTTCCAGGAGCTGGTGCGGTCCTAGAAAGGAGTAGTTTAACGGGATAAGGGGGGAAAGAACCTATGCTTATGAACGAGTTTTTAGGTGAACTTAGGTCCAAGTTAAAGGAGTACGGCCTGGTAGACCTCCCTATAACAGCGGTGAAGAGCGCCCTCGATTCGGCGGAAAGGGCTGTTCGTCATGGACCATATATCTATAAAGTGTCTGATCCAACAACCGACAGGTTCCCTTATGTGTCCATGAGGCTCTATTCCGACTCCCTTGAGGTGAGGTTTACCCTTGGAGAGAGTGTGAGACCAAAGAGGCTACCGTTTTTCCTAAAAATAGGGGAACTGGTGGTCTACACTCCCCTATCTAAAGGTCCCTCGGTTGACCAAAAACAGGCTCTGTTCTACCTAAACGAAGTCCTGTCGGCGAATGGGGAGGCTGGGAAGTACTTTGACCTGAGGGGAGACGAGACTTACGTCAAGATTGCCCGTTCTAGGTCCCCCTTCGGAAGCCTTATTCCCGACACCCTACCCGCCTTCCTGGTATACTCTATTGGCACCATGGACGTTCTGTTGGATGTGGCGGCCAAAGTAGGAGAGGTTCTTATACCGCTGGCTTCTCTTTCTATCAGGGAAGGTCTAAGGAACAACCACGTCCTAGAAGCCTGGAGGTAAACAGAGAGGCAAGCGAGGGGAGGAAAGGGTGGACACGATAAATAGGGACTCCTATACCGATGTTCGGGCCAGGATCAGGAGCCAGATTTACAACAGGATTCTCAAAAAACCCAACCCTGAATCCTACGAAATGGTCTCCTCGGTTTTGGGAACGTCCGACTCTTTTGGGGGTGGAATCTCCGCCCCGGACAAGATAAAGGAGATCCTCGGGATAAACAAGGAAGAGAAGAAAGAAACCGAAACAAAGGGGAGTGGTGAGAATGAACCGGGAAGAAAAAATAACGGAGAACCCAAATCAGCCCCAAAGCCAGTCGTGGTACAAGATTTCCGTAACGGAGACTTTTCAGGAGTACAGGGGTCAGAGCCTGGCGAGCGGGAACCTTTCATCAACCTCTCAACCCTCGCAAAAGTTATTGGAGTTAATAGAAAAAAGCTTCATAAATCCATATTCCAGTACTCTGTGGTATTTGGAGAAAAGCTCTACGACATGGAATCTAACAAGTACAGAATACCCCTGAATGTGGCGGTTGTGTTGCTCTTAGGAAAAAAGTTGGTAGAGGGAGGAAGAGCTAAGTCCTACCAAGACGCCTTTAACAAGATAAAACGAAGGGGCATTGAGTCTTTTGGAAAAGAAATAGAACCAATAAAAGAAGCAATAATCAAACATCTTAAGGAGGTTAGAGGGGAAGACCCAACCGATGTGGAAGAGGAAAGCAAACAAGCGGAAAGAGAAGCGTTCGCTGAGGCTCTTCTTGAAGTGAGTTCTTCTATATTGGGAAATATCACCAGGATAGAGAACTCTATCCTGGAGTTCCACTACGCATTTCTAAAGATAAAGCAAGAGATAGAGTCGGTAAGAGAAGACATTGGAAAGTTTGAAAAAATGATCATTGAGTACTTGGGGAGAAAAGAGGAAACATAGTCAACAGTTTCTTTCTCCAAAAGTTCTAGAGAAAGACCAATTTGTAGGTTCGTGACATCAGAGAAAACGCAGTGAATAAGGCAAATACACAAACTCGACCCAAGCCTCTTGGGTCAAACTACTTGACACGTGCTAGACCAGTAGCTATCATACCCCTATAGGAGGTTACCATGCAGACACCAGTGGTTGATGCAACAAAAAAAGAAGCCCAGGTTGGAGGGCAAAAGCGAAAGCTGTTTGGAGAGGTTCTTAGGGAGTTCAGGAACAAAAACAAAATAAGCATTTCTTCCCTTTCCAAGGTCTCTGGCGTCACGCCATCAGCCTTGTTCCGCATAGAAAGCAAGAACCCATTAAGGACCCCCAACAGGTCAACCATCGCCAACTTGCTCCTTTCCCTATCCTTCCTTAGTGGTAAGAGCCTCGAAGACGTCTACAAATACTTCAAAGAAAACGTGGAGGACCAGAAACAGCTTAACCAAGTTCACGAAGGAAAGGAAATCGCCCTCACAATAATCAAAATCTCTAGAGAAACAGAAAAAATACAGAGCTAACAGACTTAATCAGAGCTCGTATAGGTTTTAGGGAAAGCATGATCTACAGGCTTGATGAGTTTTTTGACCAGATACTTGCCCCCCTGTGCCAGGCTAAGGGAGTTTCCATAAACTTTAACAGGAGTCTAAACAGGGAGTACTCTATCTATGCGTCTCCGTCAAACCCCAACCTAAAGCGGTACAACTTTTCTCTCATCCAGCAAGACAGTTTCGAGAACCTTCTATCTGCCACTTACTACCTCATCTCCCTTCCACAAGAGTCCATAGCTGCCGTGGAGATTGAGCTTGGTAGCCTAAGAAACTCAATAAATGACCCCTTCTCCATAAACTACAACCCCCAGAAAGATGGATACACCATTTACAACCCATACCTTCCAGGATCACAGCGCCAGTTCTTTTCCACTTTCTCCCAAATCTTGGGCGTTTTGGCCAAAAAGTGGCACACCATCCACGTCCAAAACAGACAGGCTCTTGAGTACATTGACGAAAAGATTCTTGAGTCCAAGTCGGAACAACAGCTGTTCTCCTTATTTTCCGATCCTTTCTATAACCACCTTCTGGACCTAGCCAAGAGAATAAAGGAAAGGTTTGGAAAAGAGGCCATCGTAGACGTTCAAGTAAACCAAGGAGCGCTATACCTGTTGGTTTCAAGGAACAGGGCCAACCCATATGAGATAAATAACCTCTACGTAGCCTTCCTTGATAGCCATGGACAAGACATCCGAGAAGTCTTGGCTAGAAAGGTCGTAGTGGTAACCATATAAAAAGAGCGGGGCAGGTTAAGGGAAAGGTGGGCCCGGGACCGAGTCCCGGGCCAAATGCTATTGACACCCTAAGAGGAAAGATATACACTTGTATCAGATAGGAAGACTAAGGGAAAGGAGGTAGACTCAAGGAGCGAGATGGAAACGAAGCTAGCCCCAGTTAACGGAATACTCCAACCAGGAAAGAGGGTACTTGAAGATCCCTCCCCGATCATCAACTTTCTCTCCATTATAAAATACTCCCCCGCTGGGAGGGGCTTTTACGGATTCGTAGGCCCCGAAGATCTTTCCGAGGAAAGATTCCTTCAAGTGGCTAAGGACGGAGATCTTGTAGTTAAGTCTATGGTTTTCTTCAATGACTCAATAGTCTCTGTTAACAATACAAAAAATGGAGGGAACATCGAATACCATAGCCTCACTTTAAGGGAGTACTCGAAACTGGTCTCTCTGGCCAAGTACTCAATGGAGAACTTCTTCTTCTCTTCTATAAGGAGAACCAATGGGGATTACCTGATATATGAGGTTATGTTAAGAGAAGAAGACTACTTCTTTTTGGAATACATCTCCAAAATAATTAGCTTTGATTACTTTTGATGTGGATCAAGGAACAATCTCGACCCTCTTATACAGAGTTTTGTCCCCATTCTTAGAAACCAAGAAGATCCTAAACACTATCTCTCTTATCTCTTTGACATCTTTTGGAAAGTTGAACACCGGGTATCTCAAGTTTATCGGAAGAGAAAGAACAGAGACCGAACCATACTCGGTTGGACTGATCCTGTAGGAAATGGACCCCTCCTCGGCCTCGTACTGAAAGCTCATTGAAAAGTTCGTTCCCTCTATGTCAACGACAAAGGCTTGGGTTAGGTCAATAGAGCGAAGGAGTATGGCCTCCTCCAGGTCCTCAAGTAAGCGCATGTCATTGGAGACCACGTTGTAGTTTATGCTCACCTTAGAATAGGGAAGAGCCCTGACCACGATGTATCTTCCGTTAGAAAGTTTGGCGGGTATGTCTTTAGGTCTATCCACTTCCGGGGATATCTGGTTTCTGTCGAAATAGTAGCTCCACCACCTATCGTTGGTCATAAGCCTATCGGCCCCTCTGGCAGAACCAGTAGGGCCTTTCAAAAGTACCCTTTCAAAAAAGTCATTGATATCGTTCGTATAGTGGTCCCTAACCTTACCGGACACAGGGAGAAATCTGAAAAACCCCCCTATTCTGTCGGATATATGATCTACCGTGGTGTGTATAGCCAAACTGGTCGTCATAGTATGGGTTCAACCTTGTGGAAGAAGAAAGACCTTGTCCTGGTGGCGTCCTGATAAACTTCTACCACCTTTAAGTCCATGGTCCTCCCCCCAGGAATGTGAACACGAATCTTAGTACCGAGGGGAAGAAGTTCTGTGTATATAGCTCTTTTTTCCTGGTCTGACGTCCCCGGGTCATTATTAGTGAGTCCCACCCGGGCTTTATCCTGAGCTATTATTCCAGTGACGAAAATCCAATCTTTTTTGTCTGGTGTTGAGTTATATGCGGTGTAAGAAGAGCTCGATGGGTATATGGAGTCATCGGCTTCTATTGGGTAGTAGATTTCACAAAGAAAACCTAACTTAGGAAGAAGCCGCCTAAGGAGCTTATCCCCAAGCTCCCCCATCTTTTCGTCTATTATGTATAAAACGTTCTTGACCATTCTTAACTAAGCCCCAAAGCCTTCCTCTTCCTAAGAGTCCTTTGGCGGCGAATCTTGGCTAGCGCCAACTTTCTAAGAATCTTATGCTTTCTCTTACGGGCCGCCCTAGCCAGTTTCATCTTGAGAAGTCCCCCTGCCCGAACACACCTGCCCTTGGAAAAAACCCTCCCAGGGGGGCACTCGGGTTTTAAAGCTTTTCTCCCCCTAAGAAGGGCTTTGCGAAAAACCCCTCCTCCCGGTATTCTCTTTCCAGGAAAAGCCCCCGGGCGGTAGAAGGAGCCCTGCGGGGGCCTGTAGGTCCTTCTTTTAGACAGGGCCTCCAATAAGAGAAGTATTTTGTTTAAAAGCTCCATAAACGTAGCTCACCTCAATACCTACTTTTGGCGCCTACGGCGGTTTGGCCTAACCTCGGGCTCCCCCGACTCCTCCGAGCTAGCCGTCTCGCTACCCTCAGAGTCAGAATGGGCCCCTTGGTTCTCTACAGGTTCTACAACAGGTTCTACGGGGGGTTCTACAGCTTCCGCCAGTCCATCGAGCGCCCCGGCGATACCTTCGAGAGGGACCTTTCCAGGCTCTTCTTTGGACTCCAAACTTCCCCCAAAGAGAAGATTAAGGTACTCCCGCTCTTTTTGATCCAACTCATCCTTCACCCTTTCGTACTCTTCATTTGTCAACAAGGCTCCTTTATAAAAAGTGTATGGCATCGAAATCTCTAAACCTAAGAAAACTCTAATGAACTATATTACAGGAACCAAGAAGTTTTGTCTTAGGTCTTGGTCAGTCTGATCTATTCTTTGGTTAGCCATGTCATAGATGGCTCTAAAGTCAAGCTGGAAGGGAAACTCGTTAAACCCATCGGCCACGGCGTACCTACCGGAAACAGCCAAGTTAAGGTACTCTGTGGCTAACTCGATAAAGTACTCCTCAATTCCAGGGTGCTTGCTTATATTTTCCAAGGTCCAAGGAACAAACCCGGCCCACATTCCGCCCAAGTCATACATGTAGTAACTTACTTCGTCAAGGATGGGGTTTCTTACAACCCTCATGTTAGGAGGAGGGTCAGTGGTCCTGTAAAAGTATCCTCCAGTCCTCTGGGTGAGCTTTGTTAGGGCCTGTTCCACTGCCAGGGCGAGGTCTTCTTCTTCAACAAGCTCTACAGGTACCCTTATTCTCCCCTTTATCTTTTCAAAGGCCTCTTGAATAGTCATCTATTATAGTTACCAAACCTAGGGAAATGAGAGATCCTGTAGCTTTAACCATTATACAAAAATCAAGAGCTAAGGGGTATAATGTAGGAAGGAACAGGCTTAGGTTTCATTAAAGAAAAATGAAAAATCTCAACACCCTTTTTAAGCTTCTTGAGAAAAATAAAAAGAGGAGCCTTTGGGTTCAAAAGGTAGAGACCTCCTGGACTCCTCCCCCAGAACTGTTTACCAAGGAACCAGAGGAGATAGCTAAGGTTCTACACGATGAGTCTCCAGACTACGCCACGGCGGTGCGGAGGCTATATTTCTACTACAACCGATCGGGGGTGTGCAGGAAGGGAGGAGAGAGGTGGAACCCAAAGGAGTGCTCTAAAAGGAAAAAGGTACACGAATTGCTGAAACAGCTTTTTGGGGTTGAAGAGTCCCTAGAAAAAGAGAAGAACCCAGAAAAGGAAGACAACGAAGAAGTGGATGTGGGAGTCGCCGGAGAAGAAGACGAAGAGAGAATGAAGAGGGAAAGGGAAAAAGATGGGGTGCCGGTTCCAGGAACCCAAAGGTACCTCATTTGGGTCTCCAGGCTTTTCGTTTCACCTAATAGACTGGCTCAGGCCATATACAAGTACTACGAGGACTTTTCAGGTTACCCTGGGACTCCTCCTAGGATTATTGTCAGGAACAGGTTTTACGCCATCGCCAGGTCCTTGGTCTACGTGAGTGGAGTTTGCTTCCCAGATTCTCCCCTGTATAGGCCAGATATATGCGAGAAGATAGAGATTATACTTTCCGAGGCCTTTGTGCGTTACTTCTCTATGATCTCTACCAAAAAGAAGACCACCGCCCATTAATAGATTAAAAGAGAATGGTGTATAATAGGTAAGCTATGGTAGCCGGACCTGTAAAAGTCAGCTTTAACTGCTTTTGTTCAGACAAGGCATCGATCGTGATAGTTCACAACGCAAACTACGATGCCCAAAGCCTATTTATTAGGGCCAAACCTTTCTCTAGGAGAGGACACCTAGTAGTCCTAGAACAGGACATGGAAAACGGGTCCTTCCGGGAATTGTACTCCTTGGCCTCAGGAGCTGGAGAAAACGGGGACCCCCCTCTACCCCTAGCCGTGAACGAATACGTATTTAACTATGAAGAGAGAGTCGGGGAGGGGGATGAGAGCTACATACGATCAATAAAGGGTATTCTGGTCTTTGATATATGGACACAAAGAGGAGTTAGGTACCCCACAAAGGAGGAGATGAAAGATAGAATATCTCTTATAAAAGACGAGGTTGAAGGATACGTGGTATTCCTCAATGGAGAGAGGATAATTTAAACAGAGGCCAAGAAAAGTCCCCGCCTCCTTTAAGGCGGGTCTTATTCTACAACTTCTATCTCTAATGTGCTTTTCCCCGGTCTGTAAACAAAACTATTTACCGCTGTAAAACTTTTAACAAAATGATCCCCTATGTCAGGTAATATACAGATCTTGTTGTTCTTCTCTTTTATTCTCACTCCTATATGTAACCAGGGGTAAAGCTGAAAAGTGCCGTGTTCTAAGGCCTCTTCAAGATCATATACGATCTTTTTTATCCCGCCGTAAATATCTTCAGAATGCAGGAGTCTAACAGAGTTCGGGTCATAGGGAGCTAAGTCCAGAAAAACGGAGTATAACTCGGCCTGGTCTTTGCGTAATTCCCCAACGCCCTTCAAAGACCAGTTAATGAATCCAATATATGAATTTCTCTTCAACAAGTCTTTTAACTTTTCCTCGTGAAGCGGTAAATCAACTTTAATCTCAACTTTACCTCCTATACCACTCTCAAAACAAAGCTTGGCAAGACTTTCGTCAAAATAGTTGATAGACTTTGAGTACAAGGTTCTTTCCTCAAAAGTCTTTTTCAGGTGATTTATGGACTTTTCGGAGGTAACTTTGACGTTTATAAGGTTGGAGACGGCGGAACTGAGGGTATAGTCTACTTTAGATATTCTGATTATGTTCTTTCCATACTTTTCTTCATCAATATCAACAAACAATCTAAAACCACACTTCTCCCCTTTTTCTGAACATTTGTCCAATCTGATCTTTATAGCTTCAAGAGACTCTATAAATGTGAGTTTTATCATTTCCAACAGAAACTTTTTATCTCTAAAGTCCAAATATTCTTCTCCGTCATCTGATAAAAAGCAAGAACTTGGAAAATTGGAAAGAAACTTACTCTCAAACCTTTCTATTCCCCTTCTAATGACATCAGAGAACTTCTTGTTTTTCCATATATCACCTTTGAATATATAACCACTACGAAATTTATCAATGGATATTGGTTCCTCGCCGCCACGAGAAAGATCAGAAAGGTCGAGTTTTTCATCTAGATCTATTGAAAAGCCATAGACGGTAACATACAAAGAGCCGTAACTGGAGGTTGGGCCTTTAGGGACTAGTCCCTTGTTTCCCTGAATTTCTACCATCTCACCGACGGAGTCGGTATTAAATGAAAAAGAAGCGTTAAGATTAACCCCGTATAACCCTTCAATTTTAAGGTCAATACGCTCATTCGCATCTAAGACGATCTTTCCTTTGTGCTCCCCAACTTTATATGGGTGTAGTTTAAATATATAGTCTGCGTACAAGGGGCTCTTTCCCCTAAGGTCAGCGTAAAATTTGAAGTAATGTTCAAAAAGATCGGCTACAAGAAAAGTGTGAAATACCAAAACTCTTCTACCGCCTACGTCCAAATCCACGGGTATCAAAACAACTCCTTCCTCCGGTCTTGGTTTAGAGTAATAGAGATCAAGGGACCCAACAGCACTAAGAGAAATGTCCCGCCGATTAGTAAGGAAATTAGTGAACCTCTCACTTATTTCCTCGGAAGAAAGCCGCTCATCGATAGAAAACAAGCCAACTCCCCTTCCAAGATTGCGCTCCTCAAAAAACAAAAACCTGGTATTTGAAGAAAAACGACCAAACGGAAGACTAAAGGAACCAGGTGCTTCTACAGGGGGAATTGAGCTAAGAACGTACTCTTTAAAGTCTTCGTCAAAAACCGACAGAAGCTTCTCATAACTCTCAGGGCTACCGAACAAGAGTTTTTCCCAAAAATCAGAAAATACAGTGTTGTCTTTCCCTTTATGAACACCAGAAATTAGAAGATTTCCCTCGTCTTCATTAAGGTCTCCCCGAAAACTTGAAAAAAGAAAGAGACCAAAGGAGCTAGACAAACCGGACAATATTTTTCTTGAAGACTTTACAAAGTCTGTCAGTTTTTTGATTGGTCCTTTATCCAGGACCTCTAAATCTTTAGCTCTTTCACCTAACTCTCCTAAAACTTCAAGAAGGTCATCAGATCGAACAATGATAGACTTTGAAGATATAAGACCTAGCTTATCATAATAAGCATGATTGTCCTTATCCTCGGAATATTCTATTCCTAGCTCAGGAATAAACTCAGAAATATAGCGACCTAGAACTCCATAACCCAGATCTGTGTTCTCTTTATATTTGTCTAAGCGTAGACCACCAAAAATATCCTCCTGGTAAAAAGCGAGACTTGGATTAAATAGGTGGTTAACCGTGGAGACGAGGGCCTTTCTCCTTTCAAGAGAGTTAATGGCTTCGAGAAGGTTCCTGAAGACTCTTACTTCCACGAGCAGATTATACCAAAGATTTCTGGAAACCGAAAAATGGTGTTCAAATGGCCTCCTCTCGGTGGCCACTTGACAAGTCGGTAATAGAGAGGTATCTTGGGCCCATGAGCGGGATAGGGGTAAACTCCTTTAAGTCTATCAAACGGGAGGGGAAAAGACTAACCTCAGCGAAATTCTATGAAGAGGTAGAAGAGTCCTTTATCTCCTCTCTTCAAGAGGTGGGCAGAAATGGGAGGGAGATCATTTATAACTGCCCGTGGTGCGAGGAGAGGTATGGCCCAAACGACAAAAGGTTCTATCCCAAGTTATACTACAACCCCTCAAAGAGGGTGGGGTATTGCTTCAGATGCAATACAGTGGTAGTGGTAAAGAGCGATGGGTTATCTTCTCTATCTGAAGGGGAGCAACACGTAGCCCCAAGCTTGAGAGAAGTAAAGAAATCCATCGGCCCAATAAACAACTTAAACCTGGCCCTTCCCATAGAAAATGACAAGAAGAAGGCCCTGTCTTACATGTTGAAAAGAAGTCCCTATTTAGCTGAGATACTTTCCGAAAAACCATTTGAGTTCTATCAAGCAAACTTTGGGAACGGACTACTAGGCGTGGTCTTCCCCTTCAGGGTAGAAGGGGATATATGGTCCTACCAGGTAAGGTTCTTTAGGGAGGATGGGGGAGATCCGGAAACCAGATACGAGACCAGGCCCGGGGTAAAGGTCCCCTACCATCCCCACGGAATTTCTTTTGGAGAGGTTGAAGCTATAACCTTAGTAGAAGGGGTGTTCGGGACTTTCGGCATACTCTATATTGAGAAGAACATAGACATTTTCTCCCAAGAGATCGAATCCCTGGGCATATCGGTAGAGTCCTTCCGCCTCGCCTTAAGAAATCCAATAGCCACCCTGGGCTACGGGATATCGGAAAGCGTTCTGTGGGCTATAAAGTCCATGGCGCCCCTCCACGTGGTAATAGCCATGGACGAGAAGAGGCTCTCCGAGCAAGTCAGAAACACCATAATAGAGAACGTCACCAGCGTTGAGAGGGTGGACATACTAAACATCGGGGACCCGGACGACTTCGCTAAGAACCTTTACTCAGAGCTCCTTGGGTGGTGATATACTCCTGGAGAAAATGGGAGGTGAACGGTGGGAAACGGAATCCGGTCAAGCCAGGAACTTATAGAGAGGCTTAGGAAGAAAAATGCCACCTTCTTTGAAAAAGAAGAAGCCGGAATCTCGGCTAATAACCCGGATATCGGTTCAATAGAGGCTAGGGAAAACTTGCGGGAGGAAAACTGGCCGAAAAACCGCATTGGACATGACCCCGAAGAGGTAAAAGTGTCGGGCGAGGAAGAGAAGAAAAAGGGGATCAACGTGAAGAGCGTGTTGGAGAAAATAAAGAACACAAAAGTTGAAGAACTTAAGGAGGAGGCAGAGGAAGAAGAGCCAAGTGGGCACATAGAAGAGGAAAATAAAATAACCCAAGCGGTGACACAAAAACCCCAAACTCCCAAAGGCAACAGTCTTTCCTCTTCATGGGTAGGGGAAGTGGTAAAGGAAACCAAGAGGGCCCCGAACGGAGTTATTCTTAACGGAAGTGCGGGGAGTGCAGCAGGCTCTGAAAGCGCAACTAACCCCCACTCTGCCATCTCCAAAACTCCCACTCTAAATCCCTCTAGCCCTATTTTTAACAGAAATAAGGAGGACCCATCAAAAACTGGGGGCGAAGAGGTTAAAAACCTGACGTCCATAAACCAAGAAATAAGTTCCATGTCCAAGGTACAAGCGGCCTTGGGGATGGAGTCAGTGAAAATAGAACGTGATACAGCCTACGCAGTGGCCTTTTGCAACCCCCATATCCGCAGGCTCCTGAAGCACTACAAAGATGATCCTTTTTGGAGCGCCCCGTCCAGGGAGATCATAAACCTTTGTCTCCTGGATACCACCAACTCGTTCCTAGACCCCGGCTCCATCCTCTCAATGGTTGGAGGAATGTCAGACTCCGAGCGTTCACGGGCCTTGAGAATGGGGATTTCGTACAACCAGATGATCTCCCCAGCGGAAGCTTCTATCGCTGCCAAGTCCATCATTTTCAGAATGAAACTCACGAGAATCCATCAGTTCATAAGGGAATACGATGCCAGCTCAAAATCTGAGTCTGATGTGGACCTCTTCCTACAAAACATGAACTACGTCTCTAAGCACTACGGACTATCGATGGAAGTGGAAAACCTGTCTGATCTAAATCTCTCAGAACTGTTCCCTGAGGAAGAGTTCTCTGAAGGGGGGTTAAGAGTATTCCCTTCTTTCTTCGCTCCGCTGAACGAGGTGCTGGGGTACGGAGGCTACCTCACTGGGCAACTGGTAACCGTGGCCGGAGCCCCGGCCCGAGGAAAGACCACTTTCCTCTTCAACGAGGCCGTGAACTTTGCCCTCTCTGGTAAGAGGGTTCTCTACTTCGCCCTCGCCGACCAGGACAAAGCTGACATAGTCCTAAAGTTCCTTTCCATATTCTACGGGTACAGGTTCCTTAAGAGAATAGAAGAAGAAAAGGGAAAGGAGGCCTTGCTGGAGTTCATCGAAAACACCTACAACGGCTTGGTGTTCCCCGATGCCTACGCCGATGTGGGCGGGTACCACAACCCCCTGTTTGACCTGTCCCCGTCAAGGATTCACGCCAGAAACCCCAAGATGTTCCTTGAGGATCGTGAGGTCGAAAAAGTTCGCCACAGGATCGACATTGTTGTGGAGACCGAAGTTAGACCACACATACAGGACATTCAAGCAACCGTTATGTCCCGCTCCAACGAACCCGATGTAATCATCATCGACTACGACCGATCCATCAAGGCCAAGACCGCCGAGGGCCTTTACCAGGAAGGGGAAGAGATTTACGATGGCCTTGCGGCTTTGACCAAGCCAAAGGGAGGAAAGAAAAAGCTAGTGATCGTGGCCTCTCAGATCAACAGGGGCTACTGGCCCCTCCCCGATCCCCCGCTTCAGTCCCTCGCCGAGTCCTCCCGTAAACAAGCCATTAGCGATATCGTGATTACTATTGGAAAAAATCTTGAAAAGACCGGGGTCCATGAGGGGTTTATCTCCATAGTGAAGAACCGTAGAGGGCCAACTGGGAAGTTTGGCTACTTCCTGCTTCCCACGACCAATATGGTCCCCTGGTCCGCCGAATACATAAACGAAGAAAAGAAGAAAGCTAGGAGGAAGAAGAGGGAGGTTACCCTACAGGAGGAGTCTGAATAGAAAAACCACTAAGTTCTTCGTATCCTTGTATGGAGATGGCTCCCCTCTCTTCCGAGGGGATCCTCTGTTCTCACGGGGCGGCCCGCACTGTGCCAGGATACACCGCTCACTGCGCTGTGTGAACGAGTAGGGGTAGCCCACACATTCCCTGGTGGACAACCCGAGGGTTATAGCTCCCCCCTCTTTTCCCTTTTCTCTAAGCTTCGGCTCTAGTCTCTAGACCATAAGTTGAGATTATGTAGTTGTAGTTCTTTTCAATCGATTGGGCCTTGTAGTATATTTCTTCAACAAACCCCCACAAGTCGTCCCTCCAAGGTATAAGCTCTTGTACTATGTTCTTAAGGTTACTAGCGAATCCCTCTTCTCCTAACGTGTGCTCGTTGTGTTTAGTAATCAATGCCAAGAGTCGTCCGTATTTACTGGAGAAAAGGTAGTACCAACCAAGAAGGTCACTTATAGCCGTGTACAAGTCGATGGAGTCTGTCACCAACCTTCTAAGATCCTCCATGTTAACTGAGACCCCCTTATCCCTAAGGACTTGAGATAGCACCACGAGGTATTCAGAGGTCTTGGCAATGTCCTTAAAATGAACAGCTACCCTTCTAGAAAAATCGTGGAAGAGAGACATCATGCTGGAATATAGACCAGAAAGGTCCTCGGCCATGAAGCGGACGGTCTTAAAGTCCGGCTTAGTATCCGAGAACAGAGTATTGAGAAAAGACTCCTCCTTAAGACGAATAATCCGAATCAAGTCCTGGCAGTTTTGGAACAATATAGAAATGCCCTCCTTTTCAAGAATGTTGATCCTGGTCAGGTTCATCTACATTCCTCCCCTCTTACTCCTCTTCTTGAGGGTCGCCCAACCCATTAGGCTCTTCCTTGGTCTCTCCCTCCCCGGAGAACTCGTTGCTCTCAAGCTTATCGAGGAAGTTAGCTACGGTTAACTTCTTCACCTTATCAAACACTTCCGGGTTTTCCTTAAGTATACGAATAAGCTCGTTCTTACCCTGGACTTTATCAGGAAACCCAGGCACTGTGTACCAGGAACCGGACTTGGAGACGGCCCCGAGCTCCAAGGAGAGGTTGGCCAAGTCAGAGTAGACGTCAAAACCCTTGCCATAGATAAGGTCAAGGTAAACGTTCCTCATTCCGGGGAGGAGCCCAAACCGGTTCTTCTCGATGTAGATACGAACAGTGTGACCAGAGGTCTTACCGTTCTCGATGAGCTTATCTAGGTATTCGCTGTTGGAAGTCTTAAAGCTCCTAAGGGTAATGCTTGAGTAAAAGAGCTTGGCCATACCTCCAGGCGAGGTATAACGAGGACCAAGGTATGGGTTAGAGCCCGAGGAGACGTCTTGACGGAGCTGGTTGATGACGATCATCGTTATACCTTTGCTCTCCATCTGGGGGTACACCACCCTCAGAAATCCAGAAAACTTCCTAGCCAAAAGGCCTATGCTGGCGCCATCGGCAGTTTCCTTTTCGACCTCTTGATTAAACGTCAGGCTAGCCAGAGAGTCGAGGATGATGAGGTCCACCGCCCCCCTTTGGACCATGGCCCGAATGAGGTCTAAGGCCTCTTCCCCCGAAACTGGTTGTGAGATCACCGTGGCCGATGGGTCAAGACCGAACACCTCCATAGAACCACGGTAGAGGGCGTGCTCCATGTCTACATAAAGAACAATACCTCCATTAGACTGAAAGGCTTTGGCAATGGTAAGGGCTAGACTAGACTTACCAGTCCCAGCCATGCCCTCAATCTCTATGATCCTGCCGATGGGGATCCCTCCGACAGCGAGGGCCAAGTCTAGGCTGAGGATTCCGGTTGGTATCACATCAACCCTTCCCCAAAAGTTGTTCTCTGAAAGGAGAAAGGCCGTTTCTTGGCTATTTTTTGAGAAATCTTTTATAACATCCAAAAAATCTCGCATCTTTTCTTCTCTGGTCTTTTCCCTCACTCCTCCACTCACCGCCTTGCTCACCGTCTTGCTCGCCGCCCGGTTCCGCATACTAGACCTCCTAGAGGACACTTTAACCCAGGGTCTATTACCTTGTCAATAGACTCGTGCCTGCCTCGCACCAACCTCGCCTTGCGTCTAAGACCCGTGGAGATCGCTGCCACCGGAAAAGACCTTTTCAGAAAAGTCTATCACCTGGGAAACCTCAAGGTCGTTGGAGAAAAAGACATGGGCTACACAGAAGGAGTTGTCCCCTACCGAAGAGACGAGAAAACCGAAGAAAAGGTTCGGAGAAACATACCACTTGTTTATAGGCACGGAACCGAGGGCACCCCTTTGGGGTCAGGGGAACCAGACTTGGGCTTGTAAACTTGGTCAAGGTAGAACCTCAGCGCCTTCCCTAAAAGAGAAGGGGAGTAGTAGGAGCCTCCGTCTACGCCAAACTCCCTCAAAGAACCAAAAACAGACTGCATTGTCTTAGTGTCAAAAACAAAGGTAGAAGTCTTTGGAAAATAGCTCGTGTAAAAGTGAAATATGTATGGACCAATTGAAGAGCTACCAATAACGTACTCCCTTCCTTTATAAGAGAAGCTTCCATCAGAATAGACCGGAGTGTTTCCTGGAAAGAGGTCAGAAAAGGTAAAGTAATCATCTATTAGATCAAGTCTCAAGGCCTATCTCCTCTGATATCTATAACCTCTGGGGCCACGCCCCTTTTGGAGTATGAAAAGTAGTCCCGTCTGACCGAAGAAAGGTCAAGACCAAGAACTTCGTTGACAAAATCGTAGAAAAACTCAAGCTCAATTATTCGTGAAACGTACATCTTGTGTATCCTGGGAGATAGAAATAGCAGAGGCCCTGGCTTTTTCTTGAGCCCCATTTCCCTAAGTATACCATTAGACTCAAGATAGTAAAGAAATACCCGGTAAGACCTATAGGAGTGGTACAAGTAAACAAAAAGGTAAACAACCAGGAGCAGGAAAAAGATGAAAAGAAGATATTCGAGTAGAGGAAGGCCTAGAATAGGTTCCATACTAGCCACTCGTGTTCTCTTTCTGGGGCTCCGAAAAGTTCAAAAGATCGAAACCAGTGTAGACCTTGTGAAAGGAATCTTCAAACCCATCGCTCTGGTCTCTGGGGTCCTCTCTCGCTCCGTCCCCATCGGCCCGATGTAAGTCGTACACCAAACTCTTGTAATCGAAAAGGCCGTCCCTGATGAGGCGGAGATTCTTAGTCGATCGCCTTACCATGGAGGAGACTTTAGGCAGGTCTTCCGGTAAAGACTTGACAATCTTCTTCCTGGCATGGGAAACGTACTTTAAAGACCTATCTAGACTTTCGTAAAATCTTTTACTGTCCCTAGGAAGCACGGGAAGTCTGCCAGAAGTGGTCTCTTGGTCAAGCACCTCAAGGTAGTCCTGGAATCTTGAATAGTAGGAGTAAAGAGAACGGTAAAACTGTGAAAAGCTTTCTGGAGAAGAGGGAACCCAGAAAGGGTAACCTCTATTAGTCTGACCCAGTTCTATCCTCTTTACCGAAGAGAAAGGGATTTTTCTAGAAAGAATGGAAAGTTCCCTTGAAATAGAGGAAAGGGTCTTGTATTCTAAGAAGGAGGCAATAGAAGAAGAGATGAAGGAAGTTATAATCAGGCGGGAGTATATGGACGCCAGGTCTCTGACCCGTTCAAACTCTTCTTGGTCAACCTCTACCTGATGATCCATCGAAAAGCCATCCAAGAAGCTTTCAAGAGTCTCTACCGTTCCGATGATCATATTTTCCTCCCATCTGTTTCTACCACGACCAAGACCCGATTCAGTTAAACCTTTCCCATAGACCGGGCCTAGGAGGATTGTATTCCTAGGATAGAATCTTGTCAAGCCCCGGTCATGGTCAGTAACACCAAAATGGCCCTTTTCTATGGCATTGGTATAATGTGAGAGTCATGGAAGCGGTGTTCGTGGATAACCTGCTTGAAGCTACGAAGGATTTGGAAGATGACGAGATTCTTTTTTGCCCCATGTACTTTTGGGTAGAGGCGTTAAGAAATGATATAGGATTAATCGTTGAAGACGGTGGACAGGTAAGGTCACCCACCAATGGAGAACTTAGTATTATAAGGGGTGATCTTCTTTATGGCTCTCACTACGGGGAGCGTTTCCTTTACGCCTCTAAGCCGGAGTGGACAAGGAGGCGTTGGGAAGAGCTTTCCGAGATGATAAAGAAAAACGAGGAATATCTAAAAAAAGAGATAATTAAAGACTTGATATATGTTGACCCGTTATTCAGATACGATTTGTTTTTAGGCTTTTACGGGGTTAGTAAAGACAAGGATTTAAGAATAATGACCGAAAGTATAAAAACAATGGTCGAGGGGGAAGTAAAAAAAGAGATAGTAGACGAAGAGAAGAAGAAAAAAGAGAAGTATGTTGAAGTTCTTAATAAAGTCCTTAAGTCTGAAACATTCCCAAAGGGTCTAGATTTGTCTTTTGTTTTACTGTCAAGGGTTAGAGAAGAAGGGACTGACAATTACATAAAAGGAGGAGAATTCTATGAGGAGTTTACAAAGGAAAAGAAAAAGTTTGTGATAATAGTACCAAGTCACTACTTAAAATATGGTCATGGCCAGTGGATCGAGGCACTGGATGGAATAGAGGTAAATTACCGCCTTAGTAAACCTGAAATTAACAAGGATCAATTTTACTTAGTCCTTGGAAAGTTCAAAATTGAAGATTACGACATACTCCAGGGTAAAACAATTGAAATGACTTATCTACTTGGTCTCCCATTCTTTAAAGTCAAGTTCTCTTCAGTAAATGCTGAGTTCAGATCTAAGAACGTGCTCATCAGGAAAAGAGAAGAGATAAAAGGTGCAGAAGGAACTGATGGGAAGGATGGAGTGGTAAAAGCTGGACTGCACATAAAAAAATTTCTTGTAACCTTGAAGTACGCAAAGGAACCGAGAGTGATAGAGAACGGGAAAGGAATAAGGACCATAAAGACAAACAAAACTTTACGGGTAAATATAAGAAGAGAAGAAAAAATAGATGACACTCCTTCCGAAAGGTACAAGGTGTGCGACATAGAGATACAGGAAGATGGTGGATTCTCGGTAGAAATGAGCTATAGAAACTCATACAAAGTGAAAATAACTGCTTCAGATGGTGTGGCATGGGGAAAAGAGAAAGAGATAGCAGAACCGGGAAAAGGAGTTTCTTGGTTAATAGAAAAATGGACCGGGGGAAAGAAGGCCATAAAGTCAGGGAAAATAATAGAAGAAAATGTGGACAATTCTACCTTTGTCCTAAAAGAGGAAAAATACAGTGACGAGGAAGATAATAAGATGGATATTTACATAAAGTCTAAATTGGAAGGGTTGATGAAAAACATACTTAAAGAGAAAGACACAGAGGGCAAGAAAGAAAGAGACTTGGAAACTATCTTCGAAGTTATATCACTAAAACCAGAGGAAGGGGAAGAAATAATAAGAGAGATCCAAACTGGTTTCATTCAAGATAAAGTGATAAAAAATCTAAAGTACTTAGAAAAAATAGAAGAACTATGCTTTGAGTCGAAGGAGGGGGAAAAAGTTTCCATAAAGCATCCAGAGACAGGAGAACGAATAGAAGAAGCGACGAGGACGGCCAAAGAGGCAGCGCTCTACGGAGCCGGAATAAGTGTGGAAAAGCTTAGGGGAGAAAGAAAGAGCGTAACAGAGGTCCTAAAGCTCTTATCATATAGTTTTCCGTTTTTGAATCAACACAGCCTGAATAAAATTTTAAGCGAACTGAATAAAAAGGCTAGCTCGGCCTTGTCTAAGGATGAAGTGCCCCTGAAAGAAGTGGATGTGTCCATAGATACGATAAACCCAAACATTTCAGCATCATCTGATAATCCCAAGGTTTTAGCGCTGTTTTCTATAGAAGGAGACAGAGTAAAGGTTTACATAAACGATGAAAAGTCAAACAAAGAGATGACAGAATACTTAAAACTTGGTGTAGGAGAGATAGAAATCGAAATAACATAACATTCTGTCCTATACACTGGTAATTCTTGGTAGCCGAAGGCCGCTTCCCCGGGTCCAGATAACTTGTGGCCTCTTCCCCTTTCCGTATTCCTTCACTAGACAACTAGGGAGCCACAGCTCCCCTAAACCTCTCTTTTCTTCAACCTTTCCTATGAAACTGATATAATGTGAGAGCCATGGAAATAGTGTTCGTGGGCAACCTGCTCGAAGCTACAAAGGATTTGGAAGACGGCGAAATTCTTTTTTGCCCAATTCATGATTGGGCGAGTTCGTTAAGCGATAGTATAGGAGGAGTAGTTGAAGACGATGGACGGGTGAGGTTACCCACTCTTGAGGAGCTTTATAGTGCCAGGGATCATTTACTTCTTAGGGGTTCCGCTTACAAGAATTCTTTCTTCTACGCCTATAATCCAGAGTGGATGAGGAAAAATTGGGAGGAGCTTTCCAAAGAAATAAAGAAAAACGAGGAATACCTAAAAAAGGAAGTAGTCGAAGACTTAATATATGTTGACCCGTTATTCGAATACGATCTGTTTATAAACATTTCCAGTGTCACAAACTCAAAAAACAGCGAAGCTTTAAAACTAATGGTTGAAAATACAAGAGCAATAGTCGAAGGGGAGGTAAGAGAAAAGCTAATCGAAATGGAGAAAGAGAAAAGAGAGAAATATGAAAAATATATCGAAGGTCTTATTAGGTTTCTTGAGTTTAGTCCATTTAATCAACCAAATAGAGAAATAAACTTAAATTTCACTTTACCGTCAAGTGTTAGAAAGAAAGGGACTAAGAATTACATAAAGGGGGGAAAACGTTATAAGGAAGCTACAAGGGGAAAGAAGAGGGTTATGATAATACAACCAGATAACCACTTAATATATGGTTCTGAAATGGACGAAATACGAGATGGAATAGGGGTAAAGTACCTCCTTAGCAAACCTAAAATTGACAGAGACCGGGTTTACGTAGTCCTTGGAGAATTCAAAATACGCCACGTTGGACGTGAAACAAATTATCTATTGGGTCTTCCATTCTTTAAAGTCAAGTTCTCTTCAGTAAATAATAATGTTGGGTTCAGGTCTAGAAACGTGTCCATAAGGAGAAGAGAAGAAACAGGGGGCGCAGGTGGAGTGGTAAGGGCTAGGCTGCAAGTAAAGGACTTTCGGATAACCTTGGAGTACGCAAAGGAACCGGAAGAGAAAGAGAGAAATAAGTGGAAAAAAGAAACTATAAGGACTATAAAGACAGACAAAACCCTAAGAGTAGATATAATAAGAGAAGACAGGGTAAATGACGCCACTTCCGAAAGGTACAAGGTGTGCGACATAGAGATACAGGAAGATGGTGGGTTTTCTGTAGAAATGAACTATAGAAACTCATACAAAGTGAAAATAACTGCCTCAAAGAAGGCGGCGAGGGAAGCAAACGAGATAGCAGAAGAGGAATCGAAGAAAGGAGTTTTCTGGTTAATAGAGAAATGGACCAAAGGAAAGAAGACCATAGGGTCTGGGAAAATAATGGCAGAACTGTTAGATGCGTCTCCTACTGATGAAAAAAAGGTCTTTGTCCTAAAAGAGGGAAAGGATGAGATAGGTACGTATATAAAGTCTAGACTGGAGGAAGTGATAAAAAACATAATTAAAGAGAAGGAAGCGGAGGACAAAAAAGAAATAAACCGTTACTCAGACAAAGAAAGAAACTTTAACATCATATTACTGAAACCAGAGGAACACGGAGAAATAATAAGAGAGATCCAAACTGGTTTCATTCAAGATAAAGTGATGAAAAATCTAAAGTACTTAGAAAAAATAGAAGAACTATGTTTTGAGTCGAAGGAGGGGGAAAGAATTGGTGTAAAGCACCCGGACCTAGAAAAAGAGGAAGAATTGACAAAACGGGCCAGAGAAGTGGCGCTCTATGGGACAGGAATTAACGTAGAGAAGCTCAAGGGAGAAAAGAAGAGCATAACAGAAGTCCTGAAGTTCGTGTCATATAGTTTTCCGTTTTTGACCAAATACAACTTGGAAACAATTTTGGGCGAACTGGGGGAAAGGGTTAACTTAGCCCTATCTAAAGACATGGTGCCCCTGAAAGAGATAGATGTGTCCATTGGAATGATAAACACTAGCAGCCATCTATCATCTAGAGAACCCAGAGTTTTAGCTCTATTTTCTATAGAGGGAGATAAAGTAAAGGTTTACATAAATGATGGAAAAGAGCAAAGAAACACGTATATTAATAAAGTAACAGAGCACTTAAAGATAGGTATAGGAAACATAGAAATCACGGTCTAGATAATCTGCCAGAAAGTTTGAGTAACTGAAGGACTCTACCCCAAGCCCGGGTGAAATGGTTTATACTGCTCTTCATGGATGCGGCGGTCCCGCTTTCCAACGCCACACCGAGGAGCCTAGGTCAGGTAGAGACACCTCTGGAGGTGGTGGGCTTCATGGTCTCCTTGGCCCAAGCCCCCATCGGGGGAAGGGTGCTAGAACCAGCTTGCGCTCATGGCCCTTTCCTAAAGGTTTTCCGTGAGACCCACGGAACGGCTTATCGTTTCGTGGGAGTGGAGATAGACCAAAAGGCCCTGGACCTCCCACCTTGGGCAGAGGGGGTGTTGGCAGACTTCCTCCTATGGGAACCAGGGGAAACTTTTGACCTCGTTCTGGGAAATCCGCCATACGGAATCGTTGGGGAGGCCAGCAAATACCCCATCCACGTCCTCAGAGGAATCAAAGACTTATACAAAAAGACCCTCTCTACGTGGAGAGGAAAGTACAACCTGTACGGGGCCTTCATAGAGAAGTCCATCCGGCTTCTTAAACCGGGTGGAGTCCTGGTCTTCGTTATTCCGGCCACCTGGTTAGTTTTGGACGACTTTTCCCTTCTCCGAGCCTTTTTAGCCAGAGAAGGTAAGACGGAGGTCTACTACATGGGCGAGATCTTTCCCGGAAGGAAGGTTAGCGCCGTGGTCCTCCGGTTCGAGAAGGGAGGAAAAGGCCTCGACCTATGGGACACAAAGCGGGAAGGGAGAAAGTTTGTCCCGGAGCTCTGGGAAAGATACCCCAATTGGAGAGGGGAAATGATCCGGTACGAAACCGATGAGACGAGGAAACTAGAGGCCTCCGGAACACCGATGGGGGAACTATTTCGCATACACTTCGCTGCTAGGAGCCCGGAGTTCAAAAGACACCCCGCCGTCCGAATGGAACCTGGACCCGGGCTGGTGCCAGTTCTTACAGGACGAAACCTAAATCCTGGATGGATAGACTATGAAAGAGGCGCTTCTGGCCTCTGGATGCCCAAGGAAAGGGCCAAGGAGCTCAGGGACTTCTACGCCACGCCCCACCTGGTGGTAGCCCACACCAAGGGGACTAGAGTGGTGGCCGCTTGGGACGAAAGGGCCTACCCCTGGCGGGAGGAGTTCCACCTCCTGCCCAAGGAAGGTGTGAGACTAGACCCCTCGTCCCTGGTGCAGTGGTTAAACTCCGAAGCGATGCAGAAGCACGTCAGGACGCTTTATCGCGACTCCGTGCCCCACCTGACGCTGAGGATGCTAGAAAGGCTTCCTGTAAGGAGGGAATATGGCTTCCACACAAGCCCAGAAAGCGCTCGAAACTTTTGAGCGTTTTCTCGCAAGCTTGGACCTCGAGTCCTACTAGCAAAAGTACCGCCCTATCAAAACGGTTGAACAAGACCTGCCTAGGGAGCTGAACCCGCTTCCGGACCTGTACGAGCATTATTGGAAAGCGCTTGAGGATAACCCTTCCTTCCTGGGCTTCGAAGAGTTCTTTGACCACTGGTGGGAAAAGCGCCTACGGCCCTTGGACGAGTTCATACGCAAATACTTTTGGGGGTGCTCCTACGCGTTCGTTCGCTTGGGCCTCGAGGCTAGGCTGTACCGAACAGCCGTTTCCATCTGGACTCAGTTTCACTTCTGCTACCGCTGGAACGCCTCCTGCAAGCTTCCTCTAGAAGCTACCCCAGAACTCGACGCCCAAGGGATAGACGCGCTGATCCATACAAGCGGGTCCCCAACAGGAATCCAGATCAAAAAGGAAACTTACCGTTCCGAGGCTAGGAGCGAGAACCGCTTTTTAAGGAAGCAAAGAGGCACCGCCCTCGTCGAGATCCCCTACACCCTGCAGACACCAGAGGAGCTCGAAGAAAAAGCCAAACGGGCAAGAGTGAACGGAGAAACCTACCGTCTATGGGCCAAGGTTGCACACCATTTGGACCGTCTAGAAAACGGATTCGTCCTTTTTCGGGAAAGTTACGTGAAAAGCATTGAGCTTTTTCTCCAGAAAAACGCTCCTACCCTATCTGGGCTCATCCGCTGGGACAGGGTGGCCCAGGAAGCCCTCACCGCCCCGTGAGGTAGACACGAAGCATAAGCCCCACAGCAAAGAGCAGGCCCACGGCCACGTAGACCTCGGGGCGCTTGGGGGGGTCCTTGAGACCCCGGTAGAACCACGCCCCGGGCTCCAAGCCCCCCAGGTAATGGAGCCCGGCGGCGAGGAGGAGACCGTAGAGGAGGTGCAGCCCGTCCTTGGGCCTGAGGCCCTGGAAGAAGAGGAGAAAGCCCAGGGCCACCTGGGCTATGGCCGCCCAGGCCGCAAGCCGCAAAGCGGCGTAGAAGCGGGAAGGCAGGGGACGGAAGAAGCCCAAGAGGCCCAAGAGGGCGAGAAGGGGGACGAGGATGAGGAGGAGAAGGCCAAGGAGGGCGTGGGCCTGCAGGAGGAGCGCCATGCCCCCATGATAAAGGGCAGGGATTTTTCTGGCCTCACTCCGATCTAAACCCCAAGGCCGGGGAGGGCTTTTCCCCTTCCCCATGAGCAAATCCGCCGGAAGGTGGGGTGTGGTATACTGAAGGGGTGAGCTACGACGCATCCGCCATCAAGGTTCTGAAGGGGCTGGAAGGGGTGCGCCACCGCCCCGCCATGTACATCGGCGGCACGGGGGTGGAGGGCTACCACCACCTCTTCAAGGAGATCCTGGACAACGCCGTGGACGAGGCCCTGGCGGGCTACGCCACGGAGATCACCACCATCCTGAACCCAGACGGCTCCCTCACCGTGGAGGACAACGGCCGCGGCATCCCCGTGGACCTGATGCCCGAGGAGGGGAAGCCCGCCGTGGAGGTCATCTACACCACCCTGCACTCGGGGGGCAAGTTTGAGAGCGGGGCCTACAAGGTCTCGGGCGGCCTCCACGGCGTGGGGGCCAGCGTGGTCAACGCCCTCTCCGAGTGGACGGTGGTGGAGGTCTTCCGCGACGGCAAGCACCACCGCATCGCCTTCAGCCGGGGGGAGGTCACCGAGCCCCTCCAGGTGGTGGGCCCCGCCCCCAAGGGCAAGACCGGCACCCGGGTCACCTTCAAGCCCGACCCAGAGATCTTCGGGAACCTCACCTTTGACCCCAGCAAGATCCGGGCCCGCCTCAAGGAGGTGAGCTTCCTGGTGGCGGGGCTTAGGCTGGTCTTCAAGGACCTCATCCACGGCAAGGAGGAGGTCTTCCAGGACAAGGGGGGCGTGGCCTCCTTCGCCAAGGTCTTGGCGGAAGGGGAGGAGCTCCTTTACGAGAAGCCCTTCCTCATCCGCGGCCAGGAGGGCGAGGTGGAGGTGGAGGTGGGCTTCATTCACACCAAGGGCTACACCACCGAGCTCCTCACCTACGCCAACATGATCCCCACCCGGGACGGGGGGACCCACCTGACCGCCTTCAAGGCCGCCTACAGCCGGGCCCTGAACCAGTACGCCAAGAAGGCGGGCCTCAACAAGGAAAAGGGCCCCCAGCCCACGGGGGACGACCTCCTCGAGGGCCTCTACGCCGTGGTCTCGGTGAAGCTCCCGCAGCCCCAGTTTGAGGGGCAGACCAAGGGGAAGCTCCTGAACCCCGAGGCCGGGACGGCGGTGGGCCAGGTGGTCTACGAGAAGCTCCTGGAGATCTTGGAGGAGAACCCCCGCATCGCCAAGACCGTCTACGAGAAGGCCCTCCGGGCGGCCCAGGCCCGGGAGGCGGCCAGGAAGGCCAGGGAGCTGGTCCGCCGGCAAAACCCCCTGGAGTCCGACGACCTGCCGGGGAAGCTGGCCGACTGCCAGACGGAAAACCCCGAGGAGGCGGAGCTTTTCATCGTGGAGGGGGACTCGGCCGGGGGGAGCGCCAAGCAGGGCCGGGACCGCCGCTTCCAGGCCATTCTGCCCTTGAGGGGCAAGATCCTCAACGTGGAGAAGGCGGGGCTTTCCAAGGCCCTGAAAAACGCCGAGGTGCGGGCCATGGTGGCCGCCATCGGGGCCGGGCTCAGCGGCACCGGGGAGGAGGCCTACTTTGACCTGGAGGGCCTCCGCTACCACAAGATCATCATCATGACCGACGCCGACGTGGACGGGAGCCACATCCGCACCCTGCTCCTCACCTTCTTCTACCGCTACATGCGCCCGCTTATTGAGCGGGGCCACGTCTATATCGCCCAGCCCCCCCTCTACCGCCTGCAGGTGGGGAAGAAGGTGGAGTACCTCTACTCCGACGAGGAGCTTGCGCAAAGGCTCAAGGAGCTGGAGGGCAAGAGCTACGAGGTCCAGCGTTTCAAGGGCCTGGGGGAGATGAACCCCGAGCAGCTTTGGGAGACCACCATGAACCCGGAGAAGCGGGTCCTGAAACGGGTGGAGCTCCAGGACGCCCTCGAGGCCAGCGAGCTCTTTGAGAAGCTCATGGGCCAGGAGGTGGCCCCCAGGCGAGAGTTCATTGAGGAGCACGCCCGCTACGCCCAGATAGACGTCTGATGGACTGGATGGAAGAGGCGGTGGCCCTCCTCCTTCAGGGGGGCCGCCTCCTCCTCAAGACCTACCCCGGGGCGGGGAAGAGCACCCTCTTTCCCCTGAGGCTCCTCAAGGCCCTTCCCGGCCGGGTCCTCCTCTTTGAGCCCCGGCGGGTGGCGGCCCGGGCGGTGGCGGCCCGGCTGGCGGAGAACCTGGGGGAGCCTTTGGGGAAGACCGTGGGCTACCGGGTGCGCCTGGAGGGGCGGGAGAGCCGGGAGACCCGGCTTTTGGTCATGACCGAGGGGCTTCTTCTCCGCCTCCTCCTGGAGGACCCCACGCTGGAGGGGGTCTCCGCCGTTCTTTTGGACGAGGCCCACGAGCGCCACCTGGAGGGGGATCTGGCCCTGGCCCTGCCCCTCAAGGTGCAGGAGACCATCCGCCCCGACCTCAAGCTGGCCCTCCTCACCGCCACCCCCGACGAGGACCTGAACCGGGCCCTGAAGGGGGAGGTCCTGGCCCTGGAGGGGGAAGGCCACCCGGTGGAGGTCTTCCACCTGGACCGCCCACCCCAAGGCCCCCTCGAGGCCCTGGCCGCCCGCTACGCCCGCAGGGCCTTCCTGGAGGGGGAGGGGGACGTGTTGGTCTTCCTGCCCGGCAAGGCGGAGATTGAGCGGACACGAAGCCTCCTCCAGGACCTCCCCGCCTTCCCCCTCCACGGGGGGCTTCCCCTAAAAGAGCAGGCCGTCCTCCTTAGGCCCGGCCCCAGGAAGATCGTCTTGGCCACGGACGTGGCCGAGACCAGCCTCACCCTGCCCAACGTGCGGGCGGTGGTGGACACGGGCCTGGCCAAAAAGCCCCGCTTTGACCCCAGGACCGGCCTCACCCGCCTGGCCCCGGTGCGGATCCCCGAGGAGTCCGCCCGGCAGAGGGCGGGCCGGGCCGGGCGCACCGGGCCGGGGCGGGTCTTCCGCCTCTACCCCGAAGGCCCCTTTCCCCCCAAGCGGCCGGAGATCCTGGAGGCCGACCTCTCCCGGGCCCTCCTCCTAGCCCTGGCCTTCGGGGAGCGCTTGGAAGAGCTTCCCCTCCCCACCAAGCCCCCTCAGGGGGCCCTGGAGGCGGCCTGGAACCTCCTTGGCCTCCTGGGGGCCGTGGAGGGGGAGGCCCTGACCCCTTTGGGCAAGCGGATGCTCACCCTCCCCCCCCCCCCCCGCCTGGCCCGGCTGGCCCTGGAGGCGGAAAAAGAGGGCCTCCTCCCCCTGGCCGCCGACCTCATGGCCCTTCTGGAGGAGGGCCTCGAGGGGGAAAAGGACCTCATGGTCCACCTGGAAGCCCTCCTGGAGGCCCGCCGGGCCGGGAGGCTCACCCGAGCGGAAAGGGCCAGCGCCCTCTGGCGGGGCCGTCTGGGCGCGCCCCCCTTAAAGGCCCTCCCCCACCCCGAGGAGGTGGGCAGGCTCCTCATGGCCGCCTACCCCGACCGGGCGGCGGAGCGCCTGGCTCCCGGGCGCTACCGCCTGGTCACCGGTCCCGCCCTGCGCCTGGAAGGAGGCCCCCCGTACCTGGTGGCCGTGGGAGCCGAGCTTGGCGAGAGGGAGGGGCGGGTCCTCCTCTACGCCCCCCTTTCCCGTGAGGACCTTTTAAAGAGGGCGGAGATGGCCCTCTGGACGGGGTGGGAGGAGGGCAGGCTTAGGGGCTACCTGGAAAGACGCCTGGGGGCCCTGATCCTGGAGCGCCTACCCGTGGACCCGGGGCCGCCCACGGCCCAGCACCTGAAGGAGGCCCTGAAGGGGTTCGCCCTCCCCGAGGAAGGGGAGGAGGTCCTCCTCCGCCTCCGCTTCCTGAAGGCCCACGGGGTGGAGGTGGAAGCGCCTTCCCTGGAAGACCCCTCCTGGCTCCTCCCCTGGCCCCAGGGGGTGCGCCGCCTGGAGGACCTCGAGGCCCTCCCCTGGAAGGAGATGCTTTTGAGCCATCTGGGGGAGAAGCGGGCCCTTGTGGAGAGGCTCGCCCCGGAGAGCCTTCCGCTTCCGAACGGGCGAAGAAAGCGCCTCCGCTACCGGGAAGGGGCCCCACCGGTCCTCTCCCTGCGGGTCCAGGAGGCCTTCGGCCTCAAGGAGACCCCCAGGGTCCTGGAGGGGCGGGTCCCGGTGGTGGTGGAGCTCCTCTCCCCCGCCGGAAGGCCGGTCCAGGTCACCCAGGACCTGCAAAGCTTCTGGGAAAAGCGCTACCCCGAGGTGCGCAAGGAGCTCATGCGCCGCTACCCCAAGCACCCCTGGCCGGAAAAGCCCTAGGGCCGGAAGAACTCCCCCCGCACCCCAAGCTCCTGGGCTTTGGCCGCCCAGAGGGGGTTGTCGTCCAGGTAGATGGCCTCCTCTGGGGAAAGGCTAGACTTGACCGCTATACCGCATAGAGCCCCAGGAAGCGCAGGGCAGCGAGGGGGTTGAAGGAGAAGGCCTCCAAGGCCGCCTTCTTCTCCCTGACCCCTTGGCGGTGGAACAGGGAGACCAGAAAGGCCCGGAGGGCCGCCAAGACCTGCGCCCCCACTCCCCGCACCTGGCAGGCGTCTTCACGCA
>QGLW01000075.1_pt1 | contig 29413 bp, 27 predicted proteins | sample 1725341 | NCBI WGS metagenome assembly QGLW01 (sample SAMN05439265, study PRJNA331180) | Hot springs metagenome, whole genome shotgun sequencing project. | isolation source: microbial mat of Apron and Channel Facies of Mammoth Hot Springs | place: USA: Wyoming, Yellowstone National Park | collected... | reverse complement strand
AAAACCCACAAAAATCGCGACTTGACCGGGGCCCGCCTTTTTTTACCGAGTTCCAGGGGGGTATGGGATTTTGGTGGTTCGCCGTATGATGAAGGGCATGCTGAAGGGCGAAGGCCCGGGGCCCCTTCCTCCCCTCCTCCAGCAGTACGTGGAGCTTCGCGATCAGTACCCCGACTACCTCCTCCTCTTCCAGGTGGGGGACTTCTACGAGTGCTTCGGGGAAGACGCCGAGAGGCTGGCCCGCGCCCTGGGCCTGGTCCTCACCCACAAGACCAGCAAGGACTTCACCACCCCCATGGCGGGGATACCCATAAGGGCCTTTGAGGCCTACGCGGAGAAACTCTTAAGGATAGGCTTCCGCCTGGCGGTGGCCGACCAGGTGGAGCCCGCCGAGGAGGCGGAGGGGCTGGTCAGGCGGGAGGTGACCCAGCTCCTCACCCCGGGAACCCTCCTCCAGGAAAGCCTCCTCCCCCGGGAGGCCAACTACCTGGCAGCCATCGCCACCGGGGATGGTTGGGGCCTGGCCTTTCTGGACGTCTCCACGGGGGAGTTCAAGGGGACGGTGCTCAAGAGCAAAAGCGCCCTTTACGACGAGCTCTTCCGCCACCGGCCCCCCGAGGTCCTCCTGGCCCCGGAGCTTCTGGAGAACGGGGCCTTTCTGGATGAGTTCAGGAAGCGCTTTCCTGTCATGCTCTCCGAGGCCCCCTTTGAGCCGGAAGGGGAAGGCCCCTTGGCCCTAAGGCGGGCCCGGGGGGCCCTTCTGGCCTACGCCCAAAGGACCCAAGGAGGGGCCTTGAGCCTCCAGCCCTTCCGCTTCTACGACCCCGGGGCCTTCATGCGCCTGCCCGAGGCCACCTTGAGGGCCCTAGAGGTCTTTGAGCCCCTGCGGGGCCAGGACACGCTTTTCTCCGTGCTGGACGAGACCAGGACCGCTCCTGGCAGGAGGCTCCTCCAGAGCTGGCTCCGCCACCCCCTGTTGGACCCGGGGCCCCTCGAGGCCCGCCTTTCCCGGGTGGCGCGCTTCGTGGCCGAGGGGGCCCTGAGGGAAGGCCTAAGGCGGCTTTTGCACCGGGTGGCCGACCTGGAGCGCTTGGCCACCAGGTTGGAGCTTTCGCGGGGGAGCCCAAAAGACCTCGCCGCCTTGCGGCGGACCCTGGCCATCCTCCCCGAGCTCCGGGCCCTTTTGGGCGAGGAGGCGGGGCTTCCCGAGCTTTCCCCCCTCAAGGAAGAGCTGGAGGCCGCTTTGGTGGAGGACCCGCCCCTCAAGGTCTCCGAGGGGGGGCTCATCCGGGAGGGCTACGACCCCGACCTGGACGCTCTAAGGGCGGCCCACCGGGAGGGGGTGGCCTACTTCCTGGAGCTTGAGGAGCGGGAAAGGCAGAGGACGGGCATCCCCACCCTAAAGGTGGGCTATAACGCCGTCTTCGGCTACTACCTGGAGGTGACCCGGCCCTACTACGAGAGGGTGCCAAAGGAGTACCGCCCGGTCCAGACCCTCAAGGACCGGCAGCGCTACACCCTGCCGGAGATGAAGGAGAAGGAGCGGGAGGTCTACCGCCTCGAGGCCCTAATCCGCCGCCGGGAGGAGGAGGTCTTTCTGGAGGTGCGGGAAAGGGCCAAGCGGGAGGCCGAGGCCCTCAGGGAGGCGGCCAGGATTCTGGCCGAGCTGGACGTCTACGCCGCCTTGGCCGAGGTGGCCGTGCGCTACGGCTACGTGAGGCCCCGCTTCGGCGACCGCCTCCAGATCCGCGCCGGGCGCCACCCCGTGGTGGAAAGGCGGACGGAGTTCGTCCCCAACGACCTGGAGATGGCCCACGAGCTGGTCCTGGTCACCGGGCCCAACATGGCGGGCAAGTCCACCTTTCTGCGCCAAACGGCCCTCATCGCCCTCCTGGCCCAGGTGGGGAGCTTCGTGCCCGCCGAGGAGGCCACCCTGCCCCTCCTGGACGGCATCTACACCCGCATCGGGGCCTCCGACGACCTGGCGGGGGGGAAGAGCACCTTCATGGTGGAGATGGAGGAGGTGGCCCTGATCCTCAAGGAGGCCACCGAGAACAGCCTGGTCCTCCTGGACGAGGTGGGCCGGGGCACCAGCAGCCTGGACGGGGTGGCCATCGCCACGGCGGTGGCCGAGGCCCTCCACGAAAGGCGGGCCTACACCCTCTTCGCCACCCACTACTTTGAGCTGACCGCCCTGGGCCTTCCCCGCCTGAAAAACCTCCACGTGGCCGCCAGGGAGGAGGCGGGGGGGCTCGTCTTCTACCACCAGGTCCTCCCCGGCCCCGCCTCCAAGAGCTACGGCGTGGAGGTGGCGGCCATGGCGGGCCTGCCCAAGGAGGTGGTAGCCCGGGCCAGGGCCCTCCTCCAGGCCATGGCCGCCAGGCGGGAAGGGGCTTTGGATGCGGTTTTGGAGCGGCTTCTCGCCCTGGACCCCGACCGCCTGACCCCCCTCGAGGCCCTCCGCCTCCTCCAGGAGCTAAAGGCCTTGGCCCTGGGGGCCCCCTTGGATACCATGAAGGGGTGATCCGCCCCCTTCCCCCCGAGCTAAGGGGGCTTCTCGCCCGGGGAGAGGTCCTCCTCTCCGTCAAGGACGCCGTCCGGGAGCTTCTGGAAAACGCCCTGGACGCCGGGGCCAGGAGGGTGCGGGTGGAGCTTTGGGGCGGGGGGCTTGAAAGGATCGTGGTGGAGGACGACGGGGAGGGGATTCCCGTGGAGGAGCTTCCCCTGGCCGTGGAGCCTTTCGCCACCAGTAAGCTCCAGGACCTGGAGAGGATCGCCACCCTAGGCTTCCGCGGCCAGGCGCTTTACGCCCTGAGGCAGGCGGCCACCTTGAGGATCCGCTCCCGGCCCCGGGGCCAGGTGGGCGGGGGGCTTCTTCTGGCCCGGGGGGAGCGGGTGGAGCTGAGGCCCGTCCCCGCCCCCCCGGGGACCCGGGTGGAGGTCCTGGGCCTCTTCGCCGGGGAAGGGCGGGACCCCAGGGCCGAGGCCAGGGGGGTCCTGGACCTCCTCAAGCGCTACCTCCTCCACCGCCCCCACCTCTCCCTGGCCCTCTTCCTGGAGGGGGAGGCCAGGCTCCTCTTTCCTGGGGCCGGGCTCAAGGAGGCGGCCCGCCAGGCCTTCGGCGGCCTCCTGGCCGAGAGGCTTTTCCCCTTGGAAAAGGGCGGAGCCTTCGCCCTCGAGGGCCTCCTTTCCGGCCCCCAGGTGTCCCGCACCCGGCCCGACCTCCTCTTCCTCGCGGTGAACGGCAGGCCCGTGGCCCTGCCCGAGGGGGTCCTGAAGGCGGTGCGCCGGGCCTACCGGGAGCTTCTGCCTGAGGGGCACTACCCCGTGGGCGTCCTGAACCTCCGCCTCCCCCCCGGCGCCTACCGCCTGCGCCTGGACGCCAGGAAGGAGGAGGTGGCCTTGAGCAAGGAGGCCGAGGCCTTCCTGGAAGAGGCCCTGGAGAAGGCCTTCCGGGGCCAGAACCTGGCCCGGGCCCTGCCCGAGCCCCGGCCCCTCCCGGCCCTGAGGCCTCCCACGCCTTCCGGCCTACCCCCCCTGCGCTACCTGGGCCAGTTCCGGGAGAGCTACCTTCTGGCCGAGGCGGAGGACGCCCTCTACATCGTGGACCAGCACGCCGCCCACGAGCGCATCCTCTTTGAGGAACTTCTGGCCCGCCTGAGGGAGGAGGGCTTAAAGCCCCTCCCTTACCCCGTTTTGGTGGAGCTGGATGGGGAGCCTCCCGAGGCCTCCCCCCTCTTCGCCTTTGAGCCCTTTGGGCCGGGCCGGGTCCGCCTCCTCGCCGCCCCCGCTTTCCTCCACCCCTACCCCCTCCTCCTGCCGGAGATCTTCCGGGAGTCCCTTAAGGGGGAGGGGAGGAGCCTTAGGGGGCTTCTTGCCCGCCTGGCCTGCCTGCCCGCCATCAAGGCCGGCCACCCCCTGGCCCGGGCCGAGGGGCAGGCCCTCTTGGACGCCCTCCTCGCTTGCGAGACCCCCTGGGTCTGCCCCCACGGCCGCCCCGTCCTCCTCCACCTGAAGGAGGAGGACCTCATCCGCCGCTTTGGCCGCCGCTCGGGGGCTCGGGCAAAAGAAGAATCCCATCCTCATCCGCCACGAGAAACCACGAGGGAAGGATCCTAGCCCCGGCGAAGGCCACGGGCGCGTCCACCAGGCCCCGGCTCTCCTTGGCGCTCTTCCTGGGGACGGCCGCTAGGGCCTTGACCCCCAGGGGGAGGCCCTCGAGCTCCTCGGCGTCTCGCACCGCCCCGTGGACCACCACCCCGCTCCAGCCCCGCTCCAGGGCCAGCCGGGCCAGGTTGCCCCCCAGAAGGGCGGAGCCAAAGAGCCGCCCCCGTCCACCACTAGGACCGGGCCCTGGCCCTCCTCGAGGACCTTCCGCACCAGGGCGTTGTCCTCAAAGACCCTGAGGGTGCGCACCCGCCCAAAGAAGCGCCTCTTGCCGCCGAAGTCCCGGAAGATGGGCCTGAGGAGAAGGGCCTTGGGGTAGAGGTCCATCAGGTCTGCGGTGGAAAGCTCCATGGCGGTATAGTACCCAAAGATGGAAGAGGCCCGCCTTCTCATCACCTGCCCTGACCGGCCCGGGATCGTGGCCGCCGTGACGGGCTTCCTCTACGCCCACGGGGCCAACATCACCGATTTACAGCAACACTCCACGGATCCCGAAGGGGGCACCTTCTTCATGCGGGTGGCCTTCACCGCTTCCCACCTGGACCTGGCCCGCCCCGCCCTGGAGAGGGCCTTTCAGGAGGTGGTGGCCGAGCGCTTCGGCATGGCCTGGCGGCTGGCTTTCGCCTCGGAGAGGAAGCGCACCGCCATTTTGGTCTCCAAGCCCGCCCACGCCCTCTTGGAGCTCCTATGGCGCTACCGGGTGGGGGAGCTTCCCATGGACCTCCGCCTGGTGGTCTCCAACCACCCCGACCACCGGGAGGAGGTGGAGCACTTTGGCATCCCCTACCATCACGTGCCCGTGGAAAGGGAGCGGAAAGAGGAGGCTGAGGGGAGGATTCTGGCCCTATTGGAGGAGGCGGGGGTGGAGCTTTTGGTCCTGGCCCGCTACATGCAGATCCTCTCGCCCTCCTTCGTGGCCCGCTTTCCCATGCGCATCATCAACATCCACCACTCCTTCCTCCCCGCCTTCGCCGGGGCCAACCCCTACCGCCAGGCCTACGAGCGGGGGGTGAAGCTCATCGGGGCCACGGCCCACTACGTGACCGAGGAGCTAGACCAGGGGCCCATTATTGAGCAGGACGTGGCCCGGGTCTCCCACCGCCATTCGGTGGAGGAGCTCAGGCGCCTTGGCCAGGAGCTGGAGCGCACCGTGCTGGCCCGGGCGGTGCGCTGGCACCTGGAGGACCGTATCCTGGTCCACGGCAACAAGACCGTGGTCTTCGTCTAATCCCTCCCTAACCGGCAGGGGGTAGGTTGGAGCTTGGGAGGTGCGCCATGAACCTTGGCCGTTGCTTTGTAGGCTTCCTTGCCCTCTCCGCCCTGGCGGGGGCGGTGCTTTGGTGGGGGCTTTCCAACGGACAGGGCCGGGCCCCCGCCCCGGCGCCCGCGGGGGACCAGGGGCTTTTGGAGTACGAGCGGAACACCGTGGAGATCGTGGAACGCTACGGGGACGGGGTGGTGTACGTCTCCGTGGTCACCCGGCCGCAAAGCGTCCAGCTCCCTCCAGGTTTTGAGTTCTTCGCCCCCTTCCTCCAGGCCCCTCCCCAGCAGGGGACGGGTTCCGGGTTCGTCATTGACAAGGAGGGCTACATCCTCACTAACTACCACGTGGTGGAGGGGGCGAGCCGCATCACCGTCAAGTTCCACAACGACCCCAAGGAGCACCAGGCTCGGCTGGTGGGGGCAGCCCCGCCCCTGGACGTGGCCCTCCTCAAGGTGGACGCCCCCAGGGAGAAGCTGGTCCCCTTGGTCCTCGGGGACTCGGACCGGATCCTGGTGGGCCAGAAGGCCATCGCCATGGGGAACCCCTTTGGGCTGGAGTTCACCGTGACCCAGGGCATCGTCTCCGACATCCGGGAAAACCCCGGGGCCATCGGGGATGAATCCGGCCTGGTGCCCCAGGTGATCCAGACCGACGCCGCCATCAACCCCGGGAACTCCGGCGGGCCTCTCCTCAACTCCCGGGGGGAGGTGATCGGCATCAACACCGCCATCTTCACCCCCACGGGCCAGTTCGGGGCGGCCCAGTTCGCCGGGGTGGGCTTCGCCCTGCCCATTAACCTGGTCAAGCAGTACCTGCCCGACCTCAAGGCGGGCAAGACCCTGACGGCGGCGGAGATCGCCAAAAGCCGCCCGCGCCTGGGGGTCTCCCTGATCCCCCTCTCGGTCTATCCGGACAGCCTGAGGAGGCAGTACGGCCTTCCCGAAACCGGCCTCATGGTCCAGGAGGTGGAGCGGAATAGCCCCACCCAGAAGGCGGGCCTCAGGCCCCCCACCCGCTTCGCCTACATCCAGCTTCCCACCGGGGAGACCCTGCAGGTGGGGGTGGACGGGGATGTGCTCCTGAAGGCCGACGGGGTGCCCCTCACCTCCATCGCCGGGCTTAGGCAGGTGCTCTACGCCAAGAAGCCGGGGGAGGCGGTGAGCCTCGAGGTCTGGCGCCAGGGCCGGACCTTCACCGTCCGGGTGGTCCCCCAGGTGCTCCGCTAGGGGTAGAGAAGGCGGAGGCCCAGGCACCCGCCTTCCGCCCGAAACCACCGCCCCCCCACCCTGACCGCCAGACCCAGCTCGGAGCAGTAAAGGAGCGCCCGCCTTCGCTCCTTGGCCAGGGCCTGGTTCCAGGGGTAGGTGCCCCCCGTGTAGTAGGCCTCGGTCTCGGGGTCGGTGTAGGCCCTGAAGCCCTGGAAGCGGAAGAGGGGGCGGAACTCCAGGAGGACGGGCCTCCCCGTCACGGAGTTCAAAAACTCCACCCGGATCTCCTGAAAGGGGAGGAGGACCAGGTAGGCCCTTTGGCCTCCGCCCTCCACCTCCACCACCCGGAGAAGGGAGAGGGCGAGGAGGAGAAGCCAAAAGGCCCAGCTCCCAAGGAGCCGGGCCAGAGGGCTTTCCCACCTTAGGGCCTTCACCTACTTGAGGACTCCCGCCTCGCGGAAGTAGCGCAGAGCCCCCTCGTGGTAGGGGATGGTGCCGCCTACGAAGCGCACGGCGTTCTCCAGGGTAGTGTCCCTGGCGGCGGCCACCGCCTGGCGCAGGGTCTGCAGGTTCTCAAAGGTGGCCTTGGTGAGGGCGTAGGCCGCTTCCTCGGGGAGGCTTGCGGGGCAGACGAAAAGGTTCCAGAAGGTGAGGGTGGGGGTGTCGGTGCGGGTGTTGTAGACGCTCTTGGGGATCACCCCCGTCCCCGCCAGGCCGGGGAAGCGCTTCTGGAAGGTCTGGGCCACGGTGCTCTTGGGGTCAATGGGCACCAGGTAAAGCCTCTGCCCCTTGCGGGCCAGGGAGGCGGAGAGCTCGGTGATGGCCCCCGTGGGCAGGCCCCCGGACCAGAAGAAGGCGTCCAGGTTGCCCTCGGCTAAGGCGTTGGCGCTCTCCTGGGCTCCCAGGCGCTCCTGCTTGGCGAAGTCCTTGGGGGAAAGCCCCGCCGCCTGGAGGACCAAAAGGGCCTCCACCTCGGTGCCCGAGCCAGGGGCCCCGGTGGAGACCCGCTTGCCTTTCAGGTCCTGGAGGACCCGGATGCCCGCCCCTTCCCGGGTCACCACGTGGAGGTAGTTGGGGTACATGGCGAAGAGGATGCGGACGCTTCTGGCGGGCTTTTCCTTGAAGCGCTCGTGCCCCCCGGTGTAGGCCAGGTAGGCGGAGTCGGGGAGGACGGTGGCGCAGTAGTAGGTGCCGCCCCCGGTGCGGTTTTCCAGGAGGAGGAGGTTATCTATGGAGGCCGCCGTCTGGATGGCCTGGGCCTCGGCCACCCCCGCCTTGTTCCAGATCTCCGCCAGGGCGGTGCCGTAGTAGAAGTAGACCCCGCCCACGCCGCCGGTGGCGACGACCACTTTGGGCTTCTGGGCTAGGGCCAGGCCGAAGAGGGCCAGAAGGGCCAGCAGGACTCGCTTCATCTTCCCTCCTTTCGGGCTTACGCTAAGCCCCTTTGGCCCCCTTCGTCAAGCCCCCGCCGAAGAAGAGAAGCCCCAGAAGGAAGGCGGCCAGGTTTAAATAGGCGTGGGGCACGAAGAGCAAGACGGCGAGAAGGCCCAGGGCCCAGGCTTCATGGCGCTCGAGGGGCCTCCTGGTGTACCCCGCCCCCGAGGCGGAGAGGTAGATGATGCCCACGGCCACCGCCACAAAGCGCCAAAGGATGAGGCCGAGGGCCTGGCCCGGGGGGGCGGTCTCCAGCACGGGGACGATGAGGAGGGCCGCCCCGGAGTAGCTCAGCAGGAAGAAGAATCCCTCCAGGTACTTGGCCAGGGCCACCCGGGCGGCGTAGACCCCGGTCTGCAGGGGGTTGGTGCCGAAGACGCTGGCGGCGGCGTAGGCGGAGAGGGCCACAGGGGGGGTCACGTCCGCCAGAACGGCGTAGTAGAAGAGGAACATGTGGGTGGCGTAGAGGGCGGTCACCTTGGCGGCCTCGAGGTCCAGGCCAAAGCCGGCGAAGTTCTGGGCCGCCAGGGCGATGATGGCGGGGGCGGTGAGGGCCGAGGTGAGGACGTAGGTGGCCGTGGGGGGGACGCCCATGCCCAGGACCAGGCTGAAGAGGGCGGTGATCAGGGTGGCGAGAAGGAGGCTTTCCCCCGAGACCTGCTGCAAAAGCTGGCTGAACTTGGAGGGGAGGCCGGAGATGACCATGTTGGCGAAGATGAGGTTGGCGGCGGTCACCGCCGTGCCGATGGGGAGGAGGGTGCGGAAGCCCTCCTCGAGGCCCTTCAGGATGGGGCCAAAGCCCCTGGGCCTCAGGGTGGGGTCCAGGTAGGCCAAAAGGATGAAGGCCAGGATGGCCAGGCTGGCGGCGGTGCGCACCTCGTAGCCCAGGTAGAGCATGGCCACGATGAGGAGGATGGGCAAGAAGATGGGGCTATAGCGGAGGGCGTAGGCCCGGCGGCTCATGCCCAGCTCGGGGGCCACGGCCCTGAGCCCGGCCTTGCGGGCGTAGAACTCGTTGAAGGCCAGAACGGCCGTGAGGTAGAGCAAAGCGGGGCCAATGGCCATCACGATGACCTTCAGGAGGGGGATCTGGAGGATCTCCACCATGATGAAGGCGATGCTCCCGAGAACAGGGGGCGTGATGAGGGCGATGGTGCCGGCGGTGGCCACCAGCCCGGCGGCGATCAGGCGGTCGTAGCCCGCCCTCTCAAAGAGAGGCTTGGTCAGGGCGGCCACGAACTGGGTGTCGGCGGCTCCCGAGCCCGAGAACATGCCCATGAAGACGCTGGCGATCCCCGTGACCCGCCCCGGGGTGGCGGGGCTTTTGCCCACCAGGGCTAGGGCCAGGTTGGCCACCACCTTGCCCAGGCCGAGGGCGCCGATCATCCCCGAAAGAAGCGTGAAGTAGACCAGGTACTTGGCGGAGACCCCGGTGATGAGGCCGTAGATGCCGGCCTCCGTCTCGTTGAAGGTCTTGCCCAGAAGGAGGTCAATCCCCTGGCGGCTTCCCCGGAAGGCCCCGGGGAAGAGGTCGGCGTAGAGGTTGTAGGTGAAGAAGAAGAGGACCAGAACCGGCATCACTGGCCCCAGGAGGCGGTAGACCACGCCCAGGACCAGCATGATGAGGCCGAAGGACATGGCCATGTCCCAGGGCGCGGGGAGCACCGCCCGGTAGACGAGCTCCTCAAAGTGGCGGAGCTGGTAGAGGGTGGGGAAGAGGGCGAGGAGGACGGCCAGAGGGTCGGCGTAGCGCCTGAGGCGGGGCAGGACCGCGGGCAAAGCAGCCACGCCCCAGTAGAGGAGGCCCACCAGCTTGGCCAAAGGGGGCAGGCTCACCCCGGGGACGTTGGGGAAGAGGAAGTTGTAGAGGGGCACAAGGCTGAAGAGGAGGAAGAGCCAAGCCCCCAGGGTGCGGCGGGCCGGGAGGTGAAGGGCCACCAGGTAGCCCCCTAAGAGGAGGAAAAGGACGTGGGTGCTCCGCTGGAGTTGCACCTGGTCCAGCAGGGGGATCTCGCTTCGGGCCAGGGGGGTGAAGGGGTGGAGGACCAGGTAAAGGCTAAAGAGGGCCCCCAGGATCAGGACCCAGCGGGTGAGGCGGCCCAAGGGGGTGGCGGGGGTGGGGCTTGCTTCCAGCTCCATAACGGCCTCCAAAAGGCCCCAGGGCCTGGGCGAGGGCCAGGACCCCGGGGCGCTGCGGGCTTACTTGAGGAGCCCCTTCTCCTTCAGGTACCGCTCGGCCCCGGGGTGGAAGGGGATGGGGAGCTTGCCGTAGAGCCTGGCGGTAGCCTCGAGGCTGGTGTCCTTGGCGGCGGCCACGGCGGTGCGCAGGGTCTGGAGGTTCTCAAAGGTGGCCTTCATGAGGGCGTAGCCCGCCTCCTCGGGAAGCGTGTCCGGGCAGACCACGATGTTGCCCGTGGCCAGGCCGGGGACGTCCGCCTTGGTGTTGTAGACGCTCTTGGGCACCTTGTAGGCGTCCACCAGGCCCGGGAAGCGCTTCATGACCACCTGGGCCGTGGTGCTCTTGGGGTCAATGGGCACCAGGTAGATCCGGTCCCCCTTGCGGGCCAGGGTCTGGGAAAGCTCCACGATGGAGCTTGTGGGCACCCCACCCACCCAGAAGAAGGCGTCCAGGGTGCCCTCGGCCAGGGCCTTGGCCGCCTCGGCCACGGGCAGGCGCTCCCGCTTGGCGAAGCTCTCCGGCTTCACCCCCGCCCCCTGGAGGACGAGAAGGGCCAGGTTTTCCGTGCTGGAGCCAGGCTGGCCCGTGGAGACCCGCTTGCCCTTCAGGTCCTGCACCACCTTGATGCCGCTCTTCTCCGTGGTCACCAGGTGGATGAAGGAGGGGTACATGTAGAAGAGGACCCGCTGGTTTTTGGCGGGCTTGTCCTTGAAGCGGGGCTCCTCTCCCGTGAAGGCCACGTAGGCGGAGTCCGTGGTGGTGAGGGCGCAGTAGTAGGTGTTGCCCTTGGGGTCGGTGCGGTCGCGGAGGAGCTGGAGGTTGTCGTAGGACCCACCCGTCTGGACGGGCTGGGCCTCCACGACCCCCGCCTTGTTCCAGATGTCGGCCAAGGCGGTGCCGTAGTAGAAGAAGACCCCGCCGGTGCTCCCGGTGCCGACGACCACCTTGGGCTTCTGGGCCAGCGCCAGGCCCAGGGCCAGAAGTCCGAGGACGATAAGGGCTCGCTTCATGCTCACCTCCCGCATACTTTTGCGCCCATACCCTACCCTGCCCCCCCTTCCTTGTCAAGGGAGGTGAGTCCCAGGAGGCGCACCTGGAAGGCCCGGAGGAGGTCGGTCTTGCTGAGGACGCCCAGGAGGGTATCCCCCTCCATGACCAAAGCCCGGGCGTAGCCCCGCTCCCCCATGCGCTCCAGGGCCCTCAGGGCCGAGTCCTCGGGGGAGAGGACCAAAGGCTCCTGCACGTAGCGGCCCACGGGGGCCCTGGGGTCCGCCCCCTCCAGGCCCTCGAGGCCCACCACCCCTAAAACCCGCCCCTCCTCCACCACGGGAAAGCCGGAGACCCGGTGGGCCAGGGCGAGCCGGAGGAGCTCCTCCACCGGGAGGTCCTTGGGAAGGGCGATGGGGTCCGGGCTCATGAGGTCCCTCACCTTCAGGCCCTCGAGGGCCTGGGCCAGGAGGGTGGCCTCGGCCTCGGCCCGGGAGGCCATGTAGACGAAGAAGGCCATGAGGACCAGGAAGGGGTTGAAGACCATAAGCCCGAAAAGCCCAAGGGCCACCGCCACGGACATGCCCCCAGTATACGGGGCTCGGGTGTGACCGGCCGGTCAGTCGTAAGCTAGGAGGGTGCTGGCCCTGGCCCTGCTGAAAGATCCCCGCTACCGGGCCTACTGGCTTTCCCTCTTCACCTCCCAGATGGGCACCTGGATGCAGGCCGCCGCCCAGGGGTGGCTGGTCCTCCTCCTCACGGGAAGCGCCGAGAGGCTGGGCCTGGTGGTGGCCTTCCAATTCCTGCCCGCCCTCCTCTTCTCCCTACCCGCCGGGGTCCTGGCGGACCGCTACCCCAAGCGGAATCTCCTCCTCCTTACCCAAGGGGGGATGATGCTTCTGGCCCTTCTCATGGCCCTCCTCATCCTCACGGGGCGGGTGCGCTACGGGCACGTCCTCGCCTTCGCCTTCCTCTACGGGGCCCTGAACGCCATGGACCAGCCCGTTCGCCAGAGCTTCACCGTAGAGCTGGCGGGCAGGGAGCGCTACCCCGGGGCCATCGCCCTAAACTCCTTTGGCTTCAACCTAAGCCGCCTCCTGGGACCCGCCCTCGCTGGACTCCTCATCGCCCTCTTCGGCGTAGGGGTCGCCTATCTGGCCAACGCCCTCTCCTTTTTGCCCCTCCTTCTGGTGCTCCTCCGCCTGCCTCCAGGGCCTCGAGGGGAGGACGGGGATGGGCGCTGGTGGCGGGAGGCCCAGGAAGGGGTGGGGTTTGTCCTGGCCCATCCCCTGGTGCGGCGGGTGGTGGGCCTGGTCCTCTTCGCCAGCCTCTTGGGGATGAACTTCCAGACCTTGGTGCCCGCCTACGCCAGGCTGCTCCTGGGCCTCTCGGCCACGGGCTACGGCTTTTTGGTGTCCAGCGTGGGGCTTGGGGCCCTGGCGGCGGCCTTGGTCATGGCCTTCACCGGCAGGCCCAAGCCGGGGAGGCTCCTCCTCGGGGTCTTGGCCCTGGCCCTGGCCCACATGAGCCTCTTCCTGGCCCACCCCGCCTTGGTGCCCCTCTTCCTGGCCCTGGGGGGGTTTGGCATGATCTCGGTCCTCATCAACGCCAACACCCTGGTGCAGCTTTCCGTGCCCGACCGCCTCCGGGGCCGGGTCATGGCCGTCTACAGCCTGGTCATGCTGGGCACGGGGCCCCTTGGGGCCTACCTGACGGGCCTCCTCTTTGAAGTCCTGGGGGGGCGGTGGGCCGCTTTGGTCCTGGGAGGGGCGGTCTTTTTGGTGGGCCTTTACCAGGCAAGGCCCTGGCCTAAGGTGTCCAGTCCTCCGGCCTAGGGCCGAGGCCCAGCCGCCAGGCCACGCCCCGGGCCACCCGCACCCCCGCCTGGCCGTCGCCGTAGGGGTTTTTGGCCCGGCGCATGCGCTCAAGCTCCTCGGGGTTTTCCAGAAGCCCCTTGACCACGCTATAGACCCCTTCGGGGTCGGTGCCCGCCAGCTTGAGGATGCCCACCTGAAGCCCCTCGGGCCGCTCGGTGACGTTCCTCAGGACCACCACGGGCACGCCAAGGGCGGCCCCCTCCTCCTGTAGGCCCCCGGAGTCGGTGACCAGAAGGAGGCTCGCCTTCATGAGGGCGGCCATGGGGCCGTAGTCCAGGGGGTCCAGGAGGACGAAGTTCCTCACCCCCTTCAGGACCGGGAAGACGGCCTCCCGCACCACGGGGTTCAGGTGCACGGGGTAGACGAAGGTGATCTCGGGGAAGGCCTCGGCCACCTTTTTGAGGGCCCGGGCTAGCTCGGGGAGGAGGGGCCAGTTCTCCCGGCGGTGCATGGTGACGGTGACGTAAGGCCCGGGGGGAAGGCCTTCGGGAAGCCTGCCCAGCCTGGCCGCCAGCAGCACGGCGTCCACCCCGGTCTGCCCCGTGACCAGGATGCCCTCTTCCCGCTTCCCTTCCCTCAGGAGGTTCTCTTTGGCCAGGGGGGTGGGGGCGAAGTCCAGGTCGGTGAGGGCATCGGTGAGGCGGCGGTTGGCCTCCTCGGGGAAAGGCTCTTTGAGGTTGTGGCTCCTGAGGCCCGCCTCCACGTGGCCCACGGGCAGGCTCTCGAGGAAGGCCGCCCAGGCCACGGCGAAGGTGGTGAGGGTGTCCCCATGGACCAGGACGTAGTCGGCCGCCATCTCCTTCAAGGCCCTGGCCGCCTGGGGCAGGATGCGGGCCGCCAGGTCGGGGAGGGCCTGGCGCTCCTGCATCACGTCCAGGTTGCGGTCCTCCTGGATGCCGAAGAGGCTTAGGGCCTGCCTTAGCTGCTCCCGGTGCTGGCCGGTGAGGAGGACCAGGGGCTTGATGTAAGGGATCGCCTTCAGGGCCAGGTAGACCGGGGCCATTTTGGTGGCCTCGGGCCGGGTGCCGAAGGCCAGGACCACCCGCTTCATGAGACCCCCAGGATGAGGGCCACGGGGAGGCGGGCTTCGGGGAAGTGGAGGGGGGCTGCCGTTTCCTTAGGGCCCAGGACCTGGGCTTCGGCGAAGCCTTCCGGCGTGGGCTTCCGGTAGACCTCCAGGCGGTGGGCCTCGAGGTCCACAAGCCAGACCTCGGGAATCCCCGCCTTGGCGTAAAGGGGAAGCTTCACCTCCCGGTCGTAGGCCTGGGAGGTGTCCATGACCTCCACCAGGAGGAGCACGTCCTCCGGCCCCGGGTGAGACTCTCTGTAGAAGTCGGGCCTGGGCCTAAGAAGCGTTAGGTCCGGCTGGGGTTCGGAGTAGGGGCCAAGGCGGACGGGGTCCTGGACCCCCAGGAGGGCCTTACCCTTCAGCAACTCGTGGAAGAGGTGGTTTAGCCGCTTGACCGCGGCGGCGTGTCGGCTGCCGATGGGGCTCATCTCCAGGATCTCCCCCTCAATGAGTTCCACCCGGTCGTCCTCGCGCAGGATGCCGGCCTGAAGGAGGCGGTGGTACTCCTCGGTGGTGAAGGGCCTCCGCTTGACCACGGCCCTCATTCTACTTCCCGCAGAAGGGCTCGGAGCCTCCGGTAGGTGACCCAGGCCAGGCTCAGGACCGTGGCCAGGAGGCTGGCCAGGATGGCCTCCCAGGGCATCCCCAGGTAGGCCATGGCCAGCAGGTTGAAGAGGAGGGCCAGGCCCCAGAGGAGGAAGGCCACCCGCCTCTGGGAAAGCCCCCGGGCCAGGAGGCGGTGGTGGATGTGGTCCTTGCCGGGGGTGGAGAGGGGGTTCTGGCCCCTGAGGAGCCTCCGCACCACCACCTGGGTGGTGTCCAGGATGGGCAGGAGGAGGAAGAGGGCGGGGGGCAGGAGGCCCAGGAGGGTGGTGAGCTTCAGGTTGCCCAGAAGGGCGGTGGCCGCCAGGGTGTAGCCCAGGAAGTAGGCCCCGGCGTCCCCCAGGATGATGCGGCTTGGGTGGAGGTTGTGCCTGAGGAAGCCCAAAGCGGCCCCCGCCAGGGCGGCGAGGACCAGGGTCCCCGCCGCCCAGTAGGGGAACTGGGCGGAGACGAAGAAAAGGCTCATGGCGCTCACGTAGGCCACGCCGTCCGCCAGGCCGTCCAGCCCGTCCATGAGGTTCAGGGCGTTGGTGATGCCCACCACCCAGAGCCAGGTGAGGAAGAGGCCCAAGGCGGGGTCCAAAGGCGTGCCGAAGGCGGCCTCAAAGCGGATGCCCACCGCCATGAGGAGGAGGGCCGCCAGGGTCTGGACGAAGAGGCGGAAGAGGGGGGGAAGGCCGAACTGGTCGTCCACGAAGCCCACCAGCACCAGCCAGGCCCCTCCCAGGAGGATGGCCAGGACCTGGATGAGGACCCCCTCCACCAGGATGGGCCGGAGGAAGGCCGCCGCCACCAGGGCCAGGACCACGCCGGCGTACAGGGCGAGCCCCCCGGCGTTGGGAAGGGGTTCGCGGTTCAGGCGCCGCTCGTTGGGCAGGTCGGCCCAGCCCACTTTGAGGGCGAAGCGGCGCACATGGGGGATGAAGCGCCAGGTGAAGAAGAGGGCCACCAGGAAGACGAAGACCACCGTGAGCCAGCCCCCGCCCGTGGGCTCGGCGACGCCGATGCGCTTAAGAACCTCGCTCATTTGGTCCCGTAGATGCGGTCCCCGGCATCGCCCAGGCCGGGGACGATGTAGCCGTGCTCGTTCAGGCGCTCGTCAATGGCGGCCACCACCACCTCGGTGTTGGGGTGGTCCCGGGCGATGCGCTCCAGGCCCTCCGGGGCGGCGATGATGCACATGAGCTTGATGCCGGCGGCCCCCTTTTCCTCGAGGAGGGAGAGGGCGTGGCTGGCGCTTCCCCCGGTGGCCAGCATGGGGTCCAGGAGGAAGACCCGCCTTTCGGCGATGTCGGGTGGGAGCTTGGCGTAGTACTGGACGGGCTTTAGGGACTCGGGGTCCCGGTAGAGGCCGATGTGCCCCACCCGGGCGTGGGGGACCAGCTTGAGGATGCCCTCCACCATGACCAGGCCGGCTCGCAGGATGGCCACCAGGGCCAGCTTCTTGCCCAAGAGCACCTTGACCCGGGCGGGGGCCACGGGGGTTTCCACGGTGGCCTCGGTGAGCTCCAGGTCCCGCATGGCCTCGTAGGCCATGAGGAGGGAAAGCTCCTCGGCCAGCTCCCGGAAGTCCTTGGGGCCGGTGCGCTTGTCCCGGAGGTTGGCCAGCTTGTGCTGGACCAGGGGGTGGTCCACCAGGGTGATCTTCATCCCAAGAAGCCTAACACGCCTTCCCCTTCCGGGGAAAGCAGTCCTGGAAGAAGCTGAGGGCCTTGGGAAGCTTTTCCTTTAGGGCCTCGGGGAACTCCTCGGGCTTCTTGCTCCTGAACCAGTGGAGGTCGTGGAGGTAGGTGAGGGGGACGTAGAACCCCAGGCGTTCCCGCACCTCCTTGGGGTAGAGGCGGCCCAGGCGGAGGAGGGCCTCCCGGGCTTTGGCCTCCCCCAGGAGGTCCAGGCTTCCCGTCTTAAGGAGGGCTAGGTCCCGGGCCGGGTCGTCCCCCCCGGAGCGCACCCAGTCCACCAGAAGCACCTCCAGGCCCTCCGCCCCGGGCTCCTTCAGGAGGAGGTTGCCCGCCCAGGCGTCCCGGTGGCAGAAGCGGCGCTCCACCCCGGCGGCCAGCTCCACCTCCTTCTTCAGGGCCTTCACCAGGTCCAAGGCCTCGGGGACGGAAAAGAGGCTTTCGGCGAAGCGCTCAAGCCGCTCCAGAAGCTCTTCCTGGCTCACCACCCCGGGCTCGGGCAGGCGGGGGAGGGAGAGGAAGAGGTGGGACAAGGCGGCGAGGGTCTTGGGCGTGAGGGCCTGGGGAGAGAAGGGCCTGCCGGGAAAGCGCCGGGTCACCAGGACCCCCTGGCCCTCCACCTCCACCACCCCCAGGACCAGGCTTCCCAGGCCGGCCCGGGCCATGCGCTTGGCCTCGAGGGCCGCCAGGTGGGCCTCTTCCCGCTTGTAGACCTTGTAGACCCTTTCCCCGTCGGTGTAGACCCGGGCCTCAAACCCCCCTAAGGGCGTGAGGCGGGCGAAGCCTTCTTGGGGGAGGAGGCCCTTGAGGGCGGCCACGGCCACGGGGTTTATTCTAGCCCTGTGGAACTTCTCCGCCAGGAGGCCACCCTTCTTTCCCTGGGGGACAGGGTCCTCTCCTTTGACCGGGAGGGGCGGCCCTACCACTACTTCCGCCAGGGGCTCACCTACAAGCGGGCCCTGGACGGAAGCCTCCACCTCCGCTACCGGGAAGGGGAGAGAAAGCGGATGCGGCTTCCGCCGGAGGAGGCCTTGGCCCTCTACGAGGAGATCCTGGACCTGGCCCAGCGCCACCTTTGGGACGAAAAGAGGCGGCAGGAGATCCTCCGCTGGACCCCCGAGGCCCTCCTGGACCCCACCCCCTACCAAAGGGCCTACGCCTGGCCCGTAAGCATCCTGCCCCCGGACGCCTACCTCTCCGTCGTCCTCCAGGCCACCACCGGGTGCACCTGGAACCGCTGCACCTTCTGCGCCTTCTACCAGGACCGCCCTTTCAGGAAGCGGAGCGAGGAGGAGTTTTTAGCTCACGTGGAGGCCGTCTTGGACCTCCTGGGCCGGGGGCGGCTTCTAAGGCGCGGGGTCTTCCTGGCGGACGGCAACGCCCTGGCCCTCTCCGAGCCCCTCATTCCTCTTCTGGAGGCCGTGGGGGCGCGCCTCCCCGGGGAGCCCGTCTTGGGCTTTCTGGACCTCTTCACGGGGCTTAAGAAGGAGGCCTCCTGGTGGACGAGGCTTTTCGGCCTGGGCCTCCGCAGGGTCTACATCGGCCTGGAGACGGGCCACGCCCCCCTCCTCGCCCTTTTGGGGAAGCCCGGCCACCCAAAGGAGCTCCTTCCCCTGGCCCGGGCCCTGAAGGAGGCGGGGTTGGCCCTGGGCCTGATCCTCATGGTGGGGGCGGGGGGGAGGACCTACGAAAAGGCTCACCGGGAGGAGAGCCTCTCGCTTCTCGCTGAGCTTCCCCTGGGCCGGGAGGACCTGGTCTACCTATCTCCCTTCCAGGAAACCCCGGGCACCCCCTACGCCGCTTTGGGCCTGGAGCCTCTGCCGGACGTGGAGGCGGAGCTTGCCCTCTGGGCGGAGGCCATCCGCAAGATGGGGCTAAAGGCGGCCCGGTACGACATCCGGGAGTTCGTGTATTAGAGTGTGCTCGTGGGACCCTCTACTCCAGAGATTCTACTGGAAGACATCAGGAGGCTCCTTCGCGGTGAGCCTCCCCTCAGTGAGGAAGGGAAAGACTACTTGGCTGTTTTGCCCTCCACCAAACCGGAAACCGCCCTCACCGAGAAGATATGGCTTCCTTTAGTGGAGCTCTTGCAAAAAGAGGCCCGCGTCGCTTGGAGCGGTCAAATGCAGGCAGGCGACGGTTGGGTGGACTACCTTATCCGAGGAGCGTCGGGAAACCCCGTGGCCATAGAGCTGAAGCCTCTCTTGGTTTGGGATAAAAAACAGAAAAAGATTGTTTCCAGAGACTTGGACTGGCACTTGCGTGACCTTAGCTCCATGGAAAGCGGCGGGCGCAACCAGGTCAAGGACTACCTCCGGGACTATGAGTACGTGGTCCTCACCAACCTGGTAGAGTATGCCCTTTTCAGCCGGGAAGCCCTGGTCAGATTTGAGCCCTTTGCCAGGGGGGAGTTTGCCGATCTCTACCGGGAGATCAGGCAGGTGGCCGATCCCTGGGAAGCTCTCAGGCGGATAGAGGACCGGACGCCTCGGCATGGCTTGGACCGCCGCTTTTATGAGGACCTCAAGCGCTGGTACGCCCGGCTAACTGAGGTTCGCTTCCGCGAGGGGCTTTCCGAACCGGAGAAGGCAGAGAAGCGGGTTTTGCTGCTAAACAAGTTCGTCTTTGCCCAAACCCTCGAGGACCACGCCCTCATTCCCTTCCGCTTCCTCCGAGATAAGTACGAGGAGGCCCGGCGCCTCTGGGGCCCCAAGGGCACCGCTAAGGTGGCTGAAGCCTTTTTGCGGGGGGTGGATGAATGGTTCTACGCCTTTTACGATACGGAACTTTTTCAGGATAGTTTTTTGGAGTACCTGGAACAGGACCCTAAAAATCTAGAGGATTTCCTCCTAGCGATGGAGGAGATTCTAGGCTTCGGAGCCTGGCAGGCCACCTTCGGCCAAGGCCTCCTCCACTACAACTACCGGGCTATAGACGAGGATGTTTTCGGCAAAGCGTACGAAACCTTCCTGGCCCAGGGGCGGAAGGAGGGTGGGATTTATTACACCCCCTCCAGCCTCACCGCCCTCATGGCCAAGATGGCGGTGGAGGAAACCCTTTGGCCCCGAGCTCGGGAACTGGACCGCGCCCTTGGGGAAGGGCGCTATGACGAGGCGGAGGCTAGGGCCCGGGACCTCACCCAGGTGGCCTTCTTGGACCCGGCGGCGGGTTCGGGAAGCTTCCTGGTCAAAATCCTCCGCGAAGTGGTAGCGGTCTACGCTTATTTGGAAGAGAGAACCCGCTGGGCTTTGGAGCTCCAGGAGGGCCTCTTCCTTCCCCCGGCCCAGGCCCGGGCCAGAGAGGCCGTCCTAAAGGTGAGGGATATCCTGGGGTTTTCTGGCCTTTGGCCAGACCCCAAGGTTCTCTCCAGGCTCATCCTGCGCCACCTGGTGGCCGTGGACTTGGACACCAGGGCGCTAGACGTGGCCCGGGTCAACCTCTGGAAGGAGGCCATCAAGTTGGCTCCCAAGGCTTTCCGCTACACCAACCTGGGGCAGGTGGGCCACGCCCTGCCCGACCTCCGCCTCAACCTGATCCATGGGGACACCCTCCTCTCCCCGCCCCGTGGGGAGGTTTTGAAAGCCCTCGAGCCCCGAAGCGCTGATCTGAAGAGGCTCTGGAGCTTAAGGGAGGCTTACCTCCGAAACCCTTTAGATCACGCTCCTCTAGAGGAGGCCTTGGCGCTAGAGGACCAGCTTCGGAAAGACCTGAACAAAGACCTGAACTTGGGCGACGGGACCTTTTTGGAGCTGGAGTTCTTTTGGCTCTTCTTTGACCCGGAGGGAAAGCCTCTCCCCAACCCCGGGGCCCACGTGGTCATCGGCAACCCCCCCTGGGAGAACGTCAAGCCCTTCAAGAAGGAGTACGCCGCCCGCTTTCCCCAGTTTTTCGGGGAGGACTTCAGTAAGTTCGCCTTGGACGACAAGGAGTTTGAGAGGCGCTTCCAGGAGGCCCTGAAGGATCAGGGCTTCCGCGAGGGCTGGGAGGCTTACCGAAAGAGCAGGCGGATGTACGCTGGCTTTCTCAAGGAGCGCTACCCCCTTATGGGCCAAGGGGACCCCTCCCTGCAGAAGGCCTTCCTGGCCCGAGCCCTGGAGCTAGCCCGGGAGGCGGTGGTCTTCCTGGTTCCCTCTAACTTCCATACCGACCTGGGGGCTAGTCTCTTACGGGAAACCATCCTGAAAAAGAGGATTCTGGCCCTCTTTAGCTTTGAGAACCGGGGCAAGCGCTGGTTCGCGGATGTCCATCCTCAGTTCAAGTTTGATCTTCTGGCCTTCCGGATGGACCAGCAGTCCCAAGGCACCTTTCCCGCCCGCTTCTACATCCGGAAGGAGGAAGAGTGGAATCGGCACTTTCCCTATCCCTTGGACACCCTGGAGCGCTTCTCTCCCTGGGCCAAGGGGCTGGTGGAGTTCCGCTATCATGGCGACATCCCCTTAGCTAGCGCCATCCGCGGAACTCACCCTCTTCTGGGGGAGTTGGGGTATGAGTTTGGCACCGACTTCCACATGACTAACCATAAAAGGCTCTTCCGCGAGGCTTCTTCTAGCCTGCCCTCCCTTTTGGAGGGAAAGAGCGTGCACCAGTACAACCCCCGCTTTGAACCGCCCCGGTATGGGGTGGACCCCTCGGAAGGGTACGAGGAGCTCCTGCACCGAGAGCTTGCTCGCTTGAAGGGGCATTACCAGGAGCTGGGGAAGCGGAAGGGGCTTGGGGCTAAGGAGGAGAAGGCCTTTGTGAGGGACCAGCTGGCCAAGGCGGAAGAGCGGTTCCGCCAGGGGGCTTGGCGGCTTCCCCATCAGCTTCCCCGCCTGGTGTGGCGCGATGTGGCCAGCTCCACCAACGAGCGCACGCTTATCGCCGCCCGAGTGCCGGCAGGGGTCTTCCTGGGCAATACCCTGAACTACGTCCGCCCCTACCGTTACCGGGTAGGGGAGGAGGAGGTGGACCAGGAGGTGGTGCCGGAAGAGGAGTTCCTCTACCTCTTGGCCCTCTTCAACAGCTTTGTCCTGGACTACTACCTTCGGCTTAGGACCACCAGCCACGTCAACATTTTCTTCTTGCGGGAGCTTCCCATTCCCATGCCTGACCCTGGGCTAAAGGCCCGGGTGGTGGCGTTAGCAAAAAAGGTGGAAGCGTCCTTGGTGCAAAATCGGGAAGATCGGGCTGAGCTGGAGGCTCTTATCGCACGCGAGGTTTTCCACCTGACCCGGTGCCAGTTCGCCCGGGTGTTGGCTACCTTCCCGTTTGGCCAGGTGGACCGGGAGCTCCTACGGCTTAGCTTGAAAGGATTCTAGTTCTCCCGCCTCCCCCTGAAAGCCCAGCTCCTTGTGGCTCCCGTCGCAGAAGGGCTTCTCCTTGGAGCCCCCGCAGCGGCAGAGAGCGAGCTTGGCCTTTTCCAGGCGCATCTCCTTCCCGTTCCACCGGAAGGTGGCCCCCTCCGGCAGGTCCAGCACGTAGGGCCCGTTCTCCCGAAACCGCAGGCGCATAGGAGTATGGTCAAGGGTGAAGAGCCAAGCGTCAAGCACCTCTGGTCAGGCTCTGGCACGCCCTTTTGGGGCCCCCGCCGTGGCAAGAGCCACGGCGGGGTACTCAATCAATGTACTCGTACGCCACCAGGGTCAGGAACTCCACGAACTCCTCGGAGAGGACCAGCCGGTCCAGGATCTCCTCCACCTCCCGGTAGCGCTCCTTTTCGCACCCTCCCAGCTTGGAAAGCTCCTCTTCCTTGATCTTCTGGTAAAGCTCCGGGGTGATAGGGCGGCCGTCCTCCAGCTCTGCCTTCCGGTGCACCCACTGCCAGAGCTGGGCCCGGCTGATCTCCGCCGTGGCGGCGTCCTCCATGAGGTTGAAGATGGCGGCGGCCCCGTTGCCCAGAAGCCACTGGTTCAGGTACTGGAGGGCCACGGAGATGTTGTTCCTGAGGCCCCCTTCCGTCACCTTCCCCCCGGGCACGGTGAAGTTCAGGAGGTCCTCGGCGCCCACCTTCACGTCCTCCCGCTTCACGTGCTTCTGGTGGGGCTTATCCCCCAGGTAGCGGTCAAAGACCTCCATGGCCACGGGCACCAGGTCGGGGTGGGCCACCCAGGTGCCGTCAAAGCCCTGGGAAGCCTCCCGCTCCTTGTCGGCCCGGACCTGCTGGAAGGCCCTTTCGTTGATCTCGGGGTCCTTGCGGCTGGGGATGAAGGCGGCCATGCCCCCGATGGCGTGGGCCTCGTGGATGTGGCAGCTTTTCACCAAAAGCTCGGTGTAGGCCTTCATGAAGGGGACGGTCATGGTGACCTGGGCCCGGTCGGGGAAGATAGGGGCGGTGGTGGCGAACTTCTTGATGCAGCTGAAGATGTAGTCCCACCTGCCGGCGTTGAGCCCGGCGGCGTGCTCCTTGAGCTCGTAGAGGATCTCCTCCATCTCAAAAGCCGCCAGGATGGTCTCAATGAGGACCGTGGCCCGGATGGTGCCCCGGGGGATGGCGAGGTAGTCCTGGGCGAACACGAAGACCTGGTTCCAGAGCCGGGCCTCGAGGTGGCTTTCCAGCTTGGGCAGGTAGAAGTAGGGGCCGCTTCCCCGCCTCAAGAGCTCGTGGGTGTTGTGGAAGAAGTAGAGGCCGAAGTCAAAGAGGCTGGCCGAGATGGGCTCCCCGTCCACCAGGACGTGCTTTTCCGGGAGGTGCCAGCCCCTTGGGCGCACCACCAGGGTGGCCACCTTCTCCTTCAGGCGGTACGCCTTGCCTTCCGGGGAGACGAAGTCTATCTGGCGGCGCACGGCGTCGTAGAGGTTCTTCTGGCCTCTTAGGACGTTATCCCAGGTGGGGGAGAGGGCGTCCTCAAAGTCGGCCATGAAGACCTTGGCCCCGGAGTTTAAGGCGTTCACGATCATCTTCCGCTCCACGGGGCCGGTGATCTCCACCCGGCGGTCCTGGAGGTCCGGTGGGGCCTCGGCCACCTGCCAGCTTCCCCCGCGCATGAAGGCGGTCTCCTCTAAAAAGTCCGGCTTTTCCCCCGCCTTGTACCGCTCCCAGAGGGTTTTGCGCCGCTCCAGGAGGGCCTTGCGCACGGGGTTGAACTCCCGGTGCAGGGCCACCACAAATCGGAGGGCCTCTTCCGTGAGCACTTCCCCGAGGAGAGGATGGTCCTTGAGGATCTCCACGCCCTTCATGGTGGCTTGAGCCTAAGGGAAGGGCGCGGGGTTTGTCAAGTAACGAAAAGGTTTTTCGTCTATTGAAAAACAAGGGAGAACCTGCTACCTTAAGGCCATGCCCAGGCCCAAAGCCAAGGGCGCCGGGGAGGTGAGGACCCTGGAGCGGGGGCTAGTGGTCCTCGAGGCCCTCTCCGTCCTGGGCGAGGCGGGGCTCGGGCCTTTGGCGGCGGCCACGGGGCTTTCCAAGAGCACCCTGTACCGCCTCCTCCAGACCCTGGTCCGGAAGGGGTTCGTGGAGGAGGCGGGCGGGGTCTACCGGGTGGGCCCCCGGGCCTTCGCCGTGGGCCAGGCCTACCCCAGGCAGAGCCTCTTAGAGGCGGCGCGGCCGGAGATGGAGGCGTTGGCGGAGGCTTTGGGCGAGAGCGTGAACCTGGCGGTCATGGCGGGCCTCGAGGTCCTCTACCTGGACCAGGTGGAGGGGAAGAAGCTGGTCCGCCTCTTCACCGCTCCCGGCTCCCGGGCCCCCCTCCACGCCACGGGGGTGGGGAAGGTCCTCCTGGCCTACCGGGGGGTGTCGGAGGGGCTTTCCCTGGAGGCCTACACCCCCCACACCCTCACCACCCGGGAGGGCCTTCTGGAGGAGCTAAAGCGGGTCCGGGCCCAGGGCTACGCCTTGGACAACGAGGAGAAGGAGCTTGGGGTGCGGTGCGTGGCCGCGCCCGTCTTCGGCCCTGGGGGGGAGGTGGTGGCCGCGCTTTCCCTCTCCGCCCCCGCAAGCCTCCTCTCCCTGGAGGAGGCCCACCGCCTGGCCCCCCAGGTGGTGGCGGCCGCCCGCAGGGCCTCCTTGCGCCTGGGCTTCACAGGGTCTGTATAATGAGTAGGGTTAGGAGGCTTTAGCGGGAGGGGCTAAGGGCCATGGACAAGGATCGTCCCGTGTACATCATCAGCGTGGCGGCGGAGCTAGTGGAGATGCACCCCCAGACCCTGAGGCTTTACGAGCGGAAGGGGCTCATCAAGCCCAAGCGGTCTGGGGGGAAGACCAGGCTTTACTCCGAGCGGGACATTGAGAAGCTTAGGGAGATCCGCCGCCTGACCCAGGAGCTGGGGGTGAACCTGGCTGGGGTGGAGGAGATCATGCGCCTAAGGTCTGAGCTGGAGGCCCTCCAGGCCCGCTTTGAGGCCGAGGTGACCAGGCTCAGGCTCCTCCTTTTGGAGGAGGGCGCAGGCCTCCGGGAGAGTAGCATGGGGGCGTGATGGACCCAAGCCCCCTTCTGGAATGGCTCGCCATCCCCTCCGTCTCCACCGACCCCGCCCGCAAGGAGGACGTGCGCCGGGCGGCCTTGTGGCTTGAGGAAAGGCTGAAGGCCCTGGGCTTCCGCACCGAGCTCCACGAAACCCCCCTCCACCCCATCCTCTACGCCGAGCGCCTGCTAGAGGGCGCCCCCACCGTCTTGGTCTACGGCCACTACGATGTCCAGCCCCCCGACCCCCTGGAGCTCTGGGAAACCCCGCCCTTTTCCCCCACGGTGCGGGAGGGGAGGCTCTACGCCCGGGGGGCCTCCGACGACAAGGGCCAGCTCTTCGCCCACGTGGCGGCTTTGGAGGGCCTAGAGGCCCCCGTCAGCATCAAGTTCCTGGTGGAGGGGGAGGAGGAGATCGGAAGCCCGAGCCTCCTACCCTTCGTGCGGGCGAACCGGGAGAGGCTTAAGGCCGATGCCGTCCTCATCTCCGATGGGGCCATGTTCGCCCCCGGGGTGCCCACGCTGACCTACGGCCTCCGAGGGCTTTGCTACCTGGAGGTGCGCTTTTTTGGGGCCAGGCGGGACCTCCACTCCGGGGCCTTCGGCGGGGTGGCCCCCAACCCCATCCAGGCCCTGGGCTGGATCCTGGCCCGCCTCAAGGACGAGGGCACGGGGAAGGTCCTGATCCCCGGCTTTTACGAGAAGGTGCGCCCCGTCCCCCAGGAGGAGAAGGCCCTCTGGCCGGCCCTGGACGAGGAGGCCCTGAAGCGGGAGCTGGGGGTGGAGGTCCTTTCCGGGGAGGAGGGGTATGGGCCTTTGGAGAGGCTCTGGGCCCTGCCCACCCTGGACCCGAACGGGGTGTGGGGCGGCTACCAGGGGGAGGGCTCCAAGACGGTGATCCCCAAGGAGGCGGGAATGAAGCTCTCCATGCGCCTGGTGCCCGACCAGGACCCCGAGGAGGTGGCCGAACTCACCGAGGCCCACCTCCGGACCCTCCTGCCCCCCGGCTACCGCCTGGAGGTCAAAAGGCTCCACGGCGGAAAGCCGGTCCTCACCGACCCCTTTAGCCCCCCCATGCGCCTCATGGCCAAGGCCCTCGAGAAGGTCTGGGGCCGGCCTCCCGTCTACGCCCGGGAAGGGGGGACGATCCCCGTGGTGGCGGAGCTGAAGGAGGCCCTGGGGGCCCCTATCGTCCTCCTGGGCCTGGGCCTTCCCGACGACAACCTCCACGCCCCCAACGAGAAGCTGGACCTGGTCAACCTAGAAAAGGGGGTGGCCGCTATTCGGCGTTTTTACGAGCTTCTGGCGGCCTCGCCCGCTTGAAGATGAGGGCCTCGCCCACCCGCCCCACAAGGAGGGGGACAGCGGCGCTTTTGGCCACCTGGGCGGCGAAGGGGACGTCGGCCTCGAGGCCCACGGCCTTCAGAGCCTGGGCGGCGGCGGAGAGACTTAGGGCCTCCAGAGGGTCCTGGTAAGCCCGCTTGACGGCCAGGGCCACCCTGGCCCCATCCTCCGGCTCCACCTCCCCCATGAGGCCCAGGTACTCCGCCAGGACCCCGGCGGTGTAGAGGTCGTCCAGCCCCACGCGCCCCTCCTTACCGGCGCAGAGGATGGCCACCTCCTCGGTGGCCAGCTCCAGGGCCAGCCTGGCGGCGGCGTGGGCGTTGTAGAGGGAGGCCAGGAGGACGCGCTTGGCCGTTTTGGCGGCGACGTGGGCCGCCTTGGTGCCGTTGGTGGTGCTCATGACCACGATCCTGCCCCCCACGGAAGCCTCGAGGGCCTCCCTGGGCGAGTTCCCTAGGTCAAAGCCCGGGGGCTTCAGCCCCCCCACCTCCCCTGCCAGGAGGACGTCGGCGTCCTTGAAGGCCCTGGCGGCCTCGAGGTCCCCCGTCAGGTAGAGGGCCTCGGCCCCCGCTTCCAGGAGGGCCGCCCCCATGGTGGTGGCCCGGATCACGTCCACCACCAGGACCACGTCCGGGTACACCAGGTCTTCCGTGGGCAGAGGGTCTACTCTGAGGCGCATGCCTTCTCCTCACACCAGCCCGAAGGCCACCTCTTCCAGAAGGGCCGGGCTCAGGACCTCCACCTCCCCGGGGGCCAGGCGCACCGCCCCCTGGGCCTTGAGCTCCTGAAGGGCCCGGGTGACCGTCTCCCGGCTGGCCCCCGCCAGGGCCGCCAACTCCTGCTGGCGCGCCCGGATCTTGGGGCCCATCCCCTGGCGCAGGAGCTTCAAAAGGGCGTAGGCTACCCGGCTCTTGGCCTCCTCAAAGGCCATGAGGTCCAGCTCCAGATCGGCCTCCCGCAGGCGGTGGGCCAGGAGGCGGGCCAGGTTGTGGGCGATGAGGGGGAGGCGGCGGATGAGGGCCAGGTAGGCCTCCCGGTGGAGGACCAGGAGGAGGGCCTCCTCCTCGGCCAGGGCGCTGGCGCTCCGCTCGCTTCCGTCCAAAAGGCTCATCTCCCCGAAGATCTCCCCGGGGCCCACGTAGCCCAGGGTCTTCTCCTGCCCTCCCAGGTGGGTGCGGAAGAGGCGCACCCGGCCCCTTTCCACCAGGTAGAGGGCCTGCCCCAGGTCTCCCTGGTGGAAGACGGGCTTCCCCTTGGGGTAGGCCTGGCGCAGGAAGTAGGAGCGGGCCAGGGCCTCCTCCTCCGGGGTCAGGTCGTGGAACAGGGGGCCAGGCATCGGGCTTACTCTAACCGAAGCTTCATCTTTTGCCTAGAGGATGGGGGGGTGAGGCCGGTCCTGGAGGCCCGCCGCCTGGGGTTCGCCTACGAGGGTGCCCTCTTCCGGGACCTCTCCTTCGCCCTGGCCCCCGGGGAGGCGTTGGCCCTTCTGGGGCCCTCGGGAAGCGGCAAGACCACCCTCTTCCACCTCCTGGCGGGGCTTCTCCCCTTGCAGGAGGGGGAGGTCTACTGGGAGGGGGAGGCCATCCGGGGCCTCTCCGAAGGGATTCTGGCCCGGAAGCGGCTTCACTTTCTGGGTCTTATCTTCCAGCACCACTTTCTCTTCCCCGAGCTCACCGCCTTGGAGAACGTCCTGGCCCCCGGGTATTTGGCGGGGCGGGTGGACCGGACCCGGGCCCTTGGCCTTCTGGACCGGCTGGGCCTGGCAAAAAGGGCCCACTTCCTACCCCAAAGGCTTTCCGGTGGGGAGCGGCAGCGGGTGGCCGTGGCCCGGGCCCTCTACCTGAGGCCCCGTCTCCTCCTGGCCGACGAGCCCACGGCCAGCCTGGACCGCCGCCAGGCCCGGGAGGTCCTGGCCCTCCTTTTGGAGCTTTCCCGGGAGGTGGGGGCGGCCCTGGTCCTGGCCACCCACGACGAGGCCCTGGTGGAAGGGCTTCCCACCCTGCGCCTGTAGTATCCTTAGGCGGTATGAGTCCCATCCACGTGCGGGGAAAGCCGGGGGAGGTGGCCGAGAGGGTTCTGCTTCCCGGGGACCCAGGCCGGGCGGAGTGGATCGCCAAAACCTTCCTCCAGGACCCCGTCCTCTACACCTCCTACCGGGGCCTCCTGGGCTATACCGGCCGCTACAAGGGCGTGCCCGTTTCCGTGCAGACCACGGGCATGGGGGCCCCTTCGGCCAGCATCGTGGCCGAGGAGCTCATCAAGCTGGGAGCCCGGGTTCTCCTGAGGGTGGGCACCTGCGGGGCGGTGGACGAAGGCCTGGCCCCGGGGGACCTGGTCATCGCCCAGGGGGCCGTGCCCCTGGACGGGGCCAGCCGGCAGTACCTGGAGGGCCGCCCCTACGCCCCCCTGCCCGACGCCGGGCTTTTTGCGGCCCTGTGGAGGAAGGTCGAGGCCCTGGGCTACCCCCACCACGTGGGCCTCATCGCCACCGAGGACGCCTTTTACGCCACCACCCCCGAGGGGGCCAGGGCCTGGAGCCGGTTTGGGGTCCTGGCCTTTGAGATGGAGGCCAGCGCCCTCTTCCTGATCGGAAAGATGCGGGGTGTGCGGGCCGGGGCCATCCTCACCGTCTCCAACCAGATCGGCGACCCCGAGCTGGCCCCGGAGGAGGTCCTGAAGGAGGGGGTTCGGCGTATGGTGGAGGTGGCCTTCGAGGCCCTTCTGGAGGTGTGAGATGGCAGAGGAGCATGGGCACGAGTTCATCCTGGAGATCCCCGAGTTTGAGCACCTCTCCTACGAGGTGGAAGAGGGCATCGCCCTGGTCACCCTGAGGCGGCCCGAGGCCCTAAACGCCTTCTCCCAGGACCTTCTGCGGGAACTCGCCGAGGTGGCCGAGGTCATCGCCCAGGACCCCGAGGCCCGGGTGGCCATCTTCACCGGGGAGGGGAAGGCCTTCGCCGCCGGGGCGGACCTGAAGGAGATCGCCGCCATCAAGGACCCCTTCATGGCCAGGGAGTACGCCCTTTTGGGCCAGCAGGTCTTCTCGGAGATCGCCGCCTTGCCCATCCCCACCATCGCCGCCATCAACGGCTACGCCCTGGGCGGGGGGCTGGAGCTGGCCTTGGCCTGCGACCTCCGGGTGGCCGCCACGGGGGCCAGGCTGGGCCTGCCTGAGGTGGGTCTGGGCCTCATCCCCGGCTTCGGCGGGACCCAGCGCCCGCCCC
>QGLW01000072.1_pt1 | contig 30055 bp, 41 predicted proteins | sample 1725341 | NCBI WGS metagenome assembly QGLW01 (sample SAMN05439265, study PRJNA331180) | Hot springs metagenome, whole genome shotgun sequencing project. | isolation source: microbial mat of Apron and Channel Facies of Mammoth Hot Springs | place: USA: Wyoming, Yellowstone National Park | collected... | reverse complement strand
CCAAGAATTCAAGCAGGTAAATTGGACGGTGAGTATTCAATAACAGCTTGGTATAAATTTATATCCACAAACTCACAAACAGGCAGAAATAGGTATGCTTTGTATGAGCTTGAAATAACACATGCAGATGGAACTGGACTAACCGATGCTGAATCAGATATTTTGTATGCGCTACTTGGGAATAAATTTTGTGTAGATGGTCAAGGACACGGACATTACGCATTAGCAGGTGGAAATTTTGGTAATACTACAAAAGCCTGCCCTTCAAGTTCATCTGCAAATTACTACACAGTAGAACTGCAATCTTATAACTGTCAATAGGTGTTAAATGGTAATAAAATAATTAACGAATACTTACCAAAGATAAACTTTTTACTACTACTTTTCCTTGTTGTTTTAATTGGCATATTTGGATTTGACTATTTAAAAAGCAAAAAAGAAAGCCAAGAAGCACTTAAACAGGTTGTAGAAATGACAAAAAGTGAAGCAGATAATAAGATTGTGATTGTTTCAAAAGATGGCGTATTCCAAGTGTTAGAAGGTAAAGAAGTGTCTATAGAAAGTTTATCTCCGTTGATTATAAAATATCAAGATAACGTATTCAAGAAAAATGGTATATTCTATCTATACACAAAAGGCAATATAATCTATGTGTTTGATATGTATAATAAAAGTATAATAGGTTCTAAGAGAGGGTATAAGAATGATTAGAATGGAAGAAAACAAAAAGGATATTAAGATAGGCGAGTACTATATAAGAGTAAATGGTGTTTATATCGCTGGAGATGGCGGAGATGTAGAACTATTAGAAAAATTATACGTTGCAGAGGGATACCAAAGAGTAGCACTTGAAGAGAGAATGGGAGATAAAGGAGAGGCAAGATATCACTATTTTTCATTTGATAGAAAAACATACAGAGTTTACAACTCTATTCAAGGATTGTTGGAGCAGTTTAGCGATATAGCAGTATTCAACTTAGACGATATTCAACCAAACAAAAAGTTTGTTAAGAAAATAGCAGGATTTTTAGATAAGAAAAATATAGCTGTTTTTGGCATATTAATTGTAGCAATAGCAGGAACCGTGTTATTTTTTAATAAAAAGGAAGAAGACAGACCTTCTACTCCTATTACACCTATTCAAACACCGCAGACAGTATCTAAGCCACAACAACCACCACCTCCACCACCATGCCATACAAATTTACCAAGCTTTGCCAAGTTTTTTGACTATACAGACCAAGTAGCAAGCGGCAAGGTAGTAAAATTAGTCAATGATAAAACAGTAGAAATAACCTTGCAAACGATAGAAGTATCTCCTATAGAGAAGGCAGACATAAAAATCCCATCTTCTATGGACGAAAAGCTTTTCAACATGCAAGACGCAGGAGATAAACTGACTTTTACTATGAGTGGATATGACAACTGCTTGCTGTTTATAGATGTAAACAAGAAATTGCCTTTAACGATAGATACTTTAGATACAAATGGTTGCAACATATATCTTGAAAAATCATGTATTAGGTGAGGGGCGTGATAAGTGAAGGGAGTGGTTTTAGACATAAATAAAGAATGTATTTAACCAATTACACCTATCACCCATCACCTATCACCTATCACACCGACCAAAGGGAGGCACTGATGATAGACCTACAACAGAAATACGATGATGCGGTTATTGAAGTAATAGGTAGGCTTTACGGGAAGAAGTCTGATATTTACTTGATAGATATTCTTAAAGAGATGTATCCAAAAGAAAAGAGGTTTGATGAAGTTAAGGCGCTAATTAGGAAAGGTACTGATATATTTACTGCGTTATATCAAAAAAAACTTATAGAAAAACAGACCTACGAATACCTATCATCTGCAAAGAGAATTAGAAATTTAAAAGAGTTCGTAAGGGTATATAGAGATAGCACGAAAGAGATAAAGGAAGTGGTTATGTCCTTAAAGAAACAGCTTATATCCCCTGCATTTGCTTTTTTGATGCACTATGCGGTATTCTACACAATGCTTTATAAAATCCTGCCTGCTTTCTCCATAGGTAAAAAGACATTAATGTTTTTGCCTTCTTACTTTCCGTTTTTAATATATGTATCTAAAAATCCTTGGGTGTTTTATCTATACGTAGCGATAACTCTTGGGATAATACTAATTCTCTACTTTACACAAGATAAATACAACCCTGCTTACAAAATGACAGAAAAGATGAAGCTGTATCTTTATTTATACCAATCAACCAAAGCAGGCAAAAAGGTAGAAGAGGCAGTAAAGACGTATAAAGGAAAGGCTATAGATGTGAATAAGTTTAACTCCTTAATGGCAAAAGGTAAAAGCTTGGCTGATTCATTGCTACTGTCTATGAAGTATTCAGTTTCTCCAATAGAAAAAACATTGCTTATATCGGCATTGGAAGGTGATGAGAAAGAGGTATCAAGAAACATAGAGGACTTATACAAAGAAATGCTTGATATTACAAAGCAGATAATATCTAAAATAGGACATGTGCTTAGTTTGGTTGCAATGTTAATAGTAGCGGGAATATTAATGTTCTTCTATGGCGGATTTTACTTGCCGTTGATAGAGGCAATCAGGAATTCAATATAGACGTGATATGTGATACGTGATACGAATAGGTGGATTTTACATACCCCGTATCACCCATCACGTATTACGTATCACCTCCCATATTGACAATGATTAAGTGTGTTATATAATACAAGTAAAATTTACTTGCTTAAAGGAGGGAAAAGATGAAAAAACTGTTATTAACGCTAACTTTCTTATCTGTATCTGTATCTACGTTTGCCGCTCCTGTGTCTACACCCAACACAGTAAACGATAGTCCAGTTATGGGAGGCAATTACTGTACAAGAACTTGTCCTTACGGAACATATAATTTATCAACTGGAAAATGTCAAGCAGATCCTACGATTACCTGTCCAAGTGGCGGAACGTATAATTCTTACACTCAAAAATGTGAAGCTCCAGCATCTTAATTAAAAAACAGGAGGAAAAGTCATGTTAAGAAAAGCAAAATTGTTTAATGCAATAACAATGATTTTATTGCTTGTCGGAAGTGTTTATTCTTCTAAGGCTTGGTACTACTACTACAAATATCAGGAAGGTGATACAACGTATTGGGCGATTCCAGAAGGAGCGGGAACTTGGCCGGATACCAAAAACCCCAATATACGTACATCGACTGCTGTAGACAACATTATTCAAGTTTATGACCTTAACGGAAATCAATATATAAGAATTTGTTCTCGTAGTAATAATGATATGGATGATGATGGTGGTTATGATAGTGATTTAATATCGTGTGGAAAATGGATTGATCTAAATACTCACTCTTGTCCAAGTGGCTATTCTTTTAACTCATCCACTAATAAGTGTGAAGCAAATCCTACCATTACCTGTCCAACTGGTTATACATATAACTCATCTATCAAGAAATGCCAAGCAAATCCTGTTATATCTTGCCCAACAAATTAATAGTAATATAGAGGTGTGTGGATTACCTGCCACGCATCCTCGTTTTATGATATAATATGTTCAAATACAAATCTTAGGGGTGATAAAGGAGACAGAAGATGAAGAAATTAGTTTTAGTAGGATTAATCGCTGCAGTAGGAACATCTTTCGCAGAACCTATGCCAACACAACCACAACCAGATGTGCAACCATCACCAATGCCACAACCTATGCCACCACCGCAACTAAATCCAATGCCACCTATAGAAATAAAACCTGAAGATAAAGCAATCATTAATCTTAAAAAGAAGCTAACTATGAAGAAAACGTATAATGATTATCAAAAAATAGATAAGGCTACATCTATTGATAGAATTAATTTAGAAAGGTCGCTAAGGGAAGCTAAATATTCACTAAAAACTCAGATATACAAGGAAAAACAACTTGATGCGCAATTACTACATCCATACTACTACAATATTCCTATAGTAGGTGTGGTAGGAAATGTAGCATTGACGAATCAAACACCTTTAAAAGACGGAACAGTGTTAAAAGATAAAGATAGAATCTCTATTAAAGACGGAGTTGTTTATGTAGGAAACTATCTAATTTCCTATCCTGTTATGAATAGTATTGTACAGCCAGATGTATCTTTAGTATCATCACCATCAACACCACAACTTTTAACAGGATTACCAACAACAGATAATTCACCATCAGGATCGCCACCAATGCCATTACCTCCACCAAGGTAAGTGAGTAGGTGAGTAAGTGAGTAAATGAGTAAGTAAGATGGGATATGTAATATATAGAAATAAGGGCAGCAAAGCATTTACTTTAGTAGAGATGATGGTGGTTGCGCTGATAATTGCAGGACTATTGGTGGTTATAGTCAGAATATATAAGACAAATTCAGACTACGAAACTGCACACCAAATAGATGAATTTGTGAGGGCTGTGGACAAAGGGTTATTTATCGCTAATATATCTCTGCAAAATAGTTCATTTAGAAGGAATATATCAGGTAATGAGGGGGATAATGGAGGTTTATACTTGATAGTTTCAGATATATCTTTCAACTCTGTTTATAGTGCATTAATGAAGGGTGATTGTATGATTAGATGTTTTGACAATGATGATAACAACAATGGGAACTGTGGCAATCCTGCGCTTTTTAACGGAATGTGTCAAAGCAATGATTCACTCCGCACCTTATGTTTAATGAATTCATTTAATAAAAAATACTTGGACACATACATGATACCAATAGCAATACAGGGAAAAATAAGTAGCGATTACCAAGTGGTTAATCCTAATTATCTATTAGTAAAAGAAGCAAGAAGTGGTAGCACAATAAGTATAGGGCAGTTAGTAAAATTAAGAAGCATAACTATAGATTTATCTGATAACCCAAACGTTATTAACATACTGCAGAATATAGATAACAATAAGTATCAAAGGTCAGGAAATAGAATAACCTATCTACTTAACAACGGAGCAGGACATTTTGTAATTGTTAGGAATGGATATGTATGTCAATAGGGGTGATACGTGATACGTTAGAGTGGATTAGACATTACTTTTAAAGAATATAAAATGCCTTTTTTTACATATCACATATCACGTATCACCTATCACGTTAACAGGAGGCAACAATGTTAGATAAACTAATCAAAAAGAAAGCAGATAATACAGAGGCTAAAGAAGAAAAAAAGTTTGGATTAGGTTCTATTTTAAAGAAAAAGGAAAATGCGGAGAGTGGAGAAGAAAACAAGAAGGAGAGAAAGAAGTTTAATTTTGGCTTTAAATTGAAGGGAAAAGGCAGTGGAGAAGTAAGACAGTCTAATCGTGTTGTAAATCGTTCATTGCCTGTCGCATCTGGTGAGCTTTACGTAAAGCCAAGGCGTGTAATCGTTAAGTTGTTTGGCGAAGATTTGGCAGAAAGTATAATAGATGAGATTGTAAAGTCAGGTAAAGATAGATACACTTACCTAACAATGGAAAAGGGTATTAAAGAAGATACTCTTATTAAGGTTTATTCAGAAGTTTATGGTAATGGCTACGTTTTAAGGCTTGAAGGAGAAGATTTTTTTGTGGATAAGGATGGGTATTTGGTAGATAGAGAGACAGGTTTTAAGTATCACTACCTACCGATAGACAAAGATGTTATCTTAATTCCAAAAAGTGTCTATAATCAAAAGTTGAATGTAAGTAAAGTTGAAGAAACCGTGGCAGAGGGTGTGGATTTATGGAAGGTATTTGTAGATGTGGTTAGAAGGTTAATGAGTGAAAAAGTTAACGATATTATTGTAGAGGGACAGGGGTCGATTTATAAACTGTTCTATAAACAGCTTGGTGGTGGAAAGCTACCTGTAATGACGCTTACTTTTGATGAAGGCGTCCAATTAGTTCAGATGCTTAAAAACAGGGCATCAGAATATTCAGAGGTTATGGCTAACGTTGATGATAAGCCACAGTCAGGCAGAATAGAGTTAAAAGAACTTGGAGTTGAGCTTAGATTGGAATTTCAGCCGTCTGTAGAGGGAGAAAGTGTAGCGGTGAGAATATTTAATATATCAGGATATTTTAATAAACGACTAAATGAACTTGGATATGAGAAAGAGTTTATAGAAGAGGTTAGGAAGATAGCAATAAGAAAGAATGGGTTAATACTTGTTAGTGGTTCTACAGGGCAAGGTAAATCTACGCTTATTAAATCAATGTTAATAGAGGCAAACCCTGAAGTAAGGAGGATTATTCTGTTAGAAGACCCTGTAGAGATGAAAGTAAAAGGAACTACTCAAATGCCTGTAGGGAAATTTAGCTTTGCAGACGGAGTAAGGTCTTGCATGAGAGCCGTGCCTGATATTATTGTCGTTGGAGAAACAAGGGACGGAGAAACAGCTAAGAACACAATAGACGCATCAATGTCAGGACACCTTACATACACTACAATACACGCAAATGACTGTATAGGAGCGATAGAGAGATTTATTTTAAAAGCTGTAGAGACAGGAGATATGAGTGCAGAAGACGCAAGATTTAATATATCATCTACCCTGCTTATATCTGTAAACCAAATATTGGTAAAACTGACTGACGGCAGAATAAAGCCAATTGTAGAGTATTTAATACCAGACCATGAAGAAAGAATATTGCTTAGAGAAGGTAAGTTTGAAGAGCTAAGAGAGAGAATGAAAGAGAAAGGAATGACATTAAATCAACAGATAGAGAAATTATATAGGGATGGGTTGATTACAGAAGATCAATATGTGAGTTATTCAGGCGTTAAGTAGAGGTGAGAAAGTAAGAAGGTAAGAAAGTGAGGTAGTGGATGAGGTTTAATTATTCTTAATTAATGTCAATACCAATCACCCACTCACCTATTTGGGAGGTGATTTCTCATCCAATGATAAGCATCTGATATGTAGTTATTACTCCATCTATAATGGTAGCTACCATTGCTATATTGATTTACGTCTTTCAACACTGCTATACTTTCGATCTTATCGGTAGCTTGTTTTATGCTTGTAGTAGTTACGTTATTTGCATAAAAGTTATTTGCATTCATTATAGAGAGAGCTAATCCAATTGATAAACCTGTTAAAAGCAACATATTCATTTTTAGTCCTCCAATTTTAATTTAACAGGGACAGCAGATGCCACCCCTGTTATGTATGTAGTCAATAGGTTAGAACGCTAATATGCAAGTCATTTTTGCATTAGTTGGAGCAGCATTACCACACGCTCCGTTTCCATACATATTGGTTAATTGGTTGTAAGCTTTAGTGCATACATCATTATCGTTTTTGCAGTCAATAGTAAATTTAAGTGTAGAAGGGCTGGTGGAAGCATTATAGTCTGTCACTATAGTATAACCTGCAGCTCCAACTTTGACAGAATTGCTACCTGTATCTATTTCAAGCGAGTTGGTATTTAATACTCCGCATTGTTGGCTCCATAAAGCAGGAATCAATTCCTTAGTATCATCACCAGCACCAGCAATATTACCACCGATAGCAGACGGGCATTTCATTCGAGCTATACCAACGGCATAGTTAATATCTTGAACAGATTTTGCAATTAATTTAGCGTTGGCATCAGCAGAAGAGCCAAGTATTTTTGGAACTACTAACACTAAGAGAATACCAAGGATAATTACTACGGCGATTAACTCAACAAGCGTAAAACCCTTTTCTCTTTTCCTGTCCTTCTTGCCATTGATTTTGGCAATCAAGTCAACCTTTCCTTTGACATCCATAAGAACTTTCTTTAAAGCCTTCATACTAAAACCTCCCTTTCAAAATTTAGTATTATTATAACACAGCGAAATAGATTGTCAATATGGGAATGTGATAAGCGATGGGTGATACGTGATACGGGGGAGTGGTTGATACATTCTTTATTTGAATATACTAAATCCACTTATACTGCTACCAGCAACACTTTCTTACTCTTCCCCATACAACCACGCCTACATTTCTATAGTTTGGTTTAGACGCTTTCAGTCCTTGAACTCCCATAGATTTTGCCTCATCTATTATCGATTTTACATTTATATTACCAATTAGAGATTTGAAATATTCTGCAGGATTACTAATAAGTTTTGTTATCTCTTCTGGTGATAATGCTGCGACACCATACCACCCAGGATAAAAGCAACCTGTAGAATTAGGGTTATACATTTGATATTTAACACCTGACGTGCTATATGTAGGTCTAATTATAGGAACGGTTGTACTTGCTAAGTGATGAAATCTTGCTATAGATAGTAATCCTGCTATAATAGGGTCAGGATGCTTTACTATGCCAATTCTTGGATATCCATACCCCCAAAATCCTACGCATACAAAGCTTGGGTCTATACCAAACGGAAGATGTATTTTACTACCTAAATACTCTGTTAGATAAGGACAAGCTGCTGCACCTGCTACTAAACTTTTTTGTGCATCTCTTACAGCTCCAAACAAAGGTGCAATAGTATATGCATCAGGAGAAAGAGTATCTATTGCCCATATAGGGAATACCAACTCTGCCAAAGCAAACCTTGGCAAATTATCTAACACGCTACTTATCTTATCCGCTATTTGATTTACTTTATCTACTACTCCTTGCACTTTAGAAAAAGCTGTATTGCCTGCTACACTTCCTAAGGAACCTACCAACTTGCTTTTTATCTCATTCATTTTTGTTGAAACATCTCTTAACACCGACAGCTGTTTCATAGGATCGAAACCAAAAAAGTTAGATAGGATGCCAAGAGCAGCACAAAGGCAGGTCGGATTTTTACTTGCAACAGTTCCAAAAGTGGATGCAAGAACGTCCTCTACTGTCTTAGGAAATCCAATATAATGTGGATATAAGTACATATTACTTGATGTCTTGCTTGTATGTACTTCGTTTACAGTGGAACCTTCAGGGATAAAACCAAGGATAGTGTCTATGATAGGTTTAAGTAGGTCAGACGCAACTGCAAGAGCATCAGATGATTTGCCTATCTCACCTCTTCTCCCTGTTTCCATAAATCCCGTTGGTATCCAATATTTAACGGCAGGTGCAGGTGGTTTAGGAAAGTTAAAACAAAATCCGTCTAATTCACAAGATATACAATCCCAATTTATCAAATCAAGGATATTTAAAACATCCGCATTTGCTTGACTTAACCTAATCCCTTTCTCTTTTAACTCTAACTGCCATGCAATTAAAGCTGTAGTTAGTATTTTAATAAATTCTCTTCTATCAATACACACGGCTAACTCCTGATTGGATAGGTGTTATTGGTAATATATCGTGAAATAATACAAAATCCATATCTATTTATTTGATTTAATACAATTCATTACCGCTTCTAAAGAACTTTGCTATTTTTCTTACCAAATACCCTCTTTCTTTATTTTGCTTTAATCTTCTTATGTATATATATAAAACTATAAAGCTGCCGACAAATAAGAGAATAGAGATTATCATATTAAAGAAGAAAAGCCCAAGAAATAGTAGAACAATGCTAATTGCTGTTATGATAGCTACATCTATAAATTCTAACCCTGCTATGTCTAAATCCTTGTCTAAGTAAGGATAATGCTTCATATCAACCTCTCACTCATTATCATATGTAATCTGAATATGCTTTAACTTTCCGTTGCCTTTTTCCTTAATTTCTAAATTTCCCTTTGTAGTATTCTTCTTTTCCATTTTATAGCTTGCCTTTACTATGGGTGGAACTTGATTGCCGTATGCAAGTTTTACCATATGTTTGTATACCCTCCATACATACTCACTTCTGCCTGTTGCTTTTTTCCCTTTATTATAGCAGTCTACAGCTTTCCAGTTGTATCCATATTTGTTTATACATTTAGCTAAAACCCACGTCCCAACCTTTGCATTAATGCATGGGTCAAGTAGGTGGTTGACTGTATAGCCATATTTCCTTAAAAACGGTAGCCAAGATGAGTTTATCTGCATAAGCCCTATATCATAAGTTCCATTCTTATTTTTTCCTATTGCATACGGATTGAAACCGCTTTCTGTTTTTATAATCGCATAGACAATCAACGGGTTAATGCCGTATGATTTTGATGCTTCTTCTACACACTGCTGATAAGCTTGTGATTTACCTATGAGTAGTATAGATATGAATAATGCCAATACGTATTTAAACTTTATCATATCTCAGTATCCTCACTTCTGTTTTTTCCTTTTCCTGTTTTGTTCTCTTTTCTATTGAAAGTTTATAAACAAGTTTATCGTCATCTAATATTCCTGCATCTTCCAAAACATCTAACAATGTCTTTGTCAAATTATCTAAATCTCTCTTCCTGTTGTCTTTAAACACATACACAACTTCAACCGCCACAGGTTTATTTATTGGCTTTCCATTATACATTGACCTTAATATCAAAATTGCATCTTCTACAGCTTCTCTAATACGTTGAGGAACAAAAACATACTTTCTTCCTGTATGAAAATACCTATTACTCTTTGGTGGTATTACAAAATCCAGCTCTCCGTGAAATAAAATCTCCATTGGTGCCTCCCTTTGGTCGGCGTGATATGTGATACGTGATGGGTGATACGGGCGATTGTTTAGGCATTGCTTTTAAGCAATGTAAAATCCACTCTAACATATCACGTATCACATATCACCTATCACCTTTTCAAATACAAACAAACTCTCTTATATACTCAAAGGTTCTTACAGGAAATGCTACATTACCTACGACAAATCCTTCAGGAGATATAGATATTTCTCTGTCAGGTGTAAAGTAATGTTTTACATCCACCTGTGTCATTTCTCTGATAACGTTTACTTCATCAGCTTTTAATTCATATACTTTATTGCTTTCATCCACTAACATGCTGCCGTCGTATATTTTATCGCTTTTTCTAATTAACAAGTTTTCTCCGTCATACATAAATTTCATGTTATGTTCTATACCACTACTTTTACCATGTTTTTCTAACACCAATACACCTGACTCTTTTAGTTCATTTTTTATAAACTCTCTCAAATAAGACCTGAATAACACAACATGATACGGCAATAAGAAGATAATACCAACCATTCTTTCTTCTTTTGGCTGATATCTAATAAACTTCAACGCAAGCTGTATAGTCCCTGTATTTTCGTTTTCCTGCGGGAATACCACTATCCTTTGAACTTTTCCTTCTATTTCTAAGGCTTTTTTAGAAAATTGATTTGCTAAACTCCAATACTTAGGCAATTTTGCATATGTATAAAGTTTTATAATATCTGACATACTAAAATACATATCTCCTTTAAATCCGCTTCCTTCAAAAGGTTGTCCTTCCATCCTTGCTCCCCAACCATTCAGCGTCTCTATCTCCATCCTAACAACGCCGCTATCTCTATAAAGCTTCACATAACTATCTACCACTTTTAAGTTTTTTTCTGCCATGAAAGCCTCCTTCAATGTTTAATTACTCTTGATGTTGATTTACGTCATTTTTATTATCACTTTTATTTGCTTTTCTCTTTTGATACAAATAATTTAGAAAATCAACACTTTCAGCTATAACCTTTGGCACATCTTTACCGTCTTTATTCTTAATAAACAACCTTCCCTTAACAAATATTCTCGTACCTTTTTTGATAAACAATTCAGCATCAGTCTCCCAATCCACGTTGATAAAAAACGCATTTTTCTTATTGTACGGAACAGCTATTCTGAACTTATACACCTTTTGTCCGTCTCTTCTAAAGTCTTTTACCGCATCCTTAACAGCTACACCTATCAATGAAATAGAATTCATCCTGTTCCTCCTTCTTAAAAATTTCTCATATCATTATATTATACATATTTGTGGAATGCTTTTAGAAATTCACTACAATCCACGTCTCCCTTCAGCTTCCTACAATCTTTCAGCAGTTCTACCACATTTTTCATCAACTTAATTACAATCTCTATTCTATCATCTTCTATTTCAATATGTTTAGAAAAATACCCTAACCATCCATTCCTTCTAACAGGCATGTATACTCTGACAATTCTGCTTCTTCTGTCATACAAGACTTGAGTAGCTTCATACAGCCTGTCTATTTTAAACTTCAACGAGTAAAGAATCTCTAATATTTCCTCTATGTTTTCTGCAATAAAAATTTTTTTATCCTTAGCATTCTCGTATCTTTCTAATAATCTGACAAGTTTCAATCTATCCATCCTTCATCTCCTTTTATGTGATACGTGATACGTGATACGAAGTGAGTAGGTAAGAGGTTAGACGTAAGAAAGTAAGAATGTCTTAACCACCCCACCCACTCACCTACTCACCACCTTAACGTCTCCAAATCCAAAATCTATTGCATCGACTTCAGCTTGCATTGCCATTCCCCTTGCAGTAGAAAACTCATCGCCTCTTACAAACTTCTTATTTGTCTGAATATCCACGTAGTAAGAAAGACCACCCACTACAGCAACGTAGTCGTATCTTGAATTTTCTATATTAGAGAAATAAATTTGCAGTTCTCCTACTATCTTGTTAATCATATCACTTACAAATCTTTCTAAAGCTGTATTCTTTTCCACCTCTAAGTCGTATTCAGTAATTCCAAGGTCTGTTCTTCCTGCAAGAAAGTCCATCTTTAATCTTTGTAAATCTAACGGATAGCCATACACTCTCCTGCTGACTTCTCTATAGAAATAGTCAGTAAGCAGGTTTCTAATACCAATTTGATTTGCATAGGTTCTTGTAAATAATGGCTTTAATGTTTGTAAGTCAATCAGTATAACGTTGACAGTATTGAACCCGCCATCAATAATAAGTGCTTTGCCGTCTAACTGTATATGTCCTTTTTGGTATAAATCAAGCACAGCCATCGTTCCCTGTGGCATTACTACAGCTTCTTTCCCTGTGTGATCTTTTATTCTCCTTTCAAGCTGTTTCACAATTTCTGTGTTCAAATAATCTCCTGCAGGCAACGATACAGCAACGGTATCCGTTAACCCAACTTGCTTATCTAACAGATTAATAACAAGTGGATAGTAGTAGATAAGGTCATTAAGAGAGTAGACGATGTTCTTTCCTGCGCCGACCTCTTGGCTACCTAAGGGCAACCACTTCTTACCTTCCCACTCCAAGACCGCATCTTCAGGTCTTGATGCAACTTTGAAAATACTTGGAAACTTTAGCTCCATTTCACTATCCTCCTATAATTGAATTTTTATCTTGCCTTTTTGTGGCTGTTCTTCTTTCTTTTCTTCTCTTTCTACCTTTCTTACTTCTCTTTCTGTCTTTTTCATCTCTTTTTTCGCTTCTTTCTCTTCTTTTTCTATCAAATCTTTAACCAAATCTTTTGGTTTATACCATCTAAGATAGGAGTATTTAAATGTATACTCATCCTTTAACTTTAATTCATGGGCTCCTATCACGAGGCATAGTTTGATAAATGAACTATCAGATAAGCCAAGGTCTCTTGCATTCTTTCTCAACAGTTCCGCATCTTCAGCACTCACCATAAAAGACTTAATTGCTTGCATATAATATTTGCCCCCATATTTAAATTAATATTAAGAATATATCATATATCTTCTATCTTGGCAAGTGTTTTATTATTTATTTAGTGATTTGTTGATTAGCAAGGATTTGTTGATTTTGAAAAGGGTAACTACCCCTTAAGGGGTAGGTGTAGCGTTTGGTTGAAGCGCCTGCAGGTATTTTATTAAGGCAGACGCTTCCTTTTTAGTGAGAGAGTTTAATTCTCTCTCATTAATCATTATCTCATCCAGTCCTTCTGTTAGAAACTGGATGTAACTGAGCTGCTTTTTTGTGATAAACAACTCCCTTTTCACCTCCACAGGCAAAGCATTCAATAACCTTGCCGGCAAAGGTTGTCTATCGAGGAAAGATTTTACCCTTTCCTCTTTTCTGAGTACGATTATGAAAGAAGTATCCTCACTATAATCGTACTTATACTCTTCTGGTGGAACGTGATCTGCCCAAGCAAAGTCGTCACGTTCCATTGTTTCTAATATAACAATTTTCTGCCAAGCATAATTATCAATTAGCTTGGCTATAATAGAGGAGACGTTTTCCCCTTTAATCAACACTGGCTCTTTACCGTCTGCAACAACGGTGATAGATGTAGAGTTGTTAATTTTTAAAGCTACTGTTTCTTCAAAAGCTACTGTTTCTTCAAATTTCACCATCTTTCTTACCTCCTTTAAAAGTTTTTTTACCATACTTATCATATTTTTCCTCTACCTATTCTCCTAATTTTCTTAACATATAATAGGTAATCATAATATATTGACAAATAAATATTTTTGTGATATAATCGGATAAAAAATATAGAGTGGAAAGGAAATGACTGCATACAACCTTATAAGATATTCAAAATACTACAGCATTTTAGAAGAAAAGTTCCATTTTTTCTTAAATTTTACTAAAGAAGTTGCTGTTAAATACAAAACAAACATTGATAACGATTTTTATAAGGTTCTTTATGAAGGTGGTGTTATAACTAAGAAAGATATGCTGTCTTATATAACAGAAAGAAGCACAGCTTTTGTAGATGCTGATAATGTAATACAGTTCAATGAAAAACCAACTGATTACGTATTAATAAGCACATTGGCAAAGATTTATTTTGGAGTTTCAGATAGTGATTGGCAATATGTAGAGCCAATGTTTCGTGCAGTATTAGATAAGGGATTGGATTTAGACGAAGACCATATTTATGTTTACACAATGCTACTTATTGACATATTCGTAGACCCTGAGTATGCAGGAAACATTATAGTAGATAAGTTGAAAGTGTTAGATGAGTTTAGAGATATAGAATATATTGATGATGTTATAGGTAAAAAGTTAGAATGGGAAGAACTTACGCAAGCTTTAATAAATTTCTTGTTGGAACATGTAGAGAAAGCTGTTAAAGACAGCAGAAGCCAAGAAATATTAAAAGCTGTATTAAGATTGTGATAAGGGCAAGATAGGAGAAAAAATGCTTTTCACCAATGCACACGATATTATACAGATTAGATACCATCAACAAGATATACAAGAAAAATTCCCTTATTTCTTGCGATTTTGCAAAACAATAATGGTAGAAAACACAGATAATTACGAGATGAATGATATATTTGAAGATGCCAGTATATTTTTAGAAGATGCAGAAGAGTTATCTCCGCTTGATTATGAGTTTTATGAAACTCTACGTGAAGGTAATGTGATTACAGATAAAGAGTCAGTAGAGTATATAAGGAAAGAAATAAGAAGAAAAGCAGGCAATGATTTCACAGTTTATAACACACAAGATGGATACATTATACATTTCAACCAAAGAGTAATTTATGTTGACGATGTAATTCGAACATCTTTGAAGCTATATTACCGTGTAGATGATAAAGTTTTGTGTTATGTAGAGTCATTATTCTATGCAATATTAGAGCAAAACCTTAATATGAACGAAATCACAATCTATAATTATACAACTTTTATCCAAAACGTAATCTCCAATCCCAATACAGTATTAAGCAGAATAAAGAAATCGTTGAGAGAATTTGCAGAGATAGAAGAAGTTAAGGAGTTTTTGGAAAGAGATATGCTATCAGATACAAGATTCCTCTCATATACAATATTGGAGTTTCTATACAAAATCACAGAAAAAATAAGAAAAAGTCCCAATAAAAGCAATCAGCTGTATAACTACTTAGAAATTTTTAAAGCTGTTTTTAGTAGGTGAGTAATTTTGGTAGGTGAGTAAGTAGTCATATTTTATTTTTTATTGCCCGAATAACAAAAAACGCATCTTTTTCATCACTTATGTAATAAACGTTATTCATTATATCACCAAGAGAATCATAGCACCTCTTAGCTTTTTTTAGTATATTCTCTTCTACCAACTCTCCTCTCTCTTTTATCCTTTCTATACATGTCTCCAAATCAGTATTAAGAATGAGTATTAGGTCAGGCTTTAACCATTTAGGATAGTATTTTTGGTATACCTTCACAAGACCTTCACAATCAAATCCTCTATCCTGACATGTCTCAATTTGATAACAAAGAGATGAAGGGAAATATCTATCTACTATCACTATCTTTTTAAAATTTAAATACTCTTGCACCTTATTGCTAAATTTTACTCTCTCTTCACAGAACCTTTCGAATATCTCTACAGCTTTTTCAGGATTTCTTTTCATCTCAACTACAAAATCTGAATTCTCTTTTAATGAGATGCTGTTTGGTATTCTCTTGTTTAGAATGGAAGCTAACGTAGTCTTGCCGCTACCATCTATACCTTCTAATGCTATAAACATATACACTCCTTTTTGTTAGTTTGAAATATTATATCATATATAGCAATAAATAACAATAAAGAAAAGATTTTATGATATATTTTGTTGATAAGATAGATTTTGTTGATAAGAAATGATAACCCCACCAGGGGCGGGGAGACGTGGGAGATAGGTGTTACAAAGATGAAATTTGGGCTTTTTTATACCACCTATCCCAAAATTTCTGAACCATGTACAATGTAAAGAAATATGACCAACTATTTCTTTGTGCTCTCACCATTAGCGTCTTCGTCCACCATACTATCCGACTTTTTTGAACATCTTCAAGATCTCTAATATCTAGTTGGAGCACACACGCTCCGCACTCGTTATAGAGTGTGATATGGGTATCATCACACTCCAATAACATTTTTTCTTCTTCTTCGCCTTTTCCAATCCAATAAATATTCATGCCATATACCTCCTCATAAATGTTAATTTCTACCCCCAATATATAACACTCCTCTTCCCTCTACAACCCCCTAACAACATACATAAGATAAACATCTATTGACAAAACAATAATTTTATGATATAATATAGGAAGTGAGGAAGCAAGAAAAACACACATCATGTCTCATCTCTCACCTACTCACTTCACTAAAGGAGAATAATATGTTTGAAAACATGAATACTGTATTTGGTGCATTATGGTTGCTATCTTCAAAATTAGAAGAGAAGATGCCAAGGTTTGCGGAGTTTACTAAAAGAATACCGTTGGAATATACAGGCAGAGAGAGCACATCTGATTACTCTAAGTGTCAACTACCCACCACCTCTATAGGTGGTAGCTCGTAAGAGCTCAAGTTGACTACCCTTAGTCCTGCAAGGGACTACGTTAGATGGGTCATGACACCTAACTCCCTAACAGGGAGGCTTATAGCTTTTAAAAATAACATCGGAAGGTTCACAGCATGGTTTATGTGTTATCTAAAAATGGCAAACCATTAATGCCAACAAAGAGATACGGTAAAGTCAGAAGGCTGTTAAAACAAAAGCTTGCAAGAGTTGTCAGAAGAGAGCCGTTTACTATTCAGCTTTTGTATGATACTACAGAATACACGCAGGATGTAGTTGTCGGAGTTGATATTGGATCGAAAACTGTTGGCATTTCAGCTGTATCAGAAAAAGAAGAATTATTTAGTGCTGAAATTACTCTAAGAACGGATGTTAAGGGATTGTTATTAGATAGAAGAGCGTATAGAAAAAATAGAAGATACCGCAAAAGAAGATACAGAAAGCCAAGATTTCTAAACAGAAGAAGACCAAATGCTTGGCTACCACCAAGCATAAAGTGGAAAGTTAACGCTCATCTCAGAATTATCAATTTCCTATCAAAAATACTACCAATATCAAAAATAGTGGTTGAAATAGCTCCATTTGACATTCACAAGATAATCAATCCAAATGTAAATGGCAAAGAATATCAAGAAGGAGTGCAAAAAGGCTTTTGGGATGTTAGAGAGTATTGCTTGTGGCGTGCAGGATACAGGTCAGAAATTTCAGGCAAGCAGGGAATATTAGAAGTGCATCACATTATTCCAAGAAGCCAAGGCGGGACAGATAACCCTTCTAACTTGATAGTATTAACTTTAGAAGAACATAAAGCAATACACAAAGGCAAACTCAAAATCCCAAAAAGTAAATTAGAGAAAATCAAAATACTAAAAGATGCAAGCCATGTATCAGTAATTGGATGGTATATAGTTAATAAACTAAAAGAAAAATACAATGTAGAAATAACATATGGCAGTATTACAAAAGCCAAAAGAATGGAAATAGGATTAGAGAAAGCTCACAGAAATGATGCATTTGTAATTGCAAGCGGCAATAAAAATATCAAGAGATTAAATTATTGGTACATTGGCAGATTCTTTAGAAGGCAAAATCGCTCACTGCATAAAGCAAAGCCAATAAAAGGCGGTAAAAGACCCGTTAATACTATTAAACAAGCATATGGATTTAGAAGATTTGACAAAGTGGAATATCAAAAAAGGGACTATTTAATTTTAGGACTAAGAAGTAGCGGGTACTTTCTTATAGGTTCTATAACAGGAGAAAAAATGCATGATAGTGTAAAATATAACAAGTTAAAGCTATTAGAAAGTGCAAAGACATTGATGTTTGAAAGAAAAATATAGAAGGCGAGGTCTACTGCTTTGAAAAATTATGAGAATATAAAAGTTTATATAGATTTACTATCAAGCATTGAAATGGATCCACTCTATACAGCTGATAGAATTATAGTAGATAAGATAAGAAGATTGGATGAGTTTAAAGATGCAAAGGATATTAGGGATGTGTTAGGTAATATTGATAAAGAAAGCGTATCGAAAGCTTTAATAGAGTTTTTCGACAGGCATATAAAGATAGTTAGAGAAGGTAAAGGTGATGAGTTTGTGAGAAGTAAGGAGATATTGAAAGTTTTGTTAAGTTTGGTGTGAATAAATGGTGACACCCCCTTGAGGGGGGGCGTGAGCGGTTTACAGCACCATGTCAAAGTCTGTCTCTGCCACACTGACTGCTTTTAAGAAAGCAGCAGATGCAGATGAGGGATCCCCAAAGATATACTCATGTATTGTTGGGGGCGGAGGGTTGTCGTATAACCATGCGTAGTCATCAGCGATTCCCTCACTGATGACAAGTTTAAACTGTCCGTCAATAGAAATTAGAGAGATTGTGGTTTCCATCTCTCCTTCAATAACTCTGTACTCCTTAATAATTCTCATCTTCCAATACCTCCTAAAAAAGTTTTTAATACTCCTATCCTATATCAATTCCCATATTCTTTCTATTTTTAATAACATATAATAGGTAAAATTTTATGATTTTGATAGATTTATTGTTTTTAAGTAATTTTTGTTGATAAGATGGATTTTGTTGATAAGAAATGATAACCCCACCAGAGGCGGGGGAGACAGTTAGGAGTTATAACCACGATAATCTCTCAAGCTGTCTGTTAATGTGTCTGTCGACTAGTTTAATAACATCATAAATAGTTGCTTCTCTCTGTTCTAATTTTTCTAGCATGTGGATGATGGAAGTAATGATGGAAGTAATGGAAGTAGGATCTTCTAATAAATCAATTACTACATTCTCGTAAATCACAAACTGGATGTCATGTTCGTAGTCAACAGCTTCCAAGGCAATTCTGCCTTCAGAATAACTCAATACTACCGGCTCACCAAACCAGAATTTTCTTAAATAACTCTTCATCTCTCTTACCTCCTTTAAAAAGATTTACTATTACCCCCAATATATAACACCCCTCCTCCATCTACAACCCCCCCACAACACACATTAGATAAACATCTATTGATAAAACAATGATTTTATGATATAATATATGTGCAATATATTACTTGAAAAAGGAGGTTTTCATGCAATTAATCAACACCCTATTTGGCATCTTATCTGTGTCCACGTTAAAAGAGTTTCGTATGAGAATGTTTCCTAACTTTTTAGAGTTTGCAAAGAATGTAGATGTAGGAGATTGGAGGACTGCAGAGAGTAAAGGGATTAGTGTTAGTAGAGAGCTTGATTTTTATAAGGTGCTTTATGAAGGTGGCGTTATTACTAAGCAGGAGTTTGAAGAGTGTGCTAATGAGTTGTTAAGCAGACTGCCTGATGCTGTAGAGATGAGGGAAGGTAGGTATGTTCTTGTTTTTAAGAATAGGACTGTTTATATAGATACAGCGCTTTCTATTGCAGGAAAGTTTTTCTTTAATGTAGACGATGAAATGTGGAAAAAAGTAGAGCCGTTGTTTTTAGCTGCTATTGAGAATGGTTTAGATATAAGCGAAGATGATATTAGAGCGTATATACAGCTGCTTAATAAAATACAAACAAAGCCAATAGAAGCAGCTAAGGAGATGATTGGTAAGTTGTCGATAGATGATGAGATAAGGAAGATAGGAGATATTTTAATGACAAATTCAGACAAAGAAATGGTTGCTAAGAGATTGACAAACTATGTATTAGATATAGTAGATAGAATTGTTAGAAAAGAAAGAGTTGATAGGAATGTTGAAGTGTTGAAAGAAGTGATACGTGATAGGTGATAGGTGAAACATCGGCTGTTCCTGCACACTAAACAGCTGTTAACTTATGCGCATTAGATAGCATGTTAGTTATTAGAAAAATAATAGATAACTAATAAGTGTGTTTAGCAAATTCGCTATCTTACTTATCACGTATCACGTATCACACATCACCTCTCACTCACCCACCTCACGTAGTTTCTTAACAAACACTCTAACTCCATACTTTTCAGCCAATGGATACAGCTCTTTTGTAAGTCTAACTGCTTTATCTTTATTTCCTACTATTTTAATGGCAATTTTTTCTAAGTCTTGGTAGCTTAGTTTTCTAAACGGTATTACCTTAGTCAACCTTGCTACAAACTCAGCAGGGAATTTAAACGGCATACCGTATTGGTCTGTGTGTATATACTCTGTAGGTAGTGGAGGCACTTTGCCTGTTAAGGTATCTAATATTAGCATCTCTTTCTCTATCTCATTTTTATCAGAAGAAATAATGGCAGATATGGTTTCTTGGTAAAGGTTGGATGTAAAGATGAATATAGAGTTTTTAGCAGGAACTCTCATTCCTGTTGTTACTTCTTGTATGTATCCTTCGTCTATCAATGTCATAAAGATTCTGTAAAGAGACGGATGAGCTTTTTCTATCTCATCAAACAATATAACCGCTCTTGGATTTTCAAGAAGCTTTCTTGGTAGCAATCCCCCTTCATCAGAGCCAATATAACCTTTTGGAGCACCAAGAAGTGTTGAAGCAGAATGTTCTTGTGTAAAATTATTCATATCAAACCTGTAGAATGAGTAGCCATAATCTTTTAAATACTCCGCTAAAGCCTTAACAGTTTCAGTCTTGCCTACGCCTGTTTGTCCTACAAATAAGTAAGAGCCAAAATTTTGACTTTTTGCTTTTGCCTGCTGGTAAATTCCGTCAGTCAGCATTTTAATAGCATCATCTTGACCTATGATTTTTCCTTTTAAATGAATTGCTAAGTAATCTACATCTAATTCACGTGTTTTGGATGTTGGACGTGGAGCGTTGTTTGGTTGTTTAGTAATGTTATTCTGTTGCCCTTCTGCCATTCTTTTTTCTCTTGCTTTCTGCAGGATAGCATCTGATTCTTCAGGTGTTAAAAGATATTTTTTATCCTTTGTAGCACTATAAAGTTCCATCTTTCTTTTAGCTCTTTCGTATGGTGGAAGGGATTTCAAATACTCAGGATGTCTTATGTAATACACATTGCTATTAACTTTTGGTTGATTTTCATCTGTTTGATTTTTATACATTTTTCCCGCAAGATAAACAGACATAATTATCATAAGCAAAGGAAGAAAAGCAACTAAAGCTATAGCCCAAAAATTAACAAAGTGTTTCCAATGTCCCGTAAAAAGAAGCGCTAATCCACCAACAACAAGCGACCCTATTAAAATTAACTTAGTTGACTTTTCCATCTTTCTCACCCCCTGATTAAATCAACAACGCTTAAAAGTAATTTTTCTACCTTATCTAATCTCTTTAACGCCCTATAAACAGCAACATACTCCTGCAATACGTCATCCTTATATTCAGGAACCTTTACCGCTACTTTTCTGCTTCCTTTATACGCATTTGCTCTAAGTTGAACGTATGTACCGTCCCTATATTCGGCTCTATACAGCCAAACGTCTGCGTATTTATCAAAGTCCACATCAAACCCAAGCTGTCTCTCTATCTCACTCTTCCTTCTCATCAGCTTTTCCTTAATCTCTTTCACACAATCCACGTAATTATCAGCAGAGCATCCCGCATACGGAGAAACCTCCAAAAACCTGCCTATAGCTTTAATCAGCCTGAATATATACACATATTCAGTAATAGGCATTATTAGGTATTTGCCCTTCTCCTTTTTCCATGATTTAACTGTCTTATTGTTTACCCTGCCATTAGCTGTTCTACCTGCCACTCTGATGTCTATCCTATTCTTCCCTTCATACAAAATCACGTCATAGACCCTTTCAAACTTTAAAGGCAACTCATCTACGTTGGGTATCCTTAGCATCATCTCATAATTTCCTTTTAATCCAACCAATTCATCTCTTAATTTCTCTAACATTCCACTTCTCCTAAAGTTTATTTTGGGCTAATTATACCATAACTTTTTTTATTTGTCAAGTAGTTTATAACATATTAAAGGTGATACGTGATATGTGATAAGTGATACGTGAGGGGTAAGATGTAAGGATGCTTACTTATTAATAACTATCTTATTTATCCATTATGTGTTAAAAATAATTGAGAAATACAGTGTAGGTGGATATAATAGGTGATAAGTGATATGTGATACGTGAGAAAGGTATTTACATTATTTAAAGAATGTATCTAACCAATTTCCCCGTATCACCTATCACGCATCACCTATCACGTTAACAGGAGGCAATCATGCAAATATTTAAATATGAAAGCATCTTTAAAATATCAGATAAAGGGAAGATTGATTTTAATGGATACAGATGGCAAAGTTTAGATGATGACGGAGAAGGTATTATTGCTATTAGACCAAAAACGATTAAAGATATTGCAATCTACTATCCATTAGTGGTCAAACTGTTAGATGAAGCAGTTGGGCTTGATGATAAGATAGCTATCAGCCTGCCTGCAAGTTTATACGTTAATGTAGATGCAAGGTCTGATATTCTGACAAGAATATGGCAAGAAACAGGGAAAAATGCTGTAGCTTATCCGTCAGGAGTTTTAAATCTTCTTAGCTTTTCTTACAAGTTAGATGACGGTAAAGTGTTATTAATAGATGTTGGGCATAATTTTGTTAACTTTAGCTTGATAGATACATCGAATTTCAAGCCTATATACATGAAAACGATTGCCTTAGGATTAAGGTATTTACTTGCAAAAACAGGAAAGTTGACAACCAACGATGCAATGAGAGTATTAAAATTAGCATCAGGAGAGAAAATAGTCTTAGAGTACTTAACTAATTTAGTATACAGAGTTCGCAAAGAAATAGAAGAAGTAGCTAAGCAAAAAGAAGATAGGTTGACATTGGTAGGTGGAATTAAGTACTTTGCAGAAGATGTTGAGAATGTGTCAGATGATGAGTTTAGTAATGTAAAAGCCATAGCTATACAATCAGAGTTAGATGCGATAGATTTTGGAACAGCTTTTATCAAAGTGATACGTGATAGGTGATGGGTGATACGAGGTGAATAAGTGAGGAAGTGAGACAGTGGAAGTGGTTTTTGACATGCTTAAACAAATAATGTAAATACCTCTTACACATATCACCTATCATATATCACGTCCCAAAGGAGGCTTACAATGCAAAATCTAACAGAGTTCGACATCCTATTAACACAAGAAATCACCAACTTAGACAGATTTATCATCAAAAGCCCTCTTGGAACAAACGAATTTTGGAGTGAGTGGCAAAGGAAAGCAGGAGAAATAATAATTACAAGAGCTGCTATAGAGAAAGCTGTTAAAATCTTATAATGAAATAGCGTCATATCTTGAATTACTTAGAGAAACTGCATTAAAGCTAAAAGGAGCTGAAATAGATGGGTTCACGTTAATTGATAAGATGCATTCTTTTCTACCTTTACAGAAACAGCTGTTTTGCCTATCAGCTGGAAAAGTGTGTACCTTTTACGTTCCTAAAATCACTTGATAAAAAATTATTTTTATGATATAATAGTAAGTAAAATAAGGAAGGAGGCAATAATGAGAAGAATAACACTTGAAGATGTAGAATTAGAAAAAGATAAAGTAAGAAAAGAGCTTGATATTAAAGATAAGAAAGTGAGTAATCAAGCATACCAACCAATGCCAATGCAGCAGCAGCATCCATTTCAGACAGATACAAAGTATGAATTTATGTTAATTGCAATCAACCCATTTGTTGCTTTAATCTATCAGATATTTAAAGGATTGTCTTGGTTGATGTCTAAGAAACGTGAGAGGTGAATAGAGGTGAGTAAGTGAGTAGGTGAGTAGGTGGAAGTGGTATTTTACATAATTAAAAATTGTTATTAACCAATCACCACTTACTCACTTACTCACGTCTCACCTACTCACTTTATATATAAAAAAATTGCTTCCTTCCCCCCCTCATCGGGGGGTTCTTTTACATTTTTATATTCTACAATTCTCTTTTTTTCATTTCACTTCTACTTTCTCTGTTCTCTTCTTTTCTCTGCTCACGTATTGCTTCGCTTCTCTAACTTTCATCGCCCTTACCTCCTAAAAAAATTATTTATAAATTTATTAAATCCTTTTCTACTATCCATTTCTCTAACATATAGGAGGTGATGCGTGATACGATAAATCTCACCTCTTACTCCTTATTAATTTCTTATTAACTTTTTAATAACTAATATATTAATTATTAATTTTTTAATAAATTTTTAATAAAATTTTAATAAGGGGTTAATAGAGGGGGTATGGTATAATTAGAAAAACACAAAAAGGAGAAAAGAAATGAGAAAAACTGCCGACCAAGTCAGGGATGAGAAGATTAGAAAGATTAAAGGCTTTCTCTTTCATCTTGTAGTTAACAAAGATGTAGAGAGAATGCCCTTTAAAAGTATTCTCACCTATATTCTAAACTCTTTCAAGCTTGGTTTTGTAGGTAAGAAAGATTACATGCATCTATATAGGTATTTCTACAAGCTAAAGAAGAAAAGGGGTAAGTTAGTTGAAGAGAAGCGTATATCTGAAGAAATTCTCTTACTCCTTTACAAGAAGCTACAGAATAACGAGATAACATATAGTTATGCAAGGAAGATGCTTGACTTAGCTAAACCGTATATTGGCTCAAAAAAGTATGCAGAGTATATTAAAGTATTCTCTGCTTTAAGTGATGATAAATAAAGAAGACCTGTCTATAATAGGAACGTTTAACGTAGCACCTGAAGTGCTTTCAATCTATCCTATCTACCTTCTATCAAATGCAGGGAATACTGTTGCCATTCAGCAAACAGGTGTAGGAGAGAGAGTGTCTTTAAGCAGCTTTGGTCTTGATGAGTTAGAGCCTGTAAGGTTTGGTAGGAAGACAAGGACAGGGTATATTGTATTTCTTTCTGCAATAAGACTTGGTAGCAGCATTAAGATGGTTAATGGGATAGATACACTGCTGCAGCTTAAGGTAGAGAATAACGACTTGTTCATCAGTGGCTTTCTGTTTGGGAAAAGTTATGAATACACATATAAGAAAGCTGTAGAGTTTAAGAAGATAAACAGGGATACAAGGTTTGAGATAACAAACGATTTTAGTAAGTATCCGCTTGTCTACGATATATTCAAGGTAAAGAATATACTCCTGCCATACAGTCAGATATTAAGCCTGCAATCAAATGAATTAAACGATAGGGTAGATAGGTTAGAAAAGCAGGTTGACGAAATCACATATCACATATCACGTATCACGTATCACATCCCACTAACAGAGTTCCTAACCACTAACTACTTTACTAAAATGCATCTGAATAAGAAACTTGTAAAATTAGCTGTAGAGTATTTAAAGGAAGGAAAGGATGTGATAGAAAGGGATGTGATGCTGAGAGAGTTTGGCGTAGATGATGAATACAGAATACAGCTTGATATAGACAGTGAAAAACTTAGCGCTACCTATCCTTACCTATCTTACCAATGCTTGCATAGACTTATACTTAGTAAAATAAGTAAGAAAGAGTTTTATATTACTGATGAAGAGTTGGAGGAGTGTAGGGGAAGTGATATGTGAGAGGTAAGAGAGTGAGATGCTTTCTTTCTAACTTACTTACCTTCTTACCTCTTACTATCTTACCTTCTTACTTTCTTACTTAAAAAAAGGAGGCATAAATGGAGATACTAAGAAATTCAAAGAATTGGAAAGGGCAGAAAACGCTATTTGAGAGAGAATATAAGTTTGTAAAGGGTGCTTTGTATGCGGGGTATGGGATAAATCTGAGAAATCCAAGGATGGGAAAGGGATTTAGGGAGGTGGATATATATAAATCACCTGATATGCGTTCTACTCATTTGATTGTTTTGGGTAGGACAAGGTGGGGGAAGACAAGGTTAAAGGAAAGGTTTGAGGTGGATGATATAGAAAGTGGGTTTAGTATTTTTTCACTCGACCCTAAGATGGATTACGATAACTTCGAAGCAGAGGTGGATGCTGTTATCAGGACGCAGAGATATGAAGATTTGATGGTTTTCTGTCCTCCGCATCCTGACGTTAGCATTAGGTATAATCCGTTCTATGGAATGCTACCTGATGCTATTTCAGATATTGCAAAGGCGTTGTCTCCAAGTTCCAAGGAAGCTTTCTTTAGTGAACTTGGTGGAGAACTTGCCAAGGCTGTATCAAGTGCGCTGTATCTTAAAGGTGCAAAGGAGATTAGGTTTATAGATTTGTTTAGATACACGGGAGTTGAAGATATTAAGAGGTTGATGGAGGAGGTGAAGAGTGCTTCTGATGATGGGTATGTGGAGATAGGCGAAGAAAGGGTGGATAAAAAGAAGCTGAAGGCTGATGCGGTGTTGTCTTTAGATAGACTACAGAACAAGGATAAGACTTATTGGTCTAAGGTTAACACCACTATTGAGATAATGCTTTCTCAGATGTCAACGGGAAAGGTTGGAGAGACCTTTGGTAGTGCTTACGGTAATCCACTTAGGGATAGAATGGTTAGTGGAAAGTCATTTGTGTTTAGTGCGTTGATAGGTTCGCTTTACATTGGTAAGTCTATTGCTGAAGCTATTGCAAAGCTGATAAATGCAAGTCATGAGAAGAGTTATGGTGCGTTGTATAGGATATTCAGTAAATTAGAGCCACCAATTGCTGAGTATTGGGATGAAGGGTCTATTGCTATATACGATGGTGCTTTTGAGAAAATTAACAAGGTTGGTGGAGCAGGTGGGTATATACATATTTTCACTCAGTCTTTTAGTGATTTTGATATGAACGTAGGGTCGGCAGGTAGGAAGGTGTTTTTTGATAACGCTGACTTTCTGATAATGTCTGTGTTGGATGATGATACTGCAAGGTATTTTTCATCTTCTGCAGGGACTGTAAGCAAGGAAGATATTATATGGAGAAGAAATGGGATAGAGTTGATAACAAAAGAGCAGCCACTTATTCCGTCTTATCTGTTTAAACAGATGAGAAAGGGGGCGTTTCATGCGTTTATTGAAGGGTCTTGGTATAGGGGATATTCTCCTGTTTTGAAAGATAGGAAAAGCATTATTTTAGAGCCACTACCTTATCCTGATAGCAGAATAGTTAAGAGATTTGCTGAAAAGTATAAAATGTCAGTGGAAGAGGCAAGTAGAGTGGTTAGAGAGCAGGAGTTGATGTATGACTACGATTGGATAATGAAGGAAAAGCTTGCTGATATGTGGGTGGATTTAAAAGAGTTTCCATATTACAAGAATTACGTGCTTCCTTACTTAACTGAAAAGTTCGATATGGGAGTTGTGGATGTTAAAGAAAGTGTTATAGAAGATGTGGGAGAGAGTGTTATGGATGATACCTCTAACGTATCACCTTTACCACCTTTCTTCTATCCACCTGAAGGCGACCCATTGTTCAAGCCATCTCAAAAAAATCTATCGAAAGTTAGAAAGAATATTACTAATGCAGAGTTGGTGTTGGTGCAAGATGGTAAGGTGTACGTATCTAAACAGCTTCAGAAAGAGTTTTTTGGCAAAGAATTTGGACAGTGGATGTATGTAGGAGAGGAGAAGGATATACTGCCTGCAACGATGTTGAAGTGAGAGGTTCTACGTATCACATATCACCTATCACCTATCACGTATCACGTATCAGAAGCTTCCTCCGCTTAACTCTTCATATATCCAATTAGGTAATATCTAAATAGTGTGAGAAGGAGCTTAACTCTTCAATCTCTTTTAGTGTTTCAATTTGACAAAGAGTTAGAAGCACGGCTATAATATTTATATCCAATTAGGTAATATCTAAATAGTGTGAGAAGGAGGCGTACATGCAAAACTTCACGAGAATTATCAAGGAAAAATTAGATGAAAAGGGAATGACGATAAACAAACTTGCAATGGAGATTAGAGTGAGAGATTTGCTTATCCGTGACGTTATGGCAGGAAAGAAAACTTCGAGACCTTTGGTTTTAAAAATGGCTGATTATTTTCAAATCCCAGAGCTTTTGTATATCTACGAAAAAGAGCTTCAAGAAAGAAATTCTAAAAAGGGGGCAAATAAAGAATCGTATGAAGAGTTGAAACACGACAAACCTGCAAAAATTGCAGAAATGTCGTCTTCCTCAAATACATCAGAAGAAAGTGATAAAAAAAGTGCAAAACCTGACAAAATGGCAGATAGTGATAAAAAAGGAAAAGAATCGTATGAAGAGTTGAAAGATGCTCTTCTTGCTTGGATATATCAAACAGCTCTTAAGATTGGCTGGGAAAAGACCTTTAGAATACTTGATGAAGCAAGAGAAATGATGGTAAAAGAAGGAACAGACGGGAAAGAGTTGCAACATCTTATGGGCTGGTATTTACAGCTGTGGAATAACAAACCGCCTGAGATGTTTAAATTCTCTACTAAATACAAATCAATAATAGCCAAGCACCTGAAAGAGCTGATACACATATACAAAAGAAATAATGAAGATGCCCAGCAGTTAAAGAGAGATTACGAAAGCTTTAGAAAATCAAGAAAAGATTGGAATGGACTATTGAACTTTAGAAATCAACTGCCAAACATAAAAAACAAGCAAAGTAGGGAATGGACAAGCCCAGAAAATAGTAGAGGCAAGGATTACTATCTTGAGTATATTGAGAGCTTGACTAAAGATGACAATTAAGGAGGTGCAATATGAGAGTATACAAAACGTTGGAAGATATAAGAAGGGATTTCCCAGAAGCTTGGATAATAGAAGATGACAGTGGCTTTTGGGTGTATCCAGATGGGCATAAAGGACAAAAAGTTAAGAGATATTATAAACCACGCACAAAGGAGCATATAAAAGATATACTCATAAATGGAAAATTTCCAGACAAGCTTATCAATGATGCTGTATTTGACATAAAAGAAACAGAAGCGGTAAAGAAAATAAAAGAAGTAAAGAAAAACGGAGCTGTCTTAGAAGGCATGGCAGGAGTAGGAAAATCTACTGCATGTACTTGGAAGATAGCTAAACTCTTACAATACTGGAAAATAAACAATCCATTATACATTTCAGCTGTTTTATTTGACACAAAAGCTTTCGAGACATTCCAAGAGCATGATGCTTATTTGATTGATGATTTAATTGTGAATATAAAAGAAATCAAGCTTGATTTGGTAATGCAGGTCATATACTATGCAGAAAGTAAAAACATTCCATTGTTTATAACAACAAACTCATCTTTAAAAGAATTAGCTACAGCTTTCCCTGAGCCGATGATTTCAAGAATACTATCACACTGCCAGTACGTAAAAATTAAGACTAAAGAAGATTTGAGACGTAAACGGTATTGAGATTTAATCTCAATTGCCCGCCTTTTCTATCAAGCTGCAAAAATTCAGGTAGGTAAGAGAGTGAATTCTGTCAAACTGCAAAAATTCAGAAAAAAACATATATATATATATATATATATTTAGATCTTAGATCTTAGTATATATATATATTTAGATCTTAGATCTATATATATATATAATATATATGTGTTTTTTCGCTTTTTAAAAGTGAAATGCTTGCCTTTCCTATCAACTGCAAAATGTCAAAAAATAGGTAAGGGGGCGAAATGAG
>QGLW01000070.1_pt1 | contig 30267 bp, 32 predicted proteins | sample 1725341 | NCBI WGS metagenome assembly QGLW01 (sample SAMN05439265, study PRJNA331180) | Hot springs metagenome, whole genome shotgun sequencing project. | isolation source: microbial mat of Apron and Channel Facies of Mammoth Hot Springs | place: USA: Wyoming, Yellowstone National Park | collected... | reverse complement strand
CTCGGGGTGACAAAAAAAGTAGGCTCGGGGTGACAAAAAAGAGGACTCTGGGAGACAAAAAAGGGGGCTTGGGCGACTAAAAAGGTAGACTCGAGGTGACAACAGGAGGGCTTGCACAAAAACATTTTTAGAACACCCTCAACAGAGATAACAGCAGACTAAAAAAGTAAAACCAATGAGGCAATTGCTGAGCATTTTATGGTCTATTTAGTGCAAAAAAGCTCGGCAATCAAATTATGAAAAACTGGACGAAACTCCCTTATAGCAAGGTTGTTCCGGTCAGGATGAACCCTGTTTGTGAGCAAGGCTACGATTAGCTCTTTTTCTGGGTCAACGACGAAGGAAGTCCCGGTAAACCCAAGATGCCCAAAAGCCTTTCTACTCAACCTATCTCCAAAGGCAGACTTGCCGTTCTTTGAAACCTTCATAAAACTAAGGGCAAAGTCGCTTGCTTTGTCCTCAAACTCAACGAAGGTTTTAACAACATCTTGCGAGTAAGGACCGGACCCTTTATAGGAAAGAAGAAGCGCCTCTAAAAGGTCAAGGACGCCGTAGATATTACCGAAAAGTCCGGCAACCGCCGAAACTCCGCCCAGAGCTCGGGTGTTCTCGTCTTCAACCAAACCACGAAGCAAAACCTTTTCCTCCTCAGAGTAAGAGGTTGGGGCAATGTCTTCAACATCAACCCCTTTTTCGAGAGGCTTAAACATTAGCCTTGCCCTTCTTGAAAATGAAACCATAGACCTTGCCTCCTCAAAGAGATTTTCAAAGTCTTTACCAAACATCCTTTCCAAAAGATAGGTTAGCAAAAAGTATCCAAGGTCTGAATAGGCTGATGACGCTCCAGGTTCGTAAGCTAATTCTTCCTTCAATATAAGCTCAACTGCCTTTTCAAGGGTCAATGGTTTGTGCTTATACAACGGCAGCCAAGGTTTAAACCCTGCGGTGTGGTTTAAAAGGCTAAAAAAGGGGACATCTAAAGGCAGGTAGGGTTTGACTGAGGAAAAGAGATCTACGGGTTTCCCTTCAGAGAGCTTATCGATAAGTACTAGAGCCCCGGCAAGGGGCTTAGTAAGTGAAGCGAGGTCGTAAACATGATAGTCTTCAACGGGTTCAACAAAGGGGGTCAAAGAGAGGTATCCGCAGGCAACGATATACCTTTTACCAGCTTGGGACACCCCGCAGACTGCCGAGGGAAAAACCCCCTTGTCAACCCCTTCCTTAAGGAGTTGAAATATTTGACTTATCCTGTTTAGGCTCATCCTGCGGGCTCTTCCTTAGAGAGCGCTTGAGCATTTGAACAAGGGAAAAGCTTAACCCAAAAAGCAAACCAAGGACAAAGCTTACAATGATAACCAAAGCTAAGGGTATGTTTTCTAAAGCAACGCCCGGTAGCAAATGAACCGTCACCTTTGGCTCAACATTAAAAACTACAAAAAACACGACTAAAAGCAAAAGAATTATCCAAAGGATAAGCTTAAACAAGGTTTTACCCCTCCGAAATCGTGCCTAAAAGTTCTTTTAGGTCATCGATGCTCAATTTATAGGTTGCTCGGCAAAAATGGCAGGTTGCTTCAACTGGCTCGCCCTTTGCGACCATCTCCTCAAGCTCTTTTTTCCCAAGGGCAATTAAGGCATTCTTTACCCTCTCAAGGCTACAGGTGCAGCGGAAGAATACTTCTCTTTCCTCAAGAACCTCAACCTCACCGAAAATAAAGGAAAGTATTCCCTCGGGAGATAGCCCTTTTGAGAGAAGTTCTGTTGTCGGCGGCGTTGCCTTTAATCTTTCTTCTACAAATACTACCTCTTCCTCCTTTGCTTGGGGGAGCTTTTGGATCATATAGCCACCTGCCTGAAGAACGCTGCCATCCCGGTCTACAAGAACGCCCAACGCCACAACCGAAGGTATTTGTTCAGACACGGTTAGATAATAGGCAAGGTCTTCAGCAATCTCTCCTGAAATAAGCTCAGCTGAGCTTTGATAGATTTCCTTCAACCCAAGGTCTCTAACCACAGAGATAAAACCGTTTTTTCCTATGGCTTTCCCAACAGGAAGCTTTTTATTTTCAGGCTCTAAAAAGACATGAGGATTGTGCACAGTTCCCCGCAAGCGTCCTTCGTGGTCTCCTTCGGCTAGGATTTCTCCGATCGGACCACCGCCTTTTATCTGGAGTAAGACTTTTCCAAATTTTAGGTCTGCCGAAAGAAGGGCAACCCCAGCTAAAGCTCTCCCAAGGGCTGCTGTAGCAACAGGGCTTAAGTCTTGAAGCACTCGTGCCGTCTCAACCACATCTCGGCACTCAACAGCAAAGGTCCTAAAATTAAAACCCTTGGGCAAAGCCCGGATTAGCCTTCCCATCCTAACTTATGATAAAGCTCTTCGAATTCCTTATAGATTTTTTCTATGGCCAAAGGGTCAACAAGAAGGGCTGTCCCGACCTGCACAGCGGTAGCCCCGCAGGCTAAGTATTCTACCACGTCTCTTCCGGTCATTACACCACCGCTTGCGATTATAGGAAGCTTAACCTTTTGAGAAAGCTCATACACTAAGCGCAGGGTTAACGGCTTGATCGCCGGTCCAGAAAGCCCACCAAGTAAAACTTTGAAGGGTTTTAAGCTTACGACCGCTAAAGCTGGATAAGTGTTGGCAACGGTTAAGGCGTTAGCCCCTGCCTCTTCACAGGCAAAAGCTATGTCAAACACATTAGACCTTGGGCTAAGCTTCACTATCAAAAGCTTGCTAAACCTTTTTCGGACTTCCCTTACAAGCTCAAATACATCCCTGGCAGACTCCGAAAAGTGTATCCCCCCTTTTCGGACATTTGGACAGGAGATGTTTAGCTCAATCCCAGACACATCTACGTTTTCAAACCTTTCTGCCAGATAGCAAAAGTCCTCTATGGATTCACCGTGAAGATTAACGATAACCTTGGGACCAAGCTTTTTGATCCGCGGAAGATACTCCTTAAGGAAAGTCTCGACCCCTGGGTTTTCAAGACCGATTGAGTTTATAAGACCGCAGGGTGCTTCGGCAAGCCTTGGAGGAGGATTGCCCGGCATGGGCTCCTTTGATATACCTTTCGTGATAAGAGCCGATATGTATTCAAGCCCAGAGATTTCCTTTTCGCCAAGCCCCCAAGTCCCTGAGGCAAGAAGAAGAGGGCTCCTTAGCTCAAGGTCCCCTATCTTAGCGTAAAAACTCAAGGTCTATTTCCTCCGCCTCAAAGGTTGGTCCGTCAACGCAAAGCTTAAAGTATCCTCCCCGTCGACTTGGGACAGCACAACCAAGACAGTATCCTGTCCCGCAGGAAAGAAGGGTCTCAAGCACTAAGAAAGTCTTCACACCGTAGGTTCTACCAAGCTCTGCAAGAGCCTTAAGCATCGGCTTTGGTCCGCAGGCAAGGATTGCTTGATAAGACTGTTTATTTAGCTCGGCTAAAAGAAGGTCTACAACCGTTCCTTTTAGCCCTAAGCTTCCATCATCCGTTGCTACTTCAACTGGAAGAAGGGTTGAAAAAAAATCAAGCTTAACAAGCTGAGCAGAAGTTCTTGCTCCATAGAGTAGCTTTGCGGGCAAAGAAAACTCAGGCTTTAGCCCCTGACAAAGATAACCAAAGCCAGCAACTCCAACCCCTCCAGCGGAGACTAAATAGGGACCCTCAATCCGAGGAAAGGGCTTCCCCAAGGGACCGAAAAACTCAACCTCATCCCCCAGCTTAAGCCTGGTCATGGCTTTTGTGCCTCTTCCTACAACTTGATAAAGGATTTCAAAGGTAGAACCATGGATGGCATGAACCGTGAAGGGTCTTGGCAAAAGGGGGTCAAAGCTTGAGCTAACCTTTATTTTTACAAACTGTCCGGGCAAAAAATTAGCTAAGAGCGAGGGCTCAGCCGAGAGCACAAGACTATAGATAGAAGAGGAAAGCTCTCTGTTTTCTATGACCCTTGCTTTATACATCTTTAATCTATTCGGTTATCTCTTTAAGAAAGCTTAGGGCTGAGTAATCGCTAAATCCTTCTTTTAACTCTACCCAGAGCTCACGGAAGGTCTTACCTGAGGGAAGCTCTTTTCTGTATAGTCCACCAAGAAAGCGCTGATAATCTTTCTCGTTAGGCAATATTGGGTATTCTTCCTCTTCGATGTTTGAAAGAAGGTAAGGTGGCACCTCATCAAGCCTTCCTTCTTCTAAGTCTTTCCAGAAGAGCAAAAGGTCAAACAAGCTCCCGTAGAGACCCCCAAGGTCGATGTTTTCGACTACCTGAAGGAGTAGGAGCCCAGCGGTGTAATGAAATTCCGGTGGTTCGGCAAACCCTTTCTCTTGACAGTTTACCGTAGAGACCATAATCCTGCACATAAGCGGGCGCCTATCGTAGACGGAACAAAGATTCTCTTCCGTTAAAAAGGGGCAGGGCAGAAGTGCGGTTATCTCCTCTTCAGGAGGGGTTCCGCCAAGGCGATAGAGCTTTATAAGCTCGTTGTGGGTAAGCTTTGGTTTTGTATAAGATTTCCCTCGAAATTCTTCTAAAAGCTTCTGCGGGACCTTAGGCAAAAGATAATAAGCTTCAAGCGATGTTCCGTAGAGCTTTGTCGTGCAACAGGCTGAGCAGCCAGGCTTACAAAAAAGCTCATCTTTTGGAAGGACAGAATCTAAATACTCGTAAAGGGCTTTAAGAAGGGTTAGCTTCTCTTCAAGCCGGTAGGTGGGATAGGCGTTAATAGCTCCCTCCAGAAATAGCTCTGTTGGTCTAAATGTAAGCTCTAAATGGTTTATGTCAAGCTATCCTTATTCTAAAAAGCAGATTGTTGCTTTATAATTTTATTGTATGCTCCTTGAGTTGAAGGTGGAAAACTTTATAACCATCAAGTCTGCTCATCTCACCTTTGAAGAGGGGTTTACCGTTTTTACTGGGGAGACCGGGGCTGGGAAGTCCGTCCTTCTCAAGGCTATAATGCTTATCCTTGGCGAAAGAGGAGGGGCTAACTACCTTTCACCAAACGCCCCCTCAGCGGAGGTTGAGGCTGTCATCTATGGCGGAGAGCTTTTGAAGGAGCGTTTATCTGAGATAGGGCTTAAGCCTGAAGAAGAAATCCATGTGCGAAGGATTATTACCCCAAACCGGCAAAGGATTTATGTAAATGGCTCTCCAGTTTCTTTGGCTGAGCTTTCTTTCCTAACCTCTGGGCTTATCGAGCTTACAAGTCAGCACGAGTTCTACTCCCTCTTTGATAGAAAAAACCAGCTCACGCTTTACGACACACTTCTTGGCTTAACCTCCCTTGTTGAAGATTATCAAAGGCTTTTTGAGAAGTATAAAGCCCTAAACAGGGAGATCGCTTCCTTTGAAGAAAGGCTAAGACAATCTGCTTTAAGAAAGGACTATCTTGACTTCCAGCTTAAAGAGATAGAGGAGCTAAACCCAAACCCTGAGGAGGAAGAACGCTTACTTTCCCTGCGGAACAAGCTAAGGAACTTATCAGCCCTAAGAGATTTAGCCTCAGCCCTACAATCTGCCTTAGAGAGCGTTTATACCCCTTTAAAGCAGGCTTTAAACCTTCTTGATAAATTGGCTGGATATGAGGCAACCTTTACCGGGCGAAAGTCAGCTCTTGAACCCCTTTACTACGAGCTAAAAGACCTTGAGCGGGAGGTTTCAAGGTTTTTGGCTGACCTTCCCGAGGATGCTCAAAGCCTTGATGAAGTTGAGGCAAGGCTTGCCAAGTATGAACGATTGAAAAGAAAATATCAGTTGGATACCGAAGGGCTGATTAAGCTTAAAGAGGAAATAAAGAAAGAGCTTTCAACCCTTGAGACAGGAGAGGATGAACTAATAAAGCTTAAAGAGGAAAGTGACAAATTGCTTGATGAGCTCTTTTCCCTTGCGGAAAAACTAAGCTCAAAGAGAAAGGAGAAAAAAGCCATCCTTGAAGAAAGGCTTGAAGCTGAAGTATCTCAGCTTGGGATGAAGGGTGCCCGCTTAGTGTTTGACCTAAAAACAAAAGGCAAACTTCCTGAGAACTTAACAAGCTTTGGGCTTGATGAGCTTGAAATCCTCTTTCAGCCAAATCCAGGGCTTCCCTTCAAACCATTAGAGAAGATTGCCTCAGGAGGCGAACTCTCGAGAATCTTCTTGATCTTAAAATCCCTTATGCCCTTTGCCCAGCCTTCCACCTTGATATTTGATGAGGTTGACGCAGGGGTTGGTGGATTAATAGCCCAAAAGGTAGGAGAAAAGCTAAGGGCCCTTTCAGAAAAGCATCAAGTAATCTGCATAACCCATCTTCCCCAGATAGCAAAGCTTGCCCATCATCATTTCTTAGTAGAGAAGGTGCAGGATGAAGCTCAAACTCAAACGGTGATCAAAAGGTTAAGTCAAGAAGAGCGAGTAAAGGAGCTTGCAAGGATGCTTGGAGAGCCAGAAGAGCTCTCCTTTGCGGAAAGATTGCTTAAGATCTAACAGAGATGCCAAGGGCTCTCCTTCTCTTTTCTGAAGGGCTTGATAGCATGCTTGCCGGGCTTTTGCTTCGCTACCAAGGGGTCGAGGTCATCGCTGTAAGATTCATAACCCCTTTCTTTGGTTGGCACTTAAAAGAAAACCCCGCACCCTTTGAAAACAAGATAAAAGAGCTTGGCTTTTCGAAAGGATTAGTAAAAGATATAACCGAGGAGTTTTTAGAAATCTTGAAAAACTCAAAGCACGGCTACGGCTGTCTTGCAAACCCTTGCATTGATTGCAAAATCCTTGCGCTTAAGCTTGCAAAAGAAATGCTTGCTCAAGTTTCCGCTGATTTTATCGCAACAGGCGAGGTTCTTGGGGAAAGACCTATGAGCCAAAACAGGCAAGCTTTGGAGCTAATTGAGAAGGAATCTTCCACCAAAGGGATCCTTCTTAGACCCCTTTCCGCAAAGCTCCTTCCTGAAACGGAAGTGGAAAAAAGGGGGCTTGTTGACAGAAGTAGGCTTTTAGCCATAAAAGGTAGAAAAAGGACGGAACAGCTTAGGCTTGCCAAAGAATACGGGATAAAAGAAATTCCAACCCCTGCTGGTGGATGCCTCTTGACAGACCCTGTCATCGGTCAGAGAACCCTTGAAATCTTGAAAAGAGGCTTTCCGCTTACTCCAGACACCTTAAAGCTTCTTGTTCTCGGGAGACACTACATTGAGGAAAACTCCTGGCTTGTCCTTGGGAGGAACGAGGAGGAGAATAAAAAAATAGTAACCATAGCTAACGGCAAGTTCCCATCGTTTACCTTGAGCGAGCCAGCACCGATCCTTGCTCTAATCCAGGGAGAAGTAGAAGAAGCAAAGCTTTTTGAAGTCTTAGTTTCTCGTTCAAAAAAGGCACGGCTTGCCCTATCCGAAGGAAAGGAAGTAAGCCTATTGAAGGGTTACACAACAATGGTTGTAGCCTTGCTTACCGATTTTGGAACCAAGGACCATTATATCGGCGTTGTAAAAGGAAAAATTCTCTGCGGTTTAGACCCCTCCAAATATCCAGTTTTTGTGGACATAACCCATGAGATACCTCCGCAGGATGTCCTAAAAGGGGCTTTAGCCCTTTTCTTTGCTTATAAATACTTTCCAAAGGGGACGATTTTCCTTTGCGTTGTTGACCCAGGGGTTGGCACAGAAAGAAGAGCGATAATCCTTCAAACTGTGGAGCATACTTTTGTCGGTCCAGATAACGGCTTATTTACCTTCATTATCAAAAACGAACCTATAAAAGCCTACTTTGAAATAGACAAGGAAAAGGTTCTTGAACCACCCTATAGCTCAACCTTTCATGCAAGGGACCTTTTTGCGCCGGCTGTAGCAAGGTTAATAAAGGGGGAAGACCTAAGAAGCTTTGCCAAGGAGCTCTCAAAAGATGAGCTTATTGTTCTTTCTTTGCCTGAGGTTGTAGAGACGGAGGATGGGTTGCTTGTTCCGGTGATCGATGTTGACCGCTTTGGCAACTTGATTACCGCCCTTCATCAAAGCGCCTGCCAAAGAAAGTTCAGGGTTTTAGTAAACGATAAGGAAGTTCCCTTTGTTCCATCATACGGCTATGCTGAGAAAGGCGAGCTTATTGCCCTCTTTGGAAGCGAAGGTTTTCTTGAGATAGCGGTAAAGGAAGGGTCAGCCTATGAAAGGCTCAGTTTCCCAAAAGTAAAAATCGCGTGGATAGATTAAGCCGAAGGAAGTCAATGCCATCCTATTGAAAACACGCTAAAGAAATTTGGTTCAATATTCTTATAAAATCTAAAAAATCGAAAAAATTATCTCTTGACCTCAAAAAAAAAAAACATTATTATTTTTTTAGTTTGAAAATTTTTATAAGGAGGGTGGTGCTATGTATCCGATATGGGAGGTCCCCTATTTAAGCAGTGCCTTAGTGATAGGTCTTATTGCTTCTTCTCATGTTTTGCCATCCCATCTTGCCGTGGGTGCCCTTTGGGTCACCGTCTTCATTGAAAAGATCGGTTTAGAAAAGAACCGGCCTGAGTACTTTGCCTTCATCAAGCGTTTTACCCTGCTCTTACTGATCTTTAGCTTTATCTTCGGGTCCCTTTTAGGAATTGGCATCTGGTATTCAGCTACCGTCTCTTCACCAAGAGGCATCTCAGCCCTAATCCATAACTATGTTTGGGGTTGGGCAACGGAGTGGGTCTTTTTCTTGATTGAGATCGCAACCATCTATGCCTATTACTACACCATAGGAAAAGTTGCCCCAAAAACCCACTTAAGAATAGGTTATCTTTATGCCCTTGCGGCCTGGATAAGCATGATCATCATCACCGGTATCCTTGCCTTTCAGTTAACACCTGGTAAATGGCTTGAGACGGGTGATTTCTTCGACGGCTTCTTCAACCCCACCTACTTCCCTCAACTTCTTACCAGAACTTCTGTGATGTTTGGTGTTGCCGGAATCTATGGGTTGCTCATTGCTTCAACCCTAAAGGGAGAAACAAGGCTTGAAATCACAAGGCTCATCTCCCGCTTTGCTTTAGCTGGCATGATCCTGGGACTAATCTTTGGCTACTGGTATTACAAGAAGCTCCCTGACCATGCCCAACAGCTCTTGAGCTCCCTACCTTACATGCAGGCTCTCGCTAAGGTGACGTTATTAGTCTACGCCATTCTAACCCTCTACTTCGGACTTACAGCCTTTATTATACCAAGGTTAAACAATTTTGTCCTCTCTCTTATCCTTATCATCGCAACCTTTATCGGGATCCTCTCCGCAGAAGGAATTAGAGAGGGTGTGCGTAGACCCTACATTATCTTTGGGTTTATGTATGGAAGCCAGGCTGTAGCCAAGGACCTTCCTGCTAAAAAAATTAAAAGTGAGGTCGAAACCTTTGAGAAAGAGGGGTTACTCTCAATACTGGGGTATTTGCCTGAAAACTTAAGAAAGATAACCCCTGAGAACCGCCTTGAGGTAGGAAGGATCATCGCCCTCCATAACTGTGCAAACTGTCATGCCTTCACAGAGAGCGGAGTAAGACCTCTGCCAGCCCTTTTCCAAAAGCTTTCTCCTCAGTCTCCTGAAGACATAGACGCCTTCCTTTCTGCTTTATCTGCCTTTCCCTACATGCCGCCCTTCATAGGAAACGAAGAAGAAAGAAAGGCGGCTGCTGAATACTTGTTTACTTTAGTTAACAAAAAGAAATAAAGGGGGTGTGCCATGAACATAGGGACATATCTTAACGCCATGAGAGACCCTGCAGGCTTGCCAAGCCCTGCCATCATATTTGATTTCTTTTTGGTGCTTACCTTTGCCCTTCATATCTTGCTCGTCAATTTGGTTATAGGCTCTGCCTTACTAATCCTCTATGGAAGGTTTAGCTCAAAACCAAACGCAAAGCTCCTTTCTCAATCCCTTTCTCGCTTGCTCGTAAATTCTTTATCTTGGGCTATTGTTCTTGGGTTAGCCCCCCTTCTCTTCGTGCAGGTTATCTACGACCCCTTCTGGTACACAGCAAACACCATGTCTGCCTGGTGGGCTCTTGGCTTCTTAGCTTTCATTGCCCTTGCTTTTACTTTAGCTTATGCGTTTTACCTTGGCGGTGGATACGAAGGAAAGAGCACCCCTCTCTGGATAATCCTTAGCTTAGCCTTTCTTTTCCTTGCTGGAATTGTGATGCACTCTTTATCGGTTGCTCAGCTTGTTCCTGAAAAATGGGCAAGCTTCGTAATAAAGGAGGGAAAATATTTGTCCTCCGGTTCATCTCTTCATGCCTTTGAGCTTTTTAGATTTCTCCACTTCATGGTGCCAGCCTTGGCTGTAATCGGTGTTTGGCTTATCTTTTATGGGGACTATTTCAAAGGTTCGGGAAAGTATTCTGAGGAATATTTGAACTGGGTTAAGCAGTTTGGAGCTAAATTAGCCCTTTACTTTTCTCTTATTCAAGCTGTTGTAGGTTTTATTTGGCTTATTACCATTCCTTCAGAATTCAAGTTTTACACCAATCCTTTCTTCATCCTTGCCCTCATCTCAGCTTTAATCTTTTTAGCCCTCCTTTTTAAAGCTCAAGCCTCACCCTCTCAGTATGCCAAACCCATAGCAGGGCTCCTTATTTTAACTGTTCTTCTTATGAGCGCCGCTCGGGAAGCCCTTCGTATGGCTTATTTTGCCAAAGCAGGCTACAGCATGGCTAACTACCCTGTAAACCCATCCTACGGCTCCCTCTTACTTTTCTTAGCAACCTTTGTCATGGGAGCGATAGTCCTTCTTTACACCGCCATAGTTGCTTATAGGTCTGGCAAAGGTATAAAAGAAGTTGGCTACGAAGGATTGGGTAAGGTTTCTGTCTACCTTATGTGGGCTTGGATCGTCGTGATGGTCGTTATAGGCGTAGTCATAGCCGTGAAAAACAATGCCCTGTTTTAAGGTGTAAATTTTAGGGGCAACCAAGGTTGCCCCTTCCTACTTTCTCCTTTTGACTTATACTTATCCTTAGCATGCAGGTTCAAAACTCAAAATTTGCCTTTGCGATAATCACTGTTTTATCCCTTTTAGTAATCGGGCTTTTTCTTTATTTACTTAAACCCCTCTGGACGGTTATTGCCTGGGCGGGGATCTTAGCCTTTTTCTTTTATCCTCTCTATAGAAGAATAAAATCAGTCTTAAAAGGAAAGGCAGAGCTTTCCGCTTTGACTCTGATAATTTTGATGATCCTCTTTGTTTTCGTCCCTCTATTTTTTATAAGCCTTCAGCTCATCTATCAGGTTGAAGATTTCTTAGCAAGCTTCGACCAAGCTTTTTTTCAAAAGCTTCAAGCCCAAGCATCTGCCTTAAAGTCTCATCCCTTTTGGGGGAAGCTCTATCAAGAGATATCCCCCTATCTTGAAAACCTTCAAGCAAAGCTTAGCGAACAGTTATCAAACATCCTCCAGAGCACCTTCAACCTTTTTAAGAATTTTCTTCAAGCAACCTTGGGCATCGTCTTCAAAATGGTCTTAACCCTTTTTACCTTTTACTACTTTCTCGTGGACGGAGAAAGGATTGTAGTCCTTGTGCAAAAGCTTATCCCCGGCTCTGAAGAGAAAAAAGAAGAGATCCTTGCAAGGATAAGCCTCATCTTGAAGGCTGTTTTTTATGGGACGCTTCTTACGGCTTTGGTTCAAGGAGTTATTGCCACCATCATCTATCTTATTCTTGGTGTCCCAGGCTACTTACTTTGGGGTGTGTTGACAGCCGTTGCCAGCTTTATCCCCTTCCCTGGAACAGCCCTAATCTGGGTCCCCTTGGGATTATACCTCTTGTTTTTTGAAAGCCTACTAAGAGGAATCATTCTCCTTGTAGCATGTGCCTTAACGGTCGCCCAAGTGGACAACATCCTTAAACCCTTTTTCATAGGCGGAAAGGCTAAGCTTCACAATCTTCTCGTATTCTTTTCCGTCCTCGGTGGAATAATAGCCTTTAATTTTCTCGGGCTATTCTTAGGACCACTAATCTTAGGGCTTTTCCTCTCAGTCATCGAGATCTATCAATCCTTTATTCATGTGCAAGATAAGACTGAATAACCGCTATGCCTGAGCTCCCAGAGGTTGAAACCATAAAAAACGACCTAAGCATCCTGATAGGGAGGACTCTTAAAGCCATAATAGTCTACGACGAAGCTTATTCAGAAAAAAACAAAACAACGCCGAAGGAACTAAAAAAACTTAAAGGACAAAAGCTTCTTCAGCTTTCAAGAAAAGGAAAATACTTGTTTTTCCATTTTTCAAAGACTATCCTCGGTTTTCATCTTGGGTTAACAGGTTCGTTAATCTTGCTTGCCGTGGGAAAGCATCTTGATAAATTCAAACACAAGGTTTTAAGCTTAAACTTTCATGAGATGTCCCTCCTCTTTTCTGACATGAGAAAATTTGGGAGGCTTTTTCTTTTTGACGAAGAAAAAAGCTTTCAAAACTTTCTAACCGATATTGGGCACGATGCCCTTGAGATTGGACTTTCGGAGTTTAAAGAGGCGCTAAGGAGCATACGCAAGCCCATAAAATTAGCTCTCCTTGACCAAAAGGTTATCTCTGGGATTGGCAACATCTACGCTGATGAAATCCTCTTCCGGGCAGGCATAAATCCTTTAAGACCAGCAAGCTCTCTCTCTGATAAGGAGCTTCAGAAGCTCTTTCAAACCATGAAGGAGGTCCTCCATTTAGCCATTCAACTTCGAGGCTCAACGATAAAGGACTATGTGGACGGGCTTGGGAGGGCTGGAATGTTCCAAACCGAGCATTTAGTCTATCAAAAGTATGGAAAGCCCTGCCCAAGATGTGGGGAACCTATCGAAAAAATCAAAGTGGCAGGAAGGACAACAAGCTACTGCCCCCAATGTCAGAGGTAGAAAAAAGCTCTATAAAAGACCCTATAAAGAAAGAGCATAACTTTGTTGTAGAAGACGAGGCAAAGGGCGAAAGATTGGATGTTTATCTAAGGGCGAAACTTCCTGACCTTAGCCGAGAGCGGATCAAAAACCTTATAGAAGAGGGCTTTATCCTTGTCGAGGGAAAATCCGTTAAACCCTCTTACAAGCTTAAAGGTGGCGAGCAGGTTTTAGTGAGAATACCCGTTGAAAAGGAGTATTCTCTTCAGCCAAAGGAAGTTCCCTTTGAAATCCTTTATGAGGATGAGGACCTTGCGGTGATCTATAAGCCTGCTGGAATTGTTGTTCATCCAGCACCAGGGCATCTTGACGATACGTTGGTGCATGGGCTTTTGCTTAAGCTTCGCTCCCTTTCTGGTGTAGGGGGAGAGCTTCGCCCTGGCATCGTTCATAGGCTTGACAAGGATACTTCAGGGGTCATGCTTGTTGCCAAAAACGACTTTGCCCACAAAAAGTTGACCCAAGATTTCAAAGAAAGAAGGGTCGAGAAGGAATACTTAGCCATAGTGTATGGAAAGCTAACCCAAAAGGAAGGAACGCTTGATTTTCCCATAGGAAGGCATCCAGTGCAGAGGAAAAAGATGGCTGTGGTAAAAGAGGGAAGACAAGCTTTAACAAAATACAAGGTGCTAAAGCTTTTCAAAAAGGCAACTTTAGTTTTGGCAAAGCCATTAACCGGTCGCACTCATCAGCTAAGAGTGCATTTTAGCCACATTGGGCATCCCATCCTTGGCGACCCTATCTACGGCGGGCTAAAGCCTGATGTCCCAAGACCTGAAAGGCTCATGCTTCATGCCTACCGAATAAGCTTTGACCACCCCCGAACAGGCGCCCATCTCACCTTTACTAAAGACCCGCCAGAGGATGTTGAACGGTATCTAAAACTCCTTGAGACCGAGCATTCTTAAGAGACTCATGAAAAAAATCGCTATCACCGGAGGCATAGCAACGGGAAAATCAACCCTTCTTAAGATTTTAGCAGAGCTTGGACAAACAGTTCTGTCCTGCGATGAAATCGTGCATCTCCTCTATGAAGAAGAGCCGATAAAAGAAGAGCTTGTCAAACTTTTAGGGAATGAGGTTTTGGACCGAGGTGGAAGAGTCAATAAAAAAGCTATTTTAGAGAAGATTTCTCGCAGCGAAATCCTAAAGAAAAGGCTTGAAGAGTTTATACACAACAAGGTTTGGGAATTCTTAGAAAGAAGGTTTGCTGAGCTTGAGTGGGAGGGGATTAAAGCTGGTTTTGTTGAGGTTCCCCTTCTTTTTGAAGCTGGCTGGGAAAAGAGGTTTGATGAAGTCTGGGTAATAGCCTGCGAAAAGGAGACGCAAGTAAAGAGATTAGAAGAAGGAGGAAGGACTCATCTCTTTCCCTTTCTTGATAGCCAGCTTCCCCTTGAAGAGAAGGTAAAAAGAGCTCACAGGGTTTTTAGCTCCGAAGTTCCAATCTCAAAGCTAAAAGAAGAAGTCGAAAGGGTTCTTTCTTACCTTTAAATATCTAAACTAAACTACCTTGCTTATCTACGGTCATTCTTCTTTCTTTATCTCAATTATGGCTACATCTGGTGGAGTAAAAAATCTCATGGGAGGACCGCCCGTCCCTACGCCCTTGCTCACATGAACAAAGGACCCGTCAATTTTCGTTAGCCCCTGATGTGCTATGTATAATCTTTTAAGAATCAGCTCTCCTATAGGAAAGTATAGCCCTCCGTGAAGATGTCCAGAAAGCATAAGGTCAAACTTACCTAACACCTCCTTTTTAACCTTTGGTCTATGCTTTAAAAGGATGACTAACTTACCTTGCGGAAGGTCCTTTAAAACCTTTTCTTCCTCTATAGGCTCAACGCAGGCTTTGAAATATCTGCAGGCCTCATCGTCAACTCCGGCAATGGCAATAGACCCAAGGTCTATCCATCTTCCTCGAAGCACCGTAAACCCTGCCTTTTCCGTAAACTCTACCGAATTCTTAACTCCTCTGTAAAATTCATGGTTTCCTAAAACAGCATACTTACCAAGGGGAGTAGCTAGCTCCCTCAACGCTTGAGCCATGTGCTCTATTTTCTTGGTGTTGCCGTCAACCAAATCTCCCGTTGAAAAAACTATATCCGGCTTCTCTTTAAGCCAAACCTCTTGTATCAATTTGAGCCTATCCTCCCTCATAATCCGACCAAAATGAACATCTGATATATGTAGGACCTTTATTCTTTCCTTGTTAAATAAAGGTTTATTCGTTCCTATCTCATACCTTTCAACTCTTAGGCTCAAGGTTTCAATGTAGCTGTAAACAGAAAAAATTAGACTAAGGATTAAAACTAAAAACCTTTTCATTTCAAGTTTAGGTCTTGGCAATTTGATGCTTAAAAACTTGTCAAAAATGGAAGAAATACCCGAATAAAGGTCCGTAGCTAAAGTAAAAAATCCTGCATAAACCATAAAGCCCATCCATAATAAGGACGAAAAGATGAAATAGTAAGAAAATGGGTCGCTCACATGATCATCAAAATAGGACCAAAATAGCGGAGAAATGTAGAAGAATATAAAAATTGGAGTAAATCTTCTGGAGAGCCTTAGCCCTCGATAGACATAAAGATGTAAAAGGGCATAAAAAAGAAAAAAGGAGATAATAAAGTATAACATCTAAGATGATGAGGTACCTATAGAATTCTTTACAGCCCTTTGTATTAGGTCTAATCCGCTATCAGTTAAGCCGTGTATAAGGATAGATTTTCCAAACCGTTTAATCTTAATCTGAAAAAGCCTTGTTGCCTCGTTAAGGTTTGTTAAAGGTTTAGCGTTGACTGCCGAAACTCCAAGAGGGTCTCCCATGATCATAGGACCATACATAAAAAAGACCTCATCGTAAAGCCCGTCTTTAAGGAAGCTACCATGAACCTTTCCCCCGCCCTCAACAAGGATAGAAGTTATTCTTCGCTCCTGACAATAGGATAGCAAAGCCTTTAAATCAACCTCCCCATCATCTCCGCAAGGAAGCCTCACCACTTCGACCCCTCTTTGAACAAAAAGCTTCTCCCTATCCCTGGGAGCGTTTTCTCCGCAAAATATTATGGTTTGCTTTGTCTCATCAACTTGAAAAACCTTGTAATCCGGGGTTGAGCTAAGATGACTATCAAGGATAAGCCTTATAGGGTTTTTCCCTTTTACCATTCGGACTGTTAGCTCCGGGTCGTCTTTCAGCACTGTGTTTTTCCCTACGAGGATGGCATCGGCTATGGCTCTTAGCTTATGGGCAAACTTTCTTGCAGGCTCACCCGTTATCCATTTTGAATCACCGGCTGAGGTTGCGATCCTTCCGTCAAGCGTTGCCGCAACCTTCATCATTACCCAAGGTCTTTTCCGAATGATCCGGCTTAGATGAAAGCGGGTAAGATAGGCAGCTTCTTCTCCACAAACCCCGCTTTTTACTTCAATACCGTGACTTTGAAGGAAAGATAAGCCTCCACAGGCAATAGGGTTAGGGTCTTTGATTGCGCAAACAACCCTCTTTATCCCAGCCCTAAGGATAGCCTCAGTGCAAGGTGGAGTCTTTCCATGATGACAGCAAGGCTCAAGCGTCACATAAAGATAACACCCTCTTGCTTTCTCCTTTGCCTTCTCTATGGCTTCTACTTCAGCATGAGGCAAGCCATAAGCCTTGTGATAAGCCTTAGCTACGACCTCTCCTGTTTTTGGATCAACAAGCACCGCTCCTACTGCTGGATTGGGCGAAGTATACCCAAGCACAATTGAAGCAACCCTTATAGCAATCTTCATGTAATATTCGTCAGGCTTAATACCCACCTTTGAATTCCTATTGAACCTTGAACTTAGCGTTTAGATGAGCCGCCACCGCCCCTGCGATAAAAGCTTTTTATGGAAAGCAGGGTTTGAAGCCTTGAAAAATCAATGGGCTTACCTTTGGAAGATGATGAGCCTTCCTCAAGCTTTATCTTTTTAGCTACTTTTATCTTTTCTACCACTTTAGCGTAATATTCCTCGTCCTGAATGTTAAGAGGTCTTTCCCGGATTTGGTTTAGATGAAAAAGAAGGGCGGAAAGCCTTCTCACCTTTTGATAGGTTTCTTGATGCTCCTCGTCAAGAAGCTCCTCGATCGTTTGATAGACCTCTTTTCTCAGCTCAACTTCCTTAGGAAGAAAGCCTGCGTTCTTAAGAATGCGATACACAACCCGTAGGTCCTCGGGCACAAAAGGGTCTTCCCGAAGGTCAAGAGGCTTTCCTTTATACTCTTCACACTCAAATTCCCCCCTTTCCATGGCTTCTTTAATCCTTTCTTCAGCGATCTGCCTTAGGATTGAAAAGGGCATAAGCCTTCTCCTTCAAGCCTACTTAAGAGCCTGAAAGCTCCTTTAGCTTTGCCGTAACATAGCCAGCCAAAGCTGAGTTCCCATAATTTTTTAGAAATTCTTGAGCAAGATTTGCCGCTGATTTTTTATCTTTCTTTGCCTCCTTTAGCCTTATCAAATCAAGGTAGAGAAGCTCCTTTATAGGGCCGGTTTCCTTGCTTATAGGCTCGTAAATCTTAAGAGCTGTGTCCAAATCTCCCTTCTCCTCAAAGGTCTTAGCCTTGGCATAGTTGACAAAGACTTTTCCTTGGGAGCTCAAGCTCTTTTCAAGCTTTTCAGCAAGCTTTAAGGTTGAGTTTGCATCACCGCGATTTAAGGCTGAATTCCAAAGGTAGATGAGGGCAAGCCTCCCAGCTTCGGTATTAGAGTTTTTCTCGGCAAAGCTAAGAAGAGAAGCCTCTGTCCCCCCTTGTTTAAGAAGAGAAAAAAGCTCAGCAAAGGCTCTCTCTTCCTTTTTTTTACTGTAATAGTTATAACCAAACCCAAGGAGAATAAGAAGTGCAAGAACGCCCACGATGTTTAAAAAAAGGTTTAGATGTTTGCTTACAAAGTCTTTAAGCCTTTCGTGAAAACGAAGAAGCTTATCTTCTTCCATCATTGGTCTTAATCCCCTCCAAAGTAATCTTCCCAACGAAAAATCAAGGGCTTTTCCCCTTCCTTTAGAATTTCATAGTCTACCACCTCTCCTACAACAACATAATGGTCTCCTGTTTCAAAGGAGCTCACAACCTCGCAATCGAAGTAGGCAATGGCATCGAGCAAAATTGGGTTACCATGCTTGCTAAGCTTATAAGGAATGCTTTCAAACTTGTTTACCTTTCTTCCGCTTTTAAAGCCAAAGTGTTTGGCAAGGTCAACTTGACCTTCAGCGAGGACGTTAATACCGAAGGTTTTGGTTGCCTTGATTAGCTCAAAGGTGTAGCGCTGGGGAGCAACTGCTACTCCAAGGAGCCGTGGCTTAAAAGACACTTGAGAAACCCAAGCCGCAGTCATTCCGTTTATCTTTCCCTCGGCGTTTGAGGTAATGATAAAAACACCTTGTGGGATGTAAGTAGTTATAAGTTTTTGAAGCCCCATAGATTCAGCCCTTCCTTATGGTTTTGAGTGCCGAGGGCGGGAGTCGAACCCGCACGGGCTTGCGCCCACTGGATCCTGAATCCAGCGCGTCTGCCAATTCCGCCACCTCGGCTATATACCATATAATACTGTTTGTTTTAAAAGGGGTCAAGCATCGGGAAGGGTGTCTAAATAAACATTCTTTAAGACCATTTATCCAATTAAAGAACATCTTATTGAAATATCCCCCCAAAAGAACTGGGGCAGTTTTAATAAAGCCCCTATTTCAGCTTGCCGAGCAATAGATAGGCATCCACACCCCACTCCGTCTTGCCGAGCGTAAGCCGTGCATCCCTCGCTTCGTTCGGGATAGTGGCTTACATAGAGACCCCTCGCCTGCTGGCTCGGGGCGACATTACCCACAGTGTCATCCCGAGGCGCGTATGCGCCGAGGGACCCCTCGGCTTGCGCTCGAGGTGACAAGGAAAGGAGGCTCGGGTTGAGAAAAAACTTGACGTTCATTCTAATTTATATAAAATTGGCATTAAATGAGTATAGACCTAAAAAATCTTTATTCAAAGCTTAAGGATAGAACTTTTTATAAGCTCTCAGCCTCAGGGAACGACTTTATCTTCCTTCTAAACCTTGATAAGGAGATAGATGCAGACGCTGAAGGTCCAACCTTGGCTAAAGCCCTCTGCCGTCCAAAGTTTTCAGTCTCTGCCGATGGTTTTATCCTTGTTGAAAAAGCCTCATCACCTGAGGCTCAATTTTCCTGGCGCTTCTTTAATTCTGATGGCAGCGAAGCTGAGATGTGCGGAAACGGTGCAAGATGCTTCGCAAGGCTCCTCTTTGAGCTTGGTCTCTGCGATAAAACCTTAAGCTTTGAAACCAAAGCTGGGGTCATAAAAGCTGAGGTCAAGGGCAAGCGAGTAAAGGTTAAGCTCACAACTCCCAAGGACCTAAAGCTCAACCTTGCTGTAAAAACCAACCACGACCTCTACTTAGCCCACTTTGTTAACACCGGCGTCCCTCATCTTGTGCTCTTCTGGGAAGATGTCTCCCAAGCTCCAGTAGAAAAGCTTGGAAGAACATTACGCTATCACGAGAAGTTTGCCCCAGCTGGAGCGAATGTGAACTTCGTTGAGCTCTGCGAAGAAGATGGGAAACGTTATCTAAAGGTTAGGACCTATGAGCGAGGCGTTGAGGCTGAGACCTTAGCCTGCGGAACCGGAGCCTCTGCCTCAGCCTATGTTGCCCTAAAGCTTGGCTTAATAGAAGGAGAAGTGCCAGTCTTAACCAAAGGGGGAGAGTGGCTTACCATCGCTTTAGAAGGTGAAGACCTCTTCCTTGAAGGAGACACAAAGTATCTTTTTAGCTTTCAAATCTTCGAAGATGCCCTATACTAACCAAATATAACATTGTTCCACGTGGAACATTTAATAAACATCTTTTTCAGCTTGACCTTGAAAAAATCTTTTTTAAAGGCAATATAGAAAAATAGCTTAAAAAATCCTGTTGGAGGTAGAGCATGAGTTATCGAGCGGAATACCTTAAAGGCTCGATCGTAGCTTTGGTCACCCCCTTTAATGATGGCAAAATAGATGAGGAATCCTTCCGGAACTTAATCAAATGGCATCTCAACTCCGGAACGCATGGCATCTTAGTCTCAGGAACAACGGGAGAGTCTGCAACCCTAACGAAGGAGGAGAAAAAGAGGCTTCTTGAGATAGCTTTAGAAGAAGCCAAAGGGAAGGTTCCAGTTATTGCTGGCACAGGGACAAACGACACCGCAAAGGCTTTGGAACTAACAAAGATGGCAGAGGAGATGGGAGCTGATGCGGCTCTAATAGTCACCCCCTACTACAACAAGCCAACCCAAAACGGTCTTTACGAGCACTACAAGCACATCGCCAAAAACTGCCGCCTCCCCATCATCCTCTACAACGTCCCAGGAAGAACTGGAGTAAACCTTCTTCCTGAAACCACGGCAAGGCTTGCTCAGGACTTTGAAAACATCGTCGCCATAAAAGAAGCCTGCGGAGACATGAAGCAGGTAACTGAGTTGATCTTGAAGTGCCCTAAGGAATTTGTTGTGCTTTCAGGGGATGATTTTACCGCCTCATTTACTGTGATGGCTGGAGGAAGAGGGGTTGTCTCTGTTGCGGCAAACATCATGCCAAAGGAGATGGCGGACCTTATGAACGCTTGCCTCTTAGGCGATATGGAGAAATCAAAGGAACTTCATCTTTATCTCTATCCCCTCTTTAAAATCCTTTTCATAGAGACAAATCCTGTGCCAGCAAAAGAAGCCCTCTACCTTATGGGCATGATTAACTCACCTGAAGTAAGGCTCCCTCTTGCCCCACTTTCCGAAAACCCCTTTAATCAGCTAAAGAAGGTTCTAAGGGAACATTACAAGCTTGCTTAAGGTTGGATGTCAACTCAAAGTGAGTTAGAAAGAGCTATAAAAGAGAGCCCCTATTTTCAGGGGCTCTCTCAAGAGCTACTTTCAGCACTTGTACAAATCTCAGTCCTAAAAAGGCTTAGCAAAGGGGAACACCTCTTTTTTGAAGGAGAAAAAGCCCTTGGTTTCTACTTTATCGTTGACGGGATGATGAAGCTTTATAAGCTTTCCCCAAAGGGCAAGGAGAGCGTTATCCATATCTTTGGTCCAGGAGAGATCTTTGCCGAGGTAGTTCCTGCCGGAAGCGAAGCCTACCCTGTTAAAGCCTAAGCTTTGACGGATGCCACGCTCGCCTTTTTTCCCAAGGTAAACCTCTTAAACCTATTAAAAAGAAACCCTGATTTTGGGCTAAGACCTATCGGTCTCCTTAGTATGCGATTGAAAAGCCTTCTTAAAACCATTGAAAATTTAACGCTAAAAGAGGCTGGAGAAAGGCTTATAGCTTACCTTTGGGAACTAACCGAAGAGGGAAAAAAAGTAGAGTTTACCCCATCAATTCCTAAGTCTCAGCTTGCCCTTCTCCTTGGGATAACCCCAAAAAACCCTATCCCGGATCTTCCAAAGACTAAAGGAAGAAGACATCATAGCTGTGGAAGGAAAGAGAGTAAAGCTTAAGAATATGGCAAAGCTAAGGAACCTTCTTTTTTGAGAAAGGATGACCTATCTAAGACCCTTTGACCCTTGGGGCTCAAGCCTTTGCCTTTGTCCTCCAAAGTATAGTCTTCAGCCCTACACGGGGTGCGGTCATTCCTGCCTCTACTGCTACGCCCAAGTTTACATTAAAGATTTTCATAATCCTCGTCCCAAAAAGGATTTTGCTAAAGTGGTTGAAAGGGATTTGGCTCACCTTCCTTCAGGCTCGCTCATTAGCCTTTCAAATTCTTCAGACCCCTACCAGCCCCTTGAGGAAAAACTAAAGCTTACCCGGTCCTTTCTTGAGATGCTAAGCGGGAAAAGCGTTAGGCTCCTTATCATCACTAAATCACCTTTGGTATTGAGGGATGTAGACATTTTAAAGGATTTAGACTGTGCGGTAAGCCTAACCATAACATCTAAGAACCTTGATAAGGTTCTTGAACCCGGTGCCTATAGAGCTGAAGAACGAATTAACGCTCTTAAAGCCTTAAAACAGGCGGGGATACCGGTTATTGCCCGCATTGACCCAGTTTTTCCCATCCTAACCGAGGATGAAGCAAAGGAGCTTGTGAAAGAGCTAATAGATGTAGTTGAACACTTCGTCTTTTCAACCCTAAAGCTTAAAAAACAAATCTTTAGAAGGCTTGTCTCCGCTATCCCGAAAATAGAAATGGACTATAGGAAGTTATATTTTGAGGAGGGAGAATGCATAAACGGTAGCTGGTATCTTCCATACGAGCTAAGGATTAAGCTCCTTTCACCCCTTATTGAAATGATTAAAGGGGCAATGAAGAGCTTTGGGCTTTGCCGTGAGGGCTTAGACCTTGCCGAAAAAGGAAAGTGCGACGGAAGCTTTTTGGTCAAGTCTAAAATGTTCCACGTGGAACATCAATGAAGTGTCTATAATAAACCCATCGGAGGGGGTAGCTAAGAAGGTCTTGAGTATCATTAACAACCTGCCACCCTAAGCTTACTCTTAATCCTCTAACGCATACTTCTTCAGCTTTCGCCAAAGGGTAGCTCGGTCTATACCCAAGATTTGAGCAGCCAAGGTCTTATTTCCGCCCGTTTCTTTTAGCACAAGCTTTATGTATTCCCGCTCATGCTCCTCTAAGGTGAGAAGAAGGCTATTTTTTTTACGAAAGGTAATGATTTTGAACCGTTTGAAATCTTCAGGCAGATGAGAAAGCTCTATCCTTGATGTATTGGTCAAGGCTACTGCCCGGGCTATGATGTTTTCAAGCTCCCTTACATTTCCTGGATAATCATAGTTCATAAGGAGTTCCATCGCTTCCTCAGAAATCTCTCTCACATCCTTGTTCATCTCTTTTGCATACTTATTAAGAAAATGGTAGGAAAGAAGCGGGATATCTTCTTTTCTCTCTGCAAGGGGCGGTAAAGTAAAGGTCATTACATTTAAACGGTAGTAGAGGTCTTCTCTAAAGCGACCCCGTTCTATTTCTTTTTTTATGTCCCTGTTTGTTGCGGCAATTATCCGGACATCAACCCGGATTGGCTCTGTCCCACCAAGCCTGAAAAATTCTTTTTCTTGCAAAAACCTTAGAAACTTAACTTGCATAGCTTGGCTCATCTCTGTTATTTCATCGAGAAAAAGCGTCCCTCCGTCTGCAACTTCTAAAAGACCCCTCTTGGTTGAAGTGGCACCGGTGTAGGCTCCCTTTTCATGACCGAAGAGCTCGTTTGCCAAAAGCTCTTCAGTGAAGGCACCGCAGTTTACGCCAAGGAAGATTTTGTCTTTGCGGTTGCTATGCTGATGGATGTACCTTGCCAAAAGCTCCTTTCCGGTTCCGGTCTCTCCAAGGATCAATACCGGACAATCAGTAGGTGCAATCTGCCTTGCAAGCTCTAAAATCTTCTTCATGGTAGGGTGCTGAGTGATAATTTGAACCTTATCACCCTTTATCCTTTCTAACTCTTCCTTAAGCCTTCGGTTTTCTTTCTTTATTTTTACCTTTTCTAAAGCTTCCTTGACAACTAAACGAAGCTCATCGAGCCTGAACGGCTTTGTGAAGTAATGGTAAGCGCCGAGCTTCATGGCTTGAATGGCAGTGTCAATGCTTCCATAAGCGGTAATGACGATGACCTCTGTATCGGGATGAAGCTCATTACACTTTTCGAGGATGTCTAATCCTGACACAGATTCCATCTTTAGGTCCGTTATCACAAGGTCAAACTCCTCGTCATTTATGAGCTGTAAGGCAGAGGCTCCGCTACCAACCGCTTTAACCTCATACCCTTCCTTAGTTAAAACATGCTTAAGGTTCTTTAAGGTTAACTTCTCATCGTCAACGATTAAAATTTTAGGTCTCCCCTCCATGGCTGATCACCACCCTTTTTGGCAGCTTTATGATAAATGTAGTTCCTTTGCCAACTTCGCTTTCAACCTCGATCGTTCCGCCGTTACTTTTGACTAAATGATAAACAATGAATAAGCCTAAACCATAGCCCTTACCGCTTTCCTTCGTGGTAAAGAAGGGCTCGAAAATTTTAGGTAGAATGTTTGCAGGAATTCCTTTCCCTGTGTCTGATATATAGAGGATGGCTTGATTTTCGGTTTCTTCTGCTTTTATTTTTATCTCACCCTCCCCTTCAACGGCATCGACGGCGTTTTTAATAAGATTTATAAAAACTTGTTTTATGTGCTGAGGGTCGGCATAGACTTTTATACCTTCAGGGATTTCCACCTTGACTTTAACCCGATGGGGAATTATCCCCTTAAGATAAAGAAGGATCTCTTCCATTATTTGTTTAACATTAAACTCCTCTTTAGTCCCGGGCTTGGAATAATCCAAAATACTTCTTACAATCTTTTTTATTCGATTTATTTCCTTTTCCATTTCTGTAAGAAGGTCTTCCACAAATTCGCGGGAACAGTTTCCGTCCTTTATTTCTTCTTTGAGCACCTGACAGGTGGTGTAGATGTTGTTTAAAGGGTTGTTTAGCTCGTGAGTTAAGCCAAAAAGGAAGGTTCCAAGGGTAGCTAATTTTTCTGTCTGAACGATATAATCTTTCCTTTTATCAAGCTCAGCAAGCATAGTATTTATAGCTTCTACTAATAACACTATTTCCCTATCCTCTGAAACAGGTGGAAGGGCACAAAATTTACCTCGACTAATTTCTAATATGTAGCGCTCCAAATTTTTTAAGGGTTTATTAAAGCTTGAGTAAATGTAGCAGGTGTAAAAAAGTGCAAAAAGAACAAGCAAAACTAAAAGGGATAATACGAGATTTTTTAACCTACCAAGGTTATCTTTAAGTTTTTTGTTCTTAAGAGCGTTTAGCCTTTCAGCGTGATAGGTTAGAATTCTCCCTGCGTCTCTAACTGCCTCTATACAGTTTTTAGATTGACATTCTCCATTCTTAACCAAACTTATAACTTCTTTGTAAAACTTGAGGTCATTTTTCAACTCCTGTAAAGTGCGGACCCCTAAAAATTTCCTAAAATCATCTTCCTGCTCTTTTAGGATTTTTTCACAGCTTTCTACATAAGTAAAGGCTTTCTCTATATCCTCACGATTTTTATAAAGTAAATAGTTTTTTTCAAACCTTCTTGCTTCAAAGATGCTATCAACGCAGTTAGAGGTTGTTCCTTGCATCAAAAAAAGGAAGTTAAAAAAGACAAAGGTTTCATACAACCCAATTCCCAGGATAAACAAGCCAAAGATGATAATAAAGTTTGCTAGAAAAGCCTTTCCTTTTAGGCTTTTCGGCTTGAATACATGCATAGCAGTTATTGCAAAAGTAAAACGTCTGTTGAATTTTTCAATAGTAAAAAATTCTTGCTACCTTTTTTGACAATCAAGCCTTCAAGAATAGCGAAACTGAGGACCTTTACCCTTGTTTCTTTTTGCAACAAATTCCTTGTTTGATGCAGTATAAAATTTGACATAGTTTTAAGGGGATAAGTCTCATATCATTTTTGGCATAAAAATTGCTGCTATGAATAACAAAAGAAAAAATAGGGAGGGTTAAAAAAAATGGTTAGCCAAGCAGGAAGCAAATGGGGTGATATTTTTACTGCTATTACCTTTGCAGAGGCGAACGAACATGATCCTGCAAGGGAGTTCCTTGGAGCCAAAAAAGCCAAAAAGCGTAGGTTTAGTTGGGATAGCATCTTTACCGCTGTGACCTTTGCTGAGGAGAACGAAACAGATTCAGCGAGAAGTTTCTTGCGCCCTACATCTCGAGTATTGTTAATCCTCGAAGAAGGATACCCTTTGAACGAAGATCTGTTTAGGTATGTAAAAAATTTGGTCAAACCTATGGAAATAGGGGTTGAAGTCTTTTTTGTAGGGCAAAATTTACCACAAGAGCTAAATACCTATGCCAAAACGCTAAAAGAGGATGGCTTGCTGTTTAGGGTGGTGCTGGTTAAGGAGAAGAGCGAATGGGATAAAGCTATAGCTGAATACATCAAGGAAGAGTCTGACGTAGAGTTTTTAGTGATTAAACCTTCCTTTAAAACTACAAAGCAGATCGAAGATAAAATGTTAAGGGTCCTATGGCAAAAAATGGGAGTTCCTTTCATTCTGATCAAAGAAAGGGAATTCGCTTACAAATAAAAAAGGAGGGGGTTAGTGATGGCAGACGCTGTGAAGAAAAAACCGGTTGGTAAAGCAGTGACCTTTGGTTTGTTGTCAACCATTCTTTACTATCTTCTTATTACAAAGCAGGACCTTTACATGCCCTATTTTTCAAAGGGGGGAATTTACTCGCTACTCATCATCGGGACGGCTTTTATTTTCTCCTATGTTCATGGCAATTTTACCGATTACTTCTGGAAGGTTTTAGGCATTGAACCAAAAAAGAAAAGGGAGGGGAGGTAAGCCATGCAGGATGTTGCCGCTCAGGTTAGCCAGTTTGTAGACCTTCAGCTTTGGCATGTAATTTACCTTGTTTTTGTAGGGTTTGTGGGTGGCTTGGTTAGCGGGTTTATAGGTAGTGGAGGAGCCTTCGTGCTTACCCCATCCATGATGAGCATGGGAGTTCCGGGTATTATCGCCGTTGCCTCAAACATGTGCCACAAGTTCCCTAAAGCCCTTGTCGGAGCAATAAAGAGGGCAAAGTTTGGGCATGTGGATGTAAAGCTTGGCATCATCATGGGTTTATCGGCTGAGGCAGGGGTTTTTGTAGGGGCAAGCGTTCAGCAGTATGTTAAGCAAACTCTTGGGGATGCTGGCTCAAGCCTTTATGTGAGCACAGCCCTTATCATAGTCTTAGCAACCGTTGGAACCTATGTATTGCTTGATGCCTTCAAATCCATGAAGCTTGACAGGATGGGAAAGGCTAAGGAAGCAGAAGAAGAAAAACCAACCAGGATAGCCCTTGCCCTAAGAAAGATTCACATCCCTGGAACTATGATCTATTTTAAGAGCATAAACGACAGAATATCCTTCCTTATAACCGTTCCGCTTGGTTTTGCCACTGGTTTCTTAGCGGCAACCATCGCGGTGGGCGGATTTATCGGAGTGCCATCGATGATCTATCTTTTAGGCGTGCCAAGCCTTATTGCCTCAGGAACAGAGCTTGTTATTGCCTTCCTTATGGGAACAATTGGAACCTTCAAATATGCCTGGCACGGGTTCGTAGACATAAGGTTAGCCATGCTCATCCTTCTTGGTTCCCTCTTTGGCGTTCAGCTAGGAGCAATCGGGACTACCTATGTTAAAGGATACATGATAAAATTCGTCATGGGAGTTATCATGCTCATCATCCTTGTTAGCAGGGCAACGGTTGTGCCCGTTTATCTTGCTCAGCTTGGCTGGATATCCGCGCTTTCACCCCAGATGGTAAGCCTTCTTAAGAGTGTAAGCTTCGGAATAAACCTTTTAGCCCTCTTTGTCGCAGCCTTCATCATCTTCAAAAACCTTATCAAAGGAATATATGAAGAGAAACGCTACAGAGCTCACGAACTTGCTTATAAAGAAGGAAAGATCAAGGGTTAATAAGCTTAGGGGGTTTATGCCCCCTTTCTTATTTTCGTAAAGATAAAAACTTGGGGGTAAACCATGAGCCTCTACAAGAAATTTCTTATTACTATAGATAACTCGGAGGAGTCCTGGCAGGCCTTGATTGAGGGGCTAAAACTTGCTGCAGATAAAGGCACCTGGATTATTATCGCCACCGTTGCCCCTGTTTATCCTGCAGAGGTTTTGTTCGCAGGAGCTGCTGACCCAAAAGAAAAGGTTGTCGCTCCCTATAAAGAATTACTAAACAAAGCAAAAAAAGTCGTAGAGGAAAAGGGGTTGTTAGCCAAAAATGTCTTGGAGGAAGGTGATGAGCCTTTTGAAAGGATCGTAGATATTGCTTACGCTGATAACTGCGACCTTATAGTGATGGGAAAGGGTGGAAGCAGGCTTAAAAGGATCTTCTTAGGTAGCACCACCGCAAGGGTTATTGGTTACAGCCCGGTTGACGTTTTGGTAATTCCCTTAGGGAAAGAGCTTGGCTGGGAGAAAATATTAGTTGCCGTCGATGGCTCATCTTACTCTGAAAGAGCCTTTGAAAAGGCTTTAACCTTAGCTAAGGAGAATGAAAGCGAACTAATCCTTTTATCAGTAGTTGATTATCCCCCCGAATACTTTGCCGAAGCTCCCCAGGTAATAGAAAAGGAACTTTCAAAAAGGAGTGAATACCTCTCAAAGCTTGAGGAAAGATGCAAGAAAGAAGGGGTCAAGGCAAGAAAATTCCTTAAAGAGGGGTCGGCAGAGGATAAGATCCTTGAGACTGCTGAAGAAACCTCTTCTCAGCTAATCGTGATGGGCACCTACGGAAGAAAGGGGATAAAAAGGCTCCTTATGGGGAGCACTACGGAGAGGGTATTATCAGAGGGTATTTGCCCTGTCCTTGTAGTGAAATAGAAAATTATTTGTTTAAGAAATTCTCGATGTAGGCTTTATATCCTAAATTGTCAAGCTTTTCAGCCTTTTCTTCAACCTTTTTCTTCATCTCTTCTCTGTATTCTTTTAGCTTTCTTGCTAAGTTTTCATCTGATGTGGCTAAGATGGCAATAGCAAGGAGGGCAGCATTTTCAGCTCCGTTTATGGCAACGGTAGCAACGGGGATACCAGCAGGCATCTGCACGATGGAAAGTAAGGAGTCAAGTCCGTTAAGGTAGGGGGTTTTTATGGGAACACCGATTACAGGAAGGGTGGTGAGGGCGGCAACGATACCTGGCAAATGAGCGGCTCCGCCAGCCCCGACAATGATAACCTTTTTCCCTTTAGCTTCAGCCTCTTTGACCAATCTTTCGACCCTATCAGGAGTTCTATGAGCAGAGGCTACGGTCATGTAATATGGGACGCCTAACTTTTCTAAGACTTCAGCAGCCTTTTTCATTATCGGAAGGTCAGAATCACTTCCCATTAGGATTAAAACCATGTTTGTCCCCCAACTGAATTTTTATTATACATAACATCGAACAAACGAATTGAAAAGGACAGGTTATGGAATGTTCAAAAAATCCCATCCTCCGTCGTCGTATGTTTAGGTTAACCAGTTTGACTTTAAAACTCGGTTATAATATCCAGGACATGAGGAGAGAAAGAAGGAAGGACAGCACCAACGTTCTGTCGCTGGTCCTTAGAGACCGTTCGGCATGCTTTGGGCTGTCCTTCCCCTTCTTGAACCTGAATCAGAACATTAGGCTTAAAAGCCTGCATCACAACCACGATGATAGGTTACAGGAAGCTCTCTCTCATGTCAAGTCCTTAAATCTTACAAGGAGGGAGAAGCTATGAACAACTACGCTGTTTATGTAGGCGTTGATGTATCCAAGCACTCCTTCACCGCAACTCTTCTTTTTAATGAACTACGAAAAACCTTTAATGTTCCCTCTAAGCCTGAACAATTTGAAAACAGGCTTAGACCATTTCTGGAAGAGTTAGGGGTGGACAAATCGAATGTCCTTATCATTATGGAGAGCACTAGCAACTACCACCTGCCTTTAGCGGAATACTTAGCTGAAAAAGAATATAATGTAGGTCTTGCCAATCCCTTTTCCATGAAGAGGTTTATGGATGCCAAGATGAGCCGAGCAAAGACTGACAGGGTTGACTCTTATTTCATAGCAGAATACGGAAGGCAGATTTTTAAAGGTCCTTTGTTTAAGCCAAAGACGGAGGCTCAGAAGGAGATTGAGGCTATGGTTAAAACATTAGAAGGTTTTAACAAGCAATTGACGATGCTTAAGAATCAAAAGGAAGCTCTAAGTTTGATACCCATGAAGGGGCTCAAGAAGATTTTAGGCTATTATGATCGGATCATAGAAGCGATCGAGAAAGAAATTAAGATGCTTAAAAAAGAAATAATGGAACTTTGCAAGAAGTATTTTCCTGAGGAATACAAGTTGCTGAAGAGCATACCTGGGATAGGGGAGAGGGCGATAGCTGTTGTTGTTTCGATTTTAAGGAAATTTGAGGGGTTTAAGAGGTCTAAGGATGTAGGGAGCTTTGTGGGGTTATGTCCGAGCCCTGTTGAGAGCGGAAGTAGCGTTATGGTGAAGGGTTCAATAAAAAGTTGTTTTTTTGGTAAGTCTTTAAGGAAAAAGCTTTAACTCCTGAATAAAAAACTAAAGACAGTGATTAAAATAGACAGAATAGTAAACCCTAACATCATGGTCCATTGGAGAAAGTTGAACCTCTTTTCTAAAGCTTCAAAACGGGCATCGCTCTCCCTCTTCTGGGTCTCAAACCGTGCGTTCATCTCCTTTATAATTGCCTCAAACCGCGCATCACTCTCCCTCTTCTGGACCTCAAACCGTGCGTTCATCTCCTTTGTAATTGCCTCAAATCTTACATTCATCTCCTTTGTAATTGCCTCAAATCGTGCGTTCATCTCCTCCCGAAGTGCCCTCTGCTCCG
>QGLW01000069.1_pt1 | contig 30478 bp, 26 predicted proteins | sample 1725341 | NCBI WGS metagenome assembly QGLW01 (sample SAMN05439265, study PRJNA331180) | Hot springs metagenome, whole genome shotgun sequencing project. | isolation source: microbial mat of Apron and Channel Facies of Mammoth Hot Springs | place: USA: Wyoming, Yellowstone National Park | collected... | reverse complement strand
TTTAAAAAATGCCTGCACTCCCGTAAAGTTTAAGCCTTAGCTCACTACCCTTATTACTCCGAAGGTGCTTATAGTTCCAAATCCAGTCATATTCGAAGTTTGAGCGGATAACAATCCGGGGTGTGTGAAAGTCCAGTTCAAAACCTGTTCCAAGGCACTTTTCTACAATTCCCGTCAAAAAATATTCTCGTGGATAATCAATTCCTCTCTCCCAGTAGATATCCTTTTCTTCCGTATTTGCTATTCCCTTTCTCTTAAACCAGAATGAGGTTTTTAGGTCTAATTTATTGCCGAAATGTTTTCTTGTAAAAATCTCAAGCTTGTCGAAATCATTTTCATTCAAATTTCCCATAACTTCGCCGCGGTTATTGTAATAGAGCAAACTCAAGCCGTGAGTATAAGTCCATCGTGTTGCCCCTGTGTAAGATAGTCCAGAGACAGACGCCTTAAACGGAAAATCTATCACGTAACTCTTAAAAATCCAAGCGAGTTTATGAGGTGCCCACTGATCGGGATCGGGAAGATGAAAATCATCTATGAGAAACTCAAAATGCGAAGAAAATTTCGCACCCCAATAATTGCCTGATAATATCCAGAATGTGTTGTGTTCGCCACCTTCTGGCGAATCTAATACCCGTGGATGGTAGATCATAAATGGGTTAATGAAGTACCAATCAGGCATATTTGTGTTTGAGAAATAAAGAACAGCTTCGGTAAAAGAGAAAGTTAATCTCTTGATTTTATATTCTAAGGAATGTATTGATAGATAGCGATTGTAAAGCTTGCCAGTTTCGTAGAAATGACTCGAATCCCTCGGTATTCTTGAATCCAGTTGCCCTAAAAAGAAGGAAAAATTAACATGCTTACCTCTAAATATGCTTAAGAATCCATCAATAGGAGGGTCTTCTTCTGACAAAATTCCTTCTAAGTTCACCTGAAGTTTATTTCTTCCCAGAAAAAAGATAAAATTTGGAAGCTCATAATACCAATATGCCCTTGAGTAAGCTCCGCAAACTATATCTTGCCACTTAGCGTAGGGCCAACCCCTTACCTTACCAAGCCTGAAAAGTGGCTCAATGACAACACCCATGTTATTGTACTTGTAGAAAAATCTTGGAAAGAGATCAAGGGTACCTGTTGAATCATAAAAATATTCGAAATTCGCTGTGAAAGTGTGAAGTATGTTCTGGCTGTAAACTGATTTTTCTAATCCCAAAAATTTTGGAGGTATTGAGAATCGTACGTTTTGAAGTTTAAAATATTGGCTTCTTATGAGGGATTCAAATAGCACATCGTTGGGAATTAATTTTGGATAACCAAGGGAGAGCAGAATTAACAATGTATTCATGGTTTTGCAACCTCTCTTATAATTTTTTCATAAGCTTCCACTACCCTCTGCCAGTTGTATTTTTCTACTCTTATTTGTTCGTAAAATTTCAGCATCCCTGTTTGTATAGGATCATCAGCGAGTTCAAGGCTTTTAATGATATTTTCCAGTTCTTCATCGGATCTAAAATAAAGACCGTATTTTTCTAAAACCTCTCTGTTAAAAGGTACATCATAGGCAATTACAAGGTTATTACAGGCAATGGCCTCAAGTAGCGACGGATTTGTACCTCCTACACTATGCCCGTGAATGTAAGCAAAAGCGTATTTTCTGAGAGTATTTAATTTGATATTGTCGAAGATAGGGCCTGTAAAGATGATTTTTTCATCCTTTGCAGGTTTATTTGCTGGTCTATCTGAGACAATCACCAGTTTTTTGCCGGAATTGCTCTTCAGGAATCCGCTGATAATAAGGTCATGGTTATTTTCGGGAGCATTTCTCCCAACAACAAGGTAATAATTATTTTTTTCTAAACCGTAACTTTCTTTTAATTCTTCCCACTTACCTTCATGTATGAGGCAATCATTGCACCCGTAGGGTATAAAGACCCATTTTTTTCTGTATCTTGTTTCTATATAGTTACCGATGGCAACATTATCTGCGACAATTGTGTCTGAAAGTCTCACAGCAATTCTCTCAAGAAGAAGCAAAAAGGATCTTCCCAAAAAATTCCACTTTTTTCTCTTCCACTCAAGGCCGTCAGGGTTAAGAATTATTGGAATTCTGAGTAATTTTGGAATCCAAGCGGTCAACCCGCCGGAGACTCCTAAGTAAATTATTACATCCGCCTTTTCTGAGAAGACCGCATGAAGAGTGGCGAGATTACTTAATGTAAGCTTTTCCAGAGACTTGACTGGAGGTGTTTTTATAAAGACGCGTTTTACCCGTTTATCATAATCTAAATTTTTAAGAGACTCCACACAGTATACAACAGGAGTATAGTTCTTATTTGCGAGGTGCTGGGCAAGGTAATGTGCAAAGACCTCAAATCCACCGTACCTCGGCGGCAACCCCCTTGAACCCACTATTGCAATTTTCATTCACTTTCTCTTATTGTTTCCTCGTAAATTTGCATTAACAAATTATAATTCACCTCTGGTGTGTATTTTTGAAGGTATTCTTCTCGAGCGTTTTTTCCCATTTCGTAAGCCAATTCTCGGTTGTTATACAAATATAGTATTTTTTCTGCCAAGTCCTCGGGGTTGCCTCTTTCAAAAAGCAGGCCGGTGTGGTTTTGTTTTACGAGATTTTTCATATTTCCGAAATCAGAAGCTACTACAGGTGTTCCTGCTGAAAAAGATTCTATTATTGTCATTGGAAAACTTTCTAAGCATATCGATGGAAACACTAATGCAACTGCCGATGACATAGTTTTAACCACTTCGTCTCTCGGCCTAAACCCCAAAAACTCTATGTTTGAAAGTTTTTTTATTTTCACTGTACTCATAATTTCGCCTTCCAGTGGGCCCGAGCCGTAGATTTTAAGTTTCACATTTCTCATTTTTTCGAGGCTAAAGGCTTCTATTAGTGTGTGTACGCCTTTTTCTTCGGAAAGCCTTCCCACATAAATGAAATAGTCTTCTTTTTGTTGACTTTTAGTATTTTTGAAGAGGTCTTCGCAGAAATTCGGCTTCACTTTGAGTTTTTTATCAGAGATTCCGTATTTTTCGTAAAGTTGTCTTGAAAATTCAGTGAGACAGATATATTTATCAGCTAACTTATAGTAGCTTCTACTTTTTACTTTTTTTAAGTATGTGCATACGAAAAAGGAGCCAACTAATGAGTTTTTGAAACACCTGTGAATTATTGAATAGATTGGTGATTTTAGTGGGCAAAGTTCACAAAATTTACCATTTCTAAAAAGGAAGGCATTAGCACAGAAAAAACGAAAGTCGTGCAAAGTGTGTACAATTGGGATTCCAGATGCTTTTAATGCGAAGTAAACGGAGGGCGTAATAAGTGGGAAGATATTATGTATGTGTGCTATATCAAATTTTTCACTTTTTATAAGGGAAATAAGCTCTTTATATACGTTCTGTGAATAATCAAGGTGCAAAAAGGTGTCGATTTTTTTCATGAAATTAAGTTTTTCAAAATCATCGTTATTTTTCGAAAACAAAATCACTTCATGCCCGTTGCTTTTCAAAAGTTGAATTTCTTGCTTTACTACAATATCATCTCCACTTGGGGCCCCCGAGCGATGGAAATTATGAATAATCAGAATTTTCATTTCTTAAGACCTCTTGGTAAATTTTGTTAATATCCTCGGCCTTTTTACTCCAGGTATATAAATTTTTCACTCTATTCCTTGCATTTTCACCCATCTCAAGTCTTAATTGTTCATTTTCTGCTAAACTTAAAATAGCCTGGCTTAGATGGTTGACCATTTTTTCGAATTGTCCAACTTCCACTTTTATACCGCACTCCTTTGAAACAAATTGCCCTGGCCCGCCAAAGTTTAGGCATATTATTGGAAGGCCGTATGCCATAGCTTCTAATGTGGCAATAGAGCCGCCTTCGAAGGATGGATATAAAAAAATGTCAGCTTTTTCGTAAAATCTTTGAACTTCTTGTAGGGGAATCATTCCAGTTAGGGTTATTTTATCTTCTAAGTTTCTCTTTTTAGCAAATCTTTCAATCCATTTCCTCATAGGACCATCCCCAACTATCGTGAGTCGAAGGTTCCTGTTTTTTTCTAAAACTTTTGCGAAAGAATGCAAAAGTAATTCTACTCCTTTAATATAGCTCGGAACCCCTACGAATAATAATTCTATTGTGTTTCTATTATGATTCTTTCTTGGGTTTTCATTAATCCAGTTTTCCCCTATTGCAGCGGCAGGGATGATTGCAATCTTGGCATCTGGTACAAGGCCGAATGGAAACATTCTTTTGCATTGCTCGTTTATAGTAATAATTTTCTTTGCTCGCATGATTGCAACATAGGTAAGTGGATTCATAATCCTTAATATATCGAGAATTAGGAATCTAACAAAGCTTCGCATCTTTAACTTAATATCATTTAAAGAATCTAGCGGAATTTTCGGGTTTGTTCCTATGGGGCCCCATATAAATGGTTTATTTGTTAAACATGTAAAGGGAGGAATCCAGTTATTAACAAAAGTTAGATGATGGACAATATCTATTTTTTCTCTTCTTACGATTTTTTGGGCTTTCAGGTACGCGCATAGGTTCCATATTGCATAGTGTATTTGTATCATTTTATAAATATTAAAAAACTTGTAAAATGGGAATGGGATTTCAATAAACTCAAACCTGAGATTTCTTAGCCTCTGTTGCGAAATATATGTTTTTATCTTCTTTTCAACATCTTTTCTCGTTATGACTGTTATTAGGTTTTTTTCTGATAGTTTCAACGCTAAATTCCATCCTACTCCAGGTTCCGAACCTTTCCCAGGTTCACATGCGTAGGCGATTAAAAGTATCCTTTTCATCATCGAAATCTATCTCCATTAAGGTTAGCCAGATTATTATGAAGGGCAAAAGTAAGTTGTAAACTGAAAAATTTGCAATAGAAAAACCGCGTGTAAAGATTGCTATTGTGAGAAGTATATAATACGGGAATCTCTTGTGCAATTTTCGACTCAATGATAGTATCCGAAAGTATAAGAGCAGCAAAAAGAAAGACCCTATTATACCGCCAGAGAAGAGTGCATTAACTAAATCATTATCTAAGGATGTACCTTCTTCTCCAGCATATGTCATCACAAATTTCCTTACTCCTATTGCGAACCCAGAACCAAATATCTTAGAAGATACATTAAGAGTTTTAAAATGTTGTATAGCATCCGTCCAGTATTCGGTTCTTCCGCTTAAAGTGGTTATTGAATACTCAGACTCACCTCTCATAAGATATTGGAATAGAATATTTTTGTTCATTGCGACGATTAGTATCATAGAAATCATGATAATAGCCTTTTTAAGCAATTGTTTTTGCAAGAAAATAGCATAGTATATTAAACCTAAGACAAATGAAAGAATTGCAGCTCTTCCAATAGAAAGGATTAATAATGTAATTGAGAGAACTATCCAAATTGGTTTATTTTTTTCCTCTTTTTTTATAATCTCATAAAAGAATAGGAAGATTGCAAAGAACCCTATTTCATTGGGTGCGATTGGAGGAAATCTTGTAATTAAACGCCCAGGGAAATTATAATCTTTCAATGCAACGAATGATTTCGTTCCTAGAAGCAAAAGATTTGCGAGTATAAATAAATGAATTAATTTTAAAAAGCCAATGCTGTATTTTTCTGATATTGATTTAAATTGTTTACTGTAAGATGAAAGTGTAAATAGAATCGTTCCAAGGATTATCATTGCAAAGACCTCAGCCAGCTTAAAAGCAGAATAACCTATGTAAGTCGCATTTAAAATTGTTCCGATCGCCCCGGACGCAGCGTAAAAAAGGAAATAAACTAATACTTTTGGTATTCTAATTTTCATCCTTTGGTTTTTGATTAAGAAAAGCAAAGGAAGGAAAACTATTAGAATAGTTCCTATAACTCTGTTAAGATTGTACAAATTGACAGGGCTCTCGGTAAGTTCAGAAAATCCACGTGTTTTTAAATTGATACTTGAGATAAACACTATGAGTAAGAGAAACTTGAATAGTAAGTAATCCCGCCGTTCGAATGATAACAAATTTCTTTTAATTTCTTCATTTAACTGTGGCATAAAAAATTTCTAAAATTTTATCTATTATAGAGTTTGCTACTTTTTCAGCTGTGAAATTATCTTTTTCCCTAATTAAATTCTCTCTCAATTGTTTAAGTGATTGGAGTGCGGATTCTATGCCTTTCGCATATGATAATGGATCTCTTTGTTTAACGATATAGCCGTTAACATTGTGTTTAACAAGACCAGAAACTCCTCTTGAATCACAAGCAACGACAGGTAAACCAGACATAAATGCCTCTATAATTGTCAAAGGAATACCTTCCTTGCGAGAGGTGAAAAGCAATAAATCTGAATTTTTCATTAATGATGCAACCTCTTTCCGAGGTATACTGCCTAAAAATATAACTTTATCTTCTAACCCCAAATCATTAACTAATTTTTCACACTTTTTTAATAAGGGGCCACCTCCTGCAATTATTAGGGAAGCATTACTACTAAATTGATTGACGTAATTTGAAAACGCTTTAATTGCTAATTCAGGGTCCTTTACTTTGACGAGCCTGCCCACCCATAAGAATTTATAAGTTCGCCTTTTATTAATTGTTGTGCTCGGCGATCCGACATTTGCGTTAAATAGTCTCTCATCCACAAAATTATTAATTCTTACGACTTTTTCTCTATCTTTTTTTTCTAACTTTAGATTCCTTAGGTAATTGTAAAAATCTTCCTCTAAGGCGGAAACGAAGCAAAGATCAGAGAGCTTTATTGAGATTTTTTGCATTGCACGATATAAGAAAACAGGCACATTGTCAGGATTAAAAGTCCCGTGCTGGTGTAAAACTATTAAAGGTTTTTTTGTGGGAGATTTTCCATAAGCGATTACAAGGGGTTCTCCGTGGAAGTATAAAATATCGTATTTTTTCGATAGCAATTTTTTTTTTAAATTTTCTTATCCCAATCATAGCTTTTAGGAAGTTTGGTATTAATTTTCGTTTCGTTTTTGCTTGGTAGAAATAATAAATAGGAAATTTTTCTCCTTCTATTTCTACAAATTTTTGGGGAACTCTGTTATCAACTTTTGCTCCCCAAAGTTCTATTTGAAAATGCTCTCGGAGCCAAGGTAGTATTTCTAAAACGAAACTTAACATTCCACCGGTTGGCCATGACTCAAAGTTTGATGAAAATATAATTGCTAAAGATGGTTTTCGTAATGTTTTAGTGTTTTTATACATCTAAGCATATTTTAATTTACTTCAGGCGTTTTTTGAAGTGATGAGGTGAGCTTATAATTAATAATGTGAAAATAAGTTTTATTATAGCTTCCAAAAATGCCGAGAAGACGATTGAATATACTCTTCGTTCGTTTTTACGGCAGACGAATGACAATTTTGAATTAATTATAGTTGATAATTCCACTGATAAAACGCCAGAAATACTGGGAAAGTACGAAAGTGAGAATATCAAAATATTCCACAAAGATCATAAATGTGCATCGGAGGCAAGGAATATTGGCATGAACTATGCAACTGGAGATTATATTGCCTTTTTTGATGCTGACGACGAAGTGCATCCATGTTTGGTGAAGAATTTAACCGAAGTGATAAGTAAATATGAACCTGAAATAATTGTTTGGAACTATAATAAGGTTTTCACGTATGTAGGCGAAAGGTTGAAAGAAAAGTTGTGCGATAGTAATTCTATTAATGATTATTTCCCCTTGACAGGAACGTATTTTCTTCGCAAGGTATATTTAGAGAGATCTTTCTGGATTTGGATTGGAAACATTTGTTATAAAACATCTTTTCTTAGAAAATTCAACATGAGGTTTCCGGAGGAGTTTATATTTGGAGAGGATCCCAACTTCTCCTTTAAAGCATTGAGTAATTCTGAAAGGTGTGCGTATATTAACAAAACACTGGCGTACTATGTGCAAGCACCTGGCTCTTTGACTAGAAGGTATAACAAGAGATTTCCGGACCAACTATACGCGTTTATAGACATGGCAAATTACGCAGATCAAAAGTTTCAAGACTCGGGTAAGGAAGACTTTAGGAGACTAAGTGAGGCTTTGAGGACCCAATGGGTCTTATCGGCTTTCGTCAATTCCTCGTATCTTAATTTCGTGAATTTGCTAAGATTACATAAGTCTTGGAGGGATGCTGAAAAAATATTCTTTGAAAACCTCAGAAAGTATTCTGGTTTAAAAAAGTTATTAATGTATGCTATTGAATATACAAGTTCATGTGGAGTTTATGTTATTTATAAAAATTGGCTCGAAATATAATCGAGGGTATGGAGAGTAATCGGATAAAGCTCTCTGATCTCGCTACTTTTATGACTTTACGTGAAATAGGAGATCTCAGGAGTCGTCTAAAATTTAGGAGATGAAAGTTCTTCTTTTGGGTAACGTTGACAATAATGTTGGTGATGACCTGATTTCTGGGCTATAATTAAAAAGCTTTCTGAGTGTGAGGGAATTGAAATCAATTTAAATACTCCTAAAGAGTCCGGTTACGGCTTTGCTGGGAAGGGGGTAAAGACTGTTGCTCTTGATTACACGAGCCTGAATGATGCTTATGATATTATAAAAGGGTATGATGCAATTATTTTGGCTGGTGGGTCACTTTTAAAATTAAACAACTTTAGGATTACACTTCATTATATAAAAGTTTTCTTGATGTTATTTTTTTATAAGCTTTGTGAGAAAAAGCTTTATTTAATAGGTTGTAGTGTGGGCCCCATTACCAGTAAGTTAGGGTGGATTGTTGTTGGCTTGATTTTCAAAATTTTCAACTTAGTAACTGTTAGAGACGCATTTTCATACAGCAAAATTAAAAGGTTTAAGAAAAAAAATCTTTATTTAGCTCCAGATCTGGCATTTTTATATGCCGAAAATTTTAAAAAATATGTACGAGTGAGGTCTCCTAATGCACTTAAATTGGGAGTTTCTGTATATACTTTAAGGAGTGAGATTGGCCCCAGGTTTTTAGGCAAAATGGCTAATTTTATTGATTTGTTCCTCGAGAGCCCTGGGAGGGAAGTTGTACTGTTTGCTTTTTCAACAGGTGTTGAGAAAGATCAAGATGCCTGCTATACTTTGAAGCAATTGTGTAAACATAAGGAAAGTATTGAGATATGTGAATATAGAGGAGATTTTGAAAATTTTGTGAGTAAATTAGCAGAATGTGACGTTTTTATTGGGATACGGTTTCATTCTTTGATTCTTTCTCTAATCTTGAATGTACCTTGCCTTCCAATTTCGTATTCTGCTAAGTGTGAAAATTTTTTGAGAGACATTGGCTATTATAGGTTTTTTACTATAGAGGATTTTATTAACACTTCAGAAAGCGACATTGCAGTTAGGCTTTTAGGTGGCGATGTTTTAAGTGCTTTTCCACTTAAGAGTTATGCTGAAATGTCAAGGCTCCATCTTTATTTGTTAGTTGAGAATTTGTGTGAGAAAAATATTAATTTTTAACTTACAACACGTTCTTCTTTTTAAGGTATGTGTAAAGTAGACCAACAATTAATGATTCTGTTATCGTGATAGCAATTGCAGCCCCTGTGTAAGTGAATGATTTTACTAATAGCGTGGTTATAATTATGTTTATGATGCTGCTGATCCATAGAATTTTAGCAAGTTCATTTTTGAACCCCATTGGTATCATAATCAGTATACTCAGGGTATTTTCAAGTCCTGTAAGAAAGAGAAAGAAGGATAAAATTCTAAAAATAGGTAATGAGGGCAAATAGGTTTCTCCCAGTAAAATTTTTATAATAATTTTTGCTCCGAATAAGATTATGATGCTTAGCCCTCCACTATATACCGCAGTAAATGCCACATATTTTTTAAGAAATCTTCTCGAATTTTCTTTTGACAATGTAATTAATCTGTTTACGTATGGAAAAGCTGCCTGTTGCATTATTATTACGAATGTACCAACTATATTAACTATTTTCTGAGCCGCTGCAAAATACCCGACGCATGCGTTATTGGTTAATATCCCGAGTATAAATGTAGAAGAGGCAGCATTTAAACTCTTTGAAATTTGAGTCAAAAAAATTACTAAACTTTCTCTAATAATATTGACTATAAATTTAAACCTCGGAAGGATTGGTTTATAACCTGATTTTAGAATTAATAGAAATGCCCCCAAAGCAACTAAAGAATTAGCTAAAGACCCCCAAATTGGTACTAAACTCAAATCATTTGTGCTTTTAACCAAAATAAAAATACCGATTGCGTAAATTCCCTTTGATGCAATAGTTAACCACGTGATGGATGTTAGTTTCTCGATTCCCCTAAAAAACCAATATGGGTTTAGAGCCTCTACAAAAATTGCTATATAGCATAATGCAAATATGGGATAATTTGCCTTCAGTTTTGGTGTTAAGAATAATAAAATGTTAAAAATTAGGGAGCCTATAAAAACAAAGAGTATTTTTGCCCCAATTACTGTAGCGAGAATTTTTCCAGATTCTTTCTTGTCTTCTCTTTTGATAGCAACTTTCTGGATTCCAACGATATCAAAGCCGTAATTTGATAAAATCGCAAAATATCCCGCTAATGACTGAGCGAGTGAGAGTAATCCATATCCTTCGACCCTTAGAACCCTTACTAAATAGGGGAATGTAATGAATGAAGACAGGTAATTGATTATGTTAATTGTAAAAAGGGAAAGGTAGTTTTCTATTACTGATGAGTACTTCGTTCTAAGGGATTTGGGGGAAATTTTCTCAATAATTTTGTTAATTTTGATTAAGTCCATAAGTAAATAAAACCATCACTGGATTTGTCCAACAAAATTCTCTAAAGATTCCCATTTGTTAAGCAATCACATGTGTTGGAGTCTGATCATGATGTATAAGAAAATTTTTTAATAAATCCCACAACACTGACAGGTCTGTAAAATCTTAAGCCCTCTTTAAAGTTGCTGAAACTACTTGTTGTCAAAAAAAATTTTCTTTTGAAATTGACATAAAAGGCCATTTGGTGTTAAATTTTAATGTTGTTGCCTTGAATTTTTTTGAGGAGTGTATGTGAACCATTTGTTTTTAAACTTGGCAGGATGTTTTGTATTTTTATCAAACTTCGTTATTAAATGTAAAGGGGCCTTACCCGAAAGGGTAAGGCCCCGAGGAGATGCTTTTTCTCTCCTCCTTACCTCACCACTATCATTTTATGCATTTCTCTGTTTCCACCGGACCTTACTTCGAGATAATAGATTCCAGCCCTTAAGTTGGAAGGTATGGAGATGGAGGTCTTTCCTTTTTTGACGAGGCCGTCGAAGAGGGTTGCAACTTCTCTACCGGTTACATCGTAGAGTTTTACGCTGAAGGGCAGGAGGGTTGGTGAGGTTACTACAATGGAGTTTCCTGGCTTTGCGACGGTTGGTATGGTGTAGGTAATGGTGTTGAGAAAGTTGTCGGCATTTTCATCAACTGGTAGCACTACAACATTGTTGAATCTGATGGTTACTGGTGATTTTCCTGTTGTAGACTTCACAATGACCACAAGGGCGGTGGTGTCATCACCCGAAGTGGAGGAATAGGTTACGCTCTCGCTTCCACCAACGCCGTTGGCATCTGCCATCGTTACATACTGGAAGGGATTACCATAGTCGGTAGGGAGTGCCTTCTTTGAGTAGAGATAGAGGGCAATATCAGCATTTCCATCGGGTACACTTACAGTCAGTGTTGGATTCGTGTTTTGAGGGAATATCACATTTTCAACATAGGCAAATTGACCATCCGGTAGTGTTACATCGAGGGTACCGGTGCCATTTGCAACTAAGTATCCAATGGCCGATTTAGATGTAACGATCTGGAAGCTATCCCTTACCGCTCCAAAGGAGTAAACACCGGGATAGAGATCCTGCTCACTGGTTGACCAGATGGTAATAAAGTCGATCTTGTCGGGACCAAGGGTAGAGGCAGCAACGGGATGTTCTAAGCCATCCTTAGGCGAAGTAGGTGCATCATCAAAAATCTTGAGGTCGAGGTCTATGGAGTCACTGCTTGAGCCGTATTTGGAGTTCTTTATCGCCACAAGGGTCCACTGATTGGGTACGGTCTTGATCCTGAAAGCCCTTACATTCGGAGTGTATCCAGAGCCGACGGTGTACATAAGAGGAGCGTAGGAGGACCAGGTGGGTGTGTTGTAGTTTAGATAACCAATAGGTGCAAAGACATACTGCTCACCCCACCATCTTAGATAGTGGTTAAATAAATTACTCGGTACTATGTTGTCCCAATCGATTTTATAGGCAAGGCTATGTCTTCCAGCGGATATGTTGGTTTGATATCCGGAGGCGTAGATATAATTCCAGGGTGATATGGTATCTGGGCCGGTGATGGTTGTTTGAGCAAGGGAATAGTTGTCCAAGAACATAATGTTCCTCGTTGATTTTTCAGATGGAACGGTTGCATTTACATTGCTTCTGTTTAAAGCTACCCAGCCTGCAATGTAAACCGTTGTATCGCTTTCAAGGATTGATGGAAGCGTAGTGGAATTGGAGTTTGAAGGCACAATGGGGCTATCCCAACCATCGGGTGTAAAGTAGGAAAGGGTTGGATGGGTATGCATAATTTTGAAATACATAAAGAGGGGAGCTGCAACATAACCGAGCAGTGAAGTACCACTCCAGGTACTGTTTGATGTGCTAACAAGGGTATAATTTTGCCCTATAAAAGGAGAAGACCAGAAGGGCGGCTTGAGGCCTGTTCCCGTAGTACCTACTCTTGAATTCTGACCGTACCAGAAGGTGGAAGGAATTTTTCTATTAGGCCTTGCAAAGTAGAACTGGCTGGCACCGGCGGGGACACTGATTGCAGTACTGGTATAGAAGGGTGCGCCGTTCGGGGTGTTGGAAGTGGTGTCGTGTGACCAAAGGTAAAGGTACATGTTCCTTGCAGTAGTTCCATCGTTGTATCCGTAGATGCGGACGGTATCAACATAGATGGAATCGTTTACCCCTGGGCCCAATTGGGCGTAGGTTGCCCAGTATCTATCAGCAGTAGATGTTGGATAACTGCTGAGCAGGAAAGGATCACCGAGTCCCATTGGGTACCAGTAATAAAGGTTAGGCATTGCGGTGTAGGGCCCTGTGATAGAAAAGGTAACGGTATCCTCCTTTTCATCTCTTAATCCACTTCCGTAATAGTAGTGGAGAATGAGCTGGAAGGTTGGATCAAAGCCAGAAAGTCCGCTCCACTTTGTAAAAGTGATAATGAAGGGATCATTGTCGTTGGTGCCTTCACCCTTGTAAACTGTTCCGAAGTAGGCAGTGTCCTTTTCTATTACCACACTATCCGCTGTTGCCTGATCAGCGGGATAAAGATAGCCCACGACCTGTTCTGCTGTGATTCCAATGTTCTTTATAGATATTTTGAGGGAAGCTTTCTCACCAGGATCAATAAAACCGTCATCATTTCCGTAGTAACTATCGTCGAGTCTCCAAGATGTGACTTCTGTGAATTGGGGTGCAGTTATTGAATCAAAGTAAACAAAGGCCCTCATACAGAAATCATACCAGTAGTCTCTTCCCCACCAGGAAGATGGATCAAGCCTGTTGTTCGTTGAAAGGTTGACGGTCTTAGCACCGTCATTATCCTGATAGGGAACCGCAGTTGTGGAACTTTTACAAATTCCTATCCAGAAGTAGCCGGGCTGGGTTATGTAGATGGGTGTAGAAAGCGTAACTTTTGCCCAGGCATCGGCGGTATTGACATTTATCAAGGCATAGCCGTAAAGTGCAGAATCGGGTGCATTGTAAGTCGCATTATGCTTCCACACGAAGAGGGTCTCATTGGTGGCAGTTCCATCGAAGTAGACTCTAAGGGAGTCTAACCTGCAGGGTGCAGGGGCTTCAAACCTCATCGCGAAGTATGTATAATTACCGTATTCGCTGTCATTACCTGTGTTATAATACGGAGTGTTATTGTCATAGGCTATGCTATCTGCATGTGCAGGGTAGTTCGCTGCAGCGATTGGTATGTTCAAGAAGAGATATCTTGTTGCGTCGTTGGTAACTACCTTTACGGTGAAGTAGAGGTATTTATCCGTAGGGGCGGAAGAGGAGAGAGTTATATCGAAGGTCCCGGTTTTCTCCTCATCCCTTCCCATCGAACCAAGGGAAACGCTTCTTGTATTATATGTTATATAATGGGTGTAGCCGGGGATTGAATCGAAGACCAATGAAGCGGTTACCGATGTGGCCGAAACTCCTCTGTTCTTAAATCTTACGCTAAGGGAAACCCTTTCTCCGGGTTGGAGTCTCCCATCGCTGTTTCCGAGCCTATCGTCTATGGTGTAATCAAGAATAACAATGTTGGACTTTGTTGGTTCAGGGGTATTCAAGACAGCCCTGTAGGCGTCAATCCTTCCCCACCCCGTTGTGTCATTGGGGAAATCGTAGTGCTGAGGTTGAATTAGCTTTGTATTATTTCTTATAGTAAGGTAAAGCTGTGAGAGGGTGAGATAGGGGTTCTTTGAAAGGATGAGGGCCGCTTCGCCTGCTGCATGGGGAGTGGCTGAGGATGTGCCATTAAAGTCGTTGATAAAGTCGCCACCAGGGTAGGCAGCCCAGACAGGGTCGGCAGGGGCGCAAACATCCGGTTTATGCCTGTTCCAGTCTGGTGCATACCAGTTGTAAGTACTATACCATTTTGCTGCGTCTGGAGCGCCACCCCGGGAACTGTAGGAGAGGATCTGGTCGTAGGGATCGGTGGCACCTACAGCGAGCACCGTTGGATAGGTACCGGGTACCGATTGTTTAGTGGGGTCTGAACCATTATTTCCAATGGCAAAGACGGGGAAAATGCCCAGTGCCTTCCATGTGCTACAGGCGGTGAAGTAAGTTTCATCGTTCCAGGTTGAAATTCCCCAGGAATTGGAGACAATTCTGGGTTTTAAACTGTCTGGAAGACTTGCAATCCAGTTGAAGCCTGATAAGATTTGGGATGTAGACCCGCTTCCCTGGTTATCAAGGATCTTTACCGCAATCCATTTTGCCTTTGGCGCGATACCGAGATTGTATTTCCCTGCAAGGATGCTGGCACAGGCCGTTCCATGCATATTGTCATCATAGGGAGTAGCCCTTCCATTTATTGCATCATACCAGCCTGCAATTCCTCTCCAGTTCTCTTTAAGGGCAGGATGGTCCACATCCACACCGGTATCCATTATTCCAACGACGATTCCTTCACCACCGTAACCCAAATCTTTCCAGACTTTATCTGCCTGCATTATCTGTCTGTCCCAGGGGACTTCTGAAGAGCCTGTGGGATAAGATGCCTTAGTATAATTCTGGGGTTCTTCGGGGATCCATCTTCTATACGCATCTTCTATGGCGTAGGCAACATCTTCCCTTTCTAAGAGTTCCAGAAGGGCCTTCTTTGAAATTTTGAGGGCAAAACCGTTTATTACAAAGAATTGCTTAAGGTTCTCCGTTTCTCCGATGGATTTTAGCCAATCAATAACAGGCCTTTGAGATTCTTCAGCGGTCTTCATCATATATTTTCTCTTGCCGTCGTAGTCATCCTCTTTGAATTTAGAAAGGTCGTATCCCTGTTTCATCACAACGATAACGGGGATTTTTTCGTTATCCTTCATCCCCTGGATTTTCTCCCTCAGGGATGCCCCCATTTTTGTATATACATCGGTCAGGGTAAGTAATAGCATTAGTATCAGGTTCATTTTTCCACCTCCAGAGTTTTCATCAGATTTTCAAGGTTTGTTAGGGCTCTGTTTACCTTCTCCACTTCCTCATCTTTCCCTTCGATCTTTGAAATTTCAAGCCTTTGCATCAGTAAGGTTTTTTCCATTTCCATTTTGAGACGGGCTATATCTCTATCGTCTGCCTTGCTCTTTACGGCGTTTTTGACTCTTTCGTGGTATTCTGAAATGGTCTTCTGGGCGATGGACTGGTAGAGAACCTCATTGAAGGGAATTTCTACCCTCTTCATCTCCGGAGCCTTTCCCACTTTGAAAGGTATGGTAGGCGTGTTTTCTAATGGTTCAGGCCATTTTATGGTATCAGGAACCGTTAGCACTGGGGGATTGGAGGGAACGGGTTTTATACCCTCATTTAACACCTTTAGTTCCACCCTTTCCGGGGGAATCTGGAGGAATAACCACAGAAATAACCACATCCCTTTTAAAAGTTTTGTATTATTATAAGTTCAGTATTCAAAATTTTCCAGTGTCAAAAATCTGAACAGTTGGCTGAAAGCATTTGAAAATAAGGGGAGAGAGATGATTAAAGAGCTTAAGTTATTGAATTCCCAGTGATTATAATTTTGCATGAAAATACCGCTTCATTTTCACTTTCCGCATTTTTATAGTTTTTGCACGTTTTTGAGATTATAATTTACCCTCAAAGGTTCTCATGGAAAAAGGTGGATTTAAGAGGCTCAATTTTAAAGAGGCATTAAAGCTCTTTTTCTCCTTTTCTCTCGGGGTTTGGATACAGGCAATCCTTAGCTTTTTTTCCATCCCCATAATCACTTACCTTATTTCCCCGGCTGAGTTTGGAAAGTCCACAATGTACTCAACGGTTTACTCTTTCTTGCTCGTTGTTGTCCTTGCAGGTTTTGACCAGAGTTTTATACGGTACTTCTACGAGGTTGAAGAAAAGAGGCGTTCGGAGCTTTTCTGGACTTCCTTATTCCCGCCTTTAACGCTGTTCGTTATCATTTCTCTCCTGCTCTTTGCTTTTAATGAAAGTCTCTCCCTCTTTTTGATCGGTGATAAAAACCATCCGATGGCGGGCCTTGTTTCCCTCTCACTAATTACGGGGGTACTTCAGACATACAACCTTGCGGTAATCAGGATGCAGAAGAAGGGCTTCCTTTACTCTACCGTATTTGTAGTCCAATCCGTGGTAAATGTGGGTGTAACGATTCTTTATGCACTTTTCTTTGGTAGAAACTTCTATGCCATTGTCTGGGGCCAGATATTCGGGAATGGATTTTCCTTTTTAGTTGGGACGATTTTTGAGCATTCCAATCTCCTTCCTGTAAAAGTGGACTCTGATTTACTTAAGAAGCTCGCCCTTTACGGACTACCCCTTCTGCCTTCTGCACTACTGTGGTGGCTATTTCAGTGGATTTCTCGAATCTTTCTCAGAACCTTTTCCACCTTCACTGAACTGGGTTATTTTGGCGTTGCTTTTAAGCTGAGTTACGTAATGTATTTGATAAATTCAGGCTTTCAGAACTTCTGGTTTCCCGTTGCTTATGAAACTTACGAAAAGGACAGGGAGAATAAGAAACTTTTTATCGACGCTGCAAAGGTTATAAGCTTTGTGATGGTTTTGTTCGCCCTTGTGGTAATAGGCCTTAAGGATCTTTTGTTTTTCATTATGGCAAGGGATTACAGGCCTGCCTCACTTACTTTGCCTTTTCTCCTTTTTCCCCCTGTGATCTCCAGTGTACTGGCTGTTACGGCAAGGGGTATAAATTTCCTGAAAAAAACTTACTGGTTCATAGTTTCCGATGGCCTTTGCCTCTTTATCAACTCACTTTTGAATTACCTCCTGGTCCCAGGGCTCGGGGCAAGGGGGGCAGCTATTTCCACGGGGCTTTCTTTTATAGTGCTCTTTACCTTTGAAACCTTTGTTTCTATAAAACTTTTCCCGGTAAGGTACCCCCTTGAAAAGATTTATTCAGCAATTGGCCTTCTACTTTTTGCAAGCCTCTTTGCAACCTTTGCAAGTAATCCTGTGGCAGTGGGTGGAGTGAGCTTAATCGCTATTATTGTCCTTTGTCTTGTTTATGCGGATTTAGTTAAAAGTGGGATTACAGAGGTAAAAAATTTCTTAAAAGGTCTTAGATTTTTGTTTTAGCAATTCTTCGTAAAGTTCAACCATTTCGCTAACATTTTCTTTCCAGTCGTATAATTTTTTTACCCTTTCCCTCCCTTGTTTTCCCATTGATGACCTTAGGTCTTTGTTCAAGATCAGGGTCTCTAAGGCAGAGGCTACGGCTTCGGGATTTTCTGCGGGAACGACAAATCCGGTTACCCCATCTTCAACGACCTCAGGAAGTCCTCCCTTCCTTGAGACTACGACGGGTTTTTCACAGGCCATAGCCTCAACCACCACAACCCCAAAACTTTCTTCTACCCTTGAGAGAAGGGCAAAAATGTCCATCATGTTTATATAACCTGGGAGATCCCTGTGGGGTACAAAGCCTGTGAAGGTGACAAAATCTTCTATGTTTAAATCTTTTGTGAGTCGTTTCAAGTTGTCCTTTTCGGGGCCGTCGCCGACAATGATTAGCCTCAAGTCATCCTTTTCAAATTTTCTTTTCAAAAGGGCAAAGGCTAAAATCAATGTGTCAATTCCATATTTTCTTTCTAAGGATTTCACTGTCCCAATTACTATGGAGGTGCCGGGAGAGGTCCTTTTACCCTCTGAAGGCTTAAAGACTTCTAAATCGACGCCAAAGGGGATGACTTCAATCTTCTTTGATGTGTAATTTGCCCCTTCCTTTGCCATGGTAATGGAGGTTGAGGTTATCAGGTCGGCCCTTTTAAGGTTATGCTTGATAATAAGGGCGTTTAAAAAAGATCTCTTAGGGAAATCGAAGATGTCAGAACCCCAAAGGGAGATTACAAAGGGATGGAACCCGGTCAATGCCCCCAGAAGTCCATAACTGGAGGCATAATGGGCGTGGAGGATGTCGGGTTTGAATTCTTTTATAGTGGATTTAAGAAGCGGTAAGGCTTTTAGGTAATTTAATTTTTCTTTGAAACCTCCCTGCTTTGGTTCATCGATGCCCGCAGTTTTTATGGTGATTTCAGAGCGATAAGGATTTTCTTTAGATTTTAGGCCCTCAAGACCGAATACCAGAACTTCGATTCCTCTTTCCGAAAGGGCATTTGCCCAGCGGTGGGTGTGAACGGAATTGACCTTAGAAAGGAGCAGAAGTTTCATCTTTCAAAAATTATACAACAAAGAGGCCGAAAGAATTACTGCCCCTCACAAATACACCAAATTTCAGTTAAAAGAATTCAGCAAGTACCTACAAAACTCTTTTTATATGCTATCTACTTCGTTATAAGGGCTTTTTTGTTGATATTCTCTCTAAAATTTCTCCCTACTCTTCCAGTACCACCTCTACTTGTGTAGGATTGAGAAGGTTGTCTGCCACAGGGCACCTGGATTCGATCTCTTTTAAGAATTTTTCTTTCTCTTCCTTGGACATATCTGCATCGACCCTGACATTGACCTTGATTTTGTAGAACCCTGCACGAGGTTTGTCAGCCTTTCCCATCAAAACATCATAATCTATTTCGCCTTCCGCTGAGGCTGAAAGTCCGTTTATGTTGAGCCTTTTCTGCTTCGCAATAATTAATCCAATGGTAATGATACAGCTTGCCATTGCTCCAAGACGTATTCAAGGGGTGTCATTCCCTTGTTGGTCCCACCGGATGCCTCGGGCTGGTCCACATACTGGACCAAATCCCTTGCCTTTAGTTCAATGAGCATATTGCCCGCCCACTTTGCGTCTACTTTAATGTTTTTAATGGTCGCCATAGTGACCTCCTTATTGTAGCGGATCTAAAAGGTGTAAAAATAGCCCGCTACGGAGTTTTGGTTCAAACCATGTAGATTTGGGTGGCATTATCATGCCTGCGTCTGCCACCCTGAAAAGTTGTTCCATAGTTGTGGGATAAAGGGCAAAGGCCACTTTGAATTCCCCGCTATCCACCAGCCTTTCAAGTTCTGTGAGGCCTCTTATGCCGCCGACAAAGTCTATCCTTTTATCCCTTCTTGGATCTTTGATGCCAAGGATGGGATCTAAAACCTCATTTTGAAGAGTGCTAACATCTAAGGAATTTATTGGGTCATCCTCTTTAATGATGGAAGGTTTTGCCTTTAATGAGTACCATCTACCGTTTAAATACATACTGAAGGTGTGGATCGTCTTGGGTTTTGCATCGTTTCCCCTTACCTTGAGTTCCTCTATTTCGAATTTTTCCCTGAGTTTGTTGAGAAATTCTTCTTCGGTAAGTCCCGCTAAGTCCTTTACGACTCTGTTGTAGTCCATTATGTGCAGTACTTTGTGGGGAAATACGACGGCGAGAAAGAAGTTATAAGGCTCTTCCCCAGTGTGTTTTGGATTTCTTTCGCTTCTCCATTTCATTACCCTCCAGGCGGCCTGGGAGCGGTGATGGCCATCGGCAATATAAAGGTGAGGAAGTTCGGCGAAGAGTTTCTGGATTTCCGATATATATTCATCATCTTTTGCAAGATACAGGATGTGCCTCACTCCATCGGCAACAAAGTCATATTCTTTTGGGAATTTTGTGCCCTCAAAGATGAGATTGTCCAACTTTTCCCACGACCTGTAGGCGAGGAAGACAGGCTCGGTCTGGGCGCCGTGGATATCGATGTGCTTCGCCCTGTCGATTTCCTTTTCTTCCCTCGTCAACTCATGTTTTTTAATTTTCCCTTCTTCGTATTCTTTGCAGGAAAAGATTCCCACGAGCCCGACCTGCCGTGTGTCTCCCATAATCTCTTCGTAAATGTAGAAAGAAGGTTTATCTTCGATGAAGAAGATGCCGTCTTTGAAATACTGTTGCAGGTTTTCCTTTCCCTTTAGGTAGACCTCTTCTCTGTAGGGGTCATAGTCATCGGGGAAGTGGACCTCGGGCCTTATTACCTTGACATAATTAAGTTCGCTCTTTTTGTAAAGTTCCTTTGCCTCTTTTACAGAAATAACATCATAAGGTGGACAATTAACCTGTTCCACGAACTCTTTTTTTGGTCTTCCAGCTTTAAAGGGCTTTACCGTTGACATATAACTCCTCCTTGTGTTAAGATTATAAGAAAAAGCCTTTGTCCAATCAAAGCAAGCACTTTAAAATTATGAATATGCGGAAAAACTGGTACATTTACGTTGGTGTTTTACTTATCTTACTTTTTGCTTTTAGTTACCTCTATGTGACCAATTTCACATTTAAAACGCCTCCCCAAGAGATTTTGCGGATTAGAATTTTGAGGTTTGTGGTTACCTTCGTTGCCGGTTATGTACTTGCGATGTCGGGGGCATCCCTTCAAACCATTCTTCAGAACCCCCTTGCTGACCCATACATTTTGGGAGTTTCTTCTGGTGCCTTGCTCGGTGTCGCCCTTTCAAAGATCGCTGGCATCAGTTTTCAGTACGCCTTTTCGATTCCTGCCTTTCTTTTTTCTGTCATTGCCATTTTCTTCATCTATTACCTTGCCCGGGTAAGGGGCAGTCTTGTTAAGGAACTGCTCATTCTCGGTGGTCTCTTTCTCAATTTCTTCTTTAACGGCATTGTTTTTTATCTCCTCGTTCTTAAAAGGGAGGTGCTGGAGGAGACACTATACATTCTCTGGGGATTTACAGGTGTTATCGTAACGGAAGGGGAGTTGCCTTTAATGGGAATTGCCCTTTTTCTTGCCATGTTAATAGCCTCACTACCCCTTTTAAAGATGAAGGAATTAGATGCGATAACCCTTGGGGATCATGAGGCATTAAGCCTTGGGATTGACGTTAATAAGATAAGGAATATGGTGTTTTTTACCACTTCTGCCAGCACTGCCCTTATTGTATCAATTACTGGTGCCATTGGATTTATAGGACTAATGGTCCCGAACATTATAAAAAAGATAATTGGCGGCAAACATGCAGTGTTATTGCCTGTGAGTGGATTGGGAGGGGCTTTGATGCTTCTTGTGGCCGATTCTGTTTCGAGAGTGGTGGCGCCAGTAGAGCTTCCTTTAAGTATCATCCTCGGCATCTTTGCGGTCCCCTTCTTTTTCTGGATAGTGTGGAGGCAGAGGAATGAAGGTAATAGAGGTTAAGGAATTAAGCTTTTCTTATGTGAAGTCTTTTGAACCGTTGATCAAGAATCTAAGTTTTTCCGTTGAACAAGGTACTTTTCTTTCGATCGTTGGACCCAATGGTTCAGGGAAAACGACCTTATTTAGGCTGCTCACCGGGATCATAAGGCCAGAAAAAAACAGGGTATTTGTCTGGGGAAGGGATATTAACACCTATCCTCGGAGGGAGCTGGTCAAGTACATTTCTGCCCTGCCTTCAACGGAGATCATCCACAATGAGGTGTTGAGGGTGGATGATTATCTGGAACTGGCAAGGTATCCTTATATTTCGGGCTTTTCTGGATTAAGTGACGTAGATTACTCCATAATTGAGACTGCGAAAAAAATTACACAGATTCATAAACTGGGCAAGAAGTACCTCTGGGAACTCTCTCAAGGCGAGCTGGCCAGGGTGAGAATTGCAAGGATGATCGCTCAGGATTCAAAGATTTTTATTATGGATGAGCCTACCGCCCATCTTGACATCGATCATAAACTCTGGTTCTTCGGAGCCCTGAGAAGAATGAAGGCAAATGGTAAGACCATTATTGCCATAATTCACGATATAAACTTTGCTTATCGTTTCTCCGATGAACTTCTGGTCTTAAGCGATGGAAGGATTGAATTTCTTGGGACAAAAGAGGATGTGGACTTGAAACTTTTGGAAAGGGTTTTTAATGTGAGAATCAAAAGGGTCAACGAAGACCTTATTTTTGAGGAGACCTTTTAAGGAGGGTTTGCGATGAAATTAAGAGAGCTTTATCAAAAAAATAACACGAAAATTCTGTTTTTAGTGGCTGATGGCCTTGGCGGCATCCCACATCCTGATTTCGGAAACAAGACTGAACTGGAATATGCAAAAACGCCCAATCTGGACAAGCTTGCGCCACAATCTATTCTCGGCTTGACCATACCGGTGGAATATGGGATAACACTCGGAAGCGGACCTGCCCACTTTTCACTTTTTGGATACAATCCCGAGGAGGTTGAAATCGGAAGAGGGGCCCTTGAGGCCTATGGCATCGGCTATATTATGTCCGATGATGAACTTGCAATAAGGGCGAATTTTTGTACAATAACACCGGATCGAGTTGTGACCGACAGAAGGGCAGGAAGAATTGAAACGGAAGAGATGAAAAGGATCGTTAATAAACTTTCCGAGAATATAAAAGGGAAAGAGAATTACAAGGTGACCTTTTTACCGGGGAAGGAACACAGGTTCGTAATAATCCTGAAAGGACCGGGTTTGCACGACCAAATAAGTGATACCGACCCCCAGAAGGAAGGGTTGAAACTTTTAGAGGCAAGGGGGCATGATAAAGAGGCGGAGAAGACGGCAGAGGTTATAAACCAGTTGGTGGACAAAATACTAGAAGTTTTGAAGGATGAACCGAGGGCCAATGGGGTTTTGCTTAGGGGATACTCCTTAAAACCGAAGGTTGAGAGCTTTGAGGAAAGGACTGGGATGAAGGCACTTTCCCTTGCCAATTACCCTATGTACAAAGGAATTACAAGGATTCTCGGAATGGATACCCCCGATGTGGGTGAGGCCTTTGCAGACCTTGTAAGGTACCTGAAGGAACACATTGCAAATTATGATTTTGTCTATCTCCATTACAAGTACACTGATAAGGCGGGCGAAGACGGTGACTTTCTGAAAAAGGTCAAATATATTGAGGAACTTGATTCTTATCTGCCCGAGATTTTATCGGTAAATCCCGATGTCCTTGTTATCACGGGGGACCATTCTACCCCTTCCCTCCTTAAATCCCATTCCTGGCACCCCAATCCGCTACTTGTTTACTCTAAATATATGGGGTTTGACGGGATTGAGAGGTTTACTGAGAGAAACTGTGCTAAGGGCTCTCTCGGAATAATGTATGCCTATCACCTTCTGCCGATTGCGATGGCAGCAGGTTTGAAGCTCAAGAAGTGGGGTGCTTAGGATTTCAGCTTAAAGTGCCAGATTGAGGAAAAGATTACCCCGGGTATCATACTGACTAAAAATCTGAAAAAGTGGGCAACAAGGGCAATTGTGAATATAGAACTTTTATTATGGTTCCAGAGAACGCCGGCCAGGACAAATCCATACTCAAAGGTTCCTATGTTTGATGGGGCAGATGGAACCGAGACAGCAATGTTAATAAAGAAGAGTATAAGGGTCAAAAGGGCAATGGAAGCTTTGATCCCAAAGGCGTAGAGAAAGAAGTAAAAACTTATAAGCTCTATCCCCCAGGAAAGGAGGGTAATAGCGAGGATTTTAAGAAATTTTGTGGGGGTATTTAGTGGTTTCATCGCCAATTTCAGGTTTTTTATAATCCATACCGCTTTAGACGGTAAATTGAATTTGTTCTGATATTTTTCTTCAAGATACCAGGCTACGAAAACGGAAATGAGGATAAGGAGGAAGAGGCCAATAATTGTGTAGATGTAAATCCGAGGCAGGTTTGAACATAGTAGAGCAACAATTCCGCTAATCAGAATGGCAATGGCGTCAAAGATCCTTTCGACGATGGTAGCTCCGAGAACTAGGCTCTTAGGTGTATCGTTTCTCTGGTGTAAGAGGACTATTCTCCAAACATCTCCAAGTCTTGCAGGAAATATATTGTTGCCAAAATTCCCTATGAAGAAGGACCCTATGGCGGATTTTTGGTCGATGGACTGTTCCTTAGGGAAAAAGTATTTCCATCTTATTGCCCTAATGGAGTAGCTTACAAAGAAGATCAGAGAGGCGACAAGCAAGGGCCATATTTTTAAATGGCTGACAATTTCGTAGAGTTTTTTTATTTCAAAGTCTTTTAGAACCAGTCCTAAGAAGAGGAAGCTGAGGGCAAATCCAGCCCAGAGCAATATCTTATTTTTCATCCTCTTTACCTCTCGGATGGGTTTTCCTGTAAACCTCGAGAAGAGCGGAGAAGGGGAGGTTGGTGTAAACGGAAGTGGTAGAGAGGGATTTGTGGCCTAAGAGTTCTTGAATGGCCCTTAAATCAGCACCGTGGTTTAAGAGGTGGGTGGCGAAGCTGTGTCTGAGGGCGTGGGGATGGACACCGTAGAGCCTTGCGAGTGTCTCGAACCTTTTGTTAATGATGTCCCAGAGTGCCCTCCTTGTGAGTTTGTTCCCGAATTTGTTGACGAAGATGTAGTCCTTCAGGTTTCCTTTCTCTTTTAGAAGGGCCTCTTTGTATGAGTTCAAAGCCTGTAAAGCCTTTTCGCCCACAGGTACAATTCTTTCTTTTCTGCCCTTTCCCAGTACCTTCAGTTCTCTTTCCTTTTCCCGGAGGGATTCCCATTTTAATTCAACCACTTCTGAAGCGCGAAGTCCGCAGGAGTACATAAGTTCAATGATGGCTTTATCCCTGAAATCGTTGAGGGTTTCAGGCCTCCAGGAGTCGAGGAATTCATTGAGCTTTTTTTCTGGAAGCACATCGGGTAAGTATTGATCCCTTTTAGGATTTCGAATTCCCAGCATGGGGTTCTTTTCGATAATCCCTAATCTTTTAAGGTATTTAAAGAAGGTTCTGAGGCACGATAGTTTCCTTTCCACGCTCCTTTTAGAAAAGCCCGTTCTAAGTAGTACAGAGACGAATTCTCTTATGTGGTTTCTTGAGACCAATTCCAGTTCCTTTATTCCAAGACCATCGCACATAAACTCCCAGAACTGGTTTAAATCATCTTCATAAGAGGAGACCGTATTTTCTGAAAAGCCTTTCTCGTTTTTAAGATAGCTTAAAAAATCTCTGATAAGTTCTTTTCCTTCCATTTTGTGAGGTCCCTTATTGCCCTCTGGGCCTTATAAATCCTGCGATCTTTCCCGCAAATTCTGAAATCAACGGGGCTCAAAATTCCAAGGTTGGCGTTCATCGGTTTGAAGTCGTTGTGGGGATAGTGGGTTATGTAATCGAGCAGGGCGCCCGTTATGGTTGTTTTGGGTGGAAGTTCTGGCAATTTCCCGGTTTTATAAAGTTTCCTTAAGAAGATTGAAACCAAAAGGCCTCCCCACATCGCCTCTACATATCCCTCCGTTCCTATAATCTGGCCTGCCAAGAAAAGGTCTTCTCTTCCTTTAAGCCTTAAATAATCATCAAGGACCTGAGGGGAGTTGAGGTAGGTGTTTCGGTGGACCTTTCCATAAACCACAAATTCTGCCCTTTCCATACCAGGTAGCATCCTGAAGATTCTTTCCTGCTCCTTTATTTTAAGCTGGGTTTGAAATCCAACGATGGAGAAGAAGGTTTTCTCTCGGTTTTCTGCCCTTAGTTGGACCACTGCATATGGCTTTGTGCCATCGGGCGGTGTAAGGCCATCAGGTCGCATAGGTCCGTACCTTAGGGTTTCATCGCCCCTTTTTGCCATTACTTCAATGGGTAAACAGGCCTCGAAGTAGTTTTTATCTTCTTCTAAATGGGGTTCATAGATCTCTGCCTTGCGGAGTTCCTCTACAAAGGCAAGGTATTGCTCCATAGTGAGGGGAATATTTAGATAAATTTCGTCTTGCTCTCCATGCCTGTCTTTGAAATACATTTTGCTTGTATCGAGGGATTCTGCCGTTACCACTGGAGCTACAGCATCGTAGAAGTTCAGAAAGGATTCGCCTACGAGGCCTTTAAGAAATTCTGAAAATCCTTCGGAGGTGAGGGGACCCGTTGCTATCACAGTGTAATCTGCATCAGGGAGTGAAGTTACCTCTTTCCTCTCAACTTTAATAAGGGGGTGAGATTCGATGATCTCGGAAACTTTCTTGGAGAAGATTTCCCTATCCACGACCAAAGCCCTACCACTTGCAATGGAACTTTCCTTTGCAATTTCGAGGAGTGAGGAATTCAGGATTTCCATTTCTTTTTTTAGTAGGCCGTGGGCATTGTGAAGTTCCGTGGATTTTAAAGAATTACTGCAGACAAGTTCTGCAAAGTATGAGGTCTTGTGAGCGGGGGTGAACTTTAATGGTCTCATTTCATAAAGCACAACTTCGATTCCGGCCTTTGCTAAGTTAATGGCACATTCGCTGCCTGCCAGTCCACCCCCGATTACCGCTACTTTCATATCTTAACACCAAGTTGCCAGAGGATGAAAATCGTTGAAAGGGTTCTGTCTTCGATGGCCTTCTTTCTCGGTTTTCCAGCACCGTGTCCCGCCTGTGGTTCTACATACAGTAAAACGGGTCCCTTTGTTTTTACCATATTTTGCATCTTTGCCGCCATCTTCATTGCGTGCATCGGGTGAACTCTGCCGTCAAATTCCGCTGTGTGGAAAAAGACCGCGGGGAAAACCTTATCCAGGTTCCTGTCTATCCTGTGGTAAGGGGAGTAGTCGTAGAGGTATTTGAAATCCTCGGGATTGTCAGGATTTCCATATTCTGGAATCCAAAGGTGGGCTACACCAAATTTGTGATACCTTATCATATCGAGAAGAGGGACGCCGCAGTAAACGGCGCGGAAGAGATCGGGCCTCTGGGTCATTACTGCACCTACAAGTAAACCACCGTTACTGCCTCCGGAGATGGCAAGTTTCTCTGGATTTGTGTAACCCTTCTGTATCAGATACTCTGCGGCACCGATAAAGTCATCAAAGACATTTTGTTTTTTATCTCTCATACCCTGCCTGTGCCATTCTTCACCAAATTCATTCCCTCCTCGGAGGCAGGCAATGGCATAAACAAAACCCCTCTTGAGGTAAGGATTCTCTCCGAGGAAGTAGGGACTCATTCCAATGGCAAAGCCTCCGTATCCTGTGAGAAGGGCAGGGTTATTCCCATCCATCTTCATATCTTTTTTATGAATGATGTACATAGGCACTAAGGTTCCGTCTTTCGAAGGGTACATCACAAATTCCTGGACATAGTCATCGACATTGAAATCGACCTTGAGTTGCCAAATCTTCTTCATTTCCTTTGTGTTGACATTAAAAGAAAAGATCGCTGGGGGATAGCGAAAGGACTGAAAGGATATGTAAATTACTGGGGATTCGTAATTTTCTATTGTGAAATAGGCACTTCCTCTGTCGGGCAGAGGGATTTCATATTCAATCTTTCCATGGAGGTCCGCAACAAAAATTCTTGTAAAGGTGCTATCCGTTACCCTGAAAATCAGCTTTCCACCTGCGAAGAAGAAATTCTCAAAGACCCATTGATTTTGCGGGATAATCTCCTGCGTTTTTTCTATGTCAGGGTTTTCAATGGGAACGCGTAGTAATCTGTACCTTGGTGCTTTGTAGTTGGTTAGGATGTAGAAGAAATCTCCATAGGAGGCAAGGGTAAAAGTTCCATCGAGGTTTTCTGCAATCTTTTGCCAATCCCCTCCTGAATCGATTTTCTTGAAATAAAGGTCGTTTGAAGACCAGCCTTTTTCGATGGTGAGTATGAGGAACCTCTTATCCCGGGTTGCATTAATTGAAGGTGTCCAGGTTTCAGGAAGATCTTCGCCGAAGATGTATTTATCGTTTTTGTAGTCATCGCCAAGTTTGTGGAAGTAAACCCGCGGCAAAAACTTTTCACCGCCGGTGTTTCTTGTGTAATAGAAGCCCGATTTGTCGGGAAGCCAGGCAACGGATGTCCACTTGGTATCGGGTATTGAATCCGGTAGGTAGTTTCCCTTTTCAACGTCAAAAATGTAGAGAATGCTATTTTCACTTCCTCCGTAAGATTTTCCTAAGGCAATTAATTTGCCGTCATGGCTTGGGTAAAAAAAGTCGAGGGCAACAAGGCCATCCTTACTGAATTTATTAGGATCGATGATCTTTTTTGCCCTTTTTATATCCCATTTCCCTTTGCTCATGTAGACTACTGAGTGGTTGCTCTTACCGTCGTATTTCTCGAAGAAGTAGATATCTTCAAAAACGCTGGGTACTGAGACCCATTTTCTACGGGAAGTTTTGTCAATTTCCCTGTAAAGTTTTCTGAAACCCTTGAGATTTTTCAAAGTTCTGAGGGTGAGATTGTTTTGCTCTTCAACCCATTTTTTCACTTCCGGATCGTCTACATTCTCCAGCCACCTGTAAGGATCTTTGATTTCGACCCCAAAGAGGGTGTCAACCACCGGCTGGCTTTTTGTTTGAGGGTAAACAAAAGTGAAAACGGCCATCAACACCTCCAGCATCTCAGACCTCCATTGGAAACCTATTAATGATACAGGATTGAGGGCGTAAAAAAGATAAATCTAACAGGCTTCTAAAAGAAAGATTTCTTTTAAAATTTAGAATTTAGTGATAAGGTCTTTAAACCCTCAGTGTAGCAGTTCTTCTAAATTATCGAGCTTTCCTTCGAGAAGTAGCTTAATTGCCTCCATTATATCCCTTTGATCGGTTACAAAAACCTGCTTACCAGCTCTCTTGAGTTCTTCATAGATCGCTCCACCCATCCCTCCGGCAATCACAATATCCACGCCTTCAATATTTTTGAGAATTCTCTCATGCTTTGATCCTCGGGAATGGTGTTCACCATGGCGTTCTTCACACTCGTGATTTCCACAAGGTTCTGAGTTAGGTACGAAGCTTATAGATTTTATTTCGCTGTTTTCTACTTCTATGATTACAAAACCCTTTGCTCTTCCAAAGTGCAACGAAATAGTTTTTCCATCTTCTGATGCAACAGCTATTTTCACAGTAATACCCCTTGCTTGTACATCTACTGGTTATTTTTCTTTTCCAACTCCTCGAGCCTTTTCTTAATTATTTCAAGGTAGCTCTCTACGGCTTCCTTTTCTGCCTGCAAGTATTCTTTTTCATTGGAAAAGTACCAATACCAACACCATCCGCGAGGACGCCAAAATCCCGGATAGTAGGCTTTTAAACCCCATCCTGCACCGTAGGGAGGAATAACTTCTGGGTAAGCTGCTCTCATACCCCATCCTGGGCCAAAGCCCCATCCGCGTCCAAATCCACGGCCTGCTCCCCAGCCAAACCCTGCTCCGTACATGTTACACCTCCTGTTTTAAAAATTTATAAATTTCTCTATTGTATCTTTAAGGATCTCTAAATTTTTGTTGAAATTGTGCAGGGCTCTCAGGCCCTCTTCTGTGATTTTGTAGACCCTCCTTGCAGGGCCTACAGATACATCCCATTCTGAAGAAATAAGCCCCATTTCTTCCATCATTCTTAAAATCCTGTAGCCGATGCCTCGCATCACAAGCCCGCGAAAGTTTGGAATTTCAGGAAAGCTCTCTTCAATTTTAGTGAAAATTTCGTAACCGTGAAGTGGTTTTTGTGATAAGAGTTTTAGGATTAAACCTTGCAACAAAAAGCCAAGTTGGAGGCCTCCAGGCCCCTCCAGTCCATGATGAGGTCCAATGCATCTCTTTCTCATTGTATATATATTATAGTTGCATATATGAAGAATGTCAAGTTGATTGTGAGAATTCAAGAAAATTTATGTACTTTGAAAATTACATGCGAAAATGCAGATACTTACCTTTTGGTTTATAGATTTAATTTTGGCTTTTTACAGGCTCTTGAAGTTATATTTTTTCAGCAATTCATTGCTATGCTTCGCCCAGGAATTCAGAAAAATTTCAATTTCCTTTTTCCTTTTCGAGTTTTTATTAATGCAGAAGGCATAAACAATAGGGTCACCCTGAACGATTTTTCCACTTTTGAGGGTGATCTTGAA